>PDWJ01002072.1_pt1 | contig 41670 bp, 42 predicted proteins | sample 1430881 | NCBI WGS metagenome assembly PDWJ01 (sample SAMN01162460, study PRJNA174530) | Oral metagenome, whole genome shotgun sequencing project. | biome: Marine environment; feature: Marine mammal; material: Swab sample of the gingival sulcus; isolation source: swab sample of gingival sulcus...
TTCCTCCTGTATTGTTTTTGTCGTAGAAACATAATAACAGAGTTTCATGGGACTTTTTTTAGCTCCCATAGGGGTGACAGTTAATATTAACATTCGGGCACTGTAGCTGGGTATCATAACCCATATTTTACAAAGGGAAATTCTGCCAGCGGGTCAACAGTACCTGCCCCTGATATATCAGCAATCAAGCTAGTTGCTTGGTACCAAGATAACAGTTCCGAAAAGACACATGAAGTAGGCAAAAAACTAAATAATACCTTACTTCTATATGATATGAGCGGTAATGTGCATGAGTGGTGTTTTTCTGTCAGCGAAAGTAATCGTGCTCTGCGAGGCGGACACTGGAATACTCACTTTGGTTATTTGCGAATTGGTGCTCCATCGTATGTGGCTCCAGATCTGTGTTCCGCCCAAGGTGGTTTCCGCCTCTGTCGGAATGCTGATTAATACATATACACTATATTCTTAGCCAATAAATTAAGCCAAACTTGTTTTCAGAATGTTCCTGTGATAAATTTAATAGTACCAATAATGGAATGGAGATGAAAATGAAAAAAATAGCTTTTTTAGTGATTGCGGCGATAGTTGTCTCATCCTGTGCTTTCTTTGCAGTATCACATGCTGATGTTGTAACTCAATTTGCTGATGGTCTGGAAGAGAAAGATATAAGTACTATTATGTTCTCATATCACGATGATGCTGATCTTATTTTAGTGGGGGCCTTCGGACATGAAACCCGCTATATTGGAAAAGAAGCAATAAGGGTCTTCCATTTGGATGGTTTTAATTATAGCGCTCCTGAAGTGTCAATACTGGACTGGTACGAATCATCTGATGGTGCTATTGTTACCTATAAATTGCTGGTTGTTAAAGGAAGCGTTAAAAAGTTGCATACGCTTGAGCTGTCTACAGACACCTTTTTATGGGGTATTCAGCATCACAGGATTGAGAATTATACTGAATGATTTTTCAGTAATTTATTGATGCCGATAGTTTAAATAAACCAATTTTAAGCAGTGCTGCAGCCTGCAGATAAATATGTGAACTCTTACGCCTTCAAGGTATGATCTTGTCTATACATAAAGCATCTTTTTAGATAGATTAATAACGGAAGATTCATGGCGAAAGAGACATACACAAAACTTATCAATCTTATTGAAGCTCAATTTAAAGGCTGCGGAAACAGGCTTATCGGAAGCGAAGATTACTTAAGGTCTGCGGTTCTTGTTCCTTTTGTGAATTTTAACGGTGAAGATTCTATTATCTTTGAGAAAAGGGCCTCAGGTATCAGGCAGGGGGATGAGATTTGCTTTCCGGGCGGAATGATTGATGAGGTAGATAATAATTCTATTGAGACAGTTATAAGGGAGACTATCGAAGAAACAGGTATTGATCCCGCCTTGATGACCGTTAATGACTCTGCCGGATATCTTCTGACCCGCTTCGGTGTTTTGATCGATGTTTATCTGGGCTGGATAGATGCAAAATCCCTATCAGATTTCAACCCTAACCCGGGTGAGGTTCAGAAGCTTTTTGCTGTTCCGGTGAAATTCTTCCTTGATAATGAGCCTGATTTTTATAAATACAGAATAACAACCGAACCATGGATAACTGATGATGAAGGTAACAGGGTCGATTTTTTCCCCGCCCGTGAGCTTGGTCTTCCTGAAAAATACTGGAATCCATGGTCGCACGATAAAAACCGTATGGCTGTTTATAAATATGACGGTGAGGTTATATGGGGCCTGACCGCCAGGATAATGAATACGGTCTCAAAGCTTATCCGTAAGAGCGATAGAAAGGGACTTACTGGTTGATATGGATTATCTTTGCCGGCGGAAATCCATTGAACCATGTTGATGAAGCCCTGCTGTATGCTCCGATATTTTCGCTGTAAACCAGCTCTCCTATATTCAGATCAGGAAGCTCTTCGGTAAGAGAAATAGTGTCCAGTGCGTCGCAGGTAGGTCCGAAAACAGAACATATCTGTCTTGGCCCTGTCTTAAAGGCTTGAAGATGGTATTTGCAGTGGTCGAAGATTATTCCTGAAAAGGTGTGGTATACGCCGTCATTTATGTAATAACAGCGTTTGCCGTCCCTGTCTGCCTTGCCGATTACTGATGCAATTGCTGTGCAGGCTGTTGCAACCATAAATCTTCCCGGTTCGGCGATAATTTCAATACTGTCGTCAAAAAGACGATCGAGCTCTGAGTTAAGTTTTCGTGCCAGTTCCTGAAATGGTTCAACGTTTACGTCATAGGGAGCCGGAAACCCTCCGCCTATATCAACTATCTTAAGTTTTTCATAGCCCTTGAGTTTTGCCTCTTTTATTATTCCCGATGCAACACTGAGGGCTTGAATATAATTATCAAAGTTTGTTGTCTGGCTGCCTACATGAAAACTTAACCCCTCTACAACAAGACCCTGTTTATGTGCCTCTTCAATAAGCTCTACAGAGCTGCCCGGATCAGCTCCGAATTTGGATGAAAGCTCTACCATTGCGCCTGTGTTGGGTACCTTTATGCGCAGTACAAGCCCTGCATTGGGTGCGTGCTGTTTTATCTTGTGTATTTCTTCGATATTATCGAAGGTTACAAGCGGTTTGTATTCATCAAGTTCCTGCAGGGTTGCAATATCCTTGATTGGATTTGCGTAAATTATTTTCTCCCATATAAATTTCTGACGATCTTTATCCGGAAGGTCTTTTATATTTTCGTGTACAAGAAGAAACTCATTCATGGAGGCCACATCAAAACTGGAGCCCATATCGTAGAGTGTTTTTACTATCTGAGGATCAGAATTTGCCTTGACCGCGTAAAAGATCTGAACTCTGGGAAGGAGTTTATTGAAATCCTCATAGTTTTTTCTGATTATATCATGATCTACTATAAAGAGCGGTGTTCCGTTTTCATCCGCAAGCTTTTCAAGGGTGCTTAGTTTTGCCATAAAATTTCTCCTGATTTCTTCTTGGGTTACAAAGACTCTTTCGAAGGTAAACGGCTTTTGAAAGAATCTCAATAGATTTTTTTATTCTATTTCCAGAAAACTTTTAAGCTGCTGTTTTGCCTGCTCAAGTGCTTCGAGATAGTTTTTGGAAAGGTTTTCGATATTCTGCGAGTATGCCTGCTGAAAATCCGGGTCATCCATAGGAGATATTGAAATCCTTGAGCCTGTTTGAGCGTAGAGTGCCTCTTCTTTCTGTTTGATTAAGGGGGCAAATTGTGCTGTTAGCTGTGCTTCAAGCTGTTCCCTGTTTTGGAGGTACTGATCAAAGAAACTGCTTAATTGCTCAAACATTTGATTAATGCTGCCTGTTTGATTTGAAAGAAGCTCCATTCCGTGAGCGGCCTTTGATAAATCCTCTTTATAGGATGGATCATGTGGAAGTTTCAGGCATGACATCAGTATTTCTGCCGCGCCGCCTATAAAAAACTTCTTTTGATCACCTTTTTGTTGTTTGAATTCTTTTAAAAAGTCTTTATCGTCTATTTTTGCTTCGATGAAAGAAAGCGCGGCCTTTCGGCCCTTTATCTTGACTTCTTTTGCCTGAACCTTGCTTTTATCTATTTCCATGCCCTCTGTACGGGCAAGCGCTAATTCGAGCGCTGATTTAATCTCTGCCATGAATTGAATATAATTCGCTTTACATTATCAATCAAGGATAATATTGCAATTATCCTGTCTAAACCGCTGTTCAAGCTCTTTGGCATTATTTACGGTTGACCGCAGCCATTCAAGCTGTATCTGCATCCGCTCTTCTTCTGTAAGCCTCCAGCTGATCCCGCTTTTTCGAAGTTTCCAGCTGAGGTGGTGAAGGGTCAGCGCGCATGCCACGGATATATTGAAGCTTTCAACAAAGCCATGCATCGGTATTTTTAAAAACTCGTCGGCTGAATCCATGACCTCCTGACTTACTCCCTCAAGCTCAGTTCCGAAGATAAGGGCCGTCCTGCCCCCTGCAAGGTCAAAATCTTCAAGATCAACATCGTTGGTGTGCGGAGTTGTTGTCACTATTCTGTACCCGCGGGATTTCAGCATTCCAAGGGTTTCTTTTGTGCAGCTTTTGCTTTTTTCAGGCCGGTAGCGGTTAAGCGAAAGCCATTGTGATGTTCCCATGTCAACCTCTTTATTAGGTTTAAAGCTGTTGCGGTTCTCAATTATATGAATATCCTGAATACCGAAGCCGTCACATGAACGGAGTACCGCGCTTGCGTTATGCGGCTGGAATATATCTTCGAGTACCACGGTGATGTAGCGTGTGCGCTCACTTATGACCTTCTTCATTCTTTGCTGTCTTTTTTCTGTGGTAAAAGACATTAGGTATTCGGTTAGAGCTGATTCATATTCAGTCATTTTTTTTATCAGCCTCGGAAAATAAGGGAGGCATCCATGATCCGAGCTCCGCAAGATTTTTTGTTAACTGGCTTATTTCATCCCTTAGCACAAATATGCAGTCATTCTTCTTAGCTGTTCCGGTTACTATGTCCTCGGCAAGGGCGTGACAGGTAGGTGCTCCGCATGAACCGCAGTCAAGTCCGGGGAGCTCTTCGCATATCCTTTCTATAAGTGCCATTTTTTCAAGGGCCTTTTTAAAGTCATTATCAAGCTTCATTTCTCCCCTGGGCTGGATTTCGGCATTCATTTCAAGCACGGCTTTTGAATTTGCCGAAAGCGTTCCTCTCCGGTCTTCAGCCTTCAGCATTCCAGCCTTTCTTATTATCCTGGCCTTGCTTATATAGGGGTTTTCTACTGTCAGAGCCCCGCCTACACAGCCGCCGGGACAGGCCATTGCTTCAATAAAATCAACATGTGAAATCTTGCCGTTTTCAAGTTCTTCAAGAAATTTTATTACATTCCCTATACCGTCAACAGCAACGGTTTCAGCCCATTCGGTTGAGTGGCTTTCTCCCTCACTGCAGGCCCAGTATACCCCCCATGATGAGGCCTTTCCAAGCTTTTCAACTTCTTTCAGGTTTGAGGCCGAATTAAGCAGCGGTACATAGATATCATTGATAGGAATTACGCCGTCAACAGCTGAAACTTTAGAGCCAATGGGCTTTCTTACAGCTGTTATTTTAGCCGGGCAGGGGCTTATGAAGAAGACCCCGATGTTTTTTTTATCAGGATATATATCGTTTTTAATTATTCTGGCTGCAATTTCCATAGGTGATTCAAGCTTAATTATCTGATCAATGAGTGATGGAAACCTTGTTTGAATCAGCCTTACAATTGCCGGGCAGGATGAGGATATCCATGGCAGTTTTTCTTTTTTATTCTTAAGAAGTTTTTTAAGTTCTGTTGTTACAATATCAGCAGCCTCTGCCGCCTCAAATACCTCGTCAAAGCCCGCTTTTTTCAAGGCTGTAAGGATAATATCTATTGAATACTTGTCTTTAAACTGCCCATAGAGCGTCGGCGCGGGTACGGCCACTGTGAATTCGTAGTCAGCAATTTTATCAAGCTTATCAGAAAGTGCACGTTTCGCGTGATGGGGACAGACCCTTATGCATTCTCCACAGTCAATACATCTGTTTTCTATTATATATGCTTTTCCGTGTCTGACTCTTATTGCTTCTGTTGGGCAGTGTGAGATACAGGTTGTACAGCCGAGACATTTTTCTTCATCAAGTATTACTGAATGAATCCGTCCGGTCAAAGATCAATCCTTATAGTTACAGTTGTTCCCTTACCGGGTTCAGACTGAATGTCAAGGCTGCTGGAATTCTTTTTTATATTGGGAAGTCCCAGACCCGCACCAAAACCCATTTCACGGATTTCTGCGGATGCAGTTGAATAGCCTTCCTGCATGGCCAGATCTATATCGGCGATCCCTGGCCCCTGATCCCTGAAAATTATAGCAATGTGGGTATCTTCTATTACTACTGTCCCTGTTCCGCCTTTTCCGTGGATAATTGTATTTATTTCAGCCTCATACATTGCAACGGTGGTACGTTTTATGACATCAGTGGGAATTCCAAGCTTCTGAAGTGTTTTTTTGAATGCGCTGGAGGCTTGGCCGTAGGACATTGGATCATCGGGATCTATAGTAAATTCTTTCTCAAAAAGCACCATTGTGGTCTAAATATATCACCGAATGTTTGTTCAGTCTACGTATTTGGATATAACTTCAATCAGAGTTTCTTCATTGAGCGGCTTTACGACTACATCATCCATTCCTGCTTCAAGAAACTTCTTTCTGTCGGATGGAAAGGCGTGAGCTGTTAATGCAATTATAGGAAGGTGCTCTTTTTCTTCGGTTTCTCTTATCTGCAGGGTTGCATCTATGCCGTTGAGTCTCGGCATGCTTATATCCATGAGTACAACATCATAATCGTTTTCTTTTATATAGTTTATAGCCTCAAGACCGTCTGATGCACCATCTATGTCCCAGCCATTGCGTTCGAGTAATGTTGTTATGTACATACGATTTATAACTTCATCTTCTGTAACAAGAACCTTCAGCTTTTTTTTTCTGATGTCTGGCATTAAACTCTCCGCTCCTATGACGGTATATTATATTTTAATGATTATTATATCGTGTTTTCAAGAAAAATCATGGTTTTTATAAATAGTTTGGTTAATTTTCAAAACTTGCCAATTTTGAAATTCAGATTGTGAATATAAATGGTTTATTTTTTTGTTATTGATATCAAGGCCACAGATTCAAGATGGTAGGTCTGCGGGAACATATCCAGAGGCTGTATTTCTTCAATTCTGTATCCGGCTTTGAGCAGGGTTTTAAGATCACGTACAAGGTCCGGAGGTGAGCAGGATACGTAAATCAATAGTGGTATTTTCAGTCCTGCAAGCCTTGCCGCCTGATTTTTCAAGCCCCGCCGGGGCGGATCTATAATGACACAATCTGTTTGTTTTGCATAACCGGCAATAGTTTTCCATGAGTTTGAAAGGTTTGATATGAAGTATCTTATTTTGCATTGCCTGTTGTCCGCAATTAATCTTTCAGCATGGTTTCGGCCTCTGTTTATTGCTGTTTTAGAGCTGTCCCAGCCTGTTATTGATGCCGCAATATCGGCAAACGGCAGGCTTAGATTGCCGTCGCCGCAGTATAGATCCATTATTCTTGGATGTTTATTTTCAAATCTGCCGCGGATCACTCTGCTGATATATTCCTGAAGTTTGTCATTTACGCCGCTGTTCACCTGAAAGAAGTCAGCACCCTGATCTCTCTCTGAAAATCGGTAAAAGGGCTGTACATCACCGTTTTCATCCATGAACAGGTCAACTCCCTTAAGCTCAGGGCTGTCAAGCTTTACATTGGGTAAAAAGTTGTTGATCCGCTCATCAAGCAGCATACAGCGTTCAATCTTTATCAGATTATGACTCTCTGCTCTGTAGAAACCAATGTCTGTTCCATCTGCACCCCTGTGTCTGAGCTTGAAACGTCCTGTGCGCCGGTAGCCGTACTTCTTTGGTGATGGAATAATCGGCAATACCTTGTCTGTTACCGATTCAAGTCCGGATTTTTTAAGGGTTGATTTAAACTCTGACACCTTGCATTCAAGCTGTTTTTTATATTCTACCTGCTGCCACTGGCAGCCCCCGCAGGTTCCTGAATGAGGGCATGGCGGTTTTATTCTGTCATTAGAGGCTTCAATTATATTGACTATCTCAGCCTCACGGTAACGTTTTTCTTTTTTTATTATCCTTACCTCAAGCAGATCTCCGGGAACACTGAATGGAATAAAATATACAATGCCCTCATGCCGGCCGACGCCATTGCCGCCGTACGCGAGTGAATCAACCCTTATTTTAATTGTATCCATCGTATGAATATATATGCCGCTTTAAATGCTTTCAAGGTTTCTGGGTAGTTACTCTGTGCTTTATTGTCCTTAATATGATAATATAAAGAGTCTTTGGAGGTTTTCATGCAGCATAAATTTATCGGAGCAATTGATCAGGGCACAACAAGCACAAGGTTTATTCTATTTGATCGGGGCGGGGTGCCTGTTTTTCACCATCAGATTGAGCATAAGCAGATATTTCCCCAGCCGGGCTGGGTAGAGCATGACCCCATTGAGATTTGGGACAAAACCCGTAAATGTATCAGAACCGTACTTGCTGATAACAATGTCCGCCCCGATGAGGTTGCTGCCGTAGGGATAACAAACCAGCGCGAAACAACAGTTGCCTGGGATCGTACAACCGGCCTGCCGCTGCATAACGCGATTGTCTGGCAGGATATGCGAACCTCCGATATAGCTGCCGAATTATCCAGAGACGGCGGACCCGACCGTTTCCGCCCTAAAACCGGTCTTCCGCTTGCCCCGTATTTTTCGGCCACGAAGATGCAGTGGCTGATTAAGAATTCAAAGAAAGTCGCTGAAGCGGTTGATGACGGGCGGGCAATGTTAGGAACCATTGACAGCTGGATAGTCTGGAAGCTTACCGGCGGCCGGGACGGAGGAGCATTTGTAACCGATGTAACAAACGCCAGCCGCACAATGCTGATGGATCTTAAAAGCCTTCAGTGGGATTCTGAGATGCTTGGCCATTTCGGTATTCCTGCTTCGGTTCTGCCTGAGATAGTTTCTTCAATCCCTTCAGTACCATATGGGTATACCCGCAAGGACGGTGCATTTAAGGCTGAAATACCCGTCTGCGGAATCCTCGGTGATCAGCAGGCGGCAATGTTCGGGCAGGCCTGTTTTGATAAGGGTACAAGCAAGAACACCTACGGAACAGGCTGTTTTATGCTTGCAAATACCGGTAACGAGGCTGTTCAGTCCGAATACGGTCTGCTTACAACCGTTTTATACCGTATTGGTGAGAAGCCCGCGGTTTATGCCCTTGAGGGCTCAATTGCTGTCGCGGGCTCACTTGTTCAGTGGGTACGTGACAATCTCGGCCTTGTGAAGGTGTCATCTGATATAGAAAAGCTTGCCCTAAAGGCTGAAGACTCAGGAGGGGTTTATTTTGTGCCGGCCTTTGCGGGCCTCTTCGCCCCCCGGTGGAGACCCGATGCCCGCGGAGTAATAGCCGGCCTGACCGGTTTTGCGAATAAATCACATATTGCAAGGGCGGTTTTAGAATCAACGGCCTTTCAGACCAGGGAGATATTTGAGGCTATGGAGAAGGATTCAGGCATATCGATTTCATCCCTCAAGGTTGACGGCGGAATGACGGTAAATAATCTGCTGATGCAGTTTCAGGCGGATATGCTGGGAGTTCCTGTGGTAAGGCCGATGGTAAATGAAACAACGGCCCTTGGAGCAGCCTATGCCGCCGGTCTTTCTTCAGGCTTTTGGAAGAATGTTGATGAGCTTAAAAAGCACTGGCAGGAGGCTAAGCGGTGGAAACCTACGATGGTGGATGAAGAAAGAGATGAAAAGTACCGTTTGTGGAATAAGGCAGTAGAAAAAACCCTAAACTGGGTAGATTAATATTTTATGCAGATACTGACATTTTTTACACGGTTTTCTATTATCTTTTACCTTAATGTTTTCTTCTATGTTTTTGTGATAGCCATAACCATAAGAATACTTTTAGATAACCGCCGGCCGTCATGGTCTATATCAATGCTGCTTGTACTGTATTTTCTGCCTTTGATAGGAATACCATTTTACTTTTTAAACGGTGTCAACTGGAAGAGGCGCAAGATTGTAAAACATATTCCGGAGAGGATCTTCAAAGATAATCTTGGTATGATGATAGAACGTCAGCAGAGGTTTTTAAAAGAAGTTCCACCGGATTATGATAATGATTCTGTCAAATGTGTAAGAATGATGCTGAAAAGCAGCGGATCAATAATGACAATGAACAATCTTGTGTCAATTTACAGCAATGGAAAAGAATTGTTTGATCAATTAATCCTGGAGCTTGAGAAATCAGAAAAGTCTATACATATGGAATATTTTATCTGGCGTTCAGATTCTCTCGGTGAAAGAATTCTTGATATCCTTTCCAGAAAGGTTTCTGAGGGGGTTGAGGTAAGACTGCTTTTTGACGGTGTAGGCTGCTACAGGATGATGAGTTTTGATTATAAACGGCGGCTGCGCAGGGCCGGTATTCAGTTCAGATACTTTCTGGACCCTCACAATCCGATAAGCGGATGGCTTCTTAATTATTGCAATCACCGTAAGGTTGCTGTTATTGACAGCAAAACAGCATTTACCGGCGGAATGAATATAGGAAGTGAATATATTGACGGCGGAAAACGTTTCAATAGCTGGCGTGATACCCATATGCGTATTAAGGGTGAAGCAGTCGGACTTCTGCAGGCAGTTTTTCTGGCCGACTGGGAGAACAGCGGAGGCAGGGTTGCTGATGAGAGATCTTATATAATTCCCCCTGAAGAAGTATATGAAGATCTTCCGCTTCAGATTGTAACCAGCGGACCGGATTCGGATTGGTATAGTATTAAAGAGCTTTACTTTACTATTATAAGTAACGCCAATGAAGAGGTTCTTATTGCCAGCCCCTACTTTATTATTGATGAATCTATTGAAGAAGCTATTGTCACAGCCGCTCTTTCCGGTATTAGGGTAAAGATCATTATGGCCGGTTCTCCGCCTGATAAGTGGATTCCTTTTTGGGTAGCGCATACATATTATGAAAGGCTTATAGAAGCAGGTGTTGAGTTTTATCAATATGAAAAGGGCTTTTATCACAGTAAATTTATAGTCGCAGACGGTAAAATTGCAACGGCCGGAACCTGTAATATGGATATCAGAAGTTTTCAGCTTCATTATGAGGTTAATACCGTTTTTTACCACGCAACAAAGGCTGAGGTTTTGAAAAGAATCTTTAACGAGGATCTTTTAAACAGTAAAAGGATAGGTCTTGATGAAATAAAAACACTCAGCTTTCTGAAAAAACTGCGTAATTCCATTTTCAGGATCTTTGCCCCGCTGCTTTGATTTAAATCCTATGGGAACTTTATAAGCCTTACTTCTTATTATCCTGGAAATTTTACTGAAATTATCAGATTTCTCTTGACAACACAGATAAATCGTATAAGATAAAAGAGAATTGTATGCAATATAGTGTTAATACATGCAAGGTTGAGCCTTGCAGGGGAAACAGGCCTATGCTCGGTGAGACAGTATATAAGCAGGTGACAGATATGATTCTGCGTCAGGAAATAGCCTGCGGCGAAAAGATATCCGTTGACTCTTTGTCAAAAGAGCTTGGAGTAAGCCGAACCCCTGTTACCGAAGCTGTTCAGAGGCTTGCAAAAGAGGGTATCGTTAAAATGTATCCTCACCGCAGTCCCGAGGTTGTTACTATTGACCGGAAGGCAAAAACCGATCTTGGCCTTACCAGAATCATGCTTGATACTCTTGCGGTACAGCTTGCAGTAAGATACGGAAGTATTGCTGAATTTGATGAGCTTAGGAAGGTTGCGGATGAGTGTTACAGGATAGCAAAATCCGGTGATGTCTTTAACTGGATAAGGCTTGAATGTGAGTTCCATCTTGGTCTTGCCGAAATAGGCAAGAATGAAAATCTTTCACATATAATGAAAGACCTTTATATGAAGGTCCGGCTGCTTCAGTTTATTTCTTATAAGGATACTGAGGTTAGTCTTAATATGATAAAACTTCATTTTGACATTATAGACAAGCTTGAAGAGCGTGATGTTGATGGGGCTATCAGTCTGATACATAAACATCTATCGTATTTTTACGATTTGGATGAGCATGATATCAGATTTGTTAAGATACTGTTCTAATAAAACAATGTAGATCCTTGAGTATCCGGATTGAGGGCAGTTGTCTGCGGATGCTCATTGTAAATAAAATTGATTTGGCATCAGCATGGAGATGCCGGGAGGAGACAAATGGCACTAATGACCGGTAAGGAATACCGAGAAAGCCTGAGAAACAGAAGGCCTTTGAATGTTTACATGGCTGGCGAGAAACTGGAGAATCCTTATGATCATCCTATCATTGCGGCTTCTATAAATTCTATTGCTCTTACCTATGAGCTTGCTGAGGAAGGATCACCATATCGCGATGACATGACTGAAATTTCAGTATTGTCAGGTAAGAGAATTAACAGATTCTGCAATATTCACACAAGCCCTGAGCAGCTTTATAAAAAAGTTGGAATGCAGAGGCTTCTCGGTCAGAAATGCGGAACATGCTTTCAGAGATGTGTAGGTATGGATGCTTTTAATGCCACATACTCAACCACCTATGAGATCGATGAAAAATATGGAACCGATTATCATGAAAGGTTCAAGAAGTATCTGCTTGACGTAGAAGAGAGAGATCTTGTTGTTGACGGCTGTATGACAGACCCGAAGGGAGACCGATCAAAACGTCCTCACCAGTGTAAAGACCCTGATGTATATGTACACGTAGTTGAAAGACGTCCTGACGGTATTGTTATAAGCGGTGCTAAGGCCCACCAGACTGGATGTATCAACTCTCATCATGCTCTGATTATGCCTACAGTAACAATGGGTGAAGAAGATAAGGACTTTGCTGTAGCATGTGTTGTAGAATCAGATGACCCCGGTATTACATATATCTACGGAAGACAGTCATGTGATACAAGGCTATTGGAAGATCCTGACGGAGAAAATATGGATGCGGGAAGCCCCGGATTCGGCGGACAGGAAGCTTTGATGGTTTTTGACAGGGTTTTCGTTCCAACTGAAAGAGTTTTCATGGATGGGGAATATGATTTTTCCGGAATGCTTGTTGAAAGATTTGCCGGTTATCATAGATCAAGTTATGCATGTAAAACCGGTGTAGGCGATGTAGCAATCGGTGCTGCTCAGCTTATAGCTGAATATAATGGCGCAGCCAAGGCTTCACACGTAAAAGACAAGATTGTTGAGATGAACCATCTTAATGAAACAATCTGGTCAAGTGCTGCTGCATGCTGCTGGCTTGGAAAGAAAACAAAATCAGGTAACTACCTTATAGATCTTCTTCTCGCAAATGTTTGTAAGCAGAACGTTACACGTTTCCCATATGAAATAGCACGTCTTCTTCAGGATATCGCAGGCGGTATTATGGTTACAGCACCGCATGCCAAGGATCTTCAGAATCCTGAAACCTCAGAGATGGTTAAGAAGTATCTCTGTGGTGCTGACGGAGTTGAAACAAAGAACAGGCTTAAGGCCCTGCGTCTTATTGAGAACCTTACAATGGGAAGAGCCGCTGTAGGTTATCTTACTGAGTCAATGCACGGTGCAGGTTCACCTCAGGCTCAGAGAATAATGATTGCCCGCCAGGCTGATGTGCAGCGAAAGAAACAGTACGCTAAAGACCTTGCGAGAATCAAGGATTAAAAAATAATGGTAAAATAGCCTCCGTGCTATTTTACCATTTAATAGTTTGAAGTTTTACTTTAAACTAAACATATTTAATAACCGCATCCATGCGGCTTTATAGGAGATATGAATGGCAGACTGGAAGACTCTGTATAATCAGAAAAAGACAGATCTTAAGACGGCCGTTGAAAAAAGCGTAAAATCCGGGGATCAGATAGTCCTCGGACATTGCGCCGGAGTTCCGGTTGAATTGACGAATGAATTAAAGAACCATGCCGACAGATTGAAAGATGTTCGATTATTCCATATGGTTCCGCTGCATGATTGCTGGTACTGTGAGCCTGGCTGGGAAGGCAAATTCAGGCATACTACCATCTTTGCGGGAGGTTCTACCCGTGGTGCAATTAATGAAGGTCGGGGTGATTTTATCCCTTGTTTCTTTTCAGAGATACCGAAACGTTTTAGAGACGGTTCAATAGACTGTGATGTAGCATTTATAATGGTTTCACCTCCCGATGAACACGGATTTATGAGCTTCGGTGTTTCTGCCGATTATACATATCAGTCTGCAGAAACCGCGCGTGTTGTTGTAGCAGAGGTTAATCCGAAAATGCCCCGAACGCACGGTTCATTTATTCACGTATCCGAAATAGATTATATCGTAGAAAGTGACTATGATCTTATTGAGATACCTCTTCCCAAGATTGGAGAGGTTGAAGAAAAGATAGGCAGCCATATTGCCGGTTTGATTCCTGACAGGGCAACCCTTCAGCTCGGTATAGGGGCTATCCCCGATGCGGTGCTTCATTTTCTCACCGAAAAGAAGGATCTTGGAATACATACCGAGATGTTTTCTGACGGGGTAGTTGATTTATATGAAAAGGGAGTTGTCACAAACAAATATAACAACCTTAACCCCGGGAAATTCGTATCTACCTTCCTTATGGGAAGTAAGAGGCTTTATGATTTTGTTGACGATAATCCTTCTGTACTTATGAAGCCGGTAGACTATACAAATAATGTGCTTGTTGCTGGACAGCTGGAAAATCTTATATCAATCAATTCGGCCATTGAGGTTGATCTTAATGGTCAGGTAGCTGCCGATATGATTGGTTCAAAACAGTTCTCAGCTGTAGGCGGTCAGGTTGATTTTGTACGCTCCGCAATGCACTCAAAGGGTGGAAAGTCCATAATTGCGTTCCCATCTACAGGAAAGGGCGGAACTATTTCAAGAATTGTTCCAAGGCTTAATGAAGGGGCATGTGTGACAACCTCACGCTATGATGTAGATTATATTGTTACTGAGTATGGAGTTGCTCATCTTAAAGGTAGGTCAAATACGGAAAGGATAGATGCTCTTATAAAGATAGCTCACCCGAATTTCCGTGATAATCTGAGTAATGGTCTAAAATAGGAAGGTTTTAATGAGTTACAAGCATATGAAACTTGAAAGAAGATCAAATGCCTTTGTACTAACCTTTACTGATGAAAAAACACTTAACGCGCTTAGCAGTAGTTTTTTGAATGAGCTTTCAGCTGCGCTTGATGAGGTTGAGGCTGCAGTATTTGCTGACCGCAGTATTCGCAGCCTTATTTTAACCGGTTCCGGTAAGGCCTTTATTGCCGGAGCTGATATTTCGGAAATGAACCCTATGACTGCTGTTGAGGGCTGCGAGTTCAGCAGACTGGGGAATTATGTAATGACAAAGATAGAAAACCTCAGGCTGCCGGTTATTGCCGCGGTAAACGGTTTTGCGCTTGGCGGAGGGCTTGAGACCGTTCTTGCTTCTGATTTTGCCTATGCCTCCAGCAAGGCCAGGCTTGGTATGCCAGAGGTTACTATCGGGCTTATTCCCGGCTTTGGAGGGCATAAGAGACTTTCTGACAGGGTAGGTAAGGCTGCTGCAAAAGAAATAATCTATACAGGTAAAATGCTTAATGCTGAAGATGCATTCAGGATAGGTATAATAAACAAGGTATGTGAGCCGGAGCAGCTGCTTGATGAGGTTATTGCTCTGTCAGAATCAATGGATAAGGCCAGTCCGAATTCTGTTGCCGAAGCAAAGGAAATGCTTAACCTCTGTTCTGAAAACGGTACGGCCGCTATGACCGCATTCGAAGAAAATAAATTTGGTCTGATTTTTTCTCATCCCGACATGAAAGAAGGAACAGATGCTTTCTTAAATAAAAGAAAACCAGAATGGAGGAAAAGTTTATGAAAGAAGTTTACATTGTAGATGCTTTAAGAACAGCTGTTGGAAGTTTTGGAGGAACACTTTCAGGAATACCGGCAGCAAAGATTGCCGCCCCGGTAATTAAAGAGGTTCTTAAAAGAAATAAACTGGAAGGAAAGGATGTTGATGAGGTAATTCTCGGTAACGTTCTACAGGCCGGTCAGGGGCAGAACTGCGCAAGACAGGCCTTGATTTATTCTGACATACCCCAGGAAAAAACAGCTCAGACTGTTAATATGGTGTGCGGTTCAGGTCTCAGAACTGTTGCTGCTGCCGCACAGGCCATTAAATGTGAAGACGCCGATATAGTTGTTGCGGGCGGAACAGAGAATATGTCAATTGCTCCCTACCTTCTCCCTAAAGCCAGGACAGGCTTGAGAATGGGAGACGGAACTGTTGTTGATGAGATGGTTAAAGACGGTCTCTGGGATGTTTATAATGATTACCATATGGGTATAACCGCAGAAAACCTTGCTGAAAAGTATAATATCAGCCGTGAAGAACAGGATGTTTTTGCTGCCGGTTCTCAAAACAAGACTGAGGCTGCCCAGAAAGAAGGGAAATTCAAGGATGAAATAATGCCGTTTGAGATTCCTCAGAGAAAGGGTGAGGCTATTGTTTTTGATACAGATGAATTCCCCCGTGCAGGTGTAACTGCTGAAGGGCTTTCAAAACTGAAACCCGCTTTCAAGAAAGATGGAACAGTAACCGCAGCAAACGCGTCAGGAATCAATGACGGAGCAGCAATACTTCTTGTTGCAGGTGAAGACGCGGTTAAGGAAAAGGGTCTTAAGCCGATGGCTAAAATAGTTTCATACGGCTGGGCCGGCGTTGATCCTTCAATTATGGGTATAGGGCCTGTTGAGGCTGTAAAAAAGGCTCTTGATAAGGCCGGATGGACAGTTGATGATCTTGATCTTATCGAAGCAAATGAGGCCTTTGCTGCTCAGGCACTTTCCGTAAACAAGGAACTTGGCTGGGATACATCAAAGGTAAATGTAAACGGCGGAGCCATTGCTATAGGTCATCCTATCGGCGCCAGTGGAGCGAGAATCCTTGTAACACTTCTTTATGAAATGAAGAGGCGCGGACTCAAGAAAGGAATCGCAACACTCTGTATCGGCGGAGGAATGGGCGTTGCTGTTTGTGTTGAGATGGAAGGTTAAGGGAGAATAATTATGGATATAAAAAAAATAGGTGTTTACGGCGGCGGTACTATGGGCAATGGTATTGTTCAGGTTTGCGCTCAGGCCGGCTATGCTGTACAGCTGGTATCAAGACGCCAGGAAACAGTTGATAAGGCTGTTGCCACAATAACAAAGAATTTGGACAGACTTCTGTCCAGGGAAAAGATTACTGAAGAAGTAAAAACCTCTACTCTTTCCAATATCAGCACATCAACCGATGTAAACGATTTTAAAGACTGTGACATGATTATTGAAGCAGTTGCGGAAGATCGTGAAATAAAAAAGAAGGTTTTTGAAACCCTTTCAGGTATTGTTTCAGATAATTGTATTCTTGCTACCAATACTTCTACCATTTCTGTTACAGAGATTGCTGCATATACAACCAATCCTGAGAGAATGATTGGGATGCATTTTATGAACCCTGTTCCTCTGATGAAGCTTATTGAGGTGATCGAAGCCCTTCAGACAAAACCCGAGGTTACAGAGGCTGTAAGAGAAGTATCCAAAAAGATTGGAAAGACAGCCGTTTTTGTTAAGGATGCTCCAGGATTTGTTCTGAACCGAATTCTAATACCTCTGGTAAATGAGGGAATAGGCTGTCTTGCTGATGGTCTTGCATCTGCCGCTGATATCGATGAGATCATGAAGCTTGGAGCAAATCATCCAATTGGACCTCTGGCTCTTGCAGATCTAATTGGTCTTGATATTTGTCTGAAGATTATGGAAGTTCTTTATAACGATTTTGGCGATCCCAAATACAGGCCTGCTCCTCTTCTGAGAAAGATGGTGGCTGCCGGTTATCTTGGAAGAAAATCCGGTAAGGGTTTTTATGATTATTAAAATAATTTCTTTTTGAAATTATATAGGGGGGCAGGGATATCCCCTGTCCCATTATTAACGGATCCGCATCTATGCGGAAATATAGGAGAAACAGTATGACTAATATATGGCCTGTACCTAAGCTTTCATTAGGAGAAAACGTTATTTCTGAGATCCCTGCTGCGCTGGATTCTCTTGGTGCCGACAAGGTTATGGTTGTTACCGATGAAGGTATTATTAAGGTAGGAATCTACGCCAAGATTGAGAAGGTTCTCAAAGATGCCGGCAAGGAAGTTATCGTTGTTGATGAGGTTAAGCCTGATCCGTCAATGCAGCTTGTAGACGCAATTGCTGATAAGGCAAGAAAAAGCGGCGCTCAGGCTGTTATCGGCCTTGGAGGCGGTTCTTCAATTGATTCAGCAAAGGTCGCTGCTGCTCTTGTCGGAAATAACGGCAGTATTAAAGAATACCTGGGTGTTGGAATTCTTCCTAAGCCGGGGCTTCCCATTCTTGCTATTCCAACAACGGCAGGAACTGGTTCCGAGGTTACCTACCTTTCAATTCTTTCTGATCTTGAGAATGAAACAAAGAAGGGCTTTGGAAGTGTCTATATAATGCCCAAGTTTGCGTTTCTTGATCCTTTATTGACAGTTGGTCTTCCTCCTCATATTACAGCACCCACCGGAATGGATGCACTCTGTCACTGTGTAGAGGCCTACACATCAGCAAATGCCAATGATTACAGTGATGGTATGGCTGTTAAGGCTATTGAGCTTATTTCACAGAATATAAGGACTGCCTTTAATAACGGTAGTGATATTAAAGGACGTGAAAACATGCTTATGGGAAGCTTTCTTGCAGGTGTTGCATTTGCAAATGCAGGTGTTACAGCTGTACACGCCTTTGCTTACCCGCTTGGCGGAATGTTCCACGTGCCTCATGGTATGGCAAACAGCCTGATGCTGCCGGTTATTATTAAGTATAACGCATCAGCAAAGAAGGAAAGATTCGGCCATGTGGCAGAACTTATGTCAGGTAAAAAGGGTGCTGATTGGCAGGATTGTATTGCCGAGGTTTAGAAGCTTTGTGAAGATGTAAAACTTCCACGCAACCTTAAGGCTGTTGATATACCTGAGAGTGCAATTGAGCCTATGTCAGTTTCTGTAATGGATCAGACAAGACTTCTTGTTAATAATCCCCGCGAAATTACACAGCAGGACGCATTTAAGCTTTATACTGAAGCCTGGGGCCGCTAGGCTATACGGGTTTTTAATCTATATAGTTGTGTATAATATTTAATTGTTCAGGGTCTCTCAATCTAAGGGAGACCCTTTTCATTTCTTTAAGAAATGTTTAGACTGGTATATTAATTTATGGATGAAAATATTCTGAATGAATATCTGCTTTCTGTTCCGAAAACAGGACGGGGACGTAAAACCCTTGAAAAGATAAGTAATTCTGCAGAAACGCTTTTTGGAAGTAAGGGATATACAAACACCTCAATTAACGACATTGCTTTAGGTGCAAATGTTGCGCCTGGTACTTTTTATATATATTTTAAAGACAAGATCAGTGTGTTTAGATATCTGATCCAGAAGCTTGAATTATTACTGAGAAGGGAATTGTCGGAGGCAATTAAGAATCTTGAAACCCGATATGAACAGGAGCATGACGGTTTTAAAACCTTTTTTTATTTTTTATCAAGACACAAAGGTCTTTTCAAGATCATTTGGGAAGCTCAATTTGTTGATCCTGAGTTATTTAAGAATTATTACGAAACAATAGCTGAAGCATATGCAAAAAGAATTGTGGGGGCCCAGTCAACCGGTGAAATGAGGAGTGATCTTGATTCTCAGGTAGTTGCCTATAGTTTTCTTGGTATTGCTAATTTTATTGGTTTGAAGTGGATTATTTTTGATGATAAATCTGTTCCTGAGGAAAGCCTTGATGATTTGATGAAATTAATCAATAGCGGCGTTTTTTCTTCCAATAGGGATAATAACTTGGATGGACAAACCATTACCTTATAGGAATGCTCCTTGGTGTTTTGCTCATGGTACTTCATATGCTGCTTGGAGTTGCAAAAAAGGATATGGTCGCTGGAGGGCTTGTTTTATATCCAATAGTTATTTGGGCCTTGCTTTGGGGAATTAGTTTCATACTGTCATGGCATTTTTCCAAGGTTTACGCTGGAACGATGCCTGATTTTATGATATTAGGTTTTCACCCCTCATTTGCATGGACAGTTATAACCTACTGGTTAGGAGGGGTCGCAACTATTACTATTGGCTTTGTTGTTATAAAAGATAAGTGGCTTTCCCAGAAGGATTGGGATGATTTTACCGAAAAAATCGTGAATTTGAACAAGGAGGCTTCAAAATGAGTAATAGTGTAAAAATTATAATAATGGCCTGTTCTTTTGGGATGATTGTTGTTTCGTTTATCATTGGCTGGGTTGCAAAAAAAAGGGCAAAAACTAATCAGGCATTTTTTGGCGGTACCGGAATGTTCGGTCCTTTCACTGTAGGACTTTCAAGTACGGCTGCTGTAGCGAGTGCTTTTGCATTAGTAGGGGTTCCCGGTCTAATGTATAAAACCGGTAATCCTATGACCTTTTGGATGCTCTCATCCGTAGCTTTTGCCATGGCCTATATGATTCTTGGAAAAAAGGTCAGGGCAATGGCAGAACTTGGTCCTGTCGCAAGTCTTGGAGATATTTCTGATTTACGCTTCAATAATAATTCCTTTATCAAGGCAGTAATGTCTTTGACATTATTTATTGGTTGTATTGCATATCTTGCGGCACAGATTAAGGCTGGCTCAGAACTCTTCGGTCACCTTATGGGATGGAGTACAATAGTTACTGGCTTTATAATTTTTGGAGTTCTCACTGTTTACATGGTTGTCAGTGGCGAGGTCGGCGGATTATTGACACAGGCCTTCCAGGGGTTTGTGATGGTTCTTGCGGGTTTAATTGTAATAATAGCTTTTTTTGGAATTACCGGCGGATTTGGTGAAGTTTTAAAAACAGCAGTAGCCGCAGGTGAGGTTTCAAGCGGAGAAGTTACAAAGTCATTTAGTCCTGATTTTTTTAATGCATGGGGAGTATTACCGGGGACAATAGCTATGGCCTGGATGATTATTCCAATTCTTGGAACTGTAGGTCAGCCGCAGGTTCTTACAAGAATGTATGCCTTAAAAAATCCTAGAGATATGCCTAAGCTTGGATTAACCGCCGGCATATCACATATGATAGTGGGATTCTTTGCAATTGTTGTTGCCTATGGTTCAATATATCTTATTGCTGCTGGTAAGATAGCACCACTTTCAGGTGGAGACAGCGCAATATTTGTTTTTGCTGATTATCTTGGTCTTTATGCTCAGATCTTTATTTATGCGGCAATATTGGCCGCGGCCATGTCATCTGCCAGTATGTTTCTGTCTATTTCTGCCAATATTATCTCAAGAGATCTTCCAAGCGCCTTTGGCAAGAAAATACCGGCCGAAAAGCAGATAAATGTATCCAGAATCACCATGTTTATTCTTGGAGTTCTTGCAATTATTTTTTCTCTTACGAGTGCTGATATGGTTGCAATTCTTGGAACATTTGGATGGGGTACCCTTATGTCTGGAACCTTTCCGGTATTTGTAATAGGTCTTCTTTGGGAAAAGGCCACCAGTAAGGGTGTTGCTGCAGGATTAAGTGCGGGGTTAGTTCTTAATCTTTTATCATTAACAGGTTTAAAATGGCCTGGAGCTTTACCCTGGTATTTTAATGTTATCATGATTTCAATTGTATTAACTATTGTTGTTTCTTTGTTTACTAAAGAAAAGGTTTCTCCTCAGGTTAAAGCAGTTATGGAATTATAGATTATTTTAGGAGGATGAGAATTTGAGGATTATTGCCATATGTGGAAGTCCACGGAAAGAAAGTAATACCGAATTTTATTTAAATACCGTATTAAATTGTCTTAAGTATGAGGGTGCCGAAACCCAGCTTATAAGTTTAAGGGAAAAATCGATTAATGAATGCAGGGCTTGTTATGGATGTGTTGAGGCAAAAAAATGTGTGGTTGAAGATGATTTTCAGGAAATATTTAATTCTATGATTTCGGCCGATGGAATTCTACTTGGTTCTCCTGTTTATCATTCTTCTATTACTCCTAAACTTAAGGCCCTGCTTGATAGGGCAGGGTTTTCCGGCAGATGGTATTCAAATGAAATGAAAAAAAATGATCAGGCATATTCGTGGAGTGGAAATGCCTTTTCAGGAAAGGTTGTCGCGCCTGTTTCTATTGCAAGAAGGGCAGGACATAATTTCACATTTGCGCAGCTGCTTTTATGGGCAACCTGTAATGAATGTATTATTCCCGGGTCCTCATACTGGAATGTGGGAACAGCAGGAAAGGGTGGTGCAGTTGATGCGTCTGAGGATGAAGAAGGCTGTACTATTATGAAGCAGCTGGCTGTAAATATGTATAAAGTTATACACGCTCTTAAGGCTGATCAGATAAACGGAGGAAAACGATGTTAGACAATGGTTGGATAGGTAATTATTCATATTTCAGATCTTGTGTAAATCCTGATTCAGAAGCTGTTTATGATTATGACAGCGGTAAACATTATACCTACAAAGACCTGGATGAGCGGGCTGATAAACTGGCTTATTATTTAAAGGAGGAAGTAAAGATAAAAAAAAATGACAGGGTAGCTTTTATTTCGAGAAATCGTGTAGAAATGATAGATGGGTATTATGCAACAGGAAAGACGGCATCTATTCTTGTTCCATATAACTATCGTCTTTCCAGGGAAGAATTAGCAGAACTTATAAATAATGAGACTCCAAAGATCATTTTTTATGAAAGCGCATATTGCAATATAGTTTCTGAATTAAAAAAAAGTGTTTCTGTTGAAAAATGGGTTTTAATTGATGATCCTGCTGATGATATTCAAGAAGAAAAAAAATATTCAGATATTATGAAATCAAATAATGTGATTCGTATATGGAACCCTGATTCTGAATTAGAAGACATACATTTAATAATCCATACCGGCGGTACTACCGGTCTTCCTAAGGGGGGAATGCTGTCTCATAGATCTGTAATCTTTAATACAATGAATGAGATATGTACATGGGCAATTTCCTATGTGGATAGTGCCCATATTTTATTACCTCTTTTTCATACCGGAGGGTGGAATCTACTTACACTTCCTATACTTCATGCAGGCGGAAGGATAATCTTAAACAGACAGTTTGATCCGGCTCTGACATTGAAAATTATTAATGATGAAAAAACTACCTTTGTTTTTGGGGCAGCAACTATGTTCAGACTTATATCCGGGATTCCTGAATTTAATCAAACTGATTTTTCATCGGTGAAATGGATAATGTCTGGAGCCGCACCTACACCTTTAGAAATAATGCGGAAGTATTGGGATAAGGGGATTCGTTTTGTACTTGGTTATGGCATGACTGAGGCGGGACCTAATAACCTGACGGCACCTGCGGAGTTTATGTCTGAGCAGGAAATGAAGGATAAATATGCCTCTGTTGGGCGGCCAATGTATTTAGCTGTACCCAAAATAGTCGATGAGAATGGAAATGAACTTGGGCCTGATGAACCCGGTGAACTTATATGGTGCGGACCTCAGATTTTTTCAGGATATTGGAATAATCCTGATGAAACAGCTAAAACCTTGAGAAACGGTTGGGTTTATACCGGTGATATAGCCCAGAAGGATAGTGACGGTTACTATTATATAGTTGGCAGGAAAAAGAATATGTTTATAAGCGGGGGTGAAAATGTTTTTCCTCCTGAGATTGAGTCATTGCTATATAAAATAGATGGTGTACATGAGGTTGCAGTTATCGGTGTTCCTGACCAAAAATGGGGAGAGGTAGGAAAGGCTGTCGTATCGTTAGAGCCCGAAGCAGAATTATCCAAAGAGGTAATAATTCAACATTTAAAGAAAGGCCTTGCATCATATAAAGTACCTAAGTATATAGCCTTTGTGGATGATGTTCCAAAGAATAGTGTTGGAAAAATTGTGGCTGCCAAAATAAAAGAGTTATATGGAAAGCCTGTTGACGAGGATGTCAGGAATGCGGCTAATTAATATAGGTATAAAAAGTATCGGGATTTATATTCCTGAGGGAATTCGAGACAGTAAATGGATTAGTGGAGCTTCGGGAATCCCTGAAGATATAATAAAAAGCAAATTTGGAATTAATATGATACATAAGGCAGCCGCTGATGAAACCGTCAAGGATATGGCTGTTAGTGCCTCAAAAAAAGCTCTTAATGGATTTAATCCTGAAAAAATTGATCTTGTTGTATATTGTGGAAGTGAATATAAAGATTACTATCTATATAATTGTGCGGCCGCAATTCAATATGAGATAGGTGCCGTAAATGCAAACGCCTTTGAAATACATTCTCTTTGCAGTGCAGGCGCTTATTCCCTGAAGATCCTCAAGAGCATGATGCAGACAGATCCTGAACTTGAGAATGTTTTGTTAGTTTCTTCATCCAGGGAATCTGATTTGATAGATTACACTAACAGTAGATCAAGGTTTATGTTTAACTTCGGAGATGGTGCAGCAGCGGTTCTGCTCCAGCGCGGTTATGATCGTAATGTAATTCTCGAAACCCATATGATAACCGATGGACAGTTTGCTGAAGATGTTTCCGTTACTACAGTTGGGTGTAGAAATTATGAATGCCTATATGAGAATGGGCTTGAATCAAGATATATCCTTGATGTTCCCAACCTGTCCAGCATGAAAGAACGGCTTGATCCTGTTACCTTATCAAATTTTATAAAGGTCATTGAGACTTCAATTGTTAAAAGCGGATATAAATACACCGATGTGAGTTATCTTGCTTCAATTTTTATGAAGCGTTCAATTTTGTTGAATATCTTGGAGTACTTCAAGCTCCTGGAAGAAAATTCCTTTGTTCTTGAAGATTATGGGCACTGCCAGTCAGCGGATGCATTTATTTCATTGGATAAAGGGATTGAAACCGGACGTATTAAGGACGGCGATTTAATCGTGTTATTTGGGGCTGGTACTGGTTATACATGGGCGGCAACTTCAGTAAAATGGGGAGAATGCTAAAACTTTTGCCGATATAAAGAGGTTTTTTATGAGATTAGAGAATAAAACTGCTGTTATTACAGGTTCCGGGAGAGGTATAGGGCGGGCCACAGCATTGAGATTTGCAGAAGAGGGCGCAAATGTCGTTGTATCTGATATTGATTTGGATCTATGCTTTGAAACAGAAAAAATGATAAAAGAAGCAGGCGGTACGGCTTTTAGTATTCAGACAGATGTGAGTATAAGAAAAGATGTATCAGCCTTGATGAAAAAAACTACTGAGCAATTTGGAGGTTTGGATATTCTTGTTAATAATGCAGGAATAACCATGGATTCTAAACTTGAAAACATGACTGAAGAGATGTTTGACAAGGTCATAGATATAAACCTGAAAGCTGTGTTTATCTGTGGCCAGGAGGCCGCTTCAGTGATGTCTGATCTGGGTGGAGGTGTTATTCTTAATGCCTCATCATTTGTAGGACTGTATGGTAATTTTGGTCAGTCAAATTATGCTGCTTCTAAATTCGGAGTAATAGGTCTTACAAAGACATGGGCCAAGGAATTAGGTAGAAAAGGAATCAGGGTAAATGCTGTTGCCCCTGGATTTATCATGACTGAAATGACCAATAAGGTTCCTGAAAATGTGTTGGAATCTTTTAGGCAAAAATGTCCAATGAAAAAAATTGGCCGCCCTGAAGATATAGCAAATGCATACCTGTTTCTTGCTTCTGATGAGGCTGCATATATTAATGGTGCCGTTTTAGAGGTTACTGGAGGTCTTGTCGTTTAATACTGTAAAATAATAGAGGGTCTCTCAATCTAAGGGAGACCCTTTTTTTATATACTGCCTCCTAAAATTCCTTACTTAATGGTTTTTACCTTGAAAACAGTCATAAATTGTATTATTTTTATAAAACCACTTAGTTTGTACTTTGAATATAAATAGAGTATTTTTGATAAATTATTATTGCGTAACTATTTAATGATCCGTAATCAAAGAAGCTCTACCATAATTTAGTTTTTGAAATGGCAAAAGAATCAGTTTATACCAGTAATATGATTAAGCGCATAACAAAATCAGCTGAAACATGGCTTTCAAATGCGCGTTCTTTCTCTTCTCCTGTACTTGATTTCCGCGGTAAAAGGCGGAATGGGCAGTTTTTTATTATAATCACAAGGATTAACGATCGGAATCTTCATTTTCAGGAAGTAGTAATAGATCAGGATGGTGTAAACAGGGTTTTTCGTAACTGGACCTTTCGAAAGGATGAAGAATGGCAGGTTCTCAGTCTCGAGAAAGACGGTAAACAGGTAGTTCTTATTGATCTGGCTGCTGAGTTGTCTGAGCTGAATGCCGCAATAGATACCGTCTATACAAGAAGCAATAACTCCAACCTGTATTTTACTGAAGAAGTTCTTGAAGTAGAATATAATAAAGACTATGAGACATATACAAAGATCAAGGGGCCTGTCAGACGTTTCTTAAGCGGCGTTTATCATGAATTAGCCCTTCACCCTGCCGTATTTGTTCCTGTATTATCGCTTGCTGTATTGATTCTGGCTGTTTTTGTTGCAGGATATTTTATTCAGGTAAACAGGATTCAGAATGATTTGGGCAGCACAATGGATGAGTATCTGCTTCAGATAAAGGGCCAGGTACAGGATCTGGACAGTTTTAAGGCAGAGGCTGAGGGAGAGCTTGAGGTTCTGAAAAAGAATCTGGAGATTTCAAAAAAAGATTTCGAATTTAACAAGCATAATGCTTATGCAAATGTAATGAGACTTTCTGAAGAGCTGACTAAATATCTTCCTGCAAGAAAAGAGGCCTATAGACTGATAGCAGGCAATATTCAGGATGCTGTTTCATATGGTGAAATAATATATGAAATGTCAAAGCTTCCTTCTGAAGAATATCAGGCAAGGATCTTCCTTGCAACTGAAGAGCAGAGGGTAATTCCTCTTTCGAGATATATCCCGGTATTTGAGGGAATGGCCTATCCTGTTGAGATCGCCGGAAGAGGCAATGACGGAAGAGGCTTCAGGATAACCGACGGATATATGGAAAAACGGCAGGACCCCCTTGGTTCCGGTGGTTTTTCTCCGCACTATGCCGTAGATATAATTAATGTAGGAAATATTGATTTTATATCCTATGCCGGAGAGATAATACGTGAGGGTATGCCTGCAGGTGATGTTGTTTCAGCCTATGACGGAGTTGTAAAGGATGTAACCTATGATGATGAAAGTTACGGCTGGAGTATTGAGATTGAACACGCCCTGACCAAAAAAGTTAAGGATCAATACCCGGAGGCCAAGTCATGGACTACATTTTATGCTCATATGCATGAGCGCCCTCTGAAAAAGGTAGATGAATGGGTTAATATCGGCGATAAAATAGGCCTTATAGGTAATAGTGGAAAGTCTACAGGACCGCACCTTCATTATGAGGTCAGGATTTACAGGGCCGGAGGTATGTATCGTGATGATAATGGACAGCATTTTGATAAAATAAACCCGTTTCCTCCTGATAAAAAGAAGTAGTCTGCCGGTATTTACTGAAAATTACTTAGAAAAGATTAATCATAAAATATTCAGAAGTTCTCAAAATCAGCAATCATGTTTCGTAAATCTTCAGGTATAGGAATAGATTCCTGTCTGTTGTAGTCAAAGCCGACTAACACTGTTTTACAGTCTGATTTTATTTCTCCTGTCTTTCTGTCAGTTATAAGCTGCTCCATGGTAAGAGACTTATTTCCTATTTTGCTTACACGGGTTTCTACCTGAATCTTGTCATGATAAAAGATGGGTGAATTAAAATTGGTTTGAACAGATACTATGACCACAGACTGTCCGCCTGTTTGATAATTTGTACCGCTTATTTCTGAAAAATAACCGGCTCTTCCTATATCATAGTATTGCTGGTAAACACTATTATTAACATGCTGTTGTCCATCAACATCATTGAAGCGTATCTGTATAGGTTCTACATAATTAAAAGTTTTTTTATCCATACCGGTATTATTCTTAGACTTATTTTCTTGTCAAGCCTTATTATTTTTGAATAATTTCATGTTTCAGAAATTTTCTTATTCCTTCATCAAAAAGAGGTGTTATAATTTAATAACTTGTATTGGAATTTTATAGTCCGCCTGCAGCTTAAAGTATTATTGGATCATTGAGGAGCAAAGCATAAGGAGGCTTGAATTGTCTAATAACCATATTATTGTCAACACAGATCTTTGCAAATCCTGCAGTGTCTGTGTGGATACCTGTCCCAATCAATGTCTTAAAATAGGTACTGAGATTAATCCGCTTGGTTATCAGGCGGTAATATTTGATTCTGACAGCTGTACTTCCTGCAGCCTGTGTTTCTATGTCTGCCCCGAACCGGGCGTTTTGACAGTGATAAAGGAGGTTGAGCAATGAGAAAAACCCTTATAAAAGGAAATAATGCTATTGTAAGAGGGGCCTTGTTTGGGGGGGCTACTCATTTTTTCGGTTACCCTATAACACCTGCATCCGAAATAGCCCATGGCGCCGCCGAGCTTTTTACTAAGGCAGGCAGGTGTTTCCTTCAGGCCGAAAGTGAGGTAAGCGCCATTAATATGATATACGGTTCTGCAGCAGCAGGCGCCCGTGTGATGACAGCCTCTTCCGGTCCGGGCCTGTCACTCATGCTTGAGGGGGTCAGCTATATTGCCGGAACTGAACTTCCTGCGGTAATTGTAGATGTTCAGCGTGCAGGCCCGGGGCTTGGGAATATATGGCCTGAGCAGTCTGACTACAATACCTGCTGTAAGGGCGGAGGTCATGGCGCTTTTAAAAACATTGTTTTGACGCCTGCATCCGGACAGGAAATGAGCGACTTTGCCTATAAAGCCTTTGATCTGGCTGATAAATACCGTATGACAGTAATTATCATGTCTGATGCTTACATCGGTCAAATGATGGAGCCGGTAGTTTTTCCCGAGAAAATAAAGCACGGTAAAAGAAAGGACTATGCGGTCTATGGTGATGCCGCCAGCAGAGGGAATCTGGTTTCTTCAATTATAATGAACCAGCAGGGGCTTGCTGAGTTAAATGCAAGACTGCAAGCGAAGTACCGCCGGGTTGAAAAAGAGCTTCTTGAATGGGAGGAGATTCAAACCGAAGATGCCGATTATCTTCTTGTGGCAATCGGTATTACCTCCAGAATTGCCGCAACATCAGTAAGGATGCTTAGGGCCGGCGGAATAAAGGCTGGGCTTTTCAGGCCTAAGATTGTCTGGCCATTTCCTTCAGAGCGGTTAAATGAGCTTGCATCAGGTGTAAAGGCCATGGGAGTTGCCGAGCTTAACGACGGAATGATGGCTGATGATGTTTCAATTGCGGTCAAGGGAAAATGTCCTGTACATAAATATAACTGGTTTGGCGGTTATGTCCCATCAGCTGAAGAGCTGTCCGCAAAGGTTAGGGAGGCTTATAATGGTTAAACATACAAAACCAAAGGGATTTTATGATCAATTTATCCGAAAAGCCCCTGATGGAGGCCCGGCCGCCGGAACCACTCACTACTGTCCCGGCTGCGGACATGGGACTGTGCACAAGCTTATAGCAGAAGCAATAGATGATTTTGAAATAAATGATCGCTGCATATTCCTTTCTCCTGTAGGCTGTTCAGTTTTTGCTTACTATTATATGGACACCGGTAATGTGCAATGTGCGCATGGCCGTGCTCCAGCGGTCGGTACGGGTATTATACGAACAAGAGAAGATTCAATTGTAATCTCCTATCAGGGAGACGGGGATCTTGCCGGAATCGGCACAGCGGAGATTGTTCATGCTGCCAACCGCGGAGAAAATATGGCAGTTTTCTTTGTGAACAATGCAATCTACGGGATGACCGGAGGTCAGTTGGCTCCTACAACCCTGCTTGGGCAGACAACGGCTACAACCCCCTTCGGAAGGGCTGAAGAGCGTGAAGGAAGGCCTATTCATATGGCTGAGATAATCAAAGAGCTTGAGGGCCCTGTCTTTGTAGAACGAACCAGCCTTAGTGATGCCGCAGGAGTCATGAAAACGCGTAAGGCTGTACGTAAGGCTTTGAAAAATCAGATTGAACGAAAGGGCTTCAGCTTTGTTGAGATACTATCACCCTGTCCTGTGGGATGGAAAAAAACACCGGTTGAATCCAGAAAATGGATGAAAGAAAGCCTTGAAAAGGTATATGAAGTGAAGAAGTTTCTAAATGTTGAAGACAGACCTCCGCGGAAAAGCAGCAGAATGCCGTATATGGATGATGAAACCCTCAAGTCCATGCTTGTTCCTGATGCGTTGGAAATATATTCCGAAGGAAAAGAGCAGAATTCAGAGATGCGTATAAAGATTGCCGGATTCGGAGGGCAGGGGGTTCTTTCTGCCGGTACGCTTTTGGCTAATTCGGCCATAGCCGAAGGTCTGGAGTCTACATGGCTGCCTTCTTATGGAGCAGAGATGCGGGGCGGTACTGCGAATGCAAGTGTTGTTGTCTCAAGCTTGCCGGTAGGCTCGCCTGTGGTGTCTTCTCCTACAGCGCTTCTTGCAATGAACCTGCCCTCTCTTGACTCTTTTGAGAATGATGTTGTTCCCGGCGGTCTGATTATAGTGAACTCATCGCTTGTTGACCAAAAGGTGAAGCGTAATGATGTTAAGGCCATCTATGCTCCTGCCAGTTTGATTGCCTCAGAGATTGATTTTATAAAGGGAGCCAATATTGTGATGCTTTCTATTTATCTGATGGAGAGCGGCTCACCGTCTTTGGGCTCGCTTAAAGCTGTCCTGCCTGAGTTGATTAAGAATAAAGAGATGGTTGATCTGAATCTTGAGCTTATAAAAAGAGCTGAAGAGTTCTATAAGGAGCAAAAATAATCTTGGTGCGGATAATTATCTGGAAAAGGCTTGATTTATTTTGTAGATAATATCCTCTGAGGGAATGAATATTTTTTGAGAGCCGTCACTCTGTTTTATCTTTAATACACATGATGATGAGTTAAGAGCTTCAAGAACCGATTTTACATCCCCTTTTTTCAGAATAGTTGCCACACGTATAAAGTCTTTAGCAGCATTGCGGTCAAGGGTCTTAATATCTAAAAGTTCTACTTCATTTTTGTTTTCTAAAAATAAGAAAGACGCTTCTTTAATAAAGGAAATTTCTTCCTGATGAAGGGTGAAGTTTACAAATGCGTCTGAAACATATTCATCATTAAGTTTCTGATAGGTAAAGTCTATCATTACCATCGCTTTCCCGCCTGTCTCAGGAGGTTCCGTCATCTTGCCGGGGCGTATATAGTACTTCATTCTGCCTGACTCCATGAATGTCGTTAAAACACCGGAATCCCAATTATTGGAAGAGGCACATGAAAACAATAGTAAAAAAAGAAGTAAAAAAGAAATGTAAATTTTTTTCATATAATAAGGATATTTTCGGGGGCAGTAAGCCCCCTTTAAAAATTATTCGCCTGTTACAACAGTTGTAACGGTGCAGAATGGAATCATAGGACTTGCAGGATAGTCTACTCTAAGATCAACTGTTCCAACCTTTGTTATTCCGCCATTCTGTGCAGCTTGGAGTATTCCACCTTCACCAGCTAATGGGAATACACCAAATGGGTAAACACCTAAAAATGACTGTGAAGCTTCTCCTGTCTTTGAACCAACCATACCTGTTGCGCCTGCTACCGGGTTTACAGTAGTACATGAAACCATGAAAACGACTGCGAGTACAATCAGTAAAGCGGTAATGGTTTTTTTAGTTTTCATTTTGAACTCCTTTTTGTGAGGGCTCCCCTCAAATTTTGTAAGATCTTAAAAGGTTATGACCCTTTATGTATAGAAGTTATCCCAAGCTAAATAAAAAATCAAGCAGTTATGTTTTATAAATTTATTATTTGAAAATCTGAGGGACGGGTTTTGTTTGGCTTTTGGGGTGCCTGTGACATGAAGGCCTTGGATAACTTATAAAAAAAGAACCCCCAAGCGGCGGTTCCTTTTAGTTTACGTCCAAGAGGATTCGAACCTCTGACCTACGGCTTAGAAGGCCGTTGCTCTATCCAGCTGAGCTATGGACGCATATTAAGGGTTATGAAAGGCTAAGGCCTTATTCCCATCCTCGGGATGAGAGGACTCGAACCTCCGCTATCCTGCTCCCAAAGCAGGCGCCTTAGCCACTAGGCCACATCCCGTATTTATTAACGTTCCGAAAGTATAAGAATTTTAGTCAAATGCGTCAAGTATTTAGCGGAATGATGGTTATTAAATATATCTTTGTTATATCGCATAATTTATGAAATTCTAATAATAGTTGACAACTTCATGTTATAGCTATTATTGTTATACTCTACCATTTAGGAGGTATCTATGAAAAATTTTAAAAGATCTTTACTGCTGGTTTTTCTTCTGATTCTGCCGTTTACCATGTTATGGGCAGGGGGAGAAAAAGAGGCTGCAGGTGATGCAGCTGATGAAGGAAATGTTATTAATGTTTATTCAATCTGGCCGGAAAACTGGGCAACACCGATGTTTGAAGAGTTTGAAAAGGCTACCGGAATACATGTTAATTTTATGAGATTTTCTTCAGGTGAAGCTCTTGCAAGGGTTATAGCTGAGAAAGAGAACCCTCAGGTTGATGTTCTTTTCGGAGGACCGATAGAAACTTTTGGTTCTGGAGCAAGAGAAGGCGTATTTGAGGCTTATAAACCTCCTGCATATGATAAGCTGGAAGATAGATTTAAAGATAAAGACGGTTACTGGACTGCAATAGCAGACGATCCGCTTTGTTTTATGAGTAATAAAGAATTTCTGAAAGCAAATAATCTTAAAGCTCCCACTTCATGGAATGATATTCTTGATCCTGCATACACAAAAATGATTCAGTTTGCCGATGCAAGAACATCCGGTACTGCTGTGACCAGAATTTTTTCTATCCTTGAGGTAAATGACAGAGATGAGGATGCTTCATTTGATTATATGAAAAAACTTTCTAACAATGTTCAGGTTTATACAAAGTCAGGCGGAGGCGGAACTATTCCTGTAGGACTTGGCCAGGCCGGTATGGGTATCTTCTTTATAGTTGATGCTCTTAAAACACAACAGGCAGGATATGATGTTGTTGTTTCATTTCCTAAAGAGGGTATTGGTTCAGCCGCGGAAGGTATAGCTATTATCAAAGGAGCTAAACATCCCGGACTTGCAAGAAAATTGGTTGACTGGGCAACAACAGAACAGATGCAGAATTACTATGCACCTTATAAAATCAATTTTATCCCTGTTTACCCTGGAGTTGAACAGCTTCCTTCTCTGACAGAAGCTCTTGAAAGTGCTGAAAAAATCTTTCCAATTGATTCAGAATATGCGGGTGAAAACAGAAAACGCATTGTAAACAAATGGATTGAAACTGTTTTACAGAAATAAAATTTATTTATCCGGAGATTAATAATGTCCGTCATGACACTTAAAAGAAAAAAAGTTGATTCTTTAGGAAATCTTACCAAGGACCCCGCACTTTTGCTGAGTGTTGTAGTGATTTGGATCTTTCTTGCTGTATTTGTGCTTTTGCCTATTATAAAAATACTTGTACTTGCTTTTTCGAATGACGGACATATTGATTTCTCCGGTTTCTCTGAAATTGTATTTAAAGAGTATACACTTACTGCCGGGCTCAACAGTATCCTGTTGGGAACCCTTGTAGGTATTTCAGGTACAGCTTTGGGGTTTTTCTTTGCTTTTACATCTGTAAGAGCAAATCTGCCAAAGTGGTGGTCCCGTCTTCTTGACTGGGCCATTATTCTTCCCCTTATATCGCCGCCTTTTACAATGGCAATTACTGTAATTTTTTCCTTCGGCCCCAAGGGTATTATTACAAATTCTATTCTGGGAATAGAAAATTTTAATGTATATGGTATGTGGAGTACCCTCTTTGCGGAAACGATTACCTATTTTCCAATTTCATATATTGCACTTAAAGGTATTCTGGGAGGAATTGATCCAACTGTAGAAGATATGGCCTTCAGTCTTGGAAGTTCAAGATTTGAGGTGTTCAGAAAGGTTACCTTACCCTTATCAACATCAGGTCTGGCAAATTCTTTTTTACTTCTTTTTGCTGCTTCTCTCGCTGATTTTGCGACACCATTAATACTTGCCGGCAATAGTTTTCCGCTTCTTCCTACGGAGGCTTTTTTACAAATTACCGGTTTATTTGATATAAAGGGCGGTGCAATTTTGTCTTTTGTTCTGCTTATCCCGTCTCTTGCTGTATTCTTTCTTCAGCGTTACTGGGTCGGCAGAAGAAATTTTGTTACAATAACAGGAAAGTCCGGTTCACAGACAAAATTCAAGAGTGTTGGTAACATAACGCGTTATATTTTCCTGTTGATCTGTCTTTTGACTATAATCTTCATTTTTTACTTCTATGCCCTTTTGTTATATGCTTCGCTGATAAAAGCATTCGGGGCAGACAACACTTTTACTCTTTATCATTATAAACATATCTTCACCAGAGGCCTTGATGTTATTAAAGATACCCTTATTATTGCCGTGTCGGCCATGCTTGCCGGGGGGCTTTACGGAGTTGTAGTCGGTTATATTACCGCAAAGAAAAAATTCTTCTCGCGTCAGTTTATGGAAGTGGTATCAATGCTTAATTATGCACTTCCGGGAACTATAGTCGGTATAGCATATTTAATTGCATTTAATGAAAAGCCTTTTCTTCTGACCGGAACTGCTTTGATTATAATTATTTGCAATGTTGCCAAATACGGAGCATACGGTATCAGGACAACTGTTGCGATCCTTCAGCAGATACATCCGGGGATTGAGGAGGCTTCTTCCAGTTTAGGTGCATCTTCGGTTCATACATTCAGGAGGATAACAATTCCTCTGGTTCTTCCGGGGTTATTTTCAGGTCTTGGAATTGTTTTCATAAGATCCATGACGGCAATCAGTGCCGCTATTTTTCTTGTATCATTAAACTGGAGTCTTATAACAGTAAGTATTCTTGAAAATATGACAGAGCTTCATCTTGGAGTTTCTGCAGCATTTTCTGTATTTGTTGTAATCATTGTCTTTATTGTTACATCCCTTATCAGTTTCGGGTTAAAGTCTATACGGCAGCCGGGGGCAATGAGAATGACATCTCTATTCGGAGCATGAGGATAATTATATGAAGTCTGTAAATATTAAACTTGAAAAACTTGTAAAAACCTATGTACATCAGATTAAAGGTAAAATCAATGCGGTTAACGGAGTAAGCCTAACGGTAGAACCAGGTGAGCTTTTAACGCTTTTAGGTCCCTCCGGTTGTGGAAAGACTACCACAATGAGAATGCTTGCCGGATTTGAAGAACCTGACAGCGGAAGAGTTATTATCGGCTCTGAAGATGTAACGGATAAAATGGCAAATCAGAGGGATATCGGATTTGTCTTTCAGAATTATGCACTTTTCCCCCATTTATCTGTTTATGAAAATGTTGCCTATGGTCTGAAAATAAGAAATTATGAAAAAAAAGATATTGATAAGCTGGTTAAAGAAACACTTTCTCTTGTAGAGCTGGATGGTTATGAGAAGCAGTTTCCCCACCAGATGTCTGGTGGAGAGCAGCAGAGGGTTGCCCTTGCAAGGGCTGTTGTCATCAAACCCAAGGTTCTTCTTCTTGATGAGCCGCTTTCAAACCTTGATGCAAAGTTGAGAATTTCAACAAGGAGTGAAATAAGAAAACTGCAGAAATCCTTATCGATAAGTACGCTTTATGTTACCCATGATCAGGAAGAGGCAATGGCGATCTCAGACAGGATTATTGTCATGAACCATGGAGATATTATCCAAATTGGAACCGCTGAAGAGCTCTATTTTAATCCAGCTACAGAATTTGTTGCAAAGTTTATTGGTGTTGTAAATACCATCCCCTCCAAAGTTGTAAGTGTTGATGGTGATACCGCAGAAGTAATCATAGAGAATGTCAAATTTAAGGTTTCCGATATATCAAGAAAAATTTCTGAAGGCGAAAATGTGGATGTACTTATCAGACCGGAGGCTGTAAGTCTTGAAGAGGTTAACAGTAATACGGCTTTAAAAGGCACTGTTGCTTCAAAATCCTTTCTCGGTGACAGGGTTGATTATACCGTTGAATCTAAAAGCTTTTCTATTAAAGTTTCTTTTTATGATCTTTACGGGCAGAAGGCTTTTAAGGAATCTGAAGAAGTAGGTATAGTTTTAGACGAAAAAAGAATGAAGATTCTTGAGAGGTAGGTTATGAAAAAAACTTTTGTATTAATTTTTATAGTTTTAATATTTTTACAAGCCCCATTGTTCTCCCAGCAGAACAAACATTATGGTGCTGATTTTATTTTTGAGAAAGATGGGGTTTTGGTTTTATGGGCTGTTTTAAAGGGAGATGAAATTGAATCAAATACCATCTATGTCAACATTGTTCCCGTATGTCCAGATAAGTCTGAATTTAATAAATACAGCGTCATTGAATCAAACGTTTTTTCAGGTGATGAAAATACTATTGTAAAATATAAAGAAATCAAAGAGGAAAATATTGTAAAGAAGTCCTACAAAGATTTTTTGACAATGTCTCAAACAAGTATTCTTTTCTATGGAGCAGAAGATTCATTGAAAAACCCTTCTATGATTATATATTATAAGGGCGTGCCTGATGCCGCTCCCGAGTTCAAAGATGAAAGTCAGATTTTTGGGTTTTTTGAGCATTCTATAGCCAAGATTAAATAGCTGACAAATTTGAAACACGATATGATATTGTGACAGAAGAGCATGGCCGCTTTGTTTGTGATTCATGCGGTCTTTAACTTTGAGCATAAACATGACAGGCCATATCCCGGTCTTGACGGTCAATTTTTCCGCTTCAAATTTATTGAAAAATGATTTTTTTTAATAGACTGATATTTTTTTTATATGAGATATATAAAAGATTATGAATAAGAGTCTGACTCCATTCAGTATTTATATTTTTTCCGGAAAGTAGATGGTTAAGATTTATAAACAGGATAGAGCATTTTTCACCGGCAGAAACGCTGCTCATAAGCTTTTCATCCTTTAAAACGGCATATGTTACACCAAAAAGTTGTCCCTCCTTGAATACGGATATTATGACCTTATTTCCATTTGAATCAATACGCTCAATGTTAACACTGCCTGACAGGATAATACCGGCTACATCGATTTGATCTCCTGTTTGAAAAATATAATCATTTTTTTCATAATCCTTGATTTCATATCCAAGGGACTTTTGAGCCTGAACCAGATCAATCTATTATTTCAGCACCTTCCTGTAGATCTATCCTATGTTGATGAGAAAGAGCTTGTAGCATTTTACAGTGACACAAAACACAGGGTATTTCCCAGAAGCAAGGGTGTTATTGGAAGAGATGTTAAAAATTGTCATCCAAAGAATTCAGTTGCAACGGTTGAGTCGATTATAGAGAAATTCAGAAATAATGAAGAGGATAAGGTAGAGTTCTGGATTAATAAGCCTGATATGATGGTAATTGATGTCTTAAATCAGTACCCCGGTTTGAAAGAATATATGGTTAAAAAATCGGATAAATTTAAGATGCTCAATTCTCCAATGTTTAAAATGATGAAAAAAATTGCAACTGTTAAAATCTTATCTGAGAGAACCGGTATAGAGCTTGATGTTTTGCAAAAAGAATTTACAAAATATATAGAGGAAATTAAATAAAAATTAAAGTAAGAGTTAATATTGTTAGATTCTAAATCAGGCTGTCCAATAAGTATTGGACAGCTTTTTTAAGAAGCTGAAATAACCTGATTCTTCTTTTTATTGTCATGGATTTCTTCTGTTTTAGGAGAAATCTTAAAAATTATTTCAACCATTGCCTTAGCTATAAGCAATGTAACTATAGGCAATAATATAGTTTGAACTATGAATATAGTAATAAGATCAATAATGTATGGTACAGAATTCTTCAATAAATTAACCATCTCATTAAGTTTTTTTCTTATATTAACTTCTTTAATTTTATCCTTAACCTTTTCTCCGAATTCTTTAATATTTGAGAAGAATGAATTTTCCTGAGACTCATTGCCTTTAACAGCAAGGACTTCCTCTTCAAACTTATTATCAATTTCTTTTAGAGTATTAATGGAGCTATCATATTTATTCATGATTATGCCCTCAAAACTCTTACTTATCAAAACCTCTATAGGTATAAAAAGTCTTATCAGGAAAAATATAAGCAATACTATTTTTGAAAGGTTGGTTAAAAAGTTTCTTACCTTTTTGTCATCTCTTATTATAGGTACATAACAGAGCAGATAGATAAATATACTTATAGGCAGCAGAAGATTTAAAACCATTGAATTACCTATATTCAGTATGATTAATTGAATTGATAGTGATGTTAGACTAACCAGCATAATTGTAGAAAATTTTTCTACCAGATCATTAAGAGGATCTAATGCTTCTCCTAAAGCAATATGAATTCCAAAAAGTTCAATTTCCGTTTCCTGAAGGATTGAAATGGCCCCATTCAGACCTCTCGCAATGGCAAAGGTCGCAAATGCCTTTTTCGTCAATTCCGAAATATGTGTGTTAGAGCCTTCTTCATAAAAATCAAATAGAGAATTATCGGAAAGAGCATTCCATGCGCTGATTATTAAAAGTATAATGAGTATGGTTTTTAGTATAATATTTCTAATTTCTGACATTCTTGTCTGCACTCTTTTATTTTATGCTGAAAGGTTAGATATAAAGACGAAGACCGGAATGCAGCTATTGAAATAGTTGGGTATTTAAATATCTTCTAACAACAATTCCGGTCTTTCATTTTCAATATAAAGGGTTTAGATTATTTTATTTCTCCGTTTTCCCATGTTCCTCCTCTGGATTCACCATTTAAAGCAGGAATCTCGAGAATCATATCCGGAAGAATAAGATCGGGGTTATCTTTCTGAGGGAATTTATCCCTATTGGCATTATATATTCTTTTCCACTGCCATGGGTCACCGTAAATAAAATCATATCCGGCAATATTCCATAGACAATCAGTGTTTCCCGGAAGAAGGCGAACCTTGTAGTAAGCAGGACGAGATGATTCAGGAACTATATACTTAATGTCTGAAAGGGCCTCCAGAGCAAGTTGAGAGGTTTCAAGGCTTTTTACGTAGTCCTTATCAGTTTTGAAGAGTCTGGTAGCTTCTCTGTACAGACGAACTCCTTCCGCATATGCTTCGGGGAAATTTTCTTCAGCTTTTATCTTGTCAGCATATACAATACGTGCTTTAACCTTATTCAAAGCAGAATTAGCCCTATAGGCAGCAAGTTGGGTTTCAATCCATTCATCGGATAGAGTTTTATATGTTTGAGATTCTTCAGCAAGACGACGGGCTTCTAGGTAGTCTCCATCTTCAAAGGCTGCTTCACTTTGCTCTTTTAGTTCGATCATTTTATTGTAATACTCATTATCCTGAAGGGACTGTCCCCAGGAAAGCGTTATTATAACAAACAGAAGCAGTAAAAGAATAATTGATTTTTTCATTTAGTTCTCCTCTTCCGCGGCTTTTTTTGCCTCTTCTGCCTTCATCTCGGTATCCTTGATGGCTTCTTTGGCATCATTAATAGCTCTTAAAGCGGCAGCCCTTGCTTCTTCAGCCACTAATTCAGATTTTTTGAATGCGGCAGCGGCTTTATTGTATAGATCTGCAGCCTGCTGATCATCTGCGGTTGAAGCGGCCCTTTCATAGAGTTTTTGAGCTTCATTAAACTCGGACGCAGCCGCTTTATCTGCTTTCTTTTCAATGGCAGCAGCTTTTGCCTCATCTGCTGATTTTTTAGCCTCCTCAAGGGCCTGAGGGTTAGAAACCTCTTTCTTAACAGCCGGTGCCGGTGCCGGTTCATTAGTTGTTGAAGGCTCTTCCGGTGTAGAGGCACAGGCAGCAAAGAATACCAGTGCAGCTGTTATCAATATCCAGTGTAATCTTTTCATTTTTTCTCCTTTTTACTTAAAAGTTTAAAAAGATGATCTAATAATCATTGGTATTATAACCTATTTTTAAAGATATGATAATCTTTAAAATTTTAATTAGGCATGAAAGCATCAATTATAATCTCAATATGTGTCCTTTTGTTTGCTTTTTCAATTTCCTCTTTTAATAAAATAATATGATCGGTTATTATTCCATCTACATTTGAACGGACAAATTTTCTGGCTGACTCAGGTGTATTTACTGTCCATACAACAGCCTTCTTGCCTGCTTCATGAATTTCATATATCTTATCGCTCTTGGCTTCTCTTTCTTCCATAATAAGGTAATCGCCTTTTAAATTTTTTATATCACCGACCGAAAAGAAGTATAAAAATCCTGTTTTAATTTGAGGATAATTTTTATCGGTATATTCTATTATGTCATAGTTCAATGATAGTATTACGCATTCATCCAGCATGTTTTTGCCTTCTATCATTTTTACAACATCATCTACCATTTTTTGATCCGCGCTTTCGCCCTTTAGTTCTACAAAAACCCCGATTTTACCCTTGCATTCATCAAGAAGCTCTTCAAGGGTTGGGACTTCCTGTGGAGGCTGATCCGGCTGGAATTCATTTTTAACCCTTAACTCTTTTATCTCTGCCAGGTTCATTTCCATTGGTGTTTTGTCCATGTCTGCAACCCTGGAGAAGGAAGAATCATGGTTTATAATGTATTCTCCATCCTTTGTTCTCTGAACATCTATCTCTGTCCATTTCGCGGTTTCCAGTCTTGCAGCCTCTACGCCTTCCAGGGTATTTTCCGCACCCAAATCTCCGCCGCCCCTATGGGCTATAAGTTCAATTTCGACCTTTGTTTTAAATAGATCATGAAAATTTGTTTCCATTAATGCAGCTAGCACAAAGTTGGCTGCTATGACTATTATGATTAGTGCAGCAATTTCTATCTTTGTTTTGGTTTTTATTTTATTATAAAGATATTTATCATCTAGTTTTTCAGCATCTTTTACAAGGTTAATATTTATTCTTCGCCCTTCTAATTTATTGTATTTATAGAATAGTTTTGTGAGTATGGATATGGCTACAGGGATCATCAAGAATCCAAAAAAAGCAAAGACCTCCATAACAGACAGCATCAGTACTATTATTGATATATTATCACTCTTCAACAGTCTGCTGAACGCCAGATCTGCCAGGAATATTATTGCAATAATAACTAAGGATATCAGGGCAAAAACAAGAACTGTTTTTATTAGTTTTAAGATGTAGTCGGCAATAAACTTTTTCCAATACTTCTTCATTAGTTTTCTTGAACTTCTGAAGCCCTCTGTTATACGCTTATTGTCTAATAGAATAAAATGTATAGAGAAGATATATATTATACTTACAACCAATAATAGTGCTAATAATAGTCCATATCCCATTGTGTAAAGAGTGTTATTAAAAATAACAGATGTTATAAAGTTAGGTATTTTAAAATTCTTCAGAGGGCCTATTTTAATACCTATTCTTAATAATGGTAAAACCAGGGCTACATATGTTACCAAGATAGCTCCCATTGGTGAAAAGAAGAGCTTTGCAGACTTAATTGCAGATATTAAAACACTTCTCATTTTTAATTTCAGCTTACCTTCTTCTACAAGGGCGCTTATAATTATAAATGTATTAATGTCTATTGCTAAAATTATGACCAGGATAATGATACCAATCAAAATGACAGGTATACCATAAATACTGAAGAAGAATGTCTTATAATCTCCGCTTGATATATTTGTTCTGCCGCTTAACATTATTAGAAGTTTTACAAGAGCATTGAATCCCGGTAAAATTATGATACCTACTATGGCCTTGGTAATTATCTGATATTTTAAGTAAAGCCAGAATGTTCTTCCGGTTACAGCCCATTTGTTGATTTTTAAATTTTCATCCATAAAAAAGTCTCCATATTATAGCTTATAAAATTGATAGAATTATAGCATATTATAGGATTAAAGAAAGCAAGAGGTGAGTTTATGAAATATCCTGTTATTATTCATAAAGACGATGACTCGGATTATGGCGTTACTTTTCCTGATTTGCCGGGTTGTTTTTCCGCGGGAG
>PDWJ01000855.1_pt1 | contig 41665 bp, 34 predicted proteins | sample 1430881 | NCBI WGS metagenome assembly PDWJ01 (sample SAMN01162460, study PRJNA174530) | Oral metagenome, whole genome shotgun sequencing project. | biome: Marine environment; feature: Marine mammal; material: Swab sample of the gingival sulcus; isolation source: swab sample of gingival sulcus...
ATCAATTCGTCTTTCAACCAATAGAAATCTTTAAAATCTTGAACACTTATTTTTTCATCTAAAATTGGTCTTTCTTTTTTCATAAATTTCTAATTGTGTATCTGTTTACTCTGCTTACCCATAACAATTTAGTTCTTTACCTACTCAATTTTATACAAAAAATTGCAAACTAGGCCTTAATGCCAGTCATATCAACTGCAACATCACCAACGTTTTCTATACCTTTATTTTTACTGCCAAACTTAGCAATATCATTGCGTTGCTGCTGGAGGTTATCTAAGTAAGCTTTATCAATATTGCCCGTAATGTATTTACCATTAAATACAGCACAATCAAAACCTTCTACACGGCTATGTTTTGTATCTTGCACCGCTTCAATCAAATCATTTAAATTTTGAAAAATCAAACGGTCAGCACCAATGATATCTCTTACCTCTTCTACGGTATGTCCTGACGCAATTAATTCAGTACGAGCAGGCATGTCAATTCCATAAACATTAGGATACATCACAGGTGGTGCGGCACTGGCAAAAAACACTTTTTTAGCACCCGCATCACGTGCCATTTGAATAATCTCTTGGCAAGTGGTCCCACGTACAATAGAGTCATCAACTAGCAATACATTTTTATCTTTAAACTCAAGTGGTACCGCACTGAGTTTTTGACGCACCGATTTTTTACGTTGTTGCTGCCCTGGCATAATGAAGGTGCGACCAATATAACGATTTTTAGTAAAGCCTTCACGGTATTTAACATTTAATGCCATTGCTAGCTCTAGTGCAGAAGTGCGAGAGGTATCAGGAATCGGAATGACGACATCAATATCATGTTGTTTACCCCATTCTGTTTCAATTTTTTTGGCCAATGTTTCACCCATACGCAAACGAGATTTATAAACAGAGATATTGTCCATAATAGAGTCTGGGCGTGCAAAATAAACATATTCAAAAATACAAGGGGTGTACTCTTTTGCCTCAGTACATTGCTTTTTATATAAATTGTTATCAAGGTCGATAAAAATTGCCTCACCAGGTTTTACATTTTCAATAATCTCAAAACCAGCCCCTGTTAATGCAACTGATTCTGAGGCAACCATATATTCAACCTTGCCATTTGCAAGTTCTCGTTTGCCATAAATCAGTGGGCGTATGCCATTAGGATCACGAAATGCCAACAAACCATGTCCCGTAATTAACGCAACAACGCCATAGGCTCCTTCTATTCTTTTATAAACGCCACTAATCGCAGTAAAAATATCATTGGGGCTTAATTGCGTTTTGTTAACTGCCATCAATTCATGAGCAACGACATTGAGCAAAACCTCAGAATCTGAATCTGTATTAAGATGACGGCGATCTTCTTGATAAAGCTGTTTTGCTACTGTATCAGCATTGGTTAAATTACCATTATGAGCAAGCATAACACCATAAGGGGTATTTGAATAAAATGGTTGTGCCTCTGCACTGCTAGAAGTACCAGCGGTTGGATAGCGCACATGCCCAATACCAACCGAACCAACCAAGCGCATCATATGGCGTGTCATAAAAACATCACGCACCATACCATTATCTTTACGCAAAAAGAAACGTCCATGTTGCAAGGTAGCAATACCTGCAGCATCTTGCCCTCTGTGTTGCAACATTGTTAAAGCATCATACAACATTTGATTAACTGGTTGATGAGCGGCAATGCCAACAACTCCACACATATTAAACCTCGTATCATTTACGATTAAAAAACAACATTAAATTACAAAGTATCCTAAGATTTTTTTTACCTTAGCCATGCTTTGTTGATTTGATGAATGACAAATATACGAAAAATATAGCTCAAATTAATAATTTAAGCCAATTAATAAACAAATTAATTTTGCGATTGGTTAACTTGATGCCAAGCTTTGCCTAACACTTTTTGTACCAACGTTTTTGCCATTGGTGAATATGGCATTAACTCGGGTACCAACTTAGATGATTGCCAAAAAGATGAACTGATTAATAAAGGTGCCGTTGCACTTATTAACACTAAAATAATTAGCAAATTTTTAGCAGCACCTAAAACACCACCTGCTATTTTATCTAAAAAACCTAATCGTAAACTGCTTAACAATTTGTTTAAAATGCTGCCAACCAAATAAACAACACAAACCACCACAAAAACTACCAACAAAAAAGCCAAAGCAAGTTGCAAAACATCACTTGTCACAAAACCTTGTAAACTTGGGGCAACAACTTCTGCCAGTCTAGTGCCTGCAACCAGTGCAATAAACCAGCCGAGTAAGCTAACGACTGACTTAATAAAGCCTGCACTAAACCCTTTCCACAGCCCTAGCACAACAAATGCCAGCATTATAAAATCTAAAACACTTAACTCATTCATTTATTAAACTCTTTGTTTAGGACTCTTTTTTGTTTAAGACGTCAATGTTTAAGACTCTGTGTGTCATAATATCCGCCAATTGCTTGGATACTCTCTTGTACAAGGCTTGGTCCTTTATAAATCAAACCAGAATACAGCTGTACTAAGCTTGCACCTGCTTGCAATTTTTTAACTGCTTTATCGCCACTGTCGATGCCACCCACACCAATAATAGCAACTTTATCTGCTAAGATATCGGCAAACTGCTCAAGTACCATGGTGCTCATATGACTAACGGGACGACCAGACAAACCACCTACTTCATTACCATTTGGCAAATCTTCTACGCCTATACGGCTAACCGTTGTATTGGTTGTGATAAGTCCATCAATATCAAAGTCTAGTAACTGTTGGCAAATAAATTCAATTTGTTTGGGCTCTAAATCTGGAGCCACTTTTAGCACCAATGGCACATAAAACCCATAGTCTACTGCCAGTTGTAAATGGCGAGATTTTATATCGAATAATAATTTACGAAGTGCATCACCTGATTGTAGATCACGCAAATTTTTGGTGTTTGGGGAAGAAATATTAACCGTGATATAAGAAGCGTATGGATAAACACGTTCTAGGCAATAAATATAATCATTGGCAGCATGCTCAACCGGGGTAATGGCATTTTTGCCTATGTTAATACCAATGTTGCCTTTATACTTGCATTTACGCATATTACGGATTAAATGGTCAACCCCTTTATTATTAAAACCCATTCGGTTAATAATAGCATTTGCCTCTTTTAAGCGAAATATTCTGGGTTTTTCATTACCAGCTTGTGGTTTTGGGGTTATGGTACCAACTTCAATAAATCCAAAACCCAACTCGCCCAAAGCATCAATATAATCAGCATTTTTATCCAAACCTGCTGCCAAACCTACGGGGTTGTTAAATAGCATACCCATACAATCAACTGGTAACGACTGCTGTGCATAAACAAAACCAAGCAACTTAGCTTTGTGTGCCTTTTCTAAAAGCTCAAGAGTAAATTCATGTGCTTTTTCAGGATCCATACTAAACAGAAAAGGACGTAATAGCGAGTATGACATAAGCTAATATACCTGTAATTAATCCAAAAAATAATTGGTCGATTATAGCATATTAGGCATTAAATAATTGGTACAAAATTGTAATAAAAAACACCATAGCACCAACAAACCATATTAGATTATTTTACGACAAACTTTCACGATTTGTTAACGCAATCCAACCACGCACAATGCGATACAAGTGCCAAATAATCGATAGCAAAAACAACAAAGCACCAGTACCAAAAATAAAAAATGAGCTAACTGCTAAATTTTGGCTTTCAGTAAACGCACTAATGCCTAAACTACCTGCAGAAAAAAACATAACAAAAGCTCCAATGACACAACCAATAATGCTGTACCAAAAGGTATGAATTTGCCAAGTAAAGTGGCTCGCTAGCCAAGTACCGTTAGCATCATTACGTTTAAGGTAGTTTAAAATAATCGGTACTATCCACAACAAACCCGCCGTAAAAAAACTAACCAAATACAATAAATAAGTGATGTGGTTATAATTTACAAGTCTTTGCTCTTGTGCCTCATCCATCATTTCAAACATATCTAAAGCGTCTTTATCTGTTGTCATACTAATACCTTTTTATATTATAAAGTTTATACTATTACAGTGCATACATTAATGTTAAGCGTTTGCATACTGCGTTATCAACCATTGACATCTTTTTAATCTATTTTATGGCTAAATTTTTACATTTGTTTTTAAAACATGATTTAGCTTAAGTTTACCAATATTCTTGATATAATTTAGGAACAAATAACTTAGATGTAAAATAAGTAGTATCTTAAGTATAATAACAACCCTATATCAAGTTAAATAAAAACACCATTCAATTTAACCACTACTATTAAACTCATAGCTATATTAAAAAGCTTATAATAAAGTGAGAAACTCATGCGTCGTTTTTTTTATAACATTAGCAGTTCTGAAACCTTTACACCATTGTCTCAAATACAAGTGGGAACAGAATTTACCCTCACCGACGCCCCCTTTCATCACTGGTGTAGAGTGCTACGTGCAAAAGTAGGGGAACATGGTATTTTATTTGATGGCTTAGGTGGGGAATATCAAGTTGAACTTACACAAATACAAAAAAAGTCTGCATTAGTGAAAATAATAGGATTCAACCCCATTAATAACAACGCAAACTTGATTACTAAAATTGGGTTGGTAATGAGTCGTAATGAGCGTATGGACTATGCCATTCAAAAAGCAACAGAACTTGGTGTTACTGCCATTCAACTACTTTCGAGTCACCACAGCGAAATGCGTTTAAAACCTGCTCAAGTGGCTAAAAAATTAAACCATTGGCAACAAGTGGCACTTTCTTCCTGTGAACAATGCGGCTTAAACACCCCGCCAATTATTTATGCCCCTATCTCAATAAACGACTGGTTAAAAAATGAAAACCAAATAACAAACATGTGCGATTATATGCAAATTATTGCAAAATCAGACAGCTATAAAAAAATTAATCAAGTCACTGATATTCACCCTGATATAAAGCTCGTACTTACTGTACCAAAGGGTGATAATTCCCCTATCCCTAGTGAGTTAATTAAACTGATGAAAAATAAAACCCGAACACCTTATATCCATCTATTAATCGGTTCTGAAGGGGGATTAAGTAGCGACGAAATTAATCAGGCAAAAAATGCAGGGTGGCAAGCATGGCAAATTGGTAAGCGTATCATGCGGACAGAAACTGCCCCTGTGGTTGCATTAGCAACTTTACAAGCATGGCAAGACTTAAATTAACTGATTTATTTTAAAATAAAAAACTAAATCAATACCCTAAAATGACTAATGAGTCCTTGTTCAAGCCTTGTACAAAACAGTATAAAAAATTATCTTACAATCACGTAAGGTTAATCCAAATTACATTCGTTTATTAAATGTTGTCATACAGTCTATATTTTTGATATAACTATTATGTTGTTGATATAAAACAGACACCCTATAACAACGATACCTAATCTAAAAACCACAATCAATAAGGAAGATTGCCATGGAATACAAAGCCCCTATCCGTGACATGCAGTTCGTACTGCACGAGCTTTTACAAGTAGAAAAACATTATCAAACAGTACCAGCCTATGCTGGTGTTGACCGAGAGCAAGTTGATAGTCTAATAGAAATGGCAGCCAACTTTGCCGAAAACGAGATGGCACCATTAAATCGCTCTGGCGATGAAGAAGGATGTACTTGGAACGATGGCGTTGTAACAACACCAAAAGGTTTTAAAGAAGCCTATGACCAGTACTGTGAGTTAGGTTTTGCTGCACTTGCCGCTGATGAAAAATATGGTGGTTTAGGACTACCTTTTTCTGTTGGTACCGCAATTAACGAAATCATGGGTACTGCAAATTGGTCACTATCTATGTACCCTGGTTTATCACATGGTGCAATCGCAACTGTTGAACACCATGGCACCGAAGAACAAAAAAACTTATTCCTTGAAAAAATGGTAACAGGTGAATGGTCTGGTACTATGTGTCTAACCGAATCTCATGCAGGGTCTGACCTTGGTCTAATCCGTACTAAAGCGGAACCACAAAAAGATGGCTCTTACCAAATTACTGGTGAAAAAATCTTTATTTCTGCTGGTGAGCATGATATGACAGATAACATCGTTCATATCGTACTTGCGCGCTTACCAGATGCGCCAAAAGGTACTAAAGGTATTTCATTATTTATTGTACCCAAAGTCAATGTAAATGCTGATGGCAGCCTAGGTGATCGTAATGGCGTAAAATGTGGTTCTATCGAACACAAAATGGGTATTAAAGCATCTGCTACTTGTGTGATGAATTTTGATAAAGCAACAGGCTATCTCATTGGTCCACCTAACCGTGGTCTAAACTGTATGTTTACCTTCATGAATGTTGCTCGTATTGGTACAGCGGTTCAAGGCTTATCAGCCGCAGAGTACGCATTCCAAGGTGGTCTAACTTATGCAAAAGACCGTTTAGCAATGCGTAGTTTATCGGGCATTAAAGCACCTAAAAAAGCGGCAGATCCAATTATTGTACATCCAGCTGTACGTAACATGCTATTAACTTCAAAAGCATTTGCTGAAGGTGGTCGTGCATTGGTTTATTATCTAGCCACCTTTGCTGATATTGTAGAAAAAGGTGAAGACAAAAAAGCAGCTGATGACATGTTGTCTTTATTGACACCAATTGCAAAAGCATTTTTAACCGAAACAGGCTACGAAGCTGCTAACCACGGTGTTCAAATATATGGTGGTCATGGCTTTATTAGTGAATGGGGCATGGAACAAAACGTGCGTGACACTCGTATTGCTTGTCTTTACGAAGGTACAACCGAAATTCAATCACTTGATTTACTAGGTCGTAAAGTGCTTGGCACGCAAGGTAAAATGCTGGCAAACTTTAGCAAAATTATTCATAACTTTTGTGTCGCAAATGCTGACAATGATGAGATGGGGCAATTCATCCGTCCGCTTGCCAAGCTAAATAAACAATGGGGCGACTTAACAGCACGTATCGGTATGCAGGCAACCCAAAATGCCGATGCAGTGGGTGCAGCGGCAGTTGATTACATGTATTTTAGTGGTTATGTAACACTTGCTTATTTATGGGCACGCATGGCATTAATCTCTCAAACAGAGCTTGCTGGCGATACAACAGAGCGTGATTTTTATGATGCGAAGATTAAAACAGCACAGTTCTACTTTACTAAACTATTGCCACGTACCGAAACCTATGTAAAACGTATCGATACGGGTGTAGAACCATACATGAGCATGAAAGTTGATCAGTTTCAGTTTTAATCTATAAAATGATGAGTGCACATTTAATAGTTTCAATTTAGAGGCGTTTGTCTTATTATAAATAAGGTAAACGCCGTATCGTTTTAATATACTTTGAATAAAAGGATATCCAGCTAATCTATTAATATATTTTTATAAGGGAATGACTATGTCTATTTATAATGCTCCACTACAAGATATGCGTTTTATCTTAAACGACGTATTTAAAGCAGAACAATTTTGGCAAAGCAACGAAAAACTAGAACATGTTGACATGGACACAGTTAACATGATTTTAGAAGAAATGGCAAAACTGTCTAAAAATATTTTGCTACCCATCAACCGTGAAGGTGATGAAGAAGGTGCCACCCACAAAATTGGTGCCGATGGCAAAGGTGAAGTAACCACGCCAGCTGGTTTTAAAGATGCTTACAAAGAGTATGCTGAAGCAGGTTGGATTGGCTTAGGCGGTGATCCAGAATACGGTGGTCAGGGATTCCCTAAAATGGTAACCATGCTGGCTGAAGAAATGATGTTTACCACCAACCAATCTTTTGCTCTTTACCCCAACCTAACTGTTGGTGCAAGCTTGGCTTTATTGGCATCTGCCTCTGAACAACAAAAACAAACTTATCTTGAAAAACTATATTCTGGTGAATGGTCGGGCACTATGTGCTTAACTGAACCACATGCAGGGACAGACTTAGGTATTATTAAAACCAAAGCCACACCAAATGATGATGGTAGCTATGACATCACTGGTACTAAAATATTTATCACTGCTGGTGAGCATGATTTAACCAGCAACATCGTACACCTTGTACTTGCTAAAACACCAAATGCACCAGCTGGTTCAAAAGGTATCTCGCTTTTTGTTGTGCCAAAATTTCACTTTGATGAAAATGGTAACTTAGGTGAGCGTAACAACATGTCAGCAGGTTCAATCGAACATAAAATGGGTATCAAAGCATCTGCCACATGTGTGATGAACTTTGATAACGCTAAAGGTTGGATAATTGGTGAAGAAAACACAGGCTTGGCTGCCATGTTTGTTATGATGAATTATGAGCGTCTGACCATGGGCTTGCAAGGCTTGGGTGGCACAGAGCTTGCCTATCAAAATGCACTGGTATATGCAAATGACCGCCTCCAATCACGCAGTGATTCTGGTGTTAAAAATCCTGATAAATCAGCTGACCAACTTATCCACCATGCCGATATCCGTCGTATGCTACTAAATGCTAAAGCAAACTCTGAGGCTTCTCGTTGTTTTGCGATGTACGTTGCTAAACAACTTGATACCGCTAAATTTAGTACAGATAAAGAAGTAGCGAAAGCAGCTAACGCACGTGTGGCACTTTTAACACCCATTACTAAAGCCTTCTTAACTGATAAAGCACTAGAATCAACAGTCGACTGCCAACAAGTCTTTGGTGGGCATGGTTATATCCGTGAATGGGGCATGGAGCAAATCGTCCGTGATACTCGTATTGCTCAAATTTATGAAGGCACAAACGGCATTCAGTCATTAGACTTATTGGGTCGTAAAGTTGCTAAAAATGGTGGTGCATTTATGGCAGACTTTATTGCCGAAATTCGTGAGTTTGTTAAAAATATGTCAAGCGAGCATAGTATTAAACAAGCTACTTTATCTGCTGCTAACACACTAGAAGGTTTAACTAAAACCGTGCTGGCTAATATTAGCGAACGCAAAGACGAAATCAATGGCTGTGCAGTAGACTACCTACATGCAACAGGTTACCTATGTTACGCTTATATGTTTGCTATGATGATTGAGGCGGCAAATGGTAAAGACGGTGAGTTTTATAACAATAAAGCTAAACTTGCTGATTATTTTGTTGCTCGTATCCTACCTCGCATAAATGCCCATGCAGAGATGGTACAAGCTGGCAGTGAGCCTATGATGGCATTTGATTTAGATTACTTTAAGCCTGCTGAAGCATAATCAAACCTTACAAAACAAAAAAGAGAACTTAAATGGTTCTCTTTTTTTGTTGCATCACCTTAAAAAACTTTAAAAGTAGCAAACTTAATCAAAAGCCCTATATAATAGAATTGCCCAAAAACCATTCACAGATGTCATATAAAAAGCGCAAGAAAAAATACCCTAACATGTTAGTTAACATCGCCCTGCCCGTACCCCTGTATAAAACTTTTGATTATAAAGTACATAAAGATAGTCTATTGCCAGCAGTTGGTTGCCGTGTACAAGTACCTTTTGGGCGACAAACCTTAATTGGTTTAGTGATAGCATATACCCAGCTAGAAGATTGCCAAATACCCAGCAATAAATTAAAAACCATCACGCAGATTATTGATAAAAATCCGATTGTAGATAAAAACTGGCTCAAACTTGCCAGCTGGTTAGCAACCTATTATCACTACCCATTAGGAGATGTCATTGGCGTGATGCTCCCAACTTTTATCAGAGAAGGCAAACCAATTAATGTTGCCAGTCCTCATTGGCGAATTTTGCCAGAAGTTTTGGCAGCCTACTTAAAAGAAGATACAATACCTAGCCAAATATCTGCTCGTGCTTATAAACAACTTGAACATTACCAAAATCTTTGTGTTTTTGGAGAAGATGGCATTGATGAAACACAACTAAGTAAACATAAACTGACCAAATCTTATCTTCAAAAACTGGCAGAAAAACAGGTGGCAGAACGCTTTTTACAAACCCCAGTACAACCTAAACAAGCCAAAATGATTGAATCACCATTGCATCTTAATAATGAACAATCATTAGCAATTCAAGCTATTTGTGATGCCAAAAACAAAGCAGGTTATCAAGGCTTTTTACTAAATGGTGTTACTGGCAGTGGTAAAACAGAAGTTTACCTTCAAGCAATGCTACCCATATTAGCAAACAATCAACAAGTATTGATTTTAGTCCCAGAAATAGGGTTAACACCACAAACCTATGCAAGATTTGCTAACAGATTTGAAGCAAACATATTGCTATTACATTCTGGATTAAACAATAGCGAACGGCTAGCGGGTTGGCAACATTGCCGAGATGGGCAGGCACAAATCATTATTGGCACTCGCTCTACTTTGCTATATCCATTTAAGAACTTGGGTCTAATTATTGTTGATGAGGCACATGATACCTCTTATAAACAGCAGGACACTTTACGTTACCACGCAGCAAACATTGCACTCTATCGTGGGCTACAACACAACATTCCTGTCGTACTTGGGACAGCAACACCATCACTTGAACATATTAAATTGGTACAAGATGGCAAACTAACAGAACTCGCACTTTCCAAACGTGCTGGAAAAGCAAAACCGCCAGAACTTTATTTAGTGAATGCTTGCAATAAAAACACAACATACATCCAACAACCCGATGGGCACGCCATTGATTCTAGATTAACCAATGATGTTGTTAAAACCATGCGAAAGCACCTGCAAGCTGGTGAGCAGGTATTGGTTTTTATTAACCGCCGTGGCTATGCGCCTATTTTACTCTGTAATGCTTGTGGTTGGCAGGCAGACTGCCCTCGTTGTGATAGTCACTTAACCGTGCATCAAAGCCAACTAAACACGCAACAGCCTAGCTATTTAAAATGCCATCATTGTGATTGGCAAGCATACATGCCAACAACTTGCCCAACATGTGCTAGTCATAATTTAGATGCTGTGGGCATGGGTACTACTCGATTAACAGAAAACTTGCATGCTTTATTTGCTAATCCACAAATCAGTAAACAAATTTATCCAATTATACAAATAGATAGAGATACCACAAGACGCAAGCACAGCTGGCAAAAAATATATCAAACCATCAATACAGGAAAACCTGCTATTTTAGTTGGCACACAAATGATTGCAAAGGGACATCACTTCCCTAATGTAACACTTGTCGTCATGCCAACAGCTGACAGAGGGTTTTTATCGGCAGATTTTCGTTCACCAGAGCGAACAGCACAGCTAATTATGCAAGTAGCAGGGCGTGCAGGTAGAGATCAAAAAACAGGCAAAGTACTAATACAGACTTTACAACCTGATAATCCTTTATTATTAAATTTGGTAAAAAATGGCTATCAGCCATTTGCCCAATCGCTACTGAATGAAAGACAACTCTTAGGATTACCGCCATATACTTTTGCCGCTTTAATTAGGTGTGAGGCAAAAAATTATCAACAAACTTTAGCTGTTTTAAACGAGGCAAAGAGTTTATTACCAGCACATCATCAACTTGCCATACTTGGTCCTGTTGCTGCTACAATGAAAAAAAAGAACAACCGTTACCAATCGCAGCTGTTATTATTAAGCAAAAATCGGCAGCAATTACACACAGTCCTTAATCATTGGTGGTTAACTGTTAAAAACTTGCCTGTTGCAAAATATATAAAACTTACATTAGATATTGATCCAATTGCTTGGTAATTTACCAAATTACAGTTTAACTTCTCTTAACTCAGTCATCATTACTCATTAAGTCCTGCTATATTTGACGACCCAAAATGCTGTGAAACCTTTCATTAAAAAATAGTAATTTTTTATTAAACTATCACCCATTTATCATTATTTTTTTATCAAATTTATATATCATTTGCACATTTATCTTAATGACTATTTGTTAATCCCTTGATGGATAAAGGAATAAACAAGCATCTAAAAGTTTTCCCCAAAAAATGTGGATAAGTTTGTGGAAAAGCAGAAGCTTGACAAGCCTGCAGGCTTAAATAACAATGCTTCTGTCAAATTTGTACAAATATTAAACAGTTTAAATTTAATTTAAAAATCAATAAGTTATAAAAAAATAAGCCATAAATACAAAAAAAAACTGTTTTTTTTATTAATTTTTTATCTCAATATGGTTCCACAATAATAACTAATAAATATAGATAAAAAATGTGGATAAGTTTGTTTTTATCTAAAAGTCAAGTAAAAATTTAAATAAAATATAATTTAAAAAATTCATCTTTTAACCAACCTAATTTAATCTCTTGCACCAAAAATAGCTGTACCTATTCTTACTATGGTAGCACCGTTAGCAATTGCTACTTCCATATCATTGCTCATACCCATGCTTAAAGTATCCCACATCGTTAATTTTGGGTAAGTTTGCTTAATTTGCTGAAACAATTTATTGGTTTTAATAAATGCATCACTGCCATCTTTTGCAGGTATAATCATCAAGCCTCTTAATTGTAATTTTTCATATTGCATTATTTCTACAACCAGTTGTTTTAGTTCACTTGGTTGACAGCCTGATTTACTAACTTCATCATCAATGTTTAGCTGAATTAATACATTAAGCTTACCTAATCCATCTGGTCTTTGGTTATTTAAACGTTGTGCAATAATAGATCGCTCAATGGTATGTACCCAATCAAAATTTTGAGCAATATCTTTGGTTTTATTGCGTTGAATACTCCCAATATAGTGCCAATAAATGTTTGGTAAATGCTTTAACTTATCGATTTTAGCTAACGCTTCTTGAAGGTAGTTTTCTCCAAAATGCTGTTGCCCTACTTCAGCTAACTCAGCAATCATTTCCACTGGTTTTGTTTTTGATACTGCAAGTAACTGTACATTATCTGGGCTCCTGTTTGCTTGGTTTGCGGCTTGTTTAACTTTATTGACTACTTTTTGCCAGCGATTAACCAACGGGCTAATTTGCTTTGATTGAGCTTGTTTTGTTATGCTTGTATTAGACATAAAATTAACCCTTAAAAATTTAAAAGTATATAGATAAATGGATTTAGTAATTAACGACCTATTATATGCGGTTGTCGAGCAAAAGGCATCTGATTTACATATTTCGGCAGGTATGCCAATTATGATAAGAATAGATGGGGATATAAAACCTATGCCAATGGACTGTCTAAATCACAGGGACATTCTGTCAGGTAATTTATCCAATAAAACGGCTGAATCTTTAATTTTTGAGTTATTAAATAGTGAGCAAAAACAAAAAGTTAAACAGGCTATAGAGCTTGATTTTGCTTACACTCATACTAAGCAAAGTCGTTTTAGAGTCAGTGTGTTTCAGCAAAACCGTGGTATGAGTGCAGCATTACGCCTAATTAATAATCAAATTTTAACCAGTAAACAAATCGGCTTAGAACAAGCTATAAAAAAAATTAGTACCTTAAAAAAAGGGCTGGTACTGGTGACTGGTTCTAGCGGTTGTGGAAAATCAACCACCCTTGCTAGCATCATTGATTATATCAACCAAACTCGTCAAGCACATATAATCACAATAGAAGATCCCATCGAGTTTATACATACACCAAAACAATGCTTAATTAATCAACGTGAAGTCGAACATCATACCCAAAGCTTTAACAATGCACTTCGCTCTGCATTGCGTGCTGACCCAGATGTAATACTAATTGGTGAGTTAAGAGACATCGAAACAATACGACTGGCAATAACAGCAGCAGAAACAGGTCACTTGGTCTTAGCCACACTGCACACAAACTCTGCCACTAAAACAATCAACCGTATTATTGATGCATTTGATGCCCATGAAAAAGAAACCATCAGTGCAATGCTAGCTGAGTCTTTACAGGCAGTGATATCACAAACTTTAATAAAACAAAAAAGCGGTGGGCGTATCGCTGCTTGTGAGGTTATGTTTGCTAACCCAGCCATTTGTCATTTAATACGTCATAATAAAACTACACAAATGTATTCTGTTATTCAAACAAGTGCAACAGATGGCATGATTACCATGGAAAAAAGTTTGCAAAACCTAATTGCAACCGGTAAAATTTTAGCTGACTGAAACCCTAATCATTAAAAAAATTGTACGTTATCAGCATTGTATAAGTTTCTACAATTCATTTAAAAAAGGTCATCAGCTTAAAAAGCCATGACCTTGCGTATTATTTATGTTTTATAAATAGATTAATTAATGCTATCTCGGCAATCTTGACTATCACAAACACCATATAAAACTAATGAGTGTCCAGATAAAACAAAACCATGCTCCTTAGCAGCTTTTTTCTGTTGCTCCTCAATAATATCATTATGGAACTCTACCACTTTACCGCACACATCACACACTAGGTGATCATGATGTCCATCTTGCATGATTTCAAAAACCGAAATGTTATTTTCAAAATTATGGCGCTCGACAATGCCAGCTTGCTCAAATTGTGTTAGTACACGATAAACCGTTGCAAGACCAACCTCTTCACCTTGATCAATGAGTGACCTATAAACCTCTTCTGCACTCATGTGGCGTTTATCTGCCGTTTCTAATAATTCTAAAATCTTAATACGTGGTAAGGTAACCTTTAGCCCAGCTTTTCTTAAATCTTGATTAGTAAACCCCATGTTTCTATCCTTAATTATTCTGTAAAATATAGTAAATAAACACCATCTAACCAATCGATAAATTGCAACTGAAGACAGTTTGATTTATTATGGCAGTTATCAATAATATATTAAGATATATTATCACCTTTTACCAATTAAAACTAATTTTCTCAATACTTATGAAAAACTTACTTAAAAACTCACGTCGTACATTATCTGTTGCTACCTTAACTGCTGCTATTAGCTTAACAGCTGGTTGCTCGTTGTTTAGCGTTTATAAAATTGACCTCCCACAAGGCACACCCATCACACAAGCACAAGCCCAGTCAATTAGTGCGGGCATGTCACAAGGGCAAGTTGCTTATATTTTAGGTAGCCCTGCACTGCGGGATACCTTAGCACCAAACAGATGGGATTATATTTATGACTATAAGGCTGGTACGGTTGGCAAAAAAGAAGGAAAAGTAAACATCAAAAATGCAGAGCAACACTTTATTGTTTATTTTGATAATAAAGGGCGTGTTGTACGTACTGAAGGCGCTCAATCACTGCCGCAATAAGTACCACAATAAAGCAATTAATACATATAAAAAAGCCACAATTATCGTTATATTGTGGCTTTTAAGTTAAAGATAATTGAGTACTATATAAAGTGTGTGTATACGATAAAAAGCTAAAAACTTGTTACATGACTTTCTTTTTTACTTTATTCTTTGCTTTATTTTTTCGCCTATTCATTGGATCCGCTTTTAAAGCACGATATATTTCTATCCGATCATTATCACTTAATACATAATGCAGTGGTTTTTTATTTGCATAAATACCAATAAACCATTGTTTTGTATTTACTGCCTTCTCATTTTTTACTTGCTCACACCAAATTTTAAATACCGCAAAATCTGTATTAGTAGAGATATCAGAACTTAACCAACCAGCAAATTGTAACGCCTCATAAATGGTTGTACCAATTGGCACTTCTATTTCTTGGTAATACTGCCTACCACTAGATGGCGCATATGCTAGGCTAATTTTTATATAGGCTGGTGCTTTGGTTTGATCAGGCATCACATTGCTCAACTAATTAACCCAACCCGCAAGCCAACCTACCAAACCCACCAAAACCGCCAAAGGTACAATAATACGAATCGCAATACGCCATATATTGTAAAAACCTTCAGAACTAAAGTTCATCGATTTACGCAAGTGACTAATTTTCATTAACCAACCTGCAAAAATACTTAACATGAGTACAGATACGCTTACCAATACCACCAATAGCATCAATAAAATAGCACCAGGGATAACCACGAGTAACAAGCCAAGCAATAAGGCAATTACCATAGCCATCATCATACCAAAACGTGTACTTAAGATTTGTCTCGCATAATAAATTAAAGCAGCTGCCAAACAAACTGAGCCAATAGCAGTAATAACATTTGCTATTTGCATCATCTCTGATGGCTCTGATGTTTTTACACTGGCTACTACCAATGCAATAGCACCAGCAATTAACTGTACTCCCCAAATTGGTAACACCGCTTTGCTAGCAGATGGCTTACTGGTGTAGTCAATGCCATTACCCGAGTTTGTAAACCAATACAACCCACTACCAGCACCAACACTAACCAATGCTAGCATCACTGCTCTGCCCCATTCAGATAAAGTTACAGGCGTCATTTGCAATGAAAAGTCAATAATGCCATTTGCAAGCGTCATCGCCAAACCAACAATTGCACAAATCAAACCAATAACTGCGCTAATAGACCCAAGCATGCTTAAGATAACTGCAATGACCATCAGTCCAAGCATCACTGCAAACGTTGGCACACCTTCAATACCTAACTTAGTTAATGTTGGTAACAGTGCTGTTGATGACCAAGAAATCAAATATGCAGACACAGTTAAAGCCACCAACACGCCAAACCAAATAGAACCACGCCAAATTGCACTGACATCCGCTTCACGAGTTAGTTTTTGTATGCCAGACAAAGGCTCATTGCCACTGCGATATGCCAGTGCGACTTCGGCATAAACCATTGGTAACGCCAAAATAAGCATGGCAACTAACCACATTAACCAAAAATCTAACTGATTTGCAGGCGTAGGCACAAACCACGGAAACAAAATTAATGGCAATATAGCTGCTAATACAAACGAAATTGATCGTTTCATATCCATATCCAATTTAAAAAATTACGGTGTAATATTTATACAGTGTAATATTAAGGTAATTAGGTTATATTTTATCTGTTTGTTTAACAATCAAACGAAATCATTAACAACAAACAGCACAGTAAACTAATAGGTAATTATAACATATTGACAAATTATCACCGCAAGCACCGCCATGATTTTTTAACAGTAAAGCTAATAAAAATGTTATGATACAGCTCATTATCAGCATTTCTTAAAACTAAACAGTAAGCACAGTTCAATGGACAACAGCAGCTCAAAAAACCCGTTAAAGACTCACTACCAAAAGGTCATTCAACAAACCCAATTTTTACTTTCTGCTCCCACTTTTAAGCTTTGTCCTGATGATACTGGGCTAGAAATCGCTTTTGCTGGGCGTTCTAATGCCGGTAAGTCTTCTGCGATTAATGCACTAACCAACCAACGCCAACTTGCCCGTTCATCAAAAACACCTGGGCGTACACAAATGATTAACTTTTTTACTATTGTAAAAGACAAACGTTTGGTCGATTTGCCAGGCTATGGCTATGCCTCAGTCCCGGAAGAAATGAAACGCAAATGGCAAATTGAGCTAGAAGAATATTTGGTTGAACGAAAAAGCTTAATCGGTCTCGTATTATTGACCGATATTCGCCACCCACTTAAATATTTTGATGAGCAAATGCTACATTGGGCAAAAGATGGTGAGCTGCCTGTACATATTTTATTAACCAAAGCAGATAAATTAAAATACGGTGCACAAAAAAATGCCTTGTTAAAAATGAAAAAAGAATTAAAACAACGCAACTTACCTTGCACTATTCAGCTATTTTCTGCTTTAAAAAAACAAGGGATTGATGAACTAACAACCGTAATGGGCAACTGGCTTAAACTTGCTGACTGATAACCTAGATACGATTTATGTACTCAGGGGGTATTGTCTGTTTATTTTTTAGGCTTTCTACTGGTCGCTATTCTAAAAACCACATCATAATACGCATGCTTGTTTGTGCGAGCTTTGTCAGGGGTCATCTTAATCAGTTCATCAAATATTTTTTGTTCAACGAAAATCTGACCACCATGTGCCATCATCACTTTATTAGGATGATACTGTTTAATCTTAGCAACTGACTTTTTATATGTTGCAGGGTCATCAATATTATAAGGCGTTACAAAACGAATGCCACGCTTTCTACTTTCCAACCTTATGATTAAGTCTGCGACATAAATTTTACCCGTCTGCGCATGATAAACCGACAAATCCCTGTCAGTATGTCCTGGAGTTTCAATAATTTGCCAATCTTCAAACATGGGGACAGCATCACCATCACTCACTAAAATATCGGCTTTTAACTTGGCAGGGTAATTTAAATTTTTAAATTTACGCCCTCGTCTATAAGCGACAAAGTAAGATAAACTTAAATCCAATAAATACTCTATTCGCCCATTTAATCCACCATACCATTGGTTTGGTTTGTCTGCTGATATAATTTTACAACCTGTCTGCTTTTTTAAGTAAGCTGCACCACCTGCATGATCAGCGTGCATATGCGTTACAATCACTGCTTTTAATTGGCTAACTTCTCGTCCTAAAATGTTGCGAATAGTCGCTACAATCAAGTCAACATCAGGGCGGCAGCATCCATCAAGCAACAAAATTTTATTAGCATAAACTGCTAAATAAATATCTTGAATGTGTCCGTCTAATCGTAATATTTGTTGTAATTCGTTATCTGCTGTCTTGTTTTGCATAAATCAGTCCTTGATTTTATATTACACAACATTATTTTTACTTTGCAACAAAAAATATTATCGCCAAAATAAATACCATGACATACACTATCAAAACATAAATAAACAATATTAACTATTTCTTTTATTGACTCATCATCACACAAAAATATAACTGTTATAAAATAACAACATTTTTTACTAACAATGTTTGTTTAATTTCTATTCATTAATATCTATCCATCTTAATCTTAGAAAATATCAAACGCCATTTAACACCACTTTATTCATATCTTCTGGCATTGGTACTGTAATTGTTGGATAATCAGGAATTTGTAGCTTATAGGCATGCAAACAGAGACGACGCACACCAGAAGTGTCTTGCCGATTATACTTATCATCGCCAAGCAAAGGATGCCCAATATACTCCATATGCACCCTGATTTGGTGAGTACGCCCTGTTTTAGGCATTGCTTGCACTAAACTAACCTTTTGCTTATTAAATACAAACCGTTTTTGTACATTAATATTTGTTTGGCTTGGTTTGCTTTGAGCCTTTGTACCATCAACCTTAACCCGTCGTTCACCACTTGCTAAGTTGTAACGTAATAAGGGTGCATCAATCATTTGCTTATCCATTAGCACATGCCCTTTTGCTAAGCAAAAATAATATTTTTGAATGGTCTTATCTCGTAAATGCTGTTGCAGTTTTTTAAGCGTTGCCCGTTTTTTACTAATCATCAATAAACCTGATGTATCTTTATCAATACGATGAATCAACTCAAGATAATTTTTGCCTGTTGCCTCTCGCATGGCTTCAATCACACCAAAATTTTCTCCACTACCACCATGCACTGCCATGCCAGAAGGTTTATTTAACACCAGCAAGCCTTCATCTTCATAAACAATTCTATCAAGCAAGCTATTAGCAAAGTCCTTACTCACAACAGGTTTTTGCCGACTGGCAATTTTAACTGGGGCAAGGCGGATAATATCTCCTTCAAACAGCTTGTCATGCGGTTTACAGCGTTTGTTATTAATGCGTACTTCATCTGCTCGTATCAGTTTGTACAGATGTGACTTAGGCAAACCTTTTAACCGTGCAAGTAAAAAATTATCCAGCCTTTGCCCTTGTTGATTGTGCGTTACTTTAATATGGTTAACTTGTGCAAAGTTGTCAATTTGATTGTCTGCATTAATCGGGTTTTGTTTTGACCCAAGCCTTTTTGCTGCCGGCTGTAAAGAACTTTGAGCACTTTTTTTGTGAGAATTTCTCATAGATTTGTTAGATTTTATTAGCTAAAACAGTAAATATTTGCTATAGTTTACCACGTTGTCTGCTATTGGGCTGTGAATACACTTTTTAGATTCACATAAATTTAGGTAGTACATTAAAAATATTAGGACTTACAACCCTAAATGCAAAACAAAATTAATAGGGCTTACAACCCTACTGTGGTTTTGCTATTAAATCTATTACCACCTACACAAAATAAAGACAACCGCAAACATATTTTAAACTTAACTAAAAACGCAAAGCCGACTATCAAAGCCAAAAATGCTTTAAGCGGATTGATGATGTGATTATTTTTGTTAGTTTTGGTTACTAAAATGAGAGATTGGTCGGTTAGTAAAATTAAGTATTGATAAATACTAACCGCTATATAAGCCCCAGTCCTTCTTGTTTTTTGTCAAACCTAAACAAAAAACAGTTTTTATTGTTGTACAACTCACTGTATGCTTAAAATAAAAAGCAACGAATGTTAATTGTACAAAAAATAAAAAAAACCATACACTTGTTAAATATAGCCATAAGCTTAATTAACATGGTATGTGGATTTTTATATTATCGTATATATTTATCTATTTGATAATTTAATTTAGCTTTAAACTATTTTAGTTTACGCAAAACATTATAACTAACAACAGGTTTAATTTTAAACGATTAACCTACTCTCGTGAGAAAGTGGTACCAATTTTTAATAGGTTTAACCATATTTGTTATTTTGTTTTATTTATTGTTAAAGCCAAATTTAATTTATAGTCAAAATGATATGAATAAATGCAAACCACAGTTAATTAATTTACGCCATAACCATATAGCACTTTTGCTATCTTTTTTATGGCAATTGAAACTGTAATAAAAAACTGATTTTAATAATAAACCCGCTAACTTACAACAAGTGGGTTTGCTTTAGTAAATACACACCTCACCGCCGTATTACAAACAGGCTTTACGTTTTCATAACCAAAAATCTGGAATTATTATGAAACGTATACTTATCAATGCAACCCACAATGAAGAAATTCGTGTCGCCCTATGCAAAGGCAACCACCTATACGATTTTGATTTAGAAAACCGTACTCGTGAACAAAAAAAATCAAATATTTATAAAGCACATGTTACCCGCGTAGAACCATCTTTAGAAGCTGTGTTTGTCGAATATGGTGCCCAGCGTCAAGGCTTTTTACCTATCCGTGAAATTGCTAAAGAATACTTAAAAGGTGGTAACCCACGCGACACCAACATCCGTGAACTTATTAAAGAAGGCGATACCTTAATTGTACAAGTAGAAAAAGAAGAACGAGGTAATAAAGGTGCCGCACTGTCAACTTATGTTTCTTTAGCAGGTCGATATTTGGTATTAATGCCTAATAACCCTCGTGGCGGTGGTATTTCTCGTCAAATTTCTGGCAAAATGCGTGAGGATATCAAGCGTATCTTGAGTAACCTTAACATACCAAAAGGAATGAGTCTTATTGTACGTACTGCAGGTATTGGTAAAACGGAAGAAGACTTACAACACGACTTAAACCATTTGATAAATATTTGGAACGCCATTGGCGAACAATATAAAAACTACCCTTCTCCTCGCTTAGTACATCAAGAAGCTGGTGTTGTGACTCGTGCGGTGCGGGATTACCTACGTGATGACATAGCCGAAGTATGGCTCGATAACGAAGTTGCTTATAACGAAGCAGCTAACTTTATCTCAGCGGTGATGCCTAAACAAATTGATAAATTACGTAAATACACCGATTATGAACCAATGTTTGCTCGCTTTGGTATAGAAAAACAAATTGAAACTGCCTACCAGCGAGAAGTAAGACTCCCTTCTGGTGGCTCAATTGTGATTGACCAAACAGAAGCAATGGTTGCAATTGATATCAACTCGGCAAAGTCAACCAAAGGATCCGACGTCGCCGAAACAGCTTATCATACTAACCTTGAAGCTGCCGATGAAATTGCACGTCAACTTCGCCTGCGTGATATGGGTGGACTGGTTGTTATTGATTTTATCGATATGTATGAACAACAACACCAAAAAGAAGTAGAAAAACGCCTAATTGATGCCACCAAATATGACCGTGCAAGAGTGCAATTTGGTGAGATTTCTCGTTTTGGTTTGATAGAAATGAGCCGACAGCGTTTACGCCCATCACTTGAGGAGTCAACTGGTTATAAATGCCCTCGTTGCCACGGGACAGGTATGGTACGTGATTTACGTTCACTATCATTATCTATCATGCGTCAAATTGAACAAATTGCACTAAAAGAACGCCAAGGCGAAGTACAAGCAGAAGTCCCAACAGATATTGCTGCCTTTTTATTAAATGAAAAACGTGACAGTTTGGTTTATCTTGAACAAGATAGTGGTACTCGCATTACCATTTTACCTCATGCTCATTTAGAGTCACCACACTTTAATTTACACTATAACCGTGGTGGTTTTGCGCCATCTAGTTATGAACGTATCAGCGATACTCATGAACAAGAAACCAGCGAACTAGGCTATGATGTCAACTGGCAAACTGCCGATACTAAACGCCCAGAACAACAACCTATTCTCAAGCCACGTAAAGATTCTAAACAGAATGTTAAACAGCAAAAAACAGTACCACCAAAAGCTCAACAAGCGCCAAAAAGCGAGTCTAAACCACAAGCAGCGGCATGGTTATCTAACCTTTTTGCACCAACGCCACAAGCTGAAACAAGTGATAGATTATCAAGTAGTGATGCTGCTCAAGCAATTGAAGCATTAGTTAACTCTGGCGCTCAAAGCTTAGGCTCATTTGGTCAGGTTGATATTAATGCATTAACACAATCAAAATCACAAGTTCAAACACAGAAAGATGAACAAAACGAGGAAGAACAAAACAAAAAACGACGTAAATATCGTAAAGAAAAAACGAAGTCTCGTAAAAAAGACCGTCGTCAAACAAACGAATCGAAGCATTCAACCGAAGATAAAGAAAATAACAAACCTCATAAAGCAAAACGTGAACCAAATAGCAAGCGTGACTCACGTGGCGAGTTTCCACGTGGTGAAACTTTATCTACGCAAAATACAGTGAGTTCACCTGAGGTAGAGTCTGGCAAAGATGTCACACCATCAGCTACAACATCCACAGAAAAACAAAACCAGAAAAAACAAGACCGTGATCAAAATAAAAACCAAAACGACAAATCTAGCAAAACTGGTAATAATAGCAAACAAAATGCGACAAATAGCCTAAGGCAAAATGCCAACCAAGATGCAAAAGAAGTAACTGTGCAAGTAGTTGAAAATGTAACTGAGTTAACAGACAAAGAGGCTGTAAGTTTGTCTTTAGATAACAGCAAAGCTGTTACTAATTTACCAATCGCATTAAGCAAGCAAGCGAGTCAAAATAAAGCCGAGCCAGAAGAACACAAAGACCTTTCTGAAATTGCTAATAATCCAGCTACATTGGCTGAGCAGCAAGAAGCAACTGTTGAAGCTAACAATATAAAAACTAACAAAGTTGAAAGCGTTGACAGCAAAGACTCTAACAAAAAAGAATCCATTGATAACTATTTGTTTGCAAATATTTTTGCTGACCGTTACATCACTGCCCATAAGTTTGCACAAGCAAAAAATGACCCTCGTGTTGTGAGATCTAACTTATCACAACCAAAAGCAGTCACTGCCCAACAAGCAAATCGTCCAATTAAAGGAACCGTAGGTGAGTTTATTCGTGCGACATTAAAAGATGCAGAAGCCCAGCTTGAACAAGATGGAATAATTGCTTGCTTTATTCAAGCGATAGACGCAATGCAAAATAGCTCAGAACAAGCAGCTGATACCGTTACTAACGATAGTATTGCTAACTTTGATTTTAGCAACTATGGATATGCTCCATTAACTGCTAAATATTTAGCTAATTTTACAACCATGACACAACCCGTTGCTCAATTTAATGCAGAACAAGGTAAAACAGATGTTGAGCCAAGTGCCATTGTTAAACGTGCCGTAAACGACCCACGAGGTCAACACCCTGATTATGTTGAGCCAGAGCCAACAGTCACTGAGTTTATTGAGGAAGATACACTTGATGTTGCTGCAACCGACATTATAACCAACAATGATACAAAAGCTGATGAATCTGAAAATACCTTTAAACAAGAACCTGATGATTTTGATGCGGCATTTGGTCACATGCTTACTGAAGAAGAAACATCTTCAAAAGATGAGGCACCCGCTAAAGCGCTAGAGTTAGAAATAACCAATCAGCAAGATAGCGAGAATGCAGATATTGATAAAACAGATATTGATCAAGCAGTACCATCTGACAATAAAGCCAATCAGGTATCACAGCCAGAAAAGGCAACGACAGAAAATAAAACTGATGACCCAGAACATAGCAAAACCTCGTTTGATAAATACCGTGATATGCTTGCAAATGTTTCTGAGCAATTATCAACAAAAACAGTTAGTAACTCTTTATTTTTATCAACGCCTACGATTCCAAAAACTCGTAGCCGCAAGAAAAAAGATGCTGACAAATAAAAACTCGTTTTTTATATAACAGTGCTACACCAAAAAGCCCTTGTGACATATCAGACATACACAAGGGCTTTTTTATTATATTTGTATTACTATTATTGGTGTTTTATTGTTAAATCGTGCAACAGATATACAATTAATCCACCTTTTAATGTGCCTTTTGTCCCCTCACTCGAGCGATAATACTCATAATAGCAACAATAACAACACCTATGACTAAACCCGCTAATCCATTTAATACAGATTCGGTAACACCTGCAAAAATACCAGAAAATTCAGCCATGTGTTTTACGCCATGATGCAAAAAACTAAAACCATGCACTAAAATACCGCCACCAACTAAAAACATGGCAACCGTACCTGCAATAGACAAAAACTTCATAAGTTTTGGTGCCGCCATCAATAATAAGTGACCCACCCGTTGTTTTGCTTTGTTATTGGTTTGGATTAAATGCAGTCCTGCATCATCCATTTTTACTAACAAAGCAACCAACCCATATACCCCTACGGTAATACCGATTGCAACAATAGCCAACATGATAGATTTAGTTAACAAACTTGCCCCAACAGCCGAGCCTAAAGCAATGACAATAATCTCTGCTGATAAAATAAAATCTGTACGAATCGCACCCTTAATTTTATTTTTTTCAAACTCGACCATATCAACACTAACATCGGCATTTGCTTTTTTATGGGCTTCATGTTCTTCATCATGTGCTAACAAATGCGGCCAAAATTTATGCAATACTTTTTCTGCACCTTCATAACATAAGAACAAACCACCACACATTAATAAAAAAGTAATGAGTGGTGGATAAACCCAACTCAATACCAATGCTGCTGGTACTAAAATTAGCTTATTAATAAATGAACCTTTGGCAACTGCCCAAACAACTGGCAACTCTCTTTCAGCACGCACACCAGTTACTTGCTCAGCGTTTAAGGCCAGATCATCCCCTAAAACACCTGCCGTATTTTTAGCAGCAACTTTTGTCATTACAGACACATCGTCCATAATCAAACTAATATCGTCAAGTAAAGTTAATAAGCTGGCAATTGCCATAGTCTCTCCTATTTAATGTAAAATGACAAAGCACCTACATTTGTTTTAAACAATCATATACCAACATTTTACCTAAATTGAACCATAATATCAGCTTTAAATTGTATCAAGGCATCTAAAACAGTAATCACTCAATTATAACCAAAACCTATTTGGGTTTTAACTTTTTTTATGTTTGTTGGCACGTTATTAAACACACCAAACTACCAATATATGATAGTATAGGAAGGATTTTATAACCACATCAGTCGAGAAAACTATGATAAATGTTAGACTAACCAAAACCTTGCTAGCAACTGCCTTAGCTACTTTTTTATCAGCTGGTTTAGTTAGTTGTGCAAATAATAAAGATGACACATCATCTTCTAATACAACAACCGAAAACGCATCAACTACAACCAATCAATATTTGGCAAAAAACTTGCAAAACAACTTAGTTAAATCTGGTATTGATGCTAACATTATTTCTACCAAAGCCACTAAAGTTGATGGTATTTATTGGGTCAATGCACAAGACATGCCGCCATTTTTTACAGATGCAACAGGCGAACATATCATTCAAGGACCTATTATTGCAATCGGGACAGAAAAACCAACTGATATTGGTGCTGATATGATAGCAGAAGTGGCAAAACAAAAATTAGCAGCTATTAGTACAGATGACATGATTATCTACCCTGCTAAAGGCAAAACCAAAGGCATTATTTATGCTTTTACCGACCCAACTTGCCCTTATTGCCAAAAACTACATGAGGAGCTGGATGATATTAACGCAAAAGGCATAGAAGTGCGTTATTTGGCTTGGCCACGTAACCAAACAGCAGCGCCAATTATGCAATCAATTTGGTGTAGCGACGACAAAAAAACAGCCTTTACTACAGCAATTGCCGAAAATGCAACACAGTCACCCAAATGTGAAAACCCCATACAACAACATACTGAAATTGGCTTTAGCCTAGGCGTACAAGGTACTCCGGCATTATTTACTGAAAATGGTGAACAAATTGGTGGTTATCTACCACCAGAACAAATTGCAAATGCTTTAGGGCTTTAAAATTAAACTTTAACAAAACGAATGATTGAGGATTTTGTGGACAATTCAATAAAAATTGCCATTCTTGGACTTGGTACAGTTGGCACAGGTGTTGTGCATTTACTGCAAGATAACCTAAACGAACTTAAACGCCGCAGTGGCTATAATATTGTTATTAGCCAAGTCGGCACCAGAAAATATCGTGATGATATAGACACAAGCATTAAGCAAACAGATGATTTATTCTCGATTTGTGAAAGTGACGATGTAGATATTGTTATTGAGCTAATTGGTGGTACAACCGTTGCAAAAGATGTCATCACACATGCCATTAAACACGGCAAACATGTTGTTACCGCCAACAAAGCTTTGCTTGCTGAACATGGCAATGAACTATTTAATTTGGCAGAAGCAAACAAGGTACATGTCACATATGAGGCATCAGTAGCTGGTGGAATCCCCATTATTAAAGTATTACGTGAATCTTTAGCATCCAATAAAATAGAATGGTTAGCTGGTATCATCAATGGTACAGGCAACTTTATTATGACAGAAATGCGTGATAAAGGCCGATCATTTGCCGATGTATTAGCAGAAGCACAAGCGCTTGGCTATGCAGAAGCAGATCCAACCTTTGACGTAGAAGGGATAGATGCTGCCCATAAATTAGCCTTGCTTGCGTCTATTGCTTTTGGTATGCCATTAGCATTTAATCAAGTATATTGCGAAGGCATTACTAAAATAACCACGCAAGATGTGGAATATGCCGAAAACTTAGGCTATCGCATTAAACATTTAGGGTTTGCCGTACGTCGTAAACAACCAGATGGCAGCGATGCCATCGAATTGCGTGTACATCCAACATTAATACCACAAGACAAACTTTTAGCCAGTGTCAATGGTGTTCAAAATGCTGTACTTGTTAACTCTCATCCATTAGGACAAAGCCTATACTATGGTGCAGGTGCAGGTGCGGGTGCAACAGCATCAGCGGTTGTTGCCGACGTAATGGACTTAATTCGTGTCTTAAGTACCAATAACAATGGACATTATGTAGAACATTTGTCATTTCAACCCGAGTTGTTAACTAACTATAAAATTTTATCACCTGAGCAAATCACTTCTGGTTACTACTTACGGTTACATACAAAAGATAACCCAGGTGTATTAGCAGATGTTACACGCATTTTAAGTGAGTCAGGCATTAATATAGACGCTATTTTACAACAGCCTGCTCATAAAGCTGGGCATGTCCCTGTTGTTATATTAACTCAGCCAGTGATGGCTAAAAAAATGAACCAAGCAATTGAGCAAATTGAAAAACTAAATACAGTGACTGATGAAGTTGTTCGTATTCGTTTAGAAGAGCTTGATTAAATTTATGATTAATGGCGTATTGGCAATCTAATGCGTCATTTTTCTTAATTATTGTTTTACACCCATTTATTTTGCATAATTATTTTGTCATAATAAAAAATGGGATGCCCATTTAGTATTAATTTAATATACACTAACATTAAAGTAAGGAAATTTAATATGTCAACAGATTCTATTGTAATTGTAAGTAATGCACGTACGCCCATGGGCGGTTTTCAAGGCTGTATGTCTAACGCAACCTCACCTCAAATTGGAGCAACTGCTATTCAAGCTGCCGTTGAACGCGCTGGCGTTAATCCTGCAGAAATTGATGAAGTCATTATGGGGTGTGTATTAGGTGCTGGTGTTGGTCAAGGACCTGCTAGACAAGCCATGCGTGGTGCTGGTATTCCAGATACTACTGGTGCCATTACCATTAATAAACTTTGTGGTTCAGCACTAAAAGCGGTTATGCAAGCACACGATGCCATTAAAGCTGGTAGTGCTAATATCGTTGTTGCTGGTGGTATGGAGTCTATGACTAACGCACCATACATCATGCCACAAGCTCGTGCTGGCTATCGCATGGGACATAATGCTGTTAAAGACCATATGTTTGCAGATGGATTAGAAGATGCAGAAACCGGCAAACTAATGGGACAATTTGCTCAAGCTATGGCAGATGAGCGTGGTATCACTCGTGAGCAAATGGATAACTTTGCCATCGAATCGTTAAACCGTGCTAATACAGCGATTAACGAAGGCCACTTTAAAGATGAAATAGTACCAATGACAATTAAAACCCGCAAAGGCGAGGTGGTTGTTGATACTGATGAACAACCAGGTAAAGCACGTATTGATAAAATCCCAAATCTACGCCCTGCCTTCGCTAAAGATGGTACAGTAACAGCAGCGAACTCTAGCTCAATTTCAGATGGCGGTGCTGCAGTTGTAGTAACAAAGCAAAGCGTTGCCGATGCAAAAGGGTTAACCGCACAAGCACGTATTGTTGCTCATGCTACTAACTCTCGTCACCCAAGTGAGTTTACTATTGCACCGATTGGCTCTATAGAAAAAGTACTAGAAAAAGCTGGCTGGAGCGTAGAAGATGTTGACCTTTGGGAAATTAACGAAGCATTTGCTATGGTAACCATGGCGGCAATGGATGAACTAAACATTGACCATGCTAAAGTAAATATTGAAGGCGGTGCCTGTGCATTAGGTCACCCAATTGGTTGTTCTGGTGCTCGTATTTTAGTAACGTTAATGAATTCACTAAAACGTACAGGTGGTACTAAAGGTGTTGCATCATTATGTATTGGTGGTGGTGAAGCGGTTGCGGTTGCCATTGAGCTTGTTTAAGCTAAACCCAACTGAGATAATTTTTAAAAAACCAAAATCCGTCTTTTAAGGCGGATTTTTTATTGATAACATTAACTTATTGATAGTATTGATGTTAAATATAAATAACACTAACTTTTAAACAAAAAATCCCAGCTTCTATAAAAACTGGGATTAATAAAATATGGTGGGTTGTGCAGGATTCGAACCTGCGACCAATTGATTAAAAGTCAACTGCTCTACCAACTGAGCTAACAACCCTTAAGTGAGGGCACATTATACCCAATATTTCAGCTTATGCAAGCTTTTTTGTTAAAAATTAACTCAACTATTGAGCGATACAGCTCTTACACCTCAATCACCGTTTTTAAAAATGTTGCACTTCAAAACTGCATCTAAGACTAGTAACACTCAATTATTATCAATACTAAAAACCTTACCATCTTTTAAACGATATGCCAGTAGCTTTTCTCCCCATACACAACCGCCATCTAACGCTTTTGCATGTGGTAAGTCTACATCACCAAGCAATGCTGCCCAATGCCCAAACAGTACCTTTTCTTTACGAGATGTTTCCCAAGCAAACCATGGTTTAAAGTCTTTGGGCATCTCATCAACTAAATTAGATTTAAAACTAAACTCTAGTGTTCCATCTGCTTTACACAGCCTCATGCGTGTAAAATAATTGCAAATTGCTCTTAGCCTATCATATCCTTTTAAATCATTATTCCAGTCATCCGCCACCTTACTGTATAAATTAGGCAACAACCTATCTAACTCTTTTAAATCCGCTTGTAATGCAGTTTCTAAAGCTTGAGCATAGCTTTTAGCTTGTCTTGTTTTCCAATGCGGTGGTAGCCCTGCATGCACCAAAATCGTATTTTTACTAGGCATTAACAATAAAGGCTGTTTACGTAGCCAGTTCATCAACTCATCGCAATCTTTTGCACAAATAATCTCTGCGATGTTATCCTTCTTTTTTAATTTTGCAACACCTCGCCAAACCGCAATTAGATTTATATCATGGTTACCAAGCACCGTTTGGGCTGCACCCCGTTCGCTCAGTTTTTTAACTTTACGTAATGTTTTTAAAGAAGCTTCACCACGTGCAACTAAATCACCAGCCAGCCAAATTTTATCTTTTTTTGGGTCAAAGTCTATTTTTTTTAAAAGCCGTTCAAAGGCAGTATAACAACCTTGCAAGTCCCCTATCACATATTGATGACGAAAATTCATAAAACCTCTATCTTCTACTGTTTTACTTTTATTTTTAACCTCTAAAATTAAATGACAATATTACTCAGTAGAACAAAATCTTTCACCGACAAAGTTTCTGGACGAGCTTGCATATCAATGCCTTGGGCTTCTAACTGTTCTATCATTTCATTGGTTAGTGTGGGTAATAATGCATTTTTTTTAAATATCGCTCTTAATGTTTTACGACGCTGGTTAAAGCACTCTCTTACCACAATGGCTAATTTTTGTTCATCATTAGCGACAATAGGTTTATTAACATGTGGCAAAAGGCGAAACACAGCACTAGTCACCTTTGGCGGTGGATTAAACGCCCCCTTTGGCACAGTTAACAGATATTCGGTTTGGCAATAATATTGCATCATAATTGATAAACGACCATAGGCTTTTGTACCCACTTCGGCCGTTATTCTATCCACCACTTCTTTTTGGAGCATAAAGTGCATGTCTTCAATCACATCAGCAAAGTTAAGCAAATGGAATAAAAGTGGCGTTGATATGTTGTAAGGCAAGTTGCCAACTATCCTTAGTTTTTTATCTTGCCCAGTTTTATTTTTGTAGTCTTGATAAAGCTGGCGATAGTCAACATACATGGCATTATTTTCTATGATATTAAAGTCAGCATGTGCATTTGCACCAATACGCATACGCAAAGTACTAGACAAATCTTTATCTAGCTCAATGACTGTCATAGAATCTAATTGTTTTAGCATGGGTTCAGTCAATGCCCCCATACCAGGTCCTATTTCAATAAGCCAATCATCACGCTGGATATTAATGCCATCTATAATTTGTTCAATCACGCTCGTATCGTGCAAAAAGTTTTGCCCAAAGCGTTTGCGGGGCTGATGGTTGGTTTTGATTTTTTTGGGTATGCTCATTTTAGGATTAATCGCTTGGGCTTAATTGCATAGTATAGTGAGCGAAATGAGAAAGGGGTACAAGAAAAACGAGCGAAAATGTATAACTCATACTTCGAGCAAGTTTGACCTGACCTACTACACTGTAGGTGGTCAGGTTTAACACCGTACCACAAATTCAGTTCGTTCACTATATATTGCATAAATTTAAAGACTGATTATAACATGCCAACTGGCTTAAAAAAATCTGCTAAAATTCATTGCCTTTATCTAAAATTCTAACTCGGTTCATTTGTCATCTTTATTGCATAGACAATTGCTTGTTTTAGGCTATTACTACTTGCCTTGCCAGTGCCTGCTAAGTCAAGTGCAGTACCATGGTCTACCGAAGTGCGTACATAAGGCAAACCAAGCGTAATATTTACCGAATCCCCAAACCCATGTGACTTGAGTACAGGTAGCCCTTGGTCATGATACATGGCAATGGTTGCATCACAGTTTGCAAGATAGCGTTCGGTAAACAAGGTGTCTGCTGGCATCGCAAGGCTGATATCATGCCCTGCCTCAATAAATGTTTGTAGAACTGGGTTTATGGTTTCTATCTCTTCTATCCCCAAATGCCCACCTTCGCCTGCATGTGGATTTAGCCCACAAACCAACACTTTTGGATGGTTGATACCAAATTGGTTATGTAAACTGTTTAAAACAATCTCAACAGTTTGTTGTATTTGCTCTTTCGTAATTGCATTTGCCACTTGAGATAATGGGAGATGTGTTGTGACCAAAGCCACCTTTAACTTGCTATTGGCAAGCATCATCACCACTTTTTTACAACCACTCATTTGCATAAAATACTCAGTATGTCCACTAAATATGCTGCCATCTGGCAAGTTTAAGTTTGCGTTAATCAGTGCAGATTTTTGTAAAGGTGCGGTCACAATTGCAGCAATTTTCCCAAGGTTTGCTAGGTCATGTGCTAATGCAAGCTGAGCTAATACCATACTTGCATTATTTACATTAATCTGCCCCGCAATAACAGGTTCTGCAACTGGTATATCAATTAAGTAAAAATCTACTTTTTGTTCATACTCATTTTGAGTCAAGTTATTAACTGATTGCAGCACACACCAACTTGGTTGCTTTAAATCATGATGCCAATGATTCTGTTGTAACTGCTTTAAGCGGGCAATCAAAGCCTGCACATTGGCAACAACAATAATTGGTTGTCGTAACTGTTTAAAATATCCTGTTTTAGCAAGTGATAGCACAATATCCATGCCGATGCCAGCGGGCTCACCCGTTGTTATTAAAATGGGTTTATTTTTATTTTGGCTCAAACTTTTCCCCTTAATTTTATTGTGTTAATCAAATAAGTTATTTAGATAATAAAGGCATACATACTATGACAGGTATAGTTATTAAAGGCGATTGGTAAATCCACTTTATTTTAATGAGCAAAAATAAAGCAATAAAAACTGATTTTTTATACAAAAATTACTTGTTTTTGCTCCATATCACACCGATAATTATAACAAGACTAACAAAAAACTAGCAGTTAAATATATGAATGATGGCAAATCTGACGACATCTTAAAACAACAACCGCCACACAGCATTGATATCGAAAAAGCTTTGCTGGCATCATTAATGAGCATTGAGGAGTCTTATGACACAGTTTCTGAAATTGTGGGTAAAGATGACTTTTATGCCATACGACATCAGCATATTTTTTCGGCAATTAATCATTTAGCTAATGCTAACTTACCCTACGATATGGTCATGGTTTATGACTGGTTAGAACGGCAAAAATTGCTAGAAACTGCAGGTGGAGAAAGCTACTTAGGCGATATTTTAACCCAAAGCCCAGCGACTCTTTTTAACTTGGAATCTTACGCCCAGCGCGTACGTGAGCTGTCTACATTGCGTCAAATTATCTCTGCAAGTAACGAAATGCTAAGCCTAGCTTACAACCCAAAAGAACAAAGTGTTAACGAAATTTTAGACACCGCAGAATCAAAGATTTTTGCCATTAATGAACAACACAGCAAACAGTCTAATCAAAAAGGTCCGCAAGAAATCACCAATATCTTATTGACTGTAACAGAACAGCTTGCCGAGTTAAAACTCATAGATAACGAAAATGGCGTGACAGGCTTGTCCACTGGGTTTGAAGATTTGGATATAAAAACTCGTGGGCTACAAAAGGGCGATCTCATTATTGTTGCCGCCCGCCCATCTATGGGTAAAACCACTTTTGCAATGAACTTGGCAGAAGGTGCCTTAAAATACTCAGATTTGCCTGTCGTGGTGTTTTCTATGGAAATGCCAGCAGAGTCTATTGTCATGCGTATGCTTTCCTCATTTATGTCTGTCGATCAAGGACGTTTACGCTCTGGTAAAATGAATGAAGACGAATGGCATAAAGTGCAATCAGGTATGGCTTTTTTTAATGAAAAAAAACTATACATTGATGACAGCACTGCCCTACCACCATCAGAAATGCGCTCGCGCTGCCGTCGTATCGCTAAAGATAATGATGGCAAAATTGGTTTAATTGTTGTTGATTACTTGCAACTTATGAAGGTACCTGGGATGGGTGACAACCGCGTTAACGAGATTTCTGAAATTTCACGCAGTTTAAAAGCCCTTGCTCGTGAACTTGAATGCCCTGTCATTGCACTTTCTCAGCTTAACCGTAGTCTAGAAAATCGCCCAAACAAACGCCCTATCATGTCTGACTTACGTGAGTCTGGTGCCATTGAACAGGATGCCGATTTAATTACCTTTATTTACCGAGATGAAGTATATAACGAAAAAAGCGACCAAAAAGGCATGGGTGAAATTATTATTGGCAAACAGCGTAACGGACCAATTGGAACGGTTCGCCTAGGTTTTGAAGGTCAATTCACACGTTTTACAAACCTAACACCACAACATTTTGCTGATTCAGGGTTTGCCGAGCCAGATGAATAAATCATAAAAATGCTTTACCTTTTTCATTTAAATTATTTAAGCTATTTAAACCAATTAAGCGAAACCTCATGCGTACTGCCAACATACTCATTAACCAAACTGCTTTAACACATAACCTGGCACAAGTTAAAAAGGTTTCACCTAACAGCAAAGTACTGGCTATGGTTAAAGCCAATGCTTATGGGCATGGCATAGACTTGTGTTTGCCAGCATTAACGGGTGCAGATGCTATCGGTGTTGCTAGCTTAGCCGAAGCGGTACAAGCAAAACAACTTGGTTGGGTAAAAGATATTGTATTAATTGAAGGTGTTTTTAGCCAACCAGAATGGCAAACTGCAATCAACCATCATTTTATGTGCGTTATTCACCATAAACAGCAACTAGACTGGGCTTTACAGCACAAACCAAAGCATGGCTGCCAAACAAAAACCGTATGGCTTAAACTCAATACAGGGATGAACCGCCTTGGCTTTAATCAACACACCCTTATTAAGGCGGCAAAACAACTAACACAAGCAGGATATCAACTCATCTTAACCAGCCACTTTGCCAATGCAGACAACAAATCAATACCACTCAATAAGCAACAAGGCAAACTATTTAGCAAGATACTTAACCAATTACAGCAACAAGTCTGTCCTAACATTAAAGGGTCATTATGCAACTCAGCAGCAATTATTAATTTTCCTAAATGGCAGTTTGATTGGGTTCGTCCAGGTATTATGTTGTATGGCAGCTCTCCTGTAATTGATAAAACCTCTGAAGAACTTAACCTAAAACCTGTCATGACATTACAGGCAAAAATAATAGCAGTGCATCAATTAGCCACAGGTGAAATGGTTGGTTATGGTAGCCACTGGCAGGCAAACAAACCAAGCCGAATTGGTGTTGTCAGTATTGGTTATGGTGATGGCTACCCACGCGTTGTTGATAACCATGCATGGGTTGCAGTTACAGACACAACAGCCCAAACTGGTTTACATAAAGCAGCCATTATTGGACGAGTTGCCATGGATATGATTGTTATCGACTTAACTGATTTACCCACCAGCCTAAGCATTGATAGCACAGTAACCCTATGGGGAGAAACACCTCATATAGATGAAATTGCTAAATCTGCCAACACCATTAGTTATGAGCTTTTATGCCGTTTAACTACCCGACCAACCAGAAACGTTCAAAAAATTTAAAAAATGGGTGCTTAAAAAGGGTTTTATTGATATTTGTTATCAAAAAAATTATTCAGTATCCATCAAACAAACTCTACTTTAGGTTAAATCAAAAAAGACAATTTACAAACCTTTAAATTAAGTTATACTGGTGACTTACACCTTATTTTTTTAATCATAGCAGTTTGAGATTATCCATGAGTGTGCGTCACTTTTTAACCCTTAAAGACTTATCAAAATCAGAACTAAAACAACTTATTGCACGTGCCACTAAGTTGCGTCAAATGCAACATGCTGGTGATGTTTATCAACCTTTTGTTGGTCGTACCCTTGCCATGATTTTTGAAAAATCATCAACACGCACACGCATCTCGTTTGAAACAGGCATGGGGCAATTTGGTGGACAAGCCTTATTCTTATCTCCTCAAAGTACACAACTTGGACGTGGTGAACCAATTGAAGACTCTGCTCGAGTTATTTCCAGCATGGTCGATATTGTCATGATTCGTACTTTTGAACATGAAAAGGTAGAAAAATTTGCTGAATATTCTTCTGTCCCTATCATAAATGCACTAACTGATGACTTCCATCCTTGTCAGCTATTAGCAGATATGCAAACTTTTCATGAGCATCGTGGTAATATTGAGGGCAAAACGGTCACTTGGGTTGGTGATGGTAACAACATGTGTGCCTCATTTATTCACGCTGCCGACCAATTTGGTTTTGAGTTGCGTGTTGCCGCACCTTACGGCTTTGAACCGAACCCAAAACTGGTCGAAAAATATAAACACTGTGTCAACGTGATGGAAAGCGTAGAAGACGCCAGTAAAGACTCTCACTTGATTGTAACCGATGTATGGGCAAGCATGGGGCAAGAATCTGAACAAAACACTCGTGCCAAACGTTTTAACCCTTATCAAGTCACCCCTGCTTTGCTAGATAAAGCAGACCCTGAGGTGCTATTTATGCACTGCCTACCTGCCCACCGTGGTGAAGAGATTTCTATCGATTTGTTAGATGACCCTCGCTCAGTTGTGTGGGATGAAGCTGAAAACCGTTTACATGCCCAAAAAGCATTAATGGAGTTTTTACTACAAGATAAAATTAAACATATAGAATAAGTAGATAAGTGTCAAAAATGCGACAACCGACCCCTAAGTCTGACTCTAGAGAACAAATAAAACGCAACCAACTTGCCTCACAACTACAAGAAGAAGCTCAACTGACAGGAGTGAACGTCTCTGGCACGCAAATTTCTAGCAAAGCTTTTGAAATGGTCACAGAATTTGAACCATCAGGCGACCAACCTACCGCCATCGCCAAACTTGTCGCAGGTATTAATAACGACAAACACGCCCAACTACTCCTTGGTGTAACAGGCTCAGGCAAAACTTACACTATGGCAAAGGTCATTGCTGAGACCCAACGTCCCACCATTATCATGGCTCACAACAAAACCCTCGCTGCCCAATTGTATGGTGAATTTAAAGCGTTTTTCCCTAACAATGCGGTAGAATACTTCGTCAGTTACTACGACTACTATCAGCCAGAAGCCTACGTTGCCGCCAGCGATACCTTTATCGAAAAAGACAGTGCCATCAACGACCACATCGACCAAATGCGACTGTCTGCCACTCGTGCCTTGCTAGAACGCCGTGACGCCATTATTGTTGCCTCAGTATCCTGCATTTATGGCTTAGGCGACCCAGAAAGCTACCTAAAAATGCTCTTGCATGTTGTCGTGGGTGATGTGGTTGACCGCCAAGCCATTATCAAACGTTTAGTCGCCATGCAATACATCCGTAATGAGCTGGACTTTGGGCGTGGTACTTACCGAATCCGTGGTGAAATCCTTGATATCTACCCTGCTGAATCTGAGCAACTGGCAGTGCGTATCGAACTGTTTGATGATGAAGTGGAAAAAATCGCATGGTTTGACCCACTCACAGGCAAAAGTGTGCGCAGTGTACCACGCATTACCATTTATCCAAAATCACACTATGTTACCCCCCGTGAAAGACTGGAGGCTGCCAGCGAGACTATTCGTGAAGAAATGAATGAACGCCTAGAATACTTCCGTGAGCATGATAAGCTCATCGAAGCTCAACGTATCAAAGAACGCACCCAATACGACCTAGAAATGATACAACAGCTGGGCTATTGTAACGGCATCGAAAATTACTCTCGTCACCTTTCTGGACGACCTAGTGGCGAAGCACCGCCAACTTTGTTTGATTATATTCCGCCAGATGCCTTGCTATTTCTTGACGAAAGCCATGTCACTGTGCCACAGATTGGCGCAATGTACAAAGGTGACCGTAGCCGAAAAGAAACCCTTGTGCAATATGGCTTTCGCCTGCCAAGTGCGATGGACAACCGCCCAATGAAATTTGCAGAGTGGGAACGCATCGCCCCCAAAATGATTTTTGTTACCGCCACCCCTGCTGATTACGAACTTACCCATGCCGAGCAAGTGGTCGAACAGGTGGTACGACCAACTGGTTTACTTGACCCAGTGCTGGAGATTCGTCCCGTACTCACCCAAGTTGATGATGTGCTGTCAGAAATTAATATCCGTAAGGAGTTGGACGAGCGTGTGCTTATCACCACCCTTACCAAACGTATGGCAGAAGACCTCACTAGCTATCTTAAAGAATACAATATTAAGGTCGCCTACCTACACTCAGACATAGACACCGTGGAGCGTATGCAGATTATCCACGAACTACGCACAGGCGTGCATGACGTACTGGTGGGTATTAACCTATTGCGTGAAGGCTTAGATATGCCCGAGGTGTCTTTGGTGGCAATATTTGATGCCGACAAAGAAGGCTTTCTCCGTTCGGAACGTTCACTAATTCAAACCATTGGGCGTGCTGCTCGCCATGTCAATGGTAAGGCAATTTTATATGCTGATAAAGTCACCCCAAGCATGCAAAAAGCCATAGATGAAACCGACCGCCGTCGTGCCAAGCAGATTGCCTATAATGAGAAACACGGCATCACACCAAAATCTGCCAAACGCCAAATCACCGACAAAATCGAAACAGGCGAAATCCTTGACGACTCAGCAAAAAAACGTGCCATACCAACTCACGCTACCAATGCCATGCCTGATGTAGATATTGAAATCTTGCGTAGCCCAGACCTACTCGCCAAAGAAATCAATCGTCTAGAAAAAGAGATGAAAGCCCTGTCTAAGGATTTGAAGTTTGAAGAGGCAGCAAATGTAAGGGATAAGGTGTTGGAGCTAAGATCTTATATAATTCAATAAAAAATTCGAGAAAAAACAAAAAAATAATTAGGAGGGTAATAATGGAAACTAAAACAACCTATAGAAACATCATTTACGAATATCAAAGTCCACACACACCAGAACAGCTTTGGGAATTTTTAGTGCATCCAAAATATGAGGTCGAGTTCACCAAAGAGCCTTGTTATCACAATGTAATTGATGATGATTTTACATTAGAAAAGGGCAAAAGCTATATAGAAGCTCATACAGGCGAACATTGTAAAGGCGAACATAATCCCGTTAAAATTGTTGATGTTGAAGAATATAAATATTATCAGATTGTTAGACACGGTGCAGGTATCAAAGATACAGTGACAACAAAATTACAAGCTAACGAAAAAGGTACTTTAATAACCATAACAAGTACTTTTGGTTTGAGTATAAAAAGTTTTAACAAACCACTACACTTAATGAGTTGGTTATTGGTTGTCACAGGGTTGGCAACAAAATTAGCTAAAGAGCAAGTAGACCAAGCCTATTGGTTTGAAAAAATGGAAGAGAAAATTGCCGATATGTTAATAAAAAATGAAGAATAAGGAGTAGATTATGAGCAGTAATGATGTGGGAAATAAAGGCAAATCAGTTAATCTTAGTATTGCTTCAAGAGCGATGAATATTAAACCTGATAATGAACAAATTAAACAATTTGACGAGCATGCTAAACAAACTAATAAATTTAGAAATAAATTAATATTAATCTTATTTGTTATCGGTGCGATTTCAGCATACTTATTTACCACAGGTCATTGGGTGTTTGCGAGTATTTTAACTGTGATTGCTTTGTTAGTATTGTTTTTCACAATGAACATAAATAATACTACGGTATATGAAAGTGGTTTAATTGTGCCTGCAATTATCATCAATACTAATCCCATAAAAATTATTGCATTAGCGGATATGCGTTCTGATGATGAACAAAAGTTAATTTGGGGTTGCCAAAAAATCACTTTGAAAAATTTACCCAATCATAAAGTAGAAATAGGCGAAAAAATTCCATGTGTCAGTATGTTTGGAATGGCAATTGATGGGTACAGAAGACATTTTGAGCCAAGACCACTTTCGTGGGGATTTGCAGATCCTAATTATATATCAGAAGTTGTCGATTTAATTACAAATGATGGTGACTGTCCTAATTTTACAAACGAATGGGAGATTTTAGAGAAACTCATTGATGTAATGAAAACTTTTGAGAAAGAGAATGAAGTCTTATTTTTTGATGAAAATTTGGATAAAGTGGCAATGCAAGAAAAAAATCAAGAGTAACTTAGGTCAATGAACAAAAAAATATATTACACAATTTTGGCTATTCTACTGCCAATATCCATTTATCAAGTAATAAATTTTTCTTTTGAAAATTATTTTTGGTGTGTTCTACCAATTGGAATACTCATTGTTTGGCTTTGGTCAAGAAAAGATATTATTGATATTATTGATATTATCGGTTGGTTTACTAATAAAAAAATGCCACCAGCAAGACCAATCAAAGAGTCAACAAGTATCCAAGATGTTGATTTTGAGACACAACGAAAGACTTATATGGAATTGGCAAAACTATGTTGTAGTGCTGAAAATCAGGCTAAAATTCTTCCCTTTTTAGCCAATTTGAAAGAAAGTCAAGATGGAAATGACTACGACATACTTGACACTATCATTGAATTTTTGACTGATAACGATTGTCTTTTTATTGTTAGTTTAGATTGGAAACAGGAAGTTGAGGATTTGCAATGGTATCTTAATGCTATATTAGAAAAAAATTACAATGGATTGGTGGTTGATTTCCCAAAGTATGATGATGGTGATTTTCTTCACGATGTATTTGAACGTTTTAATGAGGCTTTAAAAAAACACGATTTGCAATTTTCTCTTATAGACACGCAAAGTGATGAATATGTTTTTGTGGTGCATAAAGTTTGTGATAGAGAAAAAGTCATACAGTTAATGCATCGTATTGGTTATTATTCTCTGCCGATTCCACAGAAAAGCGATGTTGAAATTTTTGAGACTCAACAAAAAGCCTGTACGGAATTAACAAAATTGTGTTGTAGCGTTGAAAATCAAGCAAAAATACTTCCATTTTTATCAAACTTGAAATATGAAGAATATTATACAACTTATAATCATTTCCTCGAGGGTATAATAGAGTTTTTAGATAAAAATGATTATCCTTTTATTGTTCATTTTGCCTGGAATCAAGAATTGGAGGATTTAGAGGGCTTTCTTCATGATATATTAGCAACTAATTATGATGGATTGATAATTGACTTTCCAAAATATAATGAAGATGATACTTTTGCTGATGTTCTTGATGATTTTAATCACTGTTTGAAAAAACACGATTTGCAAATGGGTTTTATAGAGATGGATTCTACTGACTATGTTTTTGTCGTGCATAAAGTTTGTGATAAAGAAAAAGTAGAACAGCTAATAGATAATATTGGTTATTATTATTTTGAAACCGGAGAAGAACACGCAGAGATACAGAAAAGAATAGAGGAAGAGAGGCTTGCAGCAATACCTAGTGAATATGATGTTAAATCGTTTCTTTTTTGGCTTGTTATCTTGCTTTTGTGTCCATTTTTTACTTATGTTACTTATCGAGGTTTCTTGAAAGACGGTTTTTCATTTTGGGTTATTTTTATTGGGATAACTAATCTTGGTTTTTATTATTGGTCAATTGTCAGTATTGTTGGTGAGTTTTCATTGTATAGAAAATGGAAAGAAAGAAGTAATTTTAGTAAACAGGAGTAAAAAATGAAAATATTGAGAAATACAATATATAAAATAAGCTTATTTGTAGTCAACTTCTAAGGTTTTCGTTGATGTTAAGCTTATCGAACTATAATGGAAAAACCCTGCAACAAGCTCAAGGTAAATGCTTATTTGAATTGGAACTTGAGACTGTCAAGCAAACTGTGTAAGTTTTAAAATTAAACATACTGAGAAAGTCTATCCTCAAACTCAATCATAAAGCGATTGAGAGGAGACTGTCAAGCAAACTGTGTAAGTTTTAAAATTAAACATACTGAGAAAGTCTATCCTCAAACTCAATCATAAAGCGATTGAGAGCTAACTTCCAAT
>PDWJ01000856.1_pt1 | contig 41647 bp, 40 predicted proteins | sample 1430881 | NCBI WGS metagenome assembly PDWJ01 (sample SAMN01162460, study PRJNA174530) | Oral metagenome, whole genome shotgun sequencing project. | biome: Marine environment; feature: Marine mammal; material: Swab sample of the gingival sulcus; isolation source: swab sample of gingival sulcus...
GGCAGAAAGCGGGTTGGGCATGAACTGATCCTCCTGAACAGGATGAATCAGAAATCAGACCAAATGTGAACCCCGCGCGATTCAACGTAAGATGGAAGCACCTCAGTCGAACTTCGCCGACCGCTTCTCGAGGAAGGCCTTCATGCCCTCCTGCTGGTCCCTGGTGCCGAACAGCCGGTGAAACATCTGCCGCTCCATATGCACACCCTCGGCGAGCGACATCTCTTCGGCGCGCATCACCATGTCGCGCGCGACCCGCACCACACGCGGGCTGTAGGCGGCGATCTGTTCCGCCGCTTCCATCGCGGTCGACAGCACCGCGTCATCGGGCACCACGCGGGCGACGAGCCCGGCGGCCTTGGCCTCGGCCGCGCCCATCATCCGACCCGTAAGATGCAGATCCATCGACAGCGCCCGGCCGAGAAGCTTGGTCATCCGCTGGGTGCCGCCCATGCCGGCAATCACCCCGAGCTTGATCTCGGGCTGGCCGAATTTGGCCCCCTCGCCGGCGATGGCGAAATCGCACATCTGCACCAGCTCGCAACCGCCGCCCAGCGCAAAGCCGTTGACCGCGGCGATCTTGGGGATGCGCACGGCGGTGAACTCGTCCCAGCCGCGGAACATGTCGCGTTCGATCACCTGATCGGCCGTGAGATCGGCCATTTCAGCGATGTCGGCCCCGGCGGCGAAGGCGCGCTCGGAGCCGGTGATGACCACCACATGCACACCCGGATCGCGGTCGAACCCACGGGTGGCATCGAGCAATTCGCCGAGCAGGGTGGAATTGAGCGCGTTCAGCGCTTTCGGCCGGTTGAGGCGGATCAGCGCAACCGCGCCTGTCACCTCGGTCTTGATGGTCTCGTACATCTCTTCTCCTCACTTCATCCGTTCGACGGCCATCGCCACCGCTTCGCCGCCGCCAAGGCAGACGCTCGCGACACCGGTCCCGAGATCGTGGCGCCGGAGCGCGGCAAGCAGGGTGACCAGCACCCGCGCGCCGGAGGCACCGATCGGGTGGCCGAGCGCGCAGGCGCCGCCGTGGATATTGACCTTGTCGGCCGGAATGTCGAGATCCTGCATTGCCGCCATCGGCACCACCGCAAAGGCCTCGTTGATTTCGAACAGATCGACATCCTTCAGCGCCAGCCCGGTCTTGTCGGCGAGGTTGCGCATCGCCTGGATCGGCGCGGTGGGGAAGGCATTGGCCGCATGGGCATGGCCGTCATGGCCGAGGATACGCGCCAGCGGCGTGAGCCCGCGCTTTTCGGCCTCGGAGGCGCGCATCATCACCAGCGCCGCCGCGCCGTCGGAGATCGACGAGGCATTGGCCGCGGTCACGGTGCCGTCGGGGGCAAAGGCGGGGCGCAGGGTCGGGATCCTGGCGATATCGGCCTTGCCTGGCTGTTCGTCGGTGTCGATCACCACGTCGCCGCGCCGGGTCTTGACGGTGACCGGCACGATTTCCCCGGCGAAAGCGCCCTCCTCGATCGCCGTCTTGGCCCGGGTCAGGCTGCGGATGGCAAATTCGTCCTGGGCCTCGCGGGTGAAGCCGTAGTCACGGGCGCAATCCTCGGCATAGGTGCCCATCAGACGGCCGGGTTCGTAGGCGTCTTCGAGCCCGTCGAAGAACATGTGGTCGAGCACCCGGCCATGGCCCATGCGCAGCCCGCCGCGGCCTTTCGGCAGCAGATAGGGGGCGTCGGTCATGCTTTCCATGCCGCCGGCGACCATCACATCTCCGGCGCCCGCGACCAGCAGGTCATGGGCGATCATCGCGGCTTTCATGCCGGAGCCGCACATCTTGTTGACCGTGGTGGCGCGGGTCGAGGTGGCGAGCCCGGCATCGAGCAGCGCCTGACGCGCCGGCGCCTGACCGAGCCCGGCGGGCAACACGCAGCCCATGAACACTTCGTTCACCGCGCCGTTCATCTCCTCGGCCCCGAGACCGCTGCGCTGCATCGCCCCGCCGATGGCCGTGGCGCCGAGTTTCACCGCGCCGACGCCGGCAAACATGCCCTGGAACCCGCCCATCGCGGTGCGGGCCGCAGCAACAATCACGATCGGATCTGTCATTTCCTTGCTCATCCGGGTGTCTCCTGTCAGCTCGCGGCCATTCTGAGCGCCCCGTCGAGGCGGATCACCTCGCCGTTGAGCATCTGGTTTTCGAATATGTGCTGCACCAGCGCGGCGTATTCCGCCGGATCGCCGAGCCGCGACGGATGCGGCACGCTGGCGCCGAGGGCATCCTGCACCTCCTGCGGCATCCCGGCCATCATCGGCGTGGCGAAGATGCCGGGCGCGATGGTGACCACCCGGATGTTGTGGCGGGCGAGTTCGCGGGCGGCAGGCAGGGTCAGCGCCACCACCCCGCCTTTCGACGCCGCATAGGCCGCCTGGCCGATCTGGCCTTCATAGGCCGCGACCGAGGCGGTGTTGACGATCACCCCGCGGTCGCCCCGCGCATCGGGCGCCTGCGCCGCCATCGCCTCCGCCGCGAGCCGCAGCATGTTGAAGGTGCCCACGAGGTTGACGTTTACCGCGCGGGCAAAGAGCCCGAGGTCATGGGCGCCGTCGCGGCCAAGTATCTTCTTGCCGGGCGCGATCCCGGCGCAATTGACCAGCGCGTCGATCCGGCCGAGCCGCTCCTTCGCGGTGGCGATCGCCCGGGCGCCATCGGCCTCGGAGGCGACATCGACCGCGAGCGCATGGGCCCTGGCCCCGAGCGCCGCGGCCTGTTTTTCGGCCGCTTCGCCGTTGAGATCGAGCAGGAGCACATTGGCGCCCGCTTCAGCGACATGCGCCGCCACCGCGGCGCCCAGGCCAGAGCCGGCACCGGTAACGATAAAACCCTTGTTTTTCAATGACATGAAAGCTCTCTCCCTGTTTTCTCGCCGGTCTTTACCGGTCTTTGCCGGCCTGTCGCCGGACGGCGCCGCGCTATTCTGCGAGGCCGGTCTGTCGCAAACAATGACGACAAGGGGCTTTATTTCTGAGCGCTGATGCCACAGATTGGCGCCATGGAACGGCGCGCCATTACTCCGGGATTCGTCAAGGACGCGCTCGCCTGCCTCGCCGGTGCCGGGGTCAGCGAGGCCGAGGTGCTCGCCCGCGCCGGGCTGCCGGAAGACATCACCGCGCCGCTCACCGGCTCCCAGTTCGGCCGGCTCTGGGGGGCGATCGCGCGCGAGATCGACGACGAGTTTTTCGGCCTCTCCGCCCAGCCGATGCGCCCCGGCTCCTTTGCGCTGCTGGTGCATGCGGTGCTGCACACCCGCAATCTCGATCAGGCCCTGCGGCGGGCGATCCTGTTCATGCGGATCGCGATCGACGAGCCCCATGGCACCCTCACCACCGAAAACGGCGAGGCGCGGATCGTGCTGCACGACACCTCCGGCGCGCGTTCCGCCTTCGCCTACCGGACCTATTGGCTGATCCTGATGGGGGTGGCGAGCTGGCTGGTGGGGCGGCAGATCCCGCTGAGGCGGCTGGAGTTTTCCAGCCCGCCGCCGGAGCGCCTTGCCGAATACAGCCAGTTCTTCGACGCCCCGGCAAAATACGACCGCGAGACCACCTTCCTCGCCTTCAACGCCACGGCGCTGCGCTGGCCGGTGGTGCGCAGCGAAAAATCGGTGCGGTCCTTCCTGCGCAAGGCGCCCGGCAATATCGTGGTGCGCTACCGCCAGGAACACGGGCTGATCCTGCAGATCCGCGAACAGCTCCTCGCCACCCCGCCCGAAGACTGGCCCGGCTGCGAGCAGATCGCCCATGGGCTTCACATGTCTTCGGCCACCCTGCGCCGGCGGCTGGCCGCCGAGGGGCAGTCGATCGGCGAGATCAAGGACAGCATCCGCCAGGTCCGCGCCGGGCAGTTGCTGGCCGACGACCGTTATACCATCTCCGAGATCGCCGCGGAGCTCGGCTACAGCGAGCCTTCGGCCTTTCACCGCGCCTACCGCAAATGGACCGGCAAGACCCCGCGGGGCAAGGCGCATTGAGCGGGCGATTGGTGGCAGCGGGCGGACGCAGCGGGCGGACAATGGGTCCGGTTGATTTTTCGCACAGGTTTTTGGAGCGGATGGGTCACTGACCGGCGCCGGGAACCTTGGCACAAATACGCTCCGGCCCGAACCGGCGTTCGGGCATGACGCTGCCGGGCACGACGCTGCCGGCATGACACTGGGGAACGAAACATGGGCGACATCGACATCCGCATGGCGGGCCGCGCCGGCCGCATCACCCTTACCCGCGAACGCGCGCTGAACGCGCTGTCTTACGACATGTGCCTGAAGGTCGATGCCGCACTGGCCGAATGGGCCGATGACCCCAGGGTCGCGCTGGTGGTGATCGACGCCCTCGGCGAGCGCGCCTTCTGCGCCGGTGGCGATATTCAGGAACTCTACGAGACCGGCACGAAGGGCGATTTCGCTTACGGGCGCAAGTTCTGGGCCGACGAATACCGGATGAACGACCGCATCGCCGAATACCCCAAGCCGGTGGTGAGCCTGATGCAGGGGTTCACCATGGGCGGCGGCGTCGGTCTTGGCTGCCACGCCTCGCACCGGGTGGTCTGCGAGACCAGCAAGATGTCGATGCCGGAGGTGGCCATCGGCCTCGTGCCCGACGTTGGCGGCACCGCCCTGCTCGCCCGCGCGCCGGGGCATCTCGGCGAATATCTCGCCACCACGGCGGCGCGGATGGGCCCGGGCGACGCGATCCATGCGGGCTTCGCCGACAGCTTCGTGCCGCAAGACCGCTGGCCCGCCCTGATCGAGACGCTGGAGACCACCGGCGATGCGGGCGCCGTCGCCGAAATGGCCGAGACCCCGCCGGAGGGCACCTTCAAGGCCGCGCAAGGCGGGATCGACGCGCTGTTTGCCGGCACCGCCACCGAAATCGAAGCGGCGCTGGCCGCTGCCGGCGGCGCGCTCGCCGAAAGCGCCCTGAAGGGCTTCGGTGAAGGCTCGCCGCTCTCCGTCGCCTGCACCCTGGCCAACATCCGCGCCGTGCGCGCCGCCGGCGGCGGTATCCGCGAGGCCCTCACCCGCGAATTCCGCTTCACCTGGCGTTCCGCCGAAAAAGGTGATTTCCTTGAGGGGATCCGCGCCAAGGTGATCGACAAGGACGGCGCGCCGCACTGGCAGCATGCGGGTCTTGCGGATGTGACCGAAACGGAGGTGGCGGCGATGCTGGCACCGCTCGGCGGCAACGAACTCGAACTGCCCTGAACCCTCTGCCGGGCCCCGGGTCGGGGTGCCGGCGGGTGCTTCGGGCAAAGCATGAACGCCCCTCGGGGGCGACAGGGAGGAAGACCATGAAAATCGGATTTATCGGACTGGGCAACATGGGCGCGCCGATGGCGGCCAATCTCGCCGCGGCGGGCCATGAGGTGGCGGGCTTCGACCTCGCCGCCCCCTGCCCCGAAGGCGTCAGCAAGGCCGCTTCCGGTGCCGAAGCCGCCAGGGGCGCCGAGGTGGTGATCACCATGCTGCCCAACGGCCAGATCCTGCGCGCGGTCGCCAGGGAGCTGATCCCGGCGATGGCCAAGGGCGCGGTGCTCTGCGATTGCTCGACGGTGGACGTGGAAAGCGCCCGCGACGTGGCCGCCGAAGCCGAAGCCGCCGGGCTCGCGGCGATCGACGCCCCGGTTTCGGGCGGCATCGGCGGCGCCGCCGGGGGCACGCTCACCTTCATGGTCGGCGGCACAGAGGCGGCCGTGGCCACGGTCCGGCCGCTGTTCGACATCATGGGCTCCAAGGCGGTGCATTGCGGCGAGGCCGGCGCCGGCCAGGCCGCCAAGATCTGCAACAACATGATCCTCGGCATCACCATGATCGGCACCTGCGAGGCCTTTGCGCTCGCCGACAAGCTCGGCCTCGACCGCGCCCGGCTGTTTGACGTGGTTTCGACCTCGTCGGGCCAGAGCTGGTCGACCACCGCCTATTGCCCGGCCCCGGGCGTCGGCCCGACCTCGCCCGCCGACAACGATTACCAGCCCGGCTTCGCCGCCGAACTGATGCTGAAAGACCTGCTGCTGTCGCAGGCGGCCGCCGAGATGGCCGATGCCGACACCCCGCTTGGCCAGCTGGCGACCGGGCTCTATCGCCAGTTCGTCGAGGACGAAGACGGCCGCGGGCGCGACTTCTCGGCCATGCTGCCGCGCTTCGCCGCCCGCGGGCGAAACGCCTGAGGCACTGTTCCGGGGCCGGGCCGGAAACGGCTTTGGCCCCGCGGGACGTTCTGCGTCCCGCGCTATCATGGCCGGGGGGCGCTTCGGTCCCGCCATTTCTCAGCGGATGGGGCGCCTGCCGCCCCATCCCCGAAGAGCCTCCTCCAGACACAGGAGCCGCCCATGGCCGCAGAAACACCCCCCGAAAACACCGCCGAAAAACCGATCAGCCGCTACCCTCTCCCCGATCTCAACGCCCTGCCCGACGATCTCAGGGCCGCGATCCTCGAGGTTCAGGAGAAAACCGGCTTCGTGCCCAATGTCTTCCTGACCCTCGCCCACCGGCCCGAGGAACTGCGCGCCTTCCTCGCCTATCACGACGCGCTGATGCTGCGCGACAGCGGCCTCAGCATCGTCGAGAAGGAAATGATCGTCGTCGCCACCTCCAACGACAACGGCTGCCAGTATTGCGTGATCGCCCATGGCGCCATCCTGCGGGTCCGCGCCAAAAACCCGCTGATCGCCGATCAGGTGGCGATCAACCACCGCAAGGCCGACATCCCGCCGCGGCAGAAGGCAATGCTCGACTTCGCGCTGAAGGTCTCGCGCAATTCCCGCGCGGTCTCGGAGGAGGATTTCGACGCCCTGCGTCCGCATGGCTTCTCCGACGAAGACATCTGGGACATCGCCGCCATCACCGCGTTTTTCGGCCTGTCGAACCGGATGGCCAACGTCACCTCGATGCGCCCGAACGACGAATTCTACCAGCTCGGCCGCGGATAGGACAAAACCGCCGCGCCGGAGCAACCCGGGCCAACTTTCGCCATCTTCCAAGGGTATACGGGCAGGGAACACTCAACCAGCGCGTTGTGGAGCCCCCGGATGTCCAACACCGATTTTCAGGCACGGCTACAGCGGATCAGCGGCCACGCGACCCAATCGCCAGACATGCCGGGCGCAGACCATGCGGGCAAACTCCGCCCTCAGCAACCGAACTACGGCCGGGCGGGTATCGGCGGTGCAATAATGATGTTCGGTGTTCAGGTGATGAAATACGCCAACCACCATTATGAATCGGTCCGGGACACCGGCGGGATCGCGGTCACGGCCGCAATCGGCATTGCCGGATTTGCGGTGACACTGGCCGGACTCATATGGATATTCCGCGCAGTTTCCCAACTGACGGCGGCAGACCAGAACGCCGTGCCAAACGCCGTACCGGTCGCAACACCGCGACGCCCCTCGACGGGGGCGCGTGTCTTTTTCTCGCTGCTCGGTTTGGTCCTGGGCGGGCTGGCATCCTTATACATGTTTCTGGCGGCGGCAGCGCGGTTTGTCGAAACCGACGCCGCCCAGAGATTTTCGGACGGCGCCGCTTTTATTGCGGTGTTTCTCGCCTTCCTGTCCTTGATATTCTGGTTCGTGGGGCTCTTGTTGCCCGGCCGCGCATTGTGGCGGGTACCGGTCTACTTCTTCTGCGGCGGTGCGTTCACCTATGCCGCGTTCCGGATCCTGAGGATAAACGTACTGGAATGGCCGCAATTCGTCGCCGTGTTGCAGTGACGGGCACGGGCAAATCCTGCACCATCGCAAGGAAAGCGGCCCGCGAACAACCGGATCAACGCCCCGGGCGCCGATCACTGATCGAGGCGCAAGGCGCAGCGCCCACGGCTCGCCAATAGCTTGCCCGCCAGCTCTGCAAGCCACGCCGTTCTGCAAGCCACACCGGGCGAAATCGAACGCGTTCAGGTGATTGTTCTGGATGTAAAATGGTGCCCCCAGAGAGACTCGAACTCCCGACCCTCTGATTACAAATCAGATGCTCTACCAGCTGAGCTATAGGGGCGCCTGAGCAGGCATAGGCATTCCCGCGGCGGCATTCAAGTCACTTGCTTACGCGGGCAAGTCACTTGCTCACGCGGGCACGTCACTTGCTCGTCCGCGCCGCGAGCGCCACCGCGAGCAAGCCGACGGCGATGACCAGCATGGCCGCGGGGGCCGCCTGGCCGATCTGTTCGAGAGATGCCTTCTCATAGACCCGGGTCGCGAGGGTGTTGTAGTTGAACGGCCGCAGCAGCAGGGTCGCGGGAAGCTCCTTGACGCTGTCGACGAAGACCAGGAGCAGCGCGGTGCCGACCGAGCCCTTGATGAGCGGCACATAGACCGCGCGCAGCGCCCCGCCCGCGGTGCGCCCGAGCGAACGGGCAGCGAGCGGCAGCGAGGGCGGCACCCGGTCGAGGGCGCTTTCGACCGCCCCCTGGGCAATGGCGAAGAACCGCACCGCATAGGCATAGACCACCGCAAAGGCGGTGCCGGTCAGGATCAGCCCCGGATCCCAGCCGGTCAGCGACCAGATTGTATCGGCAATGGCGTTGTCGGCGGCGGCGAGCGGGATCAGGATGCCCACCCCCAGCACCGCGCCCGGGGCCGCGTAGCCGAGCGTGGTGACCGGCACGATCCGCTTGGCGAGACGCGAGGCGGTGAGCTTCACGCCGTAGCTCAGGAACAGCGCCGCCGCGACGGTCACCACCGCCGCCGCGCCCCCGACCACGAGGGTGTTGCGCAGGGCCGCGCCCAGACCGGGCGCCAGCCAGCCCTCCCGATTGACCACCGCATGCCAGCCGATCACCGCCACCGGCAGCACGAAGCCCACGGCAAAGGGCAGCGTGCAGAGCGCGGTGGCGAGCCAGGCGGGCCAGCCGGTGAGGCGGATGGTCTCGACCGGGCGGCTCTGGCGGGCCGACCGGTAGAACCGGCTGCGCGAGCGCGACGCCTTTTCGAGCCCCACCAGCAGCAGCACCAGCCCCAGGATCACCAGCGCGAGCTGCGCCGCCCCCCCGGCATTGCCGAGCTCCAGCCAGGTGGTGAAGATGCCGGTGGTGAGCGTCTGCACGGCAAAGAACTCGACCACCCCGAAATCGGCCACGGTCTCCATCATCACCAGCGCCGTACCCGCGACGATGGCCGGACGGGCGAGCGGCAGCCCCACCCGCCAGAACCGGGCCAGCGGCCCGGCGCCAAGCGCGCGGGCAACCTCGTAGATACCGCCGGATTGTTCGCGGAAGGCGGCGCGGGCGATCAGGTAGACATAAGGGTTGAGCGCCGCCGCCAGCACCACGATCGCCGCCCAGCGCGAGCGGATCTCGGGAAACCAGTAGTCCCGCGCGCTTTCCCAGCCGAACAGCGCCCGCAGGCCGGTCTGCACCGGGCCGGGATATTCGAGAAAATCCACCAGCGCATAGGCGCCCACATAGGCCGGAATCGCCAGCGGAAACAGCAACAGCCATTCGAGCCAGCGCGAACCCGGAAAGCGGTACATGGCAATGTACCAGGCGCTCCCCGTCCCCACCATGGCCGAGATCAGCGCGACAAACCCGGCGAGGATCAGGGTATTGGTGAGGTAGCGCGGCAGCACCGTCGCGGCGAGATGCGGCCAGACATTGTCGGCGGGGTTCAGCGCCAGCCACAGGATCGCCGCCAGCGGCGCGACCACCACAAGCCCGATCGCCGCCGCCCCGGCGGACCAGGGCGACCAGCGCAGCCGGGCCACCCGGGACAACGCGCGGCGGATACCGGCATGGCCGGGGGGAACATGAGCGTTTTCGTCGGTCATTCCCCGTCCTTACCCGCTTCACCCCCGACATGAAACCCGACATGAAACCCGGCAGCCCCGCCGGCGCGCCGGTTTTGGGCCGGTTTTGGGCCGGTTTCACCTGTCCAGAAAAACCGATATATTGCCGTGAAACCCTCGCATTTTTCAGGTTCGATGCGCGACATGCGGATTTGCTTCCATATCGGTGCCCACGAGACCGACAATGACCAGCTGGTGAAGTCTCTGCTGAAGAACGCAAAGGTTCTGCTCGCCAACAAGGTGGCGGTGCCGGGGCCGGGGCGTTACCGGCCGGTCATCAACAAGGTGCTGGACAAGCTGCGCGGCGGACGGGCGAGCCCCGACACCCAGGACGTGCTGCTCGAACAGATCCTCGACGCCGACGAACCCGAACGCCTGGTGCTGTCGAGCCCCTATTTCCTGTCGAACCACCCGGGCGCGCTGCGCAATGGACGCCTCTACCCGCGCGCCGCCGCCGCCACCCTGGGGTTGCGCAACCTGTTTCCCGACAACGAGGTCGAATTCTTCATCGCGGTGCGCAACCCGGCCACCTTCGTGCCGGCGCTGCACATGCGGCTGCAAAGCGCCCCGTTCACCGAATATACCGCCGGGATCGACCCCGACATGCTGGTCTGGTCCGACGTGATCCGCGACATCCGCGCCGCCTGCCCCGACGCGCCGGTCACCGTCTGGTGCAACGAGGATACGCCGCTGATCTGGCCGGAGGTGATGCACCGGATCACCGGGATTGCGCCGGAAACCCAGCTCATGGGCGGGTTCGACATTCTCGGCCGGATCATCGCCCGGGAGGGCATGAAGCGCCTGCGCGCCTATCTCGGCGCCCACCCGCCCGCGACCGAGGACCAGCGCCGCCGCATCCTTGCCGCCTTCCTCGACAAATACGCGCTTGAAGACGAGGTCGAGGAGGAACTCGACCTGCCGGGCTGGACGCCGGACCTCGTCGCCCAGTTCGGCGAGGTCTATGACGACGACATGACCGAACTGAGCCGTATCGACGGGGTGCGGCTGATTGAAGCATAAAGACGCACGAGGCCGAACGAACCTGCCACCGGAGCTGAAGACCGGAGCCGAAGACGGTACGAAACGCCCTAGAAAGCGGGGCCCGACCGCTTTCTGCCGAACAGCCGAATAATTTGCCCGGCTTCTTCCCTTGAGCATTTTACTCAGGTAAGGCTCTTTCCCACGACTGACTACAATACCAGGAAGGACCACTCATGAAGTTTGCCCTCACGACCACGGTCGCCGCTCTGGCGCTGGCCGCCCCGGCCTTTGCCGAAACCGACCGGGCCGCGATTCTCGACAATTATGCCGACATCGCCAAGGCCGGATACGAGGACAGCCTGGCTCTTGCCAGGGAACTGAAGGTCGCCATCGACGCATTCGTCGCCGCGCCCTCCGACGCCACGCTGCAAGCCGCCAAGACCGCATGGCTCGCCGCCCGCGTGCCCTACCAGCAGACCGAAGCCTACCGTTTCGGCAACCCGACGGTCGACGACTGGGAAGGCAAGGTCAACGCCTGGCCGCTCGACGAAGGCCTGATCGACTATATCGACGGCGACACCGGCGCCAACGAGGAAAACCCGTTCTCGACCGTCAACGTCATCGCCAACCCGAAGCTCGAGGTCGGCGGCAAGACGATCGACGCCAGCGAGATCACCCCGGCGCTGCTCGAAAGCCTGCATGAGATCGACGGCATCGAAGAAAACGTCGCCACCGGCTACCACGCGATCGAATTCCTGCTCTGGGGCCAGGACCTCAACGGCACCGGGCACGGCGCCGGCGTGCGCCCGGTCACCGATTTCGACACCGCCAATTGCACCGGCGGCAATTGCGATCGCCGCGCCGACTACCTCGTCGCCGCCACCGATCTGCTGATCACCGACCTTGAAGAGGCCGTGGCCAACTGGTCGGACGGCGGTCAGGGCCGCAGCGAGGTCACCGCCGACACCGGCAAGGGCCTGGTCATGGCCTTCACCGGCATCGGCTCGCTCTCCTACGGCGAACAGGCCGGTGAGCGGATGAAGCTCGGCCTCATGCTGCACGACCCGGAAGAAGAGCACGATTGCTTCTCCGACAACACGCATAATTCGCATTTCTACGACGGTCTCGGCGTGCGCAACGTCTACACCGGCCGTTATGTGCGGACCGACGGCTCCGTGGTCTCCGGCCCGAGCCTGCACGATCTGGTGACCGAGCTCGACCCGGCCGTCGCTTCGGCGCTGCTCAACGACATGAACAACACCATGATCTCCCTCGGCGCGATCAAGACCGCCGCCGAAGCCGGCACCTCCTATGACCAGATGCTGGGCATCGACGCGCCGAGCAACGCGCTGGTTCAGGACGCGGTCGACGATCTGGTGGCCCAGACCCGCAACATCGAGCGCGCCGTGGCGCTGGTGGGTGTCGAAGGCTTCACCCTCGAAGGGTCGGATTCGCTCGACAACCCGGACGCCGTGTTCCAGTGACCCCGGCGAAAGCGATATTGGGGAGGGCGGCCACCGCCCTCCCCTTTCTGTTGGGGCCGGGCCTGTTGGCCCCCGCACTGTTGACACTCGTTCTGTCGACACCGGCGCACGGCGAGCCCTCCGGCCCACCACCCTTCAGCCCTCCGCCCTACGGCAGCCCGCAGCTCGACGTGGTGCCCTTCACCGAAGCCGAGGCCGGGCGGATCGCCGGGGTTCTGGCACCCGTGCAGGATTTCACCCGGTCCGAACGCTTCGAGGCACGCCCCGCCGGGGCGGCGACCCGCATGGGCGCTGACGGGCCGGACGCCTTCCTGCACCCCTCCGCCAATATGGACGACATCCGCGGGCTCGATTTCGAGGTCGGCCGCAGCCTGTTCGAAAAGCTCTGGGTCGCGGCGCCTTCCGCCACCACCGCGAGCGACGGGCTGGGGCCGCTCTACAACGCCCGCGCCTGCTCCAATTGCCACCCGGCCAACGGCCGCGGCCGCCCGCCCGACAGCCCCGGCGCCGACGCGCTGACCATGGTGCTGCGGGTGTCGGTGCCCGACGCGGTGAGCGATCTCCCCCCGGAGGTGCTCGCCCGCCTGCCCAATGCGCCGGAGCCCAATTACGGCCTCCAGATGCAGGACCGCTCGCTGCCCGGCATCCCCGCCGAAGGCCGCCTGAATGTCAGCTACACCCCCCTGCCCGTCACCCTCGGCGACGGCACATCGGTCGAGCTGCGCGCGCCCGCCTACAGCGTCGCCGCGCCCGGCTATGGCCCGCTCCACCCGGAGGCGAAGCTTTCGCCCCGCGTGGCACCGCAGATGATCGGGCTCGGGCTGATCGAAGCGATCCCCGAAGCGCAGATCCTCGCCCATGCCGACCCCGACGATGCCGATGGCGACGGTATTTCCGGCCGCCCCAATGTGGTCTGGGCCCGTGGCCACGACCAATGGATGATCGGCCGCTTCGGCCACAAGGCCGGGGCCCCCACCGTGCGGGCACAATCGATGGACGCGCTGAACGGCGACATCGGCCTGTCGAACCCGCATCACCCCGCCGCCGCCGGCGATTGCACCGGAACCCAGACCGCCTGCCAGGCCGCCCCCGATGGCAACACCGCCACCCAGGACGGGCTCGAAGCGGGCAGCATCGTTGCCGATCTGATCACCCTGTTCAGCGCCAATGTCGCCGTCCCCGCCCGGCGCGACATTGACGACCCGGAGGTGCTGCGCGGCAAGGCGCTGTTCTACGGGGCGGGCTGCACCGCCTGCCATGTGCCCAAATTCGTCACCCACCGGCTGGAGGGCGCGCCCGAACAGAGCTTCCAGCTGGTCTGGCCGTGGTCGGATTTCCTGCTGCACGACATGGGGCCGGGCCTCGCCGACGACCGGCGCGAATGGCAGGCCACGGGGCGCGAATGGCGCACCGCGCCGCTCTGGGGCATCGGCCTCACCGAGACGGTGAGCGGGCACACGAATTTCCTGCATGACGGGCGGGCGCGCAACCTGCTCGAAGCGGTGCTCTGGCATGGCGGCGAAGCTTTCGCCGCACGCGAAGCCGTGCGCCTGATGGACAAACCCGACCGCGACGCGCTGGTCGCCTTTCTGGAGTCGCTCTGAATGATCCGTCCTGACCTTTTCCGCCACCTGCCCGCCACTGCGGGCGCCGCCCTCGCCCTTGCGGGGTTCATCGCCATGGCCCCCCCGGCCAGCGCCGGGCCCGACCATACGGCGCTGCGCGAACGCGCTCTGGGCGTGCTGGAAGCCCAGTTCGGCGCCTTCCGGCAGGAAAGCGGCAAGCTCGCCGCGGCCTCGTCGGCCTATTGCGCCGGCACCCTCGCCGAAGCCGAGTATCTCGACCGCCTGAAAACCACCTGGCTCACCTGGGCGCCGCTTGACGCCTGGCAGTTCGGGCCCATCGAACAGCGCGCCGCGGTGCTGACCATCGCCTTCTGGCCCGACAAGAAGGATTATGTCGGCCGTGGCCTGAAGGCGCTGACCGCCCTGCCCGAAGAGCGGCTGGCCGACCCGGCGACCATCGCTGCGGGCTCTGCGGCGGCCCAGGGCCTGCCGGCCCTCGCGCGGCTCATGGTCAGCGATCTGCCCGCCTGCCCCGCGGTGATCGGAATCTCGGCGCATCTGAACGACCTCGCCGACACGCTCTACGCCGATTGGTTCGACGATAACGGCTGGGCCGATCTGATGCGCCAGGCCGGGCCGGACAATCCGGTCTATCTCACCGGGGCAGAGGTCACCAAGGCGCTGTTTTCCTCGATCACCTTCGAGCTCACGGTGATCGCCGACATGCGCCTCGGCCGGCCGCTCGGCAGTTTCGACAAGCCGCGCCCCAAACGCGCCGAGGCCCGGCGCATCGGCCTCAGCCTCGCGATCATCGACGCCCAGCTTGCCGGCCTCGCCGACATGCTGCGCGAGGGCTTTGCGGGCGACGTGCCGGATGCGGCGCGGCAGAAACTGCTCGACGCCATCGCCGAGACCCGCAGGCGGATCGGCAAGATCGGCCTGCCGCTGGACAAGGCGGTCGACGATCCGATGACCCGGATCCGGGTCGAAGGTTTGCAGACCCAGGTGCGCTACCTGTTCGCGCTGTTCTCCGAAGAGATCGGCCCGAGCCTCGGGGTCGAAAGCGGGTTTTCCCCCGCCGACGGCGACTGAGCCTATGCGCCGGCGCTATTTCCTCGGTGCCGCCGTCGCGGCGCTCGGGGCCGGATGCGCCCCGGCCTGGGCCGATATTGCCGGCCATGAGCCGCTCTGTCTCACCGCCGGAAACCGCCCGGACAACAGCACCTTTCTGATCGGGTTGTCGCTCGGCGGCCGGGTGCTGTTCAGCCACCCCCTGCCCGGACGCGGCCACGCGGCGGCAGTGCATCCCGACCGCGCCGAGGCGGTCGCCTTCGCCCGGCGGCCCGGGCGCTTCGGGCTGGTGATCGACTGCGCCACCGGCCGCGAGATCGCCCGGCTGGAAACCCCCGAAGAGACCCATTTCTACGGCCATGGCGCCTTCACCGCCGACGGCCGCTTCCTGCTCACCACCGAAAACGCCTTCGACATCCCCGATGGGCGGATCGGCATCTGGGACGCCGAAAAGCGCTATACGCGGGTGGACGATGTCGCCTCCGGCGGGCTGGGACCGCATGAGATCATCCGGCTCGCGAGCGGCGCTTTCGCGGTGGCAAACGGCGGCATCCGCACCCATCCCGCCTTCCCCCGCGCCAAGCTCAACCTGCCCGACATGATGACCGGGCTTGCGGTGCTCTCGGAAAGCGGCGAACTGCTGGAGGACTGGCGCTTCGACGGGTCGCAGCCTGCGGCGCAGCAGGGCGCCCTGCCCCGGAATTCGATCCGCCATATCGCCGAGGACGCGCGCGGCGGCATCGTCGCCGCGCTGCAATGGCAGGGCGACCCGCGGGTCGCGGTGCCGCTCGCCGCCCGTTTCACGCCGGGCCACCCGCCGGAGGTTCTCGACCACCCAGACACCCCCGCCCTCACCCATTACGCGGGCTCGGTTGCGGTGGCCGAAAGCGGCACCATCGCGGTGACCGGCCCGAAGGGCGGGCGGGTGCTGTTCTTCGACCAGAGCGGCCGGGCGGCGGGCAGCACCGCGCTCACCGAGGCCAGCGGCGTCGCCCGCGCCCCGGAGGGGCTCGCGATCACCTGCGCGGGCGGGCTGGCTCTGGCCGCGGACGGCGACATCCGGCGGGTGCCGGTGGAGGGCGACTGGCGCTGGGACAACCATCTCGTGCGCGTGGGGTGAGCGGCGGCGAGACCTGTCAAATACCTGAAGAAAGCCACACAACCCACTGCACGCCAAAGATTTTCCTTGCGGAGCGATCACCAGCCCGCCAGCAAAGCCAGCGCCTCTACTCCTCCAGCAGATGCTCGTAGCGCGCGTCGGTCAGGGTCTTGAGGAAGGCCACCAGCGCGTCCACCCGCTGATCGTCAAGCGCCGGCCCATGGGTCAGCTCCTCCGTCGACAAGGTTGACGGCACCGGGGCGGGACGGAACATCTCGCCGGTCTCGGGATTGATCTTCCGCTTGTCGACCCGCGTGTTGTACTGGTTGTAAAACAGCACCACGGTGCGCAGATCGTGGAACACGCCGTTGTGCATGTAAGGCCCGGTCACCGCGACATTGCGCAAGGTGGGGGTGCGGAACTTGCCGCGTTCTTCCGGGGCCCCGGCAACCTCCGGGTTGAGCGCAAGCCCGTCATCCACCGTGCCCGGTTCCACCCCGTTCAGCGCCCTGAGCTCAAGGTTTTCGGGCACGCCGATATTGTGATAGCTGAAATCGGTGAAGGTCTCGCGCCGGTCCATCAGACTGTCGCCGACCTGGTGACACAGGTTGCAATTGGTAAACTGCTGCGAGAAGAACAACACCCGCCCGAGCTCTTCGAGATCGGTCAGCTCCGCCTCACCGGCAAGGAACCGGTCGTATTTCGAACTGAACGGGCTGAACGGGTCGGTGCGTTCGAAGGCGGCAATCGCCTGGGTCATGGCGTCATAGGCGGCGGCATCGTCGTCGAGGATGCCGGGGCCGAACACCGCCGGGAAGGCCGCGAGATAGACCGGATCTTCCTTGAGCCGCGCCACCACCGCCGCCTTGTCGGCCATGCCCATCTCGACCGGGTTGAGCGGCGGGCCACCGGCCTGATCCTCGAGCCGCGAGGCGCGCCCGTCGAGGAACTGGCCGCCGAACCAGGCGCCGTCTTCACCCCTGTGAAATTCCGGCGTGAGCGCGGCATACATCGCCGTCGGCGCGTTGCGGTCGCCGATCGAGCTGCCGTCATCGCCGAGCGACGCGTCCATGCCGCGCGGGTCGGCAAAGGCGAAGTCCGGGTCGTGGCAGGTGGCGCAGGCCTGGGTGCGGTTGGCCGAAAGGTTCACGTCGAAGAACAGCCGTTCGCCGAGGGCTTCGGGCGTGTCGGGCAGGGCCTCTTCCGCCAGCGCCCCTCCGCCGACACCGGCACTCAGAAGGCCCAGGGCCAGAAAGGTCTTTCGCATTGCTTTCCCCTTGTTTTTGTTATGTATCTGTTTCGGACGGGCGGGCCCTGCAATGATCCATGTCAAGCGCAGGCACGGGCGGGGGTTGAAACCGCACGGCGAATCGGCGACGTCCCCGCAGCCTGACGAGGCCACGGAGACCGGAGCCGCCATGTATGAAATGACAGGGAAATTTGCCACCGCCCACGGGTCGAAATACCTTCAGCAATTGTGCAAGCATTTCGGCCACAGCCAGGAGGTGGAGTTCACCCCGGAGACGGGCCGGATCCGCTTCGCGATGGGCGTGGCGCATCTGTCCGCCGATGCCACCGGCCTCACCCTGCGCTGGGAGCTTCACAAAGACGACGCCTATGCCGGCGCGCAACATGTGATCGACAGCCACCTGCGGCGCCTTGCCTTCCGCGAGGACTTTGCCCATATGGAATGGGACCGGCCCTTGCCGTTCACGGCCCGCTCGCTGAAGGCGCGTGCAGCGGAAGCTTTCCGCAACCGCGCGCCGCGTCTTCATGCGGCACTGAAGAAGGCGGCCGGGCGCAACAGCTGAGCCATCGTTTTCAGGCCGCGACACTCCGTTTCCGGCCTGTCTGAACGTAGCCAACCCGATGCTTTCGGAGCATCGACATTGAAAGGAAATCAGATGAAGATGAACGCCAAGGTCGCTGCGGCCCTCAACGCCCAGATCAACAACGAGCTGACCGCCTCTTACGCCTATCTGTCGATGGCCGCGTTTTTCGACGCCAGCGGTCTGACCGGCTTTGCCTCCTGGTTCCGCGAGCACGCGACCGAGGAAATCGAACACGGCATGCGGATCTACGATTACCTCGTGCGCCGCGACGTGCGGGTCGAGCTCAAGGGCATCGACACCCCGCAACTCGACTACAAAACCCCCGTCAAGGCCCTCGTCACCGCGCTGGAAATGGAAAAGACCGTGACCGGCCAGATCCACGCACTGTTCGACCTCGCCCATGAGGAAAAGGAATTCCCCACGCTGACCATGCTGAACTGGTTCCTTGAGGAACAGATCGAGGAAGAAGACACCTTCCGCGACATGGTCGAGAAGGTCGAGGCCGCGGGCGACAACCGCTGGCACATGCTCACCCTCGACGCCCAGCTCGGCAAACGCGGCGGCGAGGCCGACTGAGCGGCAGAGCGGCCCGCCCGCGGCAGGGCCGCGCCCCTCCTGCCGGAGGTTTGAGGGAAACGAACTGCAAACGCGGGGGGCGCGGCTGTCGCGCCCCCTGCAAGGGGTTCATATGCTCAGGCGGGGTCACATGCCCAGCGCTTCCTTGTACATCTCGAGCACCGCCTCTTCCTCGGCGATGTCGTCCTTGTCGCGCTTCCTCAGCGCGATCACCTTGCGCATCACCCTGGTGTCATAGCCGCGGGCCTTGGCCTCGGCCATCACCTCCTTCTGCTGCTCGGCAATGTCCTTTTTCTCGGCTTCAAGACGTTCGAAACGTTCGATGAACTGGCGCAATTCATCGGCGGTCACGCGGTAGCTGTCGGGTTTGTGGTTCTGCTCGTTCTGCTCGGTCAGGTCCATGACGTCCTCCGGGGGAATTTGGGGGAGTTTCCAGAGCACGCCTTGCGTTCATTCGCATTCACGCCACCTGCTCTGGCGTTTTGTTTTCTTATGTCGAAATGCGCACAACCGGTGCCCGGCCCTGCGCAGGCAAGCTCTAGCTACAGCGGGCGTGGCAGGCCTTCAAGCCCGCAGTCGGTTGCCGGCGTGCCAAAGCCTGGGTTCGCCACACCGGAAAGCCGGGAGGTTTCGCCTTCCAGCCGATCCGCACCATGGCCGCCGGGCGTCAATCGCCCCCCGCAGCCCCGCAACGGCCCGTCCGGGGGGTGTGGGGGGTTTATGTCCGCAGCGTCCTGCGCTACCCCCGCGCCAGGCAGCGGGAGACCGAGAACATGGAATGGCTCATCATCATTGGCACACTGGTGGCCCTGACCGGGCTGGTCGGCCTGGTCGTCTCGGCGATGCGGGTGATCCGCGCCCGCCGCGCCGGGCTTGCCGGCGACGCCCTCAGGGATGCGATCCGCGGCGCCATGGTGCTCAACATGGGCGCCTTCGCGGTCTCGGCCTTCGGGCTGACCATGGTCGTGGTCGGGGTGATCCTGGCCTGACCGGAAACCGGGACCAAGGCCCTGCCCCGCCGGATCGCCGCACGTCAGGCGGCTCAGACGCGGGCAATGTCGGTCCCGCCGAGGTCCGGGCAGGTCTGCCCCGAAGCCTGCCACCCGCCCATGCCGGCCGAGTTCGGGGCAGCACCCCCGCCACCGGCAGAGCCGGGACGCCAGGCCCAGCGAGCCGCACGAGGCCGCACGAGGTTGCAAGGGCGCGCGTCCCCGCCCACCGCAAACGCACCGCCGTAAGGCGGCATCCCCGCCCGCCGCAGGCGCACTGCCGTCAGGCAGCATCCCCGCCCGCCGCAGGCGCGACCGGGGCCCGGACCCGCTCTTCCAGCGCCCGGGCCAGGGCTTTGCGGTTCTGATAACCCGCCACCCGCAACGGGGCATGATAGACCAGTTCGACATGCCCCTGCGGCGCCTGCGCCAGCACCTTCGCAAGCGACCCGCCGAGGTTCATGTCGCCCCACCAGCCGAAGAACCGCGGGTCTTGCCCCGGGGGGGCACGGTAGATCACGCTCACCGGCTGGATGAACATGGTCTCATGCAGCGAGGGGTCGAAGAAGGCCGCAAACAGGGTGGTCTTGAACGGCAGCACCCGCTGCCCGTCGGTCGACGTCCCCTCGGGGAAGAACAACAGCCTGTGCCCCGCCCCGAGACGGCGCTTGAACAACGTCACCTGTGCCCCGGCCTCGCGCCGGTCGCGGCGGATGAAGACGGTGCCCGTCGCCCTGGCCAGCCAGCCGATCCCGGGCCAGCGCGCGACTTCGGACTTGGCCACGAAATAGACCGGTCTGCGGGAATTCAGCACCAGAATATCGAGCCAGGACACATGGTTGGAGACCACCGCGCCATTGCGGCGCATCTGTGTGCCCTTGACCCGCAGCTTCAGCCCCATGAGCCAGAGCACGCCCCGGCAGACCGCGACGGTGATCCAGGGGGTCACGGGGCGGCCCGGGGCGAAGGCGGGCCGCTCGATCAGCCGCAGAATCAGCAGCAGGAACAGGCCGGTCAGGATCAGCCCCAGCATCGCCCCGGCGCGCAGCAGCGCCCGGCACCACCCGAACACCCCGATCGGCCGGGCTTCGGGCGGCGGCGCGTCGCCCATCCATGGGCTCATGGCATGGCACCGCCCGCATAGGCTGCACGGATCCGCTCGGGCACCAGGGTGATATCCACCACGATGCAGACATCGGTGGTGTTGAATTCGCGGTCGACCCAGGCATCCTCACCGACCCAGCCGCCGAGCCGGAGATAGCTCTTGATCAGCGGCGGCACGCCACGCATCGCCGCCCTGTCGATTGCCGATTCCGGCAACAGATCCATCCGCTGTGCCCGGTCGGCCCGGGCCTTCGCCCGCAGCTCCGGCGGGGCGAGATAGCGGTAATGCAACAGCGACAGCGCCGGGGCGAGCGCTTCCGGGTCGGTCCCGTGGAACGAGGCGACGCCGAACAGCACTTCGACCTCGTGGCGCTCCACATAGGCGAGAAGCCCCTGCCAGAGCGTCATCAGCGCCGGGCCTCCGCGATAGTCCCGATGCACGCAGGAGCGCCCGAGTTCCAGCAGCCGCCGCCCCGACGCGACAAGCGGCGCGAGATCGTATTCGCGGGCCGAGTAGAATTCCTGCCCCGGGGCCAGACGCTCGCCGCGCATCAGCCGGTAGACCCCCACCACGGGGGCGCCGGGCACCGCCTTGTCGATCAGCAGCAGATGGTCATAGCTGTCGTCGAGCGCATCGCGTTCCAGCCGGTTCGCGTGGTCGACAAGCGGTCCGTCGCCACCAAGCTCCTCGACGAATATGTCATAGCGCAACCGCTGGCACGCGCGCATGTCGGTGTCGTCCCGGGCCAGCCGGAGTTCGAATTCGGGTTTCCGTGGCGCCATCCTGCCAACCGATCCAGTCTCGTTCGTACCCGTTTAGGGTGCGGCCCCGGGAATGGCAACCGCTGAACCGGACGCCATGGCGCGCGCGGGCGCCGCACAGCGGTTGAATCGCGCCAGAGGTGTGATAGCCTCCGCGCATGTTTCCGCCGATTGCCGCCGCCCGGCCCGGTTCAGGGCTCGAATACCAGATCCAGCGCGACCCGGCGCGTGTCGATCACCCGTTTGCCCGCATGGGGAAAGTTCACCGTGACCCTGGCACCGATGCTGGATTGCACCTGGCCGGTGCCCCAGTCGGGCCGCTCCGGGTGGCGGACCAGATCGCCCGGGCTCAACAGCGCCGCAAATTCGCTCATTTTCCGTCTCCCTGACCTTGCGAGGCCCTGCATGACCCCCGATCCTTCGTCCACCGCCACCGATCAGCCCCAGCCCGACCTTGTGGCGCTGGTGGGCTCGCGCATGGCGCATGACCTCAACAACCCGATCGGGGCGATCGCCAATGGGGTGGAGCTGCTCGCCCTCACCGGCGAGGCGCAGGGGCCGGAACTCGCGCTGATCAGCGAAAGCGTGGAGAATGCACGCCGCAGGATCAAGGCCTTTCGCATCGCTTTCGGCCACGCGGCCCCCGGACAAAGCGTTTCGGCACGCGAGATCGCCGAAGCGACCGCGCCCGGACCCGGCGGGCGCCGGCTCGTGGTCGACTGGCCGCTCACAACCGATCTGCCCCGGCGCGACGCCAGGCGGGTGATGCTGGCGCTGATGTGCCTCGAAAGCGCCATGCCATGGGGCGGCCGGGCAGAGGTGCGCGCAGGTGGCGGAACGGACGCCGGCGGCTGGCAGATCATGGCAGAAGCGGAGCGGATGCAAACCGACCCCGGGCTTTGGGCGATGCTCGAAGGCGGGCCGGTGCCCGCCGGCCTCACCGCCAATACGGTCCATTTCGCCCTGCTCGCGCGCGACCTCGGGGGACGCGTGACCCGGCTCGAAACCACCGCAACCACGGTTTCGCTCGCCTTCTGAAGCCGGCGCGCGCCGGGGAAGGCCGGAGGGAGAAAAGGTGGCAGAAGGTGGCCGGCGAAGGCCGGAGGGAGGCCGCAGCGGCGGGGCCACACCGTACCGTAACCCTGCCGTGACGGCCGCCGCGACGAGCGTCCCGCTACTGCCCGGTCAGCCGGTAGGGCAGATAGGCGATCAGCAGCGTCACGTTGCCGACCGTGTTGAGCGCCTGAACCGCAATGTTGTCGCCGCCCTTGTTGGCTTCGATTCCCTGGACCAGCCGGCCGGAGGAAAACAGGCTGACCAGTTCCGGCGAGTTCTGGAACGCGGTGTGGCCGATCAATGTGCCGTCGTTGAACTGGCTGAGGTCCACCACATAGACCCCAAGCCGGCGCAACGTTTCGAGATTGCGCCTTTCGCCGAGCCGCGGGGTGCCGCCGGCGATCAGGCTCGACACCTGAAGCGCCCGGTCGCGCCCCGAGACCATCACCGCGAGGTCGAGCCGGTTGAGGTCGAGCCCCGCGATCTGGCTGCGGAACACATCAATGCTGATGTCGGGTTCGGCCAGCAGCACGCCGTTGATCCGGTTCAGCGTTGCCCGGTCGCGGTTCAGCACCAGCCGGTTGAGCCCCTCCATGACCAGAAAGCCGCCCATCGAATGGGCGATCACGTTGACCTCGGTCGCACGGGTTTTCGTCAGCGCTTTCAGCGTTCTGACGAACTGGTCGCGGGAATAGAGCGTGGAGTCGCGGTCGTAGAGATAATGCGTGAGCTGGTCCGCCGAAGGCCAGGCAAACAGCACCACCGGACCGGGCAGATGGTAGTCGGCGGCAAGCTGTGCGGTGTTCAGCACCGATTCGGCAAAGCTCGCCCTGTAGCCATGCACATAGAGCGTCACATGGCGTTTCGCCGGCGGCAATGGCGCCAGCGCGCGGTTTACCGCGGCAATGAACGCCGCCTCGCTCTGGTAGCGTTCGGACCCCACCATCAGGAAATCCCGCGCCGGATCGGCCTTGGCGGTGGGCAGCGCCAGAGCGCCCGGGTCGCGATCCGGCGGAACCGACATGTCGTAGCGCCCGAAATGCAGCTCCTGCCCGCGCCCGGACCCGAATTCCGGCCGCGTCCCGTCTTCTTCCCGGGCGACCTGCTGGTTGCGCGATGTGGCCATGAAAACGGTCTGCACCTTGTCGACGGGGCCGTCGAAGGGCAGAAGCCCCGGCTGCGGCGCGCAACCGGCGACGAGCCCGGAGCCGAGCAGGAGCCACATGATCCAGACAGCGCGGACCCTGCTGAACAACGCTCTCATATCCCGCTCCCCGAAAACTGGCCGGCCACTCTGGCCTGGACGCGTAGGATAGCGGGATTCGCGCGCCTACGGCAACGCCGGGGGCAAGCGCTCTGCGGCTTCCCGCCAGATGTTGCGCACAGGTCCGGCCCGGTCTGGGCGGCGCCGCGCGCGCGCCCGCACATAGCCATCGCGTCTGGGCTTTCGCCACCTCCGCCAGCGCATCCGGCCCCGCGCGCGCCCGCACATAGCCATCGGCCGGCACAGGCCCGCTCAGGCCCGCCGCCCCGTCAGGGCCGCAGCGTGCCGTCGCCCTCGACCAGGTATTTGAAACTGGTGAGCTGTTCCGCCCCCACGGGGCCGCGCGCATGCAGCTTGCCGGTAGCGATGCCGATTTCCGCCCCCATGCCGAACTCGCCGCCATCGGCGAACTGGGTCGAGGCATTGCGCATCAGGATCGCCGAATCGATCCGCTCGAAGAAACGGGCGGCGGCGGCATCGTCCTCGGTGAGGATCGCCTCGGTGTGATGCGACGAATAGGCATTGATATGGGCAATGGCCGCATCCACATCGGCCACCAGCTTCGCGGCGATGTCCATGTCGAGATATTCCCGGCCCCAGTCTTCTTCCGTCGCCGCGACCGTGCCCCGGAGCCCCGGCCCCGCATGGACACGCACGCCCGCCGCCATCAGATCGTCGAGCACCGACTGGCCCAGCGCCGCCGCATCCTCGTGGATCAGCAGGCATTCCGCCGCGCCGCAGATGCCGGTGCGGCGGGTCTTGGCGTTCATCACCACCGCCCGGGCTTTCTCCGGGTCGGCCGCCTTGTCGAGATAGACATGCACGATGCCTTCGAGATGGGCAAACACCGGCACCCGCGCCTCGCGCTGCACCAGCCCCACCAGCCCCTTGCCGCCGCGCGGCACGATCACGTCGACGAAGTCGACCATGTGCAGAAGTGCGCTGACCGCCGCGCGGTCGCGGGTGGGCACCAGCTGGATCGCGTCTTCCGGCAGGCCCGCGGCCGTCAGCCCCGCCACCAGACCGGCATGGATCGCCTGCGAGGAATGGAAACTCTCCGATCCGCCGCGCAGGATCACCGCATTGCCCGCCTTCAGCGCCAGCGCCCCGGCATCGGCGGTGACATTGGGGCGGCTCTCGTAGATCACCCCGATCACGCCCAGCGGGGTGCGGACCCGCTTGATATGGAGGCCGGAGGGGCGGTCCCATTCGGCCATCACCGCGCCCACCGGGTCGGGGAAGCCCGCCACCGCCCGGAGCCCCGCGGCGATCCCGGCGATCCGCTCCGCGTCGAGCGCGAGACGGTCCATCATCGCCGGGGTCAGCCCCTTTTCGCGGCCGAAATCGAGGTCTCTGGCATTGGCCGCAAGGATCTCCGCCTCCCCCGCAAGGATCGCCTCCGCCGCCGCCTCGAGCGCTTTGGCCTTGGCCTCGGCCGGCGCAAAAGCGAGCCCCGCCGCCGCCCGTTTCGCCCGCGCGCCGATGTCCTGCATCAGGGCCGTGATGTCCGCGATGTCCTTTTGGCTGTCCGTGCCGGTTTCCATTGCCTTTCGCCTCCCCTTTCAGCCGCCCTTTCAGCCGCCCTTTCAGCCGCCATTGTGACCCCGCCCATAGTGCCGCGCCAGAGCCCGCGCGTCAAAGCGGTTGATGGCCCCCGGGGGCCGGCGCCTGTAGCCGGTCTTTGAAATGCCCCCATGAGAACCACGCCGGGCCGTATATTGGCCACATCTTGCAGTTGAATTCGGTCATGCTCCCTTCGGTCATACCCCCGGGGGCACATTTGGAGGCAAGGCATTGATCGTTCCGAACATCGTTCCGAACCATGTGCAGGACATGCTGAAACGCGTCCGCGCGCTCTATTTCGGCGCCGAAGACGAAAGCCTGATGCAGCCCGACGGGGCCGATGTCGCGCCCTTTACCCGCGCCCGCAAGGCCTCGGCCGGGAGCATCCGCGCGCTCTGGGCCGCGCTCCGCGCCGCCGGCAAGGGGTCGAACGATGCTGAAGCCCTGCTGGCCGACCACGCGACCCTCGCCAGCGCCGAGGCCTACGGACGCAATATCGAAAACATGATCGGCACGGTGAAACTGCCCGTCGGCCTCGTCGGGCCGCTGCGGGTGCGCGGCCTCCATGCGGAGGGCGATTTCCACCTGCCGCTCGCCACCACCGAAGCCGCCCTCGTGGCCTCCTATGCCCGCGGCGCCCGGGCCGCCACGCTGGCGGGCGGGATTTCCACCGCGGTGCTCTACGAAGGCGTGCTGCGCAGCCCTGCCTTCGTGTTTGCCAGCCTGCTCGACGCCGGCCGCTTCGTCGATTGGGTGGTGGAGAATGTGGCGCTTCTGAAAGACGCCGCCGAGGCCACCACACGCTTCGGCAAGCTGGTGTCGCTGGAACCGGTGATCGACAACAACGTGGTGTTTCTGCTCTGCCGCTATACCACCGGCGAGGCGGCGGGTCAGAACATGGTGACCATCGCCACCGAAGCGCTGGGGCGGATGGCCGCCGCCCGCAGCCCGGTGCCGCCCGAACGCTGGTATGTGGAGGGCAATTTCTCCGGCGACAAGAAGGCCACCTCGCTCGGCACGCTTACCGGGCGCGGCCGCAAGGTCTCGGCCTCGGTGGTGCTGCCGGAAGAGGTGGTGACGCGGGGTCTGCGCAGCAGTATCGATGCGATGCTCGATTACGGGCGCATCGCCGGGCTGGGCGCGCTTCTGTCGGGCCAGTTCGGGGCGCAGGCGCATTACGCCAATGCGCTGGCGGCCTTCTATATCGCCACCGGTCAGGACGCCGCCTGCGTCGCCGAAAGCGCGGTGGGCTTCACCCGGATGGAACGCCGTGACGACGGGCTGTTCTGCTCGGTGACCCTGCCCAACATCCTTGTGGGCAGTGTCGGCGGTGGCACCGGGTTGCCGAGCCAGCGCGCGGCGCTCGATCTGGTGGGGGTGGAGGGCGAAGGCAGCGCCGCCGCGCTTGCCGAGCTGACCGCGGCGCTCTGTCTTTGCGGCGAGATTTCCATCGTCGCCGCCATGGCCGCGGGGCATTTCACCCGCGCCCACCACAAGCTCGCGAGGGCGAGATGAGCACAGCCCCTGAAACCTCCCCGCAAGGGCCTGTTGAAGAGCCCCCCAAAGCCGCCCCAAAAACCTCCCCGGCAGAGCCGCTCCTGCGCCGCCTCTGGATCTATCAGGCCGAACGCTTCCCCCTCGCCCGCACGATCCCGCTGCTGGCGGTGTTTTCGGCGGCGAGCGTCAATGTCTCCGCCCTGCTCGCCGGCCGCCCGCTCCCCGGCGCGGGCGCCTATCTCACCGCCGCGGCGCTGTCGCTCGGCATCTTCTTCCAGATGCGCGCCTTCGACGAGGCGAAAGACGCCGAAGACGACCGCCGCTTCCGCCCCGAACGCCCGATCCCGCGCGGGCTGGTGAGCCTGCGGCTGATCATCCGGCTCGCAGGCGCGACCGGTGCGGCGATGCTGGCGCTCGCCGCCGCCTGGACCCCGGGCACGCTCCTGCTGCTGCTCCTCGCCTGGAGCTGGCTCGGGCTGATGACGGCGGAGTTCTTCGCCCCCTCCTGGCTGAAGGCGCGGCCCTTGGCCTATCTGCTCAGCCATATGGCGATCATGCCGCTGATCGATCTGATGCTCACCGGGGTGGAATGGACCGCCGCGCCCGGGTCCGGCCATGTCCCCGCCATGGCGCTCTGGCTGTTCCTCGGGCTCAGCTTCGTCAACGGCACGGTGCTGGAGATCGGCCGCAAGACCTGGGCGCCGGAAAACGAACGCCCCGGAGTCGAGACCTATTCGAAGCTCTGGGGACCGGCGCGCGCCGCGCTCATCTGGCTCGCTGTGGTCGGGCTCGGGCTGGTGCTGCTGCTCACCCTCGGGCTGGCGCTTGGCGCCTTCTGGCCGATCGCGCTGGTGGGGGTCACGGGCTTCGCCCTCGCCGCTCGGGCCGCCCTCGGCTTCCGCCGCGCACCGTCGCCCGCCGCCCAGACAAGGCTCGACACGCTCTCCGGGCTCTGGGTGCTCGCCTGCTACGGCGCCGCCGGCTTCCTGCCGCTGGTCTTCGGAGGCTGACGCCGATGCACCCGATCCTCGCCCCCCATGAGATCACCCGCGCCGCCGCCGGCGGCAAGGGCGCGGCCTTGCAGGCGCTCGCGGCCGCCGGTTTCGACGTGCCGCCCTTCTTCGTGATCCGCGCCGAGGCCCTGCACCAGCAAGACACCCGCCCGGTGCTGGACGACGCCCTCACCGCCGCCCTGCCCGCCGCCCTTGCCGCCCTCGGCCCCGGACCTTACGCGGTGCGCTCCTCGGGCCGGGCCGAAGACGGCGCCGAGCACAGCCATGCCGGCCAGTTTCACACCGCGCTCGACGTGGAGGCCGCCGCTGTGGCCGGGGCGATCGCCGAGGTCTGGGCCTCCGGCCTCACCGACAGCCTCAGGGCCTATGCCGCGCTCAAGGGCACCGCGCCTGCGGGCGCGCCGGCCATCGTGGTGCAGCAGATGGTGCCCGCCCGCGCCGCCGGTGTGGCGTTTTCCGCCGACCCGGTGAGCGGGCTGCGCGACCGGCAGGTGGTTTCCGCCGTCGCCGGGCTGGGCGAGGCGCTGGTCTCGGGCGCGGCGGATGGCGAGGACTGGACCTTCGACGCCACCGGACCCGTCACCACCCCGCAAAACCCCGAGGTTCTCACCCTGCCCGAAGCCGAGGCTGTCGCCGCCCTCGCCACCCGGGCGGAAGCGCATTTCGGCACCCCGCAAGACATCGAATGGGCCTTCGACGGCGCCCGGCTCCACATGCTGCAATCGCGCCCGGTCACCACCCCGCTCCGGCCCCGGCCGCACCCGGACAACACTCTGGTGGTGCTCGACAATTCCAATATCGTCGAAAGCTACCCCGGGCTCGTGAGCCCGCTCACCTACAGCTTCGCCACCTATGTCTACGCCCGGGTCTACCGCGCCTTCGTCGGGCTGCTCGGGGTGCCGCCCCGCGAAATCGAAGCCAATGCTCCGGTGTTCGACAACCTGCTCGCGCGGGTCTCGGGGCGGGTCTATTACAACCTCGGCAACTGGTATCGGGCGCTGGCGCTGTTGCCGGGGTTTTCGCGCAACCGCGACCATATGGAAACCATGATGGGGGTCGAAAGCCCCCTCCCCGACGAGCTCAAGGCCAGCATCGGCCCCGCCCCCGCCACCGGACTCACGCGCCTTGCCGAAAGCTTGCGCACCGCGCGGGTGGCGCTTGGGCTCCTCTGGGCGGCGCTGCGGCTCCCCGCCACCCGGCGCCGCTTCATGGCCCGGCTCGAAGCGGCGCTCACCGCCGGGCCGGTGCCGGAACAGGCCAGCCTCACCGAGCTTGCCGCGATCTGGCGCCGGATCGAGGCCGATCTGCTCGACCGCTGGGACGCCCCGCTGATCAATGATTTCCTCTGCATGATGGCCTATGGCGGCTCGCGCAAACTGCTTGAGCGCTGGGCCGGCGTCGAGGGGCTGGCGCTCCACAACGATGTGATGATCGGCCAGGGCGACATCATCTCCGCCGAACCCGCCCGCGCAATCGCAGAGATGGGGCGGATGGCGGCCGACGCCGGGATTGCCGACAGGCTCACCGAAGGCCCGGAGGTGCTCGCCGCCCATCCGGCGCTGCATGCCGCCTTCGAGGCCTATCTCGCCCGTTTCGGCGACCGCTGCACCGAGGAGCTGAAGCTCGAATCGATCCCGCTGGGCGAAGACCCGGCCGGGCTTCTTGCCGCCATTGCCGCGTCGGCCGCGCGCCCCCCGGTGCCTGCGCCGGCGCGTCCCGCCCCCGACTGGCACGCGCTGATCCCCGGGCACCCGCTGCGCCGCGCGCTCGCCCGCGCCGCCACCGCCTATGCCAAGGCCCGGGTGCGCGACCGTGAAAACCTCCGCTTCGAACGCACCCGGATCTTCGGCCATGCGCGGCGGGTGCTGCGCGCCATGGGGCGGGAATTCTGGGCCATGGGGCGTCTCGACGATCCGCGCGACGTGTTTCTGCTGACCGTCGGCGAGCTTCTCGGCGCCATCGAAGGCAACGCCCTGACCCGCGATCTGCGCGCCCTTGCCGCCGCCCGCGCCGAAGAGCGCGCCCGCGACGCGGCCACGGACGACCCGCCCGAACGCATTCTTGCGCGCGGCGCCACCCTGCCGCCGGGCCAGACCAACACCGCCGCCGCCCCGGAACCGCAGGCGCCCGGCACCACCCGCAAGGGCACCGGCTGCTCGGCGGGCCGTGTCACCGCCCCGGCCCGGGTGATCCGCGACCCCATGCGCGAGCACCTCGCCACCGGCGAAATCCTCGTCGCCCGCAACACCGACCCGGGCTGGATCGCGGTTTTCGCCGGCGCCAGCGCCATCGTGGTCGAAAAAGGCTCGCTGCTGTCGCATTCGGCCATCGTCGCGCGGGAACTCGGCATTCCCTGCGTGGTCGGCCTCAAGGGCGCCACCACATGGGTGCCCGATGGCGCGCGCCTCACGGTCGACGGCGAAACCGGGGAGGTGCGCCTTGCCGGTGACCAATGACATCGCCACCCGCGCGCGGTTCGACCATATCCGCTATGCCCAGCTCTGGGAGGATGCCGATGTGCTGGTGGCGGCGATGCGCCCCGACCCGGGCCAGCGCTTCCTCTCCATCGCCTCTGCGGGCGACAATGCGCTGGCGCTGCTGACGCTCGACCCCGAACGGGTGACGGCGGTCGATCTCTCGGCGGCGCAGCTCGATTGCCTGCGGCTGCGTATCGGCGCCATGCGCGCCCTTGACCATGGGGCGTTTCTCAAACTCATGGGATCGCGCCCGAGCCACCGCCGTGGCCCCCTGCTCGCCCGCGCCATCGCCGGTCTGCCCGCGCCCACCCGCGCCCGCTGGCAGGCGCTCGCCCCCGAGGTCGAGGCCCATGGCGCCGGCGGCATCGGCCGGTTCGAGCGCTATTTCCGCATCTTCCGCCGCTTCGTGCTGCCGCTGGTCCATTCCCGCGCCACCATCGAGGCCACCTTCATCTCGCGCCCGCCCGCCGAACGCGTCCGCTTCCTCGACACCCGCTTCGCCACCTGGCGCTGGAACCTGATGCTGAAGCTGTTCTTCTCGCGCTTCGTGATGGGCCGGCTCGGGCGGGACGCGGCGTTTTTCGACCATGTGGAAGGCTCGCTGCCCGCGCATGTCGCCCGGCGCGTCCGCCATGCGGGGGTGACGCTCGACCCGGCCGAAAACCCTTTCCTGCACTGGATCCTCAAGGGCGGCCATGGCGCGGCGCTGCCGATGCCCTGGCGGGCCGAGAACTACGCCCTGATCCGCGAGCGGCTCGACCGGCTGGAGCTTGTCGAAGGCCCGCTCGAAGCCTGCGACACCGGGCCGGTCGACGGGTTCAACCTCTCGGACATTTTCGAATACATGTCGCCCGCCGCCGCCGAAAACGCCTATGGTGCCCTGCTCGCCCGCGCCGCCCCCGGCGCGCGGCTGGTCTACTGGAACATGATGGCCCCGCGCCGGGTGCCCGCGCCGCTTGCCGACCGGGTCACCACGCTCACCGCGCTGGAAGACCGGCTGAAAGCGCAGGACAAGGCGTTTTTCTACGCCGATTTCGTCATCGAGGAGGTGCGGTGATGGCGGTTGCCCTGCCGATCCTCACCGTGCTGGGCGCGATCGGCGCGATGCTCGCCGCCATGGCGTTCCTTGCCCGCCATGCGCGGGCCGCGGGCTGGCCCGCCGAAGTGCAACGCAAGCTCGTCCATGTGGGCGCCGGGCTGTTCGCCCTGACCCTGCCGCTCCTCTTCACCGAGGACTGGCCGGTCTATCTGCTGATCGGCGCGACCCTCGCGGCGATGGCGGCGATGCGCCTGCCGGCGCTGCGCCACGGCGGCCCCGGCGCGCTGCTCCACTCCATCGACCGCCGCTCCTGGGGCGACTACCTGCTTGCGCTTGCGGTGCTGCTGGTCTTCGTGCTCTCCGACCGCGACCCGCTGCTCTACACCCTGCCGCTCGCGGTTCTCACGCTGGGCGACAGCGCCGCCGCGCTTGCGGGTTCCGGCTACGGCCGCCGCCGTTTCGCCACCGCCGAGGGCCACAAGACCCTCGAAGGCAGCGCCATCCTGTTCATGGTCACGGTGATCCTCACCATGGTCGCGGCGCTGCTGCTGTCCGACATTCCGCGCGAAAACGTGGTGGTGCTGGCCTTTCTCGTGGCCGGTTTCGGCGCGCTGGTGGAGGCCGACAGCTGGCGCGGCTTCGACAACCTGTTCCTGCCGCTCGGCATCTGGATCGTTCTGGCCTACCATGGCAGCGCCCCGGCGACGGAGCTGCTGGGCATCGCGGCGCTGTTTGCGCTGGCGCTGGCGGGTTTCTTCCAGATCGGCACCCGCCTCGGGGCGCCGCCTCCGGTCGCCCGGGTCTATCTGATCGCGGCGTTTCTGCTGATCTCCTCGACCGCCCTCTACAACGCCGTGCTGCCGCTGGCGATGCTGGCGGCGCATCTGATTGCCGAACGCCGCGCCCCGGGCACAGACCGCCAGCCGCAGCTCGACGCGGTGGCGGTGCTCGCCGTGCTCGGCTTCGGCTGGCTCGCCGCCGGCAATGCCACCGGACTCAACGCCATCACCTTCTTCGGCGCCTCCATGGCCGGGCTGATCGTGGCGCTGGCGGCAATCGCGCTGTCGCCGCTGTCGCTGGGGGCCGCCTCAGCGCCGCTCTCGCTCGTGGGGGCGCTCACCGCAGTGGCCTGGCTCTGGCTCATTGGCTTCAACAGCCCGGACCAGGCCTGGCTGTCACGGCCGGAACTCCTGATCATGGCCACACTGATGCCCGCCGGTTTCCTGCCGCTCCGCCTGGCGCGGCTGTTCCACCGCCAGCGGATGCTGCGCCTCGGCCTGCTCACCGCCGTCGTTCCCATCGTCGCCTATATCCTTCTCGTTCTCCACGGAGGCCCCGCATGAGTGAGACGTTTTCCGTAACCAATCCCGCCGCCCGTGTCACAGTGTTCCCGGATGCGCCACACTGGGACGGACACCGCACCATGGCGCTCGGGGGTTTCGCCTGTGACACGGGCCCAGCCGGGGCGGCGGTGCTCGCCGAGGCCGAGGCGGCGGCGCGGGCGCAGGGGGCCGAACGCCTGCTCGCGCCGATGGACGGCACCACCTGGAACCCCTACCGGCTGGTGACCGAAAGCGACGCCACCCCGCCCTTCCTGATGGAACCGGTCTCCGGCCCCGAGGACGAAGCCGCTTTCGCCGCTGCCGGTTTCACCCCCGTCGCGCGGTATTTCTCGGCCCGCCTGAGCCTTGCCACGATGCACAACCCGGCCCCGCTGCGGCCCTTCGAGATCGAGATCTGGGACGGCAAGGATCCGGAGGCCCGGTTCGGCGAGGTCTACGAGCTTTCGCTCGAAGCCTTCGCCCGCAATGCCTTCTACACCCCGATCTCCCGCGCCGCCTTCCTCGGCCTCTACATGCCCCATGTGCCGATGATGCGGCCCGAATTTCTGCTGTTCGCCCGCGACCCTTCAGGGCGGCTCGCGGGCTTCCTGTTCGGCATCCCCAATTTCGCCGAAGGCCCCCGGCCCACATCGGTGATCCTCAAGACCTATGCCAGCCGCGCCCCCGGCGCCGGTCAGGCGCTGGCCTGGGCGTTCCACAACACCGCCCGCGACGCCGGCTTCACCCATGCGATCCACGCGCTGATCCACGAGACCAACGGCTCCGCCCGCCGCAGCGCCCGGCTTGGCGCCGAGGTCTTCCGCCGCTATGCGCTCCTCGGCAAGAGGCTCGCGTGACCACGCCCCCCGGCCCCACCGTGCCCACTGTGCCTCCCGGCCCCCCTGCCCCCCCGGCCACGCTGGTCGCGGCCTTCGCCCGCGCCGTCGCCGCGCATCCCACCCGCGACGCCCTCGTCGACGCCCGCCACGGCGCCACAAGCTTCGCCGAACTCGACCGCCAGTCAGACGCTTTCGCCGCCCGCCTCCAGACCCGCGGCCTCACCAAAGGCGACCGCGTGCTGGTCGCCGCCCCGGTCTCGGCCGCGCTCTACATCATCCTTGCCGGGCTCTGGAAGGCCGGGCTGGTCGCGGTCTTCCCCGAACCCGCCATGGGGCTCAAAGGCCTGTTCCACGCGATCCGCGCCACCCGGCCCAAGGCCTTCGCCGCGGCCGGCCCCTACCGCGCGCTGTCGCTCCTGCCGCCGCTCTGGGGGCTCACCCGCCTTGCCCCCGGCGGCACCGGCCGGCCGGCCCCGACCCCGCTTTCCGCCGAAGACCCGGCGCTGATCTCCTTCACCTCCGGCTCCAGCGGCACCCCCAAGGGGATCAGCCGCAGCCATGGTTTCCTGATGGCCCAGAACGCCGCCGTCGCGCCGCTGCTCTCCAGCGAAGGCACGGTGCGCCCGGTGCGTGACCTCGTGGGCTTCCCGGTCTTCGTGCTGGTGAACCTCGCCGCCGGACGCCCCTCGGTGCTGCCCAACTGGCGCCTCACACGGCAGGACCGCGCCAATGGCCGCGCGATCCGCGACTGGATCGCCCGCTCCGGCGCCACCCGCGCCCTGCTGCCGCCCTCGATCTGCGAACACCTCACCGAGGTGGGCCTGCCGGAGGGGCTCACCGACATCTTCACCGGCGGTGGCCCGGTCTTCCCCGACACCATGCGCCGCCTCCTCGCCGCACGCCCCGGCCTCCGCCTCACCGCGGTCTACGGCTCCACCGAGGCCGAACCCATCGCCGAAATCGCGTGTCACGACCTCGCGCCGGACGACTGGGCGGAGATGGAGGCGGGCGGCGGGTTGCTCGCCGGCCGCCCGGTCCCCGGGCTTGCGCTCAGGCTGGTCGACGGCGAAATCCAGGTCGCGGGGCCCCATGTGAACCCGGGCTATCTCGACCCGCGCCACGACGCCGCCAACAAGATCCGCGACGGCGACCGCATCTGGCACCGCACCGGCGACGCCGGCCGCCTCGACGCCCGGGGCCGCCTCTGGCTTCTCGGCCGCTGGCGCCCCGAGGCCGCATCCCCGATGCCGCTGCAAATCGAAACCGCCGCCCGCACATGGCCCGGCGTCCGCCGCGCCGCCCTGCTGCGCGATCATACCCCTCCGGTGCTCGCCATCGAAGGCGACCCCTCGGGGCGCGCCTCATGGCAAACCCGCGCCAAAGCCCTCGGCATCGCCCGCGTCGTCTCCGTCAGACACATCCCGCTCGACCGTCGCCACGCCTCCAAGACCGACGAAAAACGCCTCATTCGGATGATCGACGCCAAATAGACGCCAATCGCCAGCCCCTTTTTCCTGGCAAAAATACTCACAGCCCGCCCGCGCAACCGACACTGCCGGCAGGCATGTCACCCGGACCCGTCCACAGGCCCGGAGCCTACAGCGCCATATCATCGCGGTGAATGAGCGTCGCCCGCCCGGCGTAACCCAGCACCGCCTCGATCTCATGCGAATGCTTGCCGATCAGCGCCCGGGCCTCGTCGCCGGTATAGCGCGTGAGCCCGGCACCGATACGCTCGCCCCGGGGGCCCAGTATATCCACCGGATCGCCGCGGCCGAAATCGCCCGTCACCCCGGTGATCCCGGCGGGCAACAGCGAATTGCCCTGCCCCAACGCCCGCACCGCGCCCGCATCCACCCGAATGCTGCCCCGCGGCTTCATCGACGAGATCCAGTGCTTGCGGGCCGAGGCCGGGTTGCCGCGCGCCCGGAACAGCGTATGCGCCGCCCCCGCCTCCAACGCTGCAAGCGGGTTCAGCGGCTCGCCGAGGGTGATCATGAGATCCGACCCCGCCGCCGTCGCGGTCTTGGCGGCCATCACCTTGGTCTTCATCCCGCCCTTGGCCATGCCGGTTCCGGCCTCGCCCGCCTGCGCCTCGAGCGCGGGGGTGATCTCGTCGACCACCTCATACCGCCGCGCCGTGGGGTCCTGCTTCGGATTGCCGCTGTAGAACCCGTCCACATCCGAGAGCAGAACCGTCAGATCCGCCCCCACCGTCACCGCCACCTGCGCCGCCAGCCGGTCATTGTCGCCGAAACGGATCTCGTCGGTGGCGACGGTGTCGTTCTCGTTGACGATCGGTACCGCACCGAGCGACAGCAGGGTTTCCAGCGTGGCGCGGACGTTGAGATAACGGCGCCGGTCGGCGCTGTCTTCAAGCGTCACCAGCACCTGCGCGGTGGTGATGCCGAGCGGCTGCAATGCCTCTTCATAGGCGCGCGCGAGCTGGATCTGGCCGACGGCGGCGGCGGCCTGGCTCTGTTCGAGCGGCAGCGACCCCGGCGCCAGCCCCAGCACCCCGCGCCCGAGCGCGATCGACCCCGACGAGACCAGCACCAGATCGGCGCCGCGCGCCTTCAGCCGGGCGACATCTGCGGCGAGCGATGCCAGCCAGTCCGCCCGCAGCGCCCCGGTGGCGGCGTCCACCAGCAGGGCGGAGCCCACCTTGACGACGATGCGCCGCGCCTCCTTCAGGGTTGCCACGGCTTGTCCTCCGCCGCGTCGGCTTTTGCTGCGCGCAGCCGGTCTTCGGCGATCCCGGCGCGCAGGGCGCGCAGCACCTCCAGCACCCCGGCCCGCGACACCCCCGACATGGTCAGCACCGGTCCGCCCAGTGCCGCCTCCAGCGCCGCGCGTTTCTCGGCCAGCTCTTCGGCGAGCAGGGCATCCACCTTGTTGAGCACCGTCACCCGGGGTTTGCCCGCCAGCACCCCGCCGTAGCGTTCGACCTCGCCCACGATGGTCCGCCAATCCGCCACCACGTCTTCCGCGGTGCCGTCCACCAGATGCAACAGCACCGAAGTCCGCTCCACATGGCCGAGGAACCGGTCGCCAAGCCCGCGCCCCTCATGCGCCCCCTCGATCAGCCCCGGAATATCGGCCACCACGAATTCCACCCCGTCGACCCCGACCACGCCGAGATTGGGCACCAGCGTGGTGAACGGATAATCGGCGATCTTCGGCCGGGCGTTGGAGGTGGCGGCGAGGAAGGTGGACTTGCCCGCATTGGGCAGGCCCAGAAGTCCCACATCGGCGATCAGCTTGAGCCGCAGCCAGATCACCCGCTCCACCCCCGGCTGACCCGGGTTGGCGCGGCGCGGCGCCTGATTGGTGGCGGTCTTGAAATGCAGATTGCCGAAGCCCCCGTTGCCGCCCTTCGCAAGCAGCACCCGCTGGCCCACCTCGGTGAGGTCGGCGAGCACGGTCTCTTCGTCCTCGTCGAGCACTTCGGTGCCCACCGGCACCCGCAGCACGATGCTCTCGCCCGAACGCCCGGTCTTCTGGCTTCCCTGCCCCGGCTGGCCGTTTTTGGCGAAGAAATGCTGCTGGTAGCGGAAGTCGATCAGGGTGTTGAGCCCGTCGACGGCTTCCACCACCACATCGCCGCCGCGTCCGCCGTCGCCACCGTCAGGCCCGCCATATTCGATGAACTTCTCGCGGCGAAACGAAATGCAGCCGTTGCCGCCGGAGCCGGAGCGGATATGGACCTTTGCAAGATCGAGAAATTTCATCGGCGCCCCCCTGGGTAGTCCCCCCGAGCGATACTGGCAAAGCGGGCTGCGCTCAAGGGGCGGGCAGCCACGGGCGGGGTGTCGGGCCGGATTTCAGGTTTCCCGATCGTCCGGAAGTCCGGAAGTCTGGAAGTCCGGTATTCCAATAGTCCGGTATTCCAGAATAATGGAATTGGAATATGACGAATATCTCCATAATTTCAAATAACTACATGGTTATCAAAAGATGAGCCTCGCACAGATGCCGCCGTCGCGCCGCCGCTGCCCAGACCGCTGCCGCCGATCACAGAGACGCTTCCCGGCCCTGCTCACGGCACCGTTCCTCCGGATCAGACGGAAACGGGCGCGGCAAGCGGTCAGGCCGGCGCGAGACCAGGCAAACCCGCCCGATGCTCCGGCGGCACGGACATCCCGCTGCCGCGCTGCGGGCTCATCCACCGGGTGGCCGCACCAGCCTGAAGCAGCGCATCGGCAACGCGCACCCCCGCGCCGCGCAAGGGCCGACAGAGCGGCCGGTCTCGGTAAACCCCAGCTTTTCCAGCACCCGGGATGAGGCCGGATTACCTTCGAAGGCGCAGGCCTCGATCACAGGCCAGTCGTAGCGGGCAAAGGCTTCGGCGAGGAGCGCCTGGCCGATCTCGGTGGCATAGCCCCGGCCCCAATGGGCACGGGCGAACATGTAGCCCATATCGCCCCCGGCCCCGCCCGCGCTCACGCCCATCGCACCGACCAGCTCGGCCCCGCAAAACACCAGCCCGACCAGCCCGTTTTCAAGCGGAAAGGGCGCCACGCGGGCGGCGGTGAAGGCAGGCTCCGGCGGCCAGGGCCAGGTGGCGGTGTTCTTTACCACCTCGCGGTCGGAAACCAGAGCGTGGAACGCGTCGAGGTCGGCCGGCCGCGAACGGCGCCAGCGCAGGCGCCGGGTGGTGAGGACGGGGTCAGCCATCCGCCCCGCCCTTGCGCCGCTGCCAGTCCGCGCGGGTGAGACGCATCCGGTGCAGGGTCACCTCCGCGTCACGGGCGCGGGCATGGACCCGTTCGTCGTGGCTGGGCCGGAAACCGAGCTTGCCGAGCACCCGGGCCGAGGCGGCATTGCCCTCGAAACAGCCCGACGTCAGCGCCGCCGCGCCGGTCTCGGCGAACCAGGCCCCCACCAGAGCCGCCGCGGCCTCGCTCATGTAGCCGTGACCGTGATGCGCCCGGGCGAGCCAGTAGCCGAGGCCGTCACCGATCCCGATGACCCCGATCACCGGGCCGCCATCGTTGGTCGTGGCTCTGGTCGGGGCGCGGGTGATACTGAGAGCCCCGAACCCCGACCCGGACGCGACAGCATCAACAAACGCCGCGGCATCCGCCGCCGTGTAAGGAAAGGGCACCACGGTCAGCCATTTCGACACGGAAAAATCATTCAGCCCGGCGACGAGCGCGGGGATGTCGGCGCGGGTGAGGCTCCGGAGCACCAGCCGCTCCGTGCGGAGGGGCCGGCACATCGGCATCGCTTCAGCCCATCCGCCGGCAATAGGTCCAGGTCGGCACATTGGCGCCGCGCGCCACCGAATGCGCCTCGGCCTCGCCGATATACTGGAAGCCCGCATTGGTCAGCACCCGCGCAGAAGCGGGGTTGTCCTGAAACACTTCGGCAAACAGCGTCTCGTTGCCGAGCGGGTTGGCGGCGACCAGAGCGGTCACCGCTTCCGACGCAAGCCCGGTGTTCCACAGCGCCGGCGCCACCCAATAGCCGAGCTGCGACTGGTTGCGGTCCATCCGCCGCAGCGAAATCACGCCGAGCACCTCATGGCCCTTGTCGCCGCCGTCGAGCACCCAGACGTCTTCCTCGCGCTCCGGCGCCAGCGCCCGGGCGACATAGCTTTCCGAGACCCCGGGCGGCAGCGGATGCGGGATCGAGCGCGACCCGCGCGCCACCCGCTCATCGCCGGCATACATCTCCAGCATGCCGATGTCGCCGCTGCGGGGCGGGCGCAGGGTAAAGCGCCCGGCCTCGATGACCGGTTGTTCCTGCGTTTCGACGACGCTTTTTCCCAGCATGTCAGACCTCCTCTGTAACCCCGGCGGCGCCCGGGCCTCTGCCGGGCCATCCGGGTACGGCGCCGGGCGGCCCCCTGAAACCGAAAGAGACCAAAAGCAGGGGGACCGGCGTTTCCGCCGATCCCCTTCGTATCTCGTCAAGCCGGGGCTCGGCTTACTCTGCGGCTTCGGTCACCGGAACCACCGAAATGAAGGTCCGGCCCTTCAGCCCCTTGCGGAACGACACCCGGCCTTCGGCGGTCGCGAAGATGGTATGGTCCTTGCCCATGCCCACGCCTTCGCCCGGCCACATCCTGGTGCCGCGCTGACGCACGATGATGTTGCCCGGGATCACGGCCTGGCCGCCCGACTTCTTCACGCCGAGGCGACGGCCGGCGGAATCGCGGCCGTTACGGGAGCTGCCGCCTGCTTTTTTATGTGCCATCTGGTGTTACTCCTGTTCGGCGGCAAGCTTCGCGGCCTGCTCGATCCAGTTGTCGCGTTCGATGCGGCCCTTGAACGACAGCCTGTCATCCATATAGGCGATCTCGTCGCCCTTCCAGGCGGCGATCTGGTCGAAGTGGAAGACGCCGATTTCGTGCAGCACGCCTTCGAGCTTCGGACCGACGCCGGAGATCTTCTTGAGATCGTCGGGCTTGCCGCCGCGGGCCTCGGTGAGGAGGTTGGCCGGCTTGGTGCCTTCGGCCGGGGCTTCGGCGGCCGGGGCTTTGGCGGGCTTTTCGGCCTTCTTCGCGGCCGGTTTCGCAGGCTTCTTCGCCGGAGCGGCGGCAGCCACGGCCACGGCGGCCACGGAGCCCGCACCGATCGCCGCCATCACGCCCGACGCCTCCGCGCCCTTTTCGAGAATGTCGGTCACCCGCAGCAGGGTAAGCTGCTGGCGGTGGCCTTTGGTGCGCTTCGAGCTGTGCTTGCGGCGGCGCTTGACGAAGCTGATCGTCTTGGCGCCCTTGATCTGGTCGATCACCTCGGCCTGAACGCCCGCGCCCTCCACGAGGGGGGTGCCCACGGTCTCGCCGACCATGAGAATATCGTTGAACTGAACCTTGTCACCGGCATTGGCAGCGAGCTTTTCCACGCGCAGCACATCGCCCGCCTGAACCCGATACTGCTTGCCACCGGTCTTGAGGACCGCGAACATGTTGTCTTCCTTCTTTCTCCCGCGTCCTTCGGCCCCGGTTTCCCGGCGTTGGGCGGGCTGCCAGAACACTGACCCCGCCGCCCCGAACAGCGCACCCTTCGCCCGGGTGTTGTGTAAACGTCCGACTTCCGGTCACGGGATGCCCCGTCCGGAAGTCGCGCTTATGTGCGGGAACCGCCCCGAAGTCAAGCGGATTCGCCGCAGGCCCCGCCCCCGGGCGCACACCGCCGGGCGCCTCGGAGCGCCTACAGATCGACCTGCGGCGAAAGCTCCGCGAGCCGGCCCGCAAGCAGCTCGTAACGTTCGGCCATCACCTGATACTGGATCGCGTTCAGCGCCTCGTAAACCTGCCGCATCAGCGGTTGTTCCAGTGCTTCGCGATAGGCCCGGATGTCGTCATCGCTGATGTCACGGTAGGTCCAGGCCGCGCCGACGATCGAATTGCGCAGCATCTCTGCGCGCATTTCCTCCGCCTGCGCGGCGATCAGCGCGCGCAGTTCCGCTTCCGAAAGCCCGAAATCCATCGTTCCCGCGGCCATGGCCGCCATAAGGTAGCGGATCTGCACCTCGGTGAGCGCCCGCAGACTCGCATCGACCCCGCCAATGGCGTCCATCATCGCCTGATAATCCTCGAGGCGTTCCGGGTTGGTCTCCATCAGCTTCGCAACGATCGCCTCGCCCGCCTCGCGCCGGGTTTCGGCGTCGGTCAGGTGGCTCGCGTTTTCAACGGCCACCAGCCGCTGGCCCAGGTCGGAAGCGTAGAAACCCGCGCCATGCCCGACAAGCTCGTCGGAAAGCACCGCCTCCATCATGTCGACGGCGCGTTCCAGCATCACCTCCGGGTCGAACACCTCCTCGGCCAGCGCCACATACTGGCTGCCGAAATCCTCCGCCTCCTGGCCCGAGATGCCCGGCGCCGACATGACCTCCTGCTGCACCGAGGTGATCGCCACGTCAAAGCCGGTGGTCTCCAGAAACTCACGGCAGGCCTCACGCTCCGCAGCCTGCACCGGCGCGAGCGCCATCGTGACACCCAACAGCGCGGCCCCGACCGCAGCCGCTGCCCCCCTGAGCGCCCCACGGGGGCGTGATGTGATGCGCATGTCTCTACTCCTCCGCTGGCGCCCTGGCCGTCCGGCGGCCTTCGCAAGAGAATTAGGGGCGCCACGCCCCGCCCGCAAGACCCGCGAGGCCCGTACCGCCCTCTCCCGCCACAACGGCGGCGCCACGCCCCACTCTGCCCGACTGGCACTGCGTTTCGCCAAAAAACCGGTTGCACTGGCCCGCTCGGCCCATTACATCGCCGCCAGACCCCCGCGGAGAGGTGCCGGAGTGGTCGAACGGGGCGGTCTCGAAAACCGTTGTCCCTTCACGGGGACCCAGGGTTCGAATCCCTGTCTCT
>PDWJ01000943.1_pt1 | contig 41641 bp, 39 predicted proteins | sample 1430881 | NCBI WGS metagenome assembly PDWJ01 (sample SAMN01162460, study PRJNA174530) | Oral metagenome, whole genome shotgun sequencing project. | biome: Marine environment; feature: Marine mammal; material: Swab sample of the gingival sulcus; isolation source: swab sample of gingival sulcus...
GATTGTTCTGGTGCTGGCTTTGGTATTGTTTGTCAGTGGTTATAAGACCAGCGACATTATGTTGCGTCAAATGTCTGCGGATCAACAACGCATAGTAAAAGTGGTGGCCTCGCAACTGGATGCCACGTACAGTTCTTTTCTACACAGAACCAATCGGCTTGCCGACACGTTTTCCAGCCTCTATCCCGATAACTTTGAATTTGATCGTAGCACGATGATGCAGATCGGTGATTCTAAAGCACCGATGGTTTTTCATCGAGGGGAATTAGTTAATCTGAATTTTGAACTGGTAGACCGTGTTGCCAGCTTTACCGGAGGAAATGCCACAATATTTGTTCGTGATCAGGATGATTTTTTGCGGGTGACGACTTCACTAAAAAATCAGGAAGGTAACAGAGTTGTAGGTACATTCCTCGGAAAAACGCATCCGGGTTACCGTATGCTTATGAATGGTGAGGTCTATATGGGCGAGGCAACCTTATTCGGTACCAGCTATATGACCCGTTACACCCCGGTTAAAGGAGACTCTGGAGAAGTCGAGGCAATCCTTTATGTTGGTCTGCCTATTTCTGATGTCATGAATGAATTGCGCAAGAAGTTTTTGTCTCTGATGATTGGTGAAACCGGCTATCTGGGACTTATCGATTTAAAGGATCCTCGGGTACCAGAAAAACTTATCATCCATCAAACAGCCAATGGAAAGTCATTTCGTGACGTTTATGGCGCTAGCCTGAAAGGGAAAATGGATCAAATATTTTCTGATGAATCCGGTGTGGTCGAATTTGTTGAAGCGGTAACTGGCCGTGAAGCCAGTTTACTTTTCCAGCGAATAGGAGGCGGCAAGTGGTTGCTTTATACGGTGTGCTACCGTGATGAATTTATTGGCCCGATTTACAAACTTTTATGGATTATGGCTGGGGTTTGTCTGGTAGCTGCGATATTGTTGGTGTTGATGCTTGGGTTTTTGCTCAGGAAGGGCCTGCATCCTATTGAGGTTATGCGTGATGTGCTGCATTACTCAAAGCTCGGGCAGTATTACGCAGTCAAGCGATAATATGCAGCACCTTTCCAGTGCCAGTCATGATGAGGCTGTACAGGTTTCGGAAGCTATTCGCAGAATGGCTGGTGCGATTGAAAATGTATCTGTCAGTACTGCGGCGGTTGCGCAGGATGCGGATATCACCTTGGATTTGTCAAAATCAGGCAATCGAGTAATGTCTTCGGTCGTTTCCAGGGTGGAAAATCTGCAACAGGAATTTCAGCAGGCGGTTATTGCCGTAGAACGTTTGCGTAACGACAGCACCGCGATTGGTAAAGTGGTGGATGTTATTTCCTCGGTTGCAGAGCAAACTAACCTGCTGGCCCTGAATGCGGCTATTGAAGCTGCGCGAGCCGGTGAGCAAGGGCGAGGTTTTGCTGTGGTTGCCGATGAGGTCAGGACGCTGGCGCAGCGCACTCAGGAGTCTACCCAGGAAATCCAGCAAGTAGTTGCGACTTTGCAGGAAAATGCTGTTAAAGCATCCGGGCGCATGGAGTATGGCGTGGTTCAGATTGGTGACTGTGTAAAAGAAGTGGAACGAGGTGGGGACGTACTTACCAAAATACGTGTCGCTGCCGAAGAGGTCAGTAGTCATATGAAATCAGTAGCCAGTGCCACAGAAGAGCAAAGCGCTGTTGCCACTCAGATCAGTGGTAGCAGTGAAACGCTGCGAATTTCCGCAGAGCAGACCGCACAGGGTGCTAAGCAAAATGTGGAGGAAGGTGAACAGCTTTCCTATCAGGCTTTAGAGTTGCGCAACCAGGTGGCGAAGTTCAGAATTTGATTTAGGTAAGAAATAAATGGACTTCTCAAGAGAAGATACCCATTGGATGAAGCAGGCACTGGCGCTTGCCGATAAAGCACTGCAGCTCGGTGAAGTGCCGGTGGGTGCGCTGATCGTTCAGCGTGGCGAGGTGATCGGTGAAGGGTTTAATCACCCGATTGGTTTGCACGATCCCACGGCCCATGCCGAAATCATGGCGATTCGCGCTGCGTGTCAGCGGGTAGCCAATTATCGCCTCCCCGACACTACCCTTTATGTAACCCTGGAACCCTGCGCCATGTGTGCGGGGGCTATTGTTCATGCTCGTATCAGTCGCGTGATAATAGCTGCCCTGGAGCCCAAAGCCGGTGCCATTGAAAGCACGCAGCAGTTTTTTCAACAGCCGCAATTAAATCATCGTGTTGACGCTCAGTCTGGTTTGTTGCAACCTGAAGCCAGCGCACTGTTATCCAGTTTTTTCAAACATCGCAGGCAACAAAAGAAAGCTGCAAAAAGAGCCGCCGAATAGTTTATGCTTAATCAGTTATAGAGTTTTTTGGGGGGGATAGTATGGCTGCCACCAGTAAATTTTTTGCCTATTTGGAGCGTCTGCGCTGGATAAAACGCTGGGGCCTGAAGCGCAATGTGGTGGAAGAAAATGTGATGGAGCACAGTTGGCAAGTGGCAACGATCAGCCATGTGCTGGCAGTTATTCATCAGAAAAAATTTAATGGCGATATCGATCCCGGCCAGGTCGCTACAGCGGCACTGTACCATGATGTGTCTGAAATTATTACCGGCGATTTACCTTCACCCATTAAGTACCATTCAGACCGTATTCTAACGGCCTATCGAATGATCGAGCGTGAAGCCGAAGAAGAGTTGCTTGGCCTTTTGCCATTAAATATGCAGGCGGATTTCGCAGATATTCTAATTCACGAAAATATAAATAAGAAGGTTGCCCGGTTTGTGAAAGCAGCAGATTTAATCAGTGCATTTTTGAAATGTCGGCTGGAAGTTAATTCGGGCAATCACGAATTTGATGATGCCCAAAAAGCAGTGGAAGAGGCGATACGCCAGTTAAGCATGCCCGAGGTGGATTATTTTATGACGACTTTTGTAGACAGTTATCTGTTGACATTAGACGAGCTGTTAAAGCAGCACGACAAAACGCTCAAGGGTGCTTAATGTAGCAGTTCATCAAGCATGGCAACAACATTCTGCGGGGCGGGCACATATTGTTGTCGTTCTCGCTCAGTGGCCCAAACCAGTGATTCATAATAGCGACGTACATTCTTAACATAATGCACCGATTGAATACCACCACGAGCATAGCCATGAGGTACTTTGCTGTAGTACTGGCGTTTCTTCAGTAAAGGTAGCCGTTTCTTAATTTCGAACCAGTCATTAGGGTCGGCATTATCCATAACAGCCAGGCGGCGGGCATCCATTACATGGCCATAACCGGTATTGTAGGCTGCCAGTGCAAACCAGGAACGGTGGGGCTCATGGATTTGGCCGGGTAAGCGGTCGTATAATTTTTTGAAGTAACGGGCACCGCCTTGAATAGATTGCTTTGCGTTGCGCCGGTTTGATACGCCCATTTCGCGGGCAGTACGCAAGGTCAGCATCATCAGCCCGGTCACGCCGGTGGGCGAGATGGCGTTAGGATTCCATAGTGATTCCTGATAACTAATGGCTGCCAGCAGTCGCCAATCCATATTCAGTTCTTGAGCAGATTGCTTAAACCCATCTTCATATTTTGGCAGGCGGCGATCCATGTGCCGAATAAAGGTTCGTGCCCCCACATAATCAAAATAACGATGGCCGTAAAAACGCTCCCGAAGTTCTTCCAAGGTGCCATCATCATTAATTTGATTAAAAAATAATTCTGCTGCCGTATACAGACTGGCGTCTTCCTGTTGGTTAAGCGCCCATGCAAGTGGCTCGGATTCTTTAACGTCGAATGCAATCCGCAGTTCCGGAAAAATGTCGCGGTGTAATTGGAATACATTGGAATCTACTACGGCGTATTTTACGTTGTTGCCTGGGTTGTGTACCTGGTTAAGCAAGTCCAACATGGATGTATTGGCTTGTTCCTGCCATTCAAGTGTTGCTAATTGTTGGTTAGCGGATTTAAGTCGCTTTAAGTTTTCTGCGTGGCTGCTGTTGGCAATTACCACCAGTTCATTGGGGTTAAGATCTTCCAATGACCGGGGTTTTCCGGTGCCTCTGCGATATACCAGGCTGTGGGAAACCTGCTGATAGGGTGGGGTAAAACGAAAATGTTGACTACGATCACGGGTAACGCTCAGTCCGGCTGCTGCAAGGTGAACTTCACCCTTTTCAACTGCAGTTAACAGCGAGCCCAAGTCGTTAAAAGTGACGAGCTTTAAATCGACATTCAGGTGTTCGGCAAATTTTTTCGCAAGTTCATATTCCAGGCCGGTTTCTTTATCGAGCTCGGTGTAATAGGTAGTAGGGCCTGTTTGGGTGGCAACGACCAGTTCTCCGGATTGTTTGATACGCTCTAACAGGGGTTGTTCTGGCTGGCAGGCAGGAACCAGGATCAGGCAGGCAAGCAGTCCATAGGCCCACATTTTTTTATAAGCAGATTGTATAACTCTTATAAATGCTCGCATGGTTTTCAGTGGCATATCCGGTGTGTCAAACGACTAGCCAGGTGATCAACTAAGTTACCAATGGTGAAGTTAGATTTGACCTGCCTAAAAAGTGATCACATTATAACCAGTGTGGCTAAAGAAGTCGAACTTTTGTGAGACTGTCGGAATAATCCGCTGTTTTTATATGTTTATAAGTTATTAACGGTCTTTTGCGAATAGGCATCCTTTGCCTAAGCTTAAAGCTACAATAAAAGAAAATTTTTACAGAGCTTAGTAGACAATTCCGTTACAGGTTGGAGAATAAGAGCATGAATAAGTCGGTATCAGAAAAGCTGTTTGTATCGCTGGCCGTTATTGTATTAGTGCAGGTTGTTTACATGGGCTGGGCAGTGTCTGGTGCCGATAATGCAGGCAAGCTGATCGCTATTGGTGTGGTGCTGGGTTTGCTTTCTTTTGTTGCCGCTTTTATGTGGTTAAAAAAATTGGGTGTGGGAGAGCCTGACAAAGCCACTGCTGTACTGCAAGGTATTCTTGATGGCTCCAGAGGATTTTCTTCCCGCCTTCCGGAAAGTGATGATGTTCCCATCAATGCTGCTGTTAATAGTGTACTGGCTCATTTTGAAAACAATATAGAGCATGCAGCTGGTAATGTGGATCGTATCAAGGTGCTGTCGAAAGAATTATTTAAAATAATGGCCGATAATGGTGGTTCAAGCCGTTTACAAGTTGATGCGCGTGAAGTCGTGGACACGGTCTCTCATCTTACTGGCGCGGTGCATGAAGCTTCGCAGAATGCATCAACCGCAGCGCAGGCAGCGCGAGATGCCAGCAGCGAAGCTGATAGTGGGCAGAGTGTGGTAAATAAGGTGACATCTTCCATCCATTCGTTAGCCGACGAGGTGGAGCGTGCGGCAGCAGCGATTCAAAAGCTTGAATCCGACAGTGAATCCATCGGTGCTATTCTGGAAGTTATTCGTGGCATTGCTGATCAAACTAATTTACTGGCATTGAATGCGGCTATTGAGGCTGCCCGGGCAGGCGAGCAGGGACGTGGCTTTGCGGTGGTAGCTGACGAAGTGCGTACATTGGCGCAACGCACGCAGGAGGCAACCGAAGAGATTAATGATATGATTGCACGCTTGCAGGAAGGCTCCAGCAACGCGGTAAAAGTGATGGCAGAAGGTCGCAGGCAGGCAGAACTGAGTGTTGAGCAGGCTTCCCAGGCGGGTGAGTCGCTGCAGGCCATTACCGGGGCCATCAGTTCGATCAGTACCATGAATGAACAGATCGCTGCGGCGGTTGAACAGCAAACTACCGCAGCTGATAGCATTAATCGCAGTCTTTCCAGTATGAGCGAAGCTGTCTCAGCTGGTACGCAACGCACAGCAGAGTGCACTCATTTAAGTTCCGAAATTGAAGGGGCTGTGGCAGATCTTGATCGGGTGATTGGTAAGTTAAGCAAAACGGCTTAATTATTGACCCATGTTTTTCTTAAGCCAGGCTCGGGTGAGTCTGGCTTTTTTTGTTTCGGAAGCGGCAATCTGGCTGCCGCTCTTTCTCGCAAACCGCTAATTGCCTATAATAGCCACCTTTGAAAAACACCCTCTTGGGGAAAACACCTTCTTGGACAGTTCCACTCACTCACACGAGATCAACATGTTAGAACTTCGTGGCGCTCCCGCCCTTTCTGCTTTTCGTTGTAATAAATTATTGGATCAGCTGAAAGCTCAGCTGCCTGGTGTCACCGGCCTGTATGCTGAATTTATGCATTTTGTGGATACCGATTCTGAACTTACTGAACAGGATCTTGGTGTACTTGATCGCTTGTTGCAATACGGCCCATCGGCAGAGGTTCAGCCTTTGCAGGGTGTGCTTATCCTGGTTTTACCGCGCCCGGGAACGATTTCCCCGTGGTCGAGCAAGGCCAGCGATATAGCCCATAACTGCGGCTTGAGTGCAGTAAAACGAGTGGAACGAGGCATTGCCTATTATGTATCCGGGGAACTCAGCGCCGCAGACAAAGCAACTGCCGCAGATGTTTTGCATGATCGCATGGTAGAAGCGGTGTACTACGATCTTGCCGATGCCGCGCAGTTGTTCGCCGTTCATCAGCCCCAGCCATTAACCACCGTTGATGTTGTAGGTGGTGGCCGTGAAGCGCTTGCTACTGCGAATAACGAACTGGGCCTGGCGCTGGCTGAAGACGAAATTGATTATCTGGTAGCCAGTTTTCAGGAGCTGCAAAGAAACCCCACCGATGTGGAATTAATGATGTTCGCCCAGGCGAACTCAGAACATTGCCGCCACAAAATCTTTAACGCCGACTGGACGATTGATGGCCAGTCGCAGGATATGTCGTTATTTGGCATGATCCGTAACACCCATAAAGTCAGCCCGGAGGGTGTACTATCGGCCTACTCAGATAACGCAGCGGTGATCAAAGGCCATCAGGCAGGGCTGTTTTTCCCGAACCCGGAGAGCAAGGCATACCAGTTCAATCAGGAACCGGTACATATTTTAATGAAGGTGGAAACCCATAACCACCCAACAGCTATTGCCCCTTACCCTGGTGCATCCACCGGTGCCGGTGGTGAAATCCGCGACGAAGGTGCTACCGGGCGAGGCTCCAAACCGAAAGCGGGTTTAACCGGGTTTACGGTTTCCAATTTGAAGATTCCCGGCTATCAGCAGCCCTGGGAAAACGACTATGGTAAACCGGCCCGTATTGTTTCTGCCCTGGATATTATGGTGGAAGGCCCGCTAGGCGGGGCCGGTTTCAATAATGAATTTGGCAGGCCCAATCTGTGCGGCTATTTTCGAACCTACGAAGAAAAAGTCACCACGGTTAACGGTGAAGAAGTACGCGGTTATCACAAACCCATTATGATTGCCGGTGGCCATGGCAGCATTCGTGAAGACCTTGTAGAAAAAGGCGGCATTCCCACGGGTGCCAAGCTGATTGTATTGGGTGGCCCGGCTATGTTGATTGGCCTGGGTGGTGGTGCTGCCTCGTCAATGGCAACCGGTTCCAGCCATGAAGATCTGGATTTTGCCTCGGTACAGCGGGAAAATCCGGAAATAGAGCGCCGTTGTCAGGAAGTGATCGACCGATGCTGGCAGCGGGGCGATGCCAACCCCATCAGCTTTATTCACGATGTGGGTGCGGGTGGATTAAGTAATGCCATGCCTGAGCTGGTGAAAGATGGTGGCCGCGGTGGTCGCTTTGATTTACGCGCTATACCCAACGACGAACCCGGTATGTCGCCAGTGGAAATCTGGTGTAACGAATCCCAAGAGCGTTATGTGCTGGCCGTTGCACCGGAAAACCTGGATGTATTTGCCGCCATTTGTGAGCGCGAGCGTTGCCCGTTTGCGGTTATCGGTGAAGCCACTGAAGAGCATCACCTTACTCTGGGCGATGATCACTTTAATAATAAACCGGTGGATCTACCCATGTCGGTTCTGTTTGGTAAGCCGCCTAAAATGCACCGGCAGTTTACATCCGTGTCGGCAGAGCAGCCGGCTGTGGATACCGATGGTATTGAAATGCGTGATGCCGTGTACCGGGTATTAAAACTGCCTGCGGTTGCCAGCAAAAGCTTTCTGATCACCATTGGGGATCGCTCCATTACCGGCCTGGTGGCACGGGATCAAATGGTTGGCCCCTGGCAGGTGCCGGTGAGTAACGCGGCTGTGACCACGACCACGCTTGATGTATTAACCGGCGAAGCCATGGCTATGGGTGAAAGAACCCCGGCGGCACTGATTGATGCACCAGCTTCCGGGCGCATGGCCGTTGGTGAATCGATCACCAACATTGCCAGTGCCTCGATTGAAAATATCTCGGACATTCGCCTGTCTGCCAACTGGATGTGTGCCGCTGGTTACAACGGTGAAGATCAGGCGCTGTTTAACACGGTCAAAACCGTGGGTATGGAGCTTTGCCCGCAACTGGGTATAGCCATTCCGGTGGGCAAAGATTCCATGTCGATGCGCACCGTGTGGGACGATGCCGGTGAATCAAAAAGTGTTACTGCGCCGCTATCGTTAATTATTACCGCGTTCGCTCCGGTGGATGATGTTCGTAAAACCGTGACACCGCAGTTGCAAAAAGAGGCCGGAAAAACCCGGTTACTGCTGATTGATTTGGGCCAGGGCAAAAACCGCTTGGGCGCAACTGCCTTTGCGCAGGTTTTTAACCAGCTTGGCAATGAATGTGCCGATGTTGACAGCCCCGAGCAATTAGTCAGTTTCTTCAATATTCTGCAAGGGCTGAAAGCTGAAGATCAATTACTTGCCTACCATGATCGCTCCGATGGTGGTTTGTTGGCGTTACTGGCAGAAATGTGTTTTGCCGGCCATACCGGTGTTGATATAGATCTGACTCCTTTAGGTGCTGATGCCGAACCCTTTCCTGTATTGTTCAATGAAGAACTGGGTGCGGTGATTCAGGTTGCCGAAAAACAAGCAGGCGCGATACTGGAGCAGTTCAGTGAACAGGGTATTGCCGCTTACGATATCGGCACCCTAAATGATCGTGACACGCTCACCATTAACTTGAATGGCAGTGCCGTTATTAACGAACAGCGCGTTGCTTTACAGCAGGCGTGGTCTGAAACCAGTTATCAGATTCAGGCTATTCGTGATAACAGCCAGTGTGCCCATCAGGAATTTCAGCAGCTTGCCCGTGCTGGCGATCCGGGTGTTTCCCCTGTTGTCAGCTTCGATGCCAACGAAGATATAACAGCACCCTTTGTTAATGTGGGCACCAGGCCCAAAGTGGCGATTTTGCGAGAGCAGGGCGTTAATGGCCAGATTGAAATGGCGGGCGCATTCACTGCGGCTCGCTTCGAAGCCATTGACGTGCATATGAGTGATATTTTAAATGGCAGCGTTGATCTGGCTGATTTTAAAGGTGCGATAGCCTGTGGTGGCTTCTCCTATGGCGACGTGCTGGGCGCCGGTGAGGGCTGGGCAAAGTCGATTTTATTTAACCCCAGAGCCCGCGATCAGTTCCAGGCTTTCTTCAACCGGGACGATACCTTTGCTCTTGGTGTTTGTAATGGTTGTCAGATGCTGTCTAACCTGCACGAATTAATTCCCGGCACCGATCATTGGCCGCACTTTGTGCGTAACCACTCCGAGCAATTCGAAGCGCGCTTTAGTGTTGTTGAAATTCAGGCATCGCCTTCGATTATGTTGCAAGGCATGGAAGGCACCCGCCTGCCGATTGCCGTTGCCCATGGCGAAGGCCGTGCCGAGTTTAAAACAGCGGATCATTTGGCCGGTTTGGATAGCTCTGGCCTGGTTGCCATGCGCTATGTGGATAACTGGGGTTCGGTAACAGAAACTTACCCTGCCAACCCGAACGGTTCACCGCGAGGCATTACCGGTGTCAGCAGCCTTGATGGCCGCGTTACCATTATGATGCCCCACCCGGAAAGGGTATACCGTACCGTGCAAATGTCGTGGCATCCGGCCGACTGGGGTGCAGATAGCCCCTGGTTAAGAATGTTCAGAAATGCTCGCAAGTGGGTCGGCTAATTAGTGCTAGGCATGAATTGCCCCTGAGGTAACAGGCTATGTATAAAATCGCCTTTTTTGTACCAGAAGAACATAAAGAAGCCGTAAAACAGGCTGTTTTTAATGTGGGTGCGGGCAGAATTGGCGATTACGATAGTTGCAGTTGGGAAACACTGGGGGTTGGTCAGTTTCGGCCTTTACCGGGGGCCAACCCCTTTATCGGCAAGCAGGGCGATATAGAGCAGGTTCAGGAATACCGGGTGGAACTGGTTTGCCGTGATGAGTTGGTCAAAGATGCTATTCTGGCGCTGAAACAGGCGCACCCTTACGAAGAACCGGCTTACGATGTCTGGAGGGTTGATCAGGTGGTGTATTAGCCTTTGTAACAAATGCGACGATTCTGCCAGAGTTGCACTGCCTCAACTAATACTACTTCTGCCGGTGATGCCTGAAGGCATCTATATCTTCAAGCCTGATTGCAAAGCTGTTGTTATGGCGGTCTGCAAAGAAGTGTTTCAAGGTTTTATAAATGGTTGGAAAGGCAAGCGCATTCCAGGGGATTTCATCTTCTTCAAACAGCTGGCATTCCAGGCTTTCTTCTCCTGCACCAAATTTGCCGTCGATAACCTCACCGCGAAAGAACATATAAACCTGATTGATATGGGGCAGGTTAAATAATGTATAAAGGCTCACCCCTTCCAGCTTTGCTTCTGCTTCTTCCCAGGTTTCCCTTAACGCGGCTTCCTGGGTCGTTTCGCCGTTTTCCATAAAACCAGCGGGTAGTGTCCAGTAGCCTTTTCTGGGTTCAATGGCCCTTCTGCAAAGCAATACTTTACTGCCCACCATAGGTACGGTGCCTGCAATGATGCGGGGATTAAAGTAGTGAATAAAGCCACATTCGTCGCAAATGTGACGTTCTCTGGTGTCACCTTCCGGTATTTTTAGTGATACTTTACTGCCGCACTGGCTACAAAATTTCATGGGGTGTTTATGCCCTGGCTCCACATTCTGAATAACTTTGGCAGTATAAACTTAAGAAAGTCAGAATGGCTAGAGCAGAAACACGCTTACTTGCGAAACGGGATGACTTTGGCGTGTGCCGTATCCTCAACGTGAGTGTCTAATATACCTGTTGGGGCTGCGCCTGCTGCCTCATTAAGGGCCATTCTCAGCTTGTCGAAAGAGTCGTGCATCATGCCCGAAATGCTGATGCAGGCAGCCATAGGGCTTTTGGCTTTGCGACGCTCCATATCAATGCGAAACTGCAGGCCAAGTAGTTTCCGGCGATATTTTTCTGGCGCTTCGTGAATTAATTGCTCGCAAAGTTCAGTGCGTAAGCGTTCCAGTTCTTCGGGATTGCTTTCAGCTAATTCTTTCAGTTTGTCGAAGTTAGGTAGATTGTGCTGCATCTTCTAAACCTCATTATCATTTTAACTGCTTTACATCAGCACCAGTGAGCCGCTTTGCGGGTCATTGGGCTAAAAGTGATAATAAAAACTTGCAAATAACAGGATCTATACTACTCCTTGCTGCTCAGTTTGGTAGGCTTGACGAATCGAATAAAATATGAGCGCCGTTTGGTTATTAGCAGGCAGTGTTTATAACGGTTTTTGTTTTATCCGAAAAAACAATAAGTTATTGCTGCTAATCAAAGGTGACATAAATTAAGTTGTTTTTTTGTAACTGGCCGTATTGATAGTGTTTTCAGGGCAAAAAACACAATGTGTTAATTAAGCTTTTTTGGCTGCAATAAACAGGGCAAAATATTGAGTTAAACAGTAAATAGAACGCCGCTAACTGATTCAAAACTGTTACGGTCAGCATAAAAGGCCATATGTCGTGTTACAAACTATTCGCAACAAGTTGGAAGGTGAGCAGCTGGTGAGTGATGCCAGCAATCAGCCAGAGGCAGCGGTGCTGATTCCTGTTACTGATCAGAAAATCCCCAGAATGGTGCTCACAAGGCGGGCTGCCCACTTGAATAAACATGCTGGCGAAGTGGCTTTTCCCGGAGGGAAAAAAGATCCCGAAGATGCCAGTATTATTGAAACTGCACTGCGGGAAAGCTTTGAAGAAATTGGCTTGCAACCTGATGAGGTTGAAGTGATCGGCAGGCTGCCTCCGGCATGTTCAGTATTTGGTTTAAAGGTAACGCCGATAGTCGGCATTATTCATCCAGATCAGAACTTTATTCCCAATGAAGAGGAACTGGATCATATTTTTACGGTGCCATTAAGTTACTTTTTGGAAAACGAGCCTTCGCATATTCACAGGGCAAGCTACAAGGGCATGGATTTTCAGGTGCCATCGTTTAATTACAACGGCAATATTATCTGGGGGCTAACAGCTTATTTTATTGCCGATTTTATGAATAGAATTTTTGATACCAGCATCAGCATTCAGTTACGGGCACCACAAAATTTATAACAGCAGGAGAGAGAAATGATTTATAAGTTGGGAAGCCGTCAATTACAAATAGCGGGCGACGATTATTTTGTGGCCGACAATGCCACGGTTATTGGTTCTGTTATCATGCATCAAAACGCCAGTGTATGGTTTAACGCCGTACTGCGTGGAGATAACGAGCCAATAGAAATTGGTGCCAATACCAATATTCAGGATGGTACCGTTATTCACACAGATGCCGGTATTCCATTTACTATTGGCGAATTCTGCACTGTGGGGCATCAGGCCATGCTGCATGGTTGTCAGATTGGCAATAACACCTTGATTGGTATTAATGCCGTGGTGCTAAATAATGCCAAAATCGGTAATAACTGTATTATCGGGGCGAATGCCTTAATACCCGAAGGCAAGATCATTCCTGACAATTCCCTGGTAATGGGTTCGCCTGGCAAGGTCGTTAAAGAACTAACGGATCACCACAGGCAGGCCATTACCATGAGTGCTTTGCATTATGTTGAAAACTTTAAGCGTTACCAGCAGGATTTGAAAATAGATGAGCGATTCCAGTAAGTCACTGTCCAGCAAATCATTAAGCAGTCATTCAATAGCTGCCAAGGCCAGCGATGAAGTTGTTTATTCACCGTGTATCAGTATTTGTGCTCTGGATGAAAATGACATTTGTATTGGTTGTTTTCGTTCAGCAAAAGAAATTGGTGATTGGGGCAAGGTCGATAATCATGGCAAGCGCGAGATTTTAAAAAATGTCGCGCGTCGCATGGCCGAACATTAAACGTATTCATTCAATATTTAATTACTGAGTAATAGTCCATGACAAAAATAGGTACACCACTATCTGCTTCAGCCACTAAAGTGCTGTTGTGTGGCTCCGGGGAGCTGGGAAAAGAAGTTGTGATTGAATTGCAGCGATTAGGGGTGGAAGTCATTGCTGTGGATCGATACAAAAATGCCCCGGCCATGCAGGTAGCCCATCGCAGTCATGTTATTTCAATGCTCGACGGAAAGGCACTGCGCGACATTATTGAAACCGAAAAGCCCGATTATATTGTTCCCGAAATCGAAGCCATTGCTACCGACACCCTGGTTGATCTGGAAAATGAAGGTTACACCGTTGTGCCAACAGCAAAAGCCGCACAATTAACCATGAACCGCGAAGGCATTCGCCGATTGGCAGCAGAAGAACTGGGGGTGAAAACTTCGCCTTATCGGTTTGCTGATAATCAAGCGGATTTTAATGCAGCGGTATCGGACATCGGCATTCCCTGCGTCGTCAAACCCATTATGAGCTCGTCTGGCAAGGGCCAAAGCACCGTATTAAGTGATGCTGATCGGGATAAGGCATGGGCGTATGCCCAACAAGGTGGCAGAGCCGGTGCCGGGCGGGTGATTGTGGAAGGTTTTGTTGAATTTGACTACGAAATAACATTGCTGACCATCAGGCATAAAAGCGGTGTCGCTTTTTGCGAGCCTATTGGCCACCGCCAGGAAGCAGGCGATTATCGCGAATCCTGGCAACCTCAGCCGATGAGCCCCAAGGCTCTGCAGCAGGCCCGGGAAACTGCTGAAAAAGTAACCCAGGCTCTGGGCGGGCAGGGTGTATTTGGCGTGGAGCTGTTTATTAAAGGCGATGAAGTGATCTTCAGCGAGGTTTCACCGCGGCCCCATGATACCGGCATGGTGACATTGATTTCACAGGATCTATCCGAGTTTGCATTGCATGCCAGAGCCATTCTGGGCCTGCCGATTCCGGCTATTCGCCAGTGGGGGCCTGCGGCTTCTGCGGTCATTCTGGTGGACGGTGAATCCGATAACGTCAGTTTTTCAGGAATGGAACAGGCGTTACGCCAGCCCGATACCCAGTTGCGGTTATTTGGCAAGCCCGGTGTGCAGGGCCAGCGCAGAATGGGAGTCGCTTTGGCCCTTGCCGATGATGTGGCCGCGGCGGTCAGTAAAGCGAAACAGGCAGCCGATTGTATTTCTGTTGAGCTTTAGGCGTTTAATTTCAGGTGTTCAATGAGTAAACAATCAACAAAACTGGGTGTGGCATTAGGTAGTGGTTCCGCGCGGGGCTGGGCGCATATTGGTGTATTGCAGGCGTTACGGGATAACGGTATAGAAGCTGATGTGGTAACAGGCTGTTCAGTGGGCGCCATGGTGGGGGCTTCCTATGCGGCGAACAAGCTCGATGATCTTGGCCGTTGGGCAACCGAGTTAACCTGGCGTGACGTATTTGGCCTGCTGGATGTGCATCTAAGCGGCGGTGTTTTTGAAGGTCGTAAACTGTTTGAATTTATTCAGTCCCATATGGGTGATATGAACTTTGCCGATTTGGAAAAACCGTTTGCGGCAGTGGCTACCGATATAGAAACCGGGCGCGAGATATGGCTGCGGAAAGGTTCTCTGGCAACGGCTATTCGGGCATCGGCCTCCTTGCCGGGTTTGCTCGCCCCTTATAAAACGCCCCAGGGGCGCTATCTGCTGGATGGTGGGCTGGTCAACCCGGTGCCGGTATCGCTGTGTAAAGCTTTGGGTGCGGATATTGTGATTGCAGTGAATCTGAATGCTGAAATTGTCGGCAAGCATATTCGTAACCCCAGAAAGCTTGGCCTGTGGACTGAAGAACAGGCCTCAAAAACAGATGTTGAGATGGAGCCTGATGAGCAGTCTGAATGGCTGCAAAAGCTATCGCAGGTGTTTGGTTTTGAGCTCGACGATGAAAAACAAGTACCTGAAGCACAGGCGCCAGGGATGATCGAAGTGGTGGCCAGTGCAATCAATATTATGCAGGATCGTGTCACCAGAAGCCGTATGGCGGGAGATCCCCCTGATCTGGTTTTGTCGCCGAAGCTGGCTCATATGGGGTTGATGGAGTTCAATCGTGCAGAAGAAGCGATTGAAATGGGTCGCAAAGTTGTTCAGGAAGCATTGCCGCAGCTGCAATCAATCACTGTGTAGTAACGAATTTATTGAAATTAATAGATGGCAACTATACTGAAAGGAATGATTGATACTAGCAGCAGCGATGGCGGTTCCGATGGTTGAGGAAATCCGTTCGCCAGCCTGTGGTTAGCAAGGGCTCAAAACCGGAGAATTATATGTTAAAGCTGGAGTTTAAAGATCGACGCCAACCCGGAGTATGGCTGGTGGAGTCTGTCTTTACGGTTGGTTCAGATGCGGGCAACCATTTGATCCTGGATGACAGTTCAGTGAGCGAAAAGCATGCAACCATTACCCTTGATGGCGCTCATCTTTACCTCTCCGATTTAAACAGTTTCAAAGGTACTTTCGTTAATGGTCAAAAGATAGCGGATAAGTATCAGCTTCGCCCGGGCGATGTGATTCAAGTGGGAGACGTAGAGCTGGAAATCACTGACCCCAAACTGAGAAGTGGCGGGGGGACAGGTGAAGCAAAGGTGAAATCTGACTGGACAATCACCGCATTAAGCGGCGCATTGAAAGGAAAAATTATACCGTTGCATGGAACAATGGTTCTGGGACGCTCGGAAAAGTGTGATCTGGTGATTAACGATGAGCATATGTCGCGTCGCCATGCAGAGCTGAATCTTCGGGATGGGGTTTTACGGATAGTTGATTTGAATTCCTCTAATGGAACCCGTGTTAACAATGTAAAAATCAGCGAAAAGGTGCTCAAGCCGGGCGATAAAATCAATTTCGATCAAATTGTGTTTCTGGTGGCCGGACCACAAGGTTATGTGGAAGCCGAATTGGATGAAGATGAGGAAGATGCAACGGTGTTTCGAATGGCGCCAATGCCTAAAGCCAGGCCGCAACCGCCAGTTAACGCTCAGCCCGCACCATCACCTGCTAGGCCCTCTACAGCGTCTGTTGATAGCCAGGTTACAGCTGCAAAACCGGGTGGGGGGTTAGGATTGAAAATTACGGTAGTGGTGCTGGTAATAATAGCGGCAGCAGCAGCGGGTGCTTATTTTTATTTAAGGTAGCCGTCAATAATGGCGGCTGCTGTTTTATTGCTGTTTGTGAATAAGCGCATTTTTAATCAAGTTATCTTTAATCTCTACGATTTCAATACAGTAATCGTTTAACTTAATGCAAAGATGCGTTTCAGGAATAGTTTCCAGCGTTTCGGTGATTAACCCGCTTAATGTTTTCGGGCCATCGGTGGGAAGATCCCACTTCAGGGTTTTGTTAATGTCACGAATCGCAGCGGCGCCATCAATAATGTAGCTGCCATCTTCCCGAGGGTGAATATCTTTATTGCTGGCAGCGGCGTCTGTTGTAAATTCACCAACAATTTCTTCAAGAATATCTTCAAGGGTTACGATTCCCTGCACATCGCCATACTCATCCACCACAAACCCCAAACGCCGTTTCACTCGCTGAAAGTTGATAAGCTGCGTGTGTAAAGGTGTTCCTTCAGGCACATAGTAAGGCTCAACAGCCTGCTGCATCAAGGCGGCTTTAGTGGGTTCCGGTTCGGTCAGCAATCGAGTCACTTTACGTAAATGCAGTAACCCCACAGGGTTGTTCAGATCCGATTTGTACACCGGCATACGGGTGTGTTGCGATGATCTCAGGGTGTTAATAATGCTTTCTATATCCTGATCAAGGTCGATACCCAGCACTTCATGCTTGGGAACCATGATGTCGTCTACGCTAACGGATTCCAGGTCAAGAATGCTCAACAACATGCTTTTGTGTCGACGAGGGATAAGTGCGCCGGATTCATTAACCACGGTACGCAACTCTTCCTGACTGAGTTCATCGCTGCTGATGTCGGTTGAGCGGATGCCACCCAGTGATAATAAAAAATTGCTGATGCTGTTAATCAACCAGACAGCAGGGTACAGCACGTAAAGCAAGGGCCTTAAAATCAGTGAGGCAGGAAACGCAATGGTGTCTGGTTTTAGAGCCGCCAGTGTTTTTGGGGTCACTTCGGCAAAAATCAGAATAATCAGTGTTAGCAAGCCGGTAGCATAGGCAATCCCGGCATCTCCCCACAAGCGAATGGCAATCACTGTGGCAATGGAGGACGCCAGAATATTAACGAAATTGTTGCCGATCAGAATCACACCAATCAGTCGATCCGGTCGATCCAGCAAATTTTGCACACGTTTTGCCTTGCTGTTTCCCGATTGAACCATGTGTCGCAGGCGATAGCGGTTCATCGACATCATACCGGTTTCGGAACTAGAGAAAAAAGCAGAGCAGAGAATCAGTAAAAACAGTAATCCGCCGAGTACGGATAGAGGTATTTCGTCCAAAATTTTACCCGCGATGAAGAATCAGTTCGAGAACCACTTTACTGCCAAAATAACCTAACAGCAGTAAACCAAAGCCGGCGAGCGTCCAGCGTACAGCAATCATGCCGCGCCAGCCCCAAAAGAAACGCCCAATAATCAAAGTGGCCAATACAACCCAGGCCAGCAGGGTTAGCCCTGTTTTGTGGGTTAAATGCTGTACAAACAGGCTATCTACAAATACAAATCCGGTAAAAATAGCGACTGTCAGTAATATAAAACCGGTAATGACCAGATCGTACAGGGTCTCTTCCATTGTTTGTAAAGGGGGAAGGGCTTTTAGAATGTCATGAATATGTCGGTGTTTAAGCTGGTAGTTTTGTATCCACAGCAAAACCGCCTGTGAAAAGGCCAGAGTCATAACGCTGTAGGCCATTAGTGAAGAAATAATGTGTGCCAGCATCCCCATGCTCAGGCCGACTCTGAGGGGGGTGGTATCGCCATAAAAAAGTGCGACTACCACGGTAAACAGGGCCAGGGGGTAGCTGGGTGCAAGTAATGGCTCAATACGCCGGATCAGGCAGCTGGCGGTGCCCAGTGCAACCACCACCCAGGAAAACAGCGAAGCCAGAGTAATAACACCCAGTTGTATGCCTTCGGGTTTGAACAGTGTATTAAAAACCAAAGAGCCGTGGGCGAGCAAAGCCACACATCCAAGGCTTAAAATGAGTTTTCGATTCAGATTGTGATGGCGCAGCCCGTTCACCAGCAGATAGGTGCTGCTGCTATAACCAATACAGGCAATGCCACCTGCAAGTGCGATCATCATGTTCATGCTTGGAGGCCGCAGTCACTGGTACTGCTGAGGTTGTTGTTGAGATTGTTGTTACTGTTACTCATTCATTAACCATGGGTTCTGAAAACCCGCTAAGTTTCTCATACGGTTGATGAAAGTGGAATAGGTGAATCATAGACTGAATAACTCTGGATGAGAAATTTCCAGAATCTGGTTATACTTGCCTGCTTTAATGCCTTTGTTATTGATAACAGGGCCAGAAATTACGTTTTTATCTGCAGGGCAAGCTACCCATGTTTGAGAATTTAACCGATCGCCTATCCAATAGCCTTCGAAATATAACCGGCGTTGGACGCTTAACAGAAGACAATATCAAAGACGTACTCCGCGAAGTACGTATGGCGTTGCTGGAAGCGGATGTTGCGCTGCCGGTAGTGAAATCATTTGTCGAGCGCATCAAGCAGGCCGCCATTGGCCAGGATGTAATGAAGAGCCTCAGCCCCGGCCAGGCCTTCGTTAAAATCGTGAACGATGAGCTGGTCGCGGTAATGGGGGAAACCAATGAAACCCTGAATCTTGCTGCCAAGCCGCCGGTTGTAGTGTTGATGGCTGGTTTGCAGGGTGCGGGTAAAACCACTTCTGTTGCCAAGCTGTCGAAATGGCTGAAAGAGCGTGAAAAGAAATCGGTGATGGTGGCCAGTGCCGATGTTTATCGTCCGGCGGCGATCAAGCAGTTAGAAACCCTTGCCGGTGAAGTTGATGCTGATTTTTTTCCAAGCACCGCAGAACAGGATCCGGTTGACATCGCCACAGCCGCAATCGCAGAAGCCACCAAATCCTTTAAAGACGTGGTGATCATTGATACTGCCGGTCGCCTGGCGATTGATGAAGAGATGATGGGCGAAATACGCCGCATCCACGATGCCATTAAGCCCACTGAAACCCTGTTTGTGGTGGATGCCATGACAGGCCAGGATGCCGCCAATACCGCGAAAGCCTTTAACGATGCTTTACCGTTAACCGGTGTTGTTTTAACCAAGGCCGATGGTGATGCCCGTGGTGGTGCCGCGCTTTCGGTGCGTTCAATTACCGGCAAACCGATCAAGTTTATTGGTGTGGGCGAAAAAACTGATGCCCTGGAGCCGTTTTACCCGGATCGTATTGCTTCCCGTATTCTGGGTATGGGTGATGTGCTTTCCCTGGTGGAAGAGGCAGAGCGCAAACTGGATAAGCAAAAAGCTGATAAACTGGCTCAAAAGCTTAAAAAAGGCAGAGGCTTCGATCTGGAGGATCTGCGTGATCAGTTTCAGCAAATGAAAACTATGGGTGGTATGGCCGGTATGCTGGATAAATTGCCGGGTATGGGGCAGCTGGGCGATGCTGCCAAGAGTCAGATGAATGATAAATCCCTTGATCGCATGGAGGCGATTATAAACTCTATGACGCCCCATGAGCGGCGCTTCCCTGATGTGATTAACGGTTCACGCAAAAAGCGCATAGCAGCCGGGTCCGGTATGCAGATTCAGGACGTGAATCGCTTGCTTAAACAGCACAAGCAAATGCAAAAAATGATGAAAAAACTCACCCGAAAAGGCGGCATGAAGAATATGATGCGCGGCATGCAAGGTATGATGGGTGGCCCCGGTGGTGGCATGGGCGGCCCAGGTGGTATGGGTGGCCCAGGCGGGATGCCGCCATTCAAGATGTAACGGTTTGAAACCCAGCTATAATTTCCCGACTGTTATAATTTTCCAATTAAAGCTTTATCTTGGTGCCGAATTTACGTAAAATTCGGCGCCTTCGTAAACTGGGTGGCGTAATTTTGCCCGGTTAACCGGTTTATTTAGTTTATTCGTTTAAAAAACAGTTTGTTACGATTAAACAATACATTCAAAATACATAGGTAAGTCAGTATGGTAACAATTCGCCTTGCTCGTGGTGGTGCTAAAAAACGTCCTTTCTATCATTTAGTGGTTGCTGATTCTCGCAAATCCCGCGATGGTCGTTTTATTGAGCGTGTTGGTTTCTATAATCCTGTTGCTCGTGGTAACGAAGAAGTGCTGCGCCTGGAGCAGGAGCGTATTGATCACTGGGTTGGTCAGGGCGCTCAAGTGAGTGATCGTGTTAAGAAGCTTATAAAAGACGCTGCCAAAGCTGCTGCTTAATCAGTAGCATTATTGCACCGCTGGTTGTTGTGACAGTAAAGCTATGGCAGACGTAAAAGCGCAGCCATCAGAGTGGCTGGTACTTGGTAAATTAACATCTGCTTACGGTATTAAAGGCTGGGTAAAGGTGCATTCCTACACCGAGCCAATGGACAATATCGGTACTTACAGCCCTCTCTGGGTGGAACATAACGGCCAGCGTGAAAAAATCGAATTCGAACAGATCAAGCCTCATGGCAAAGGGTTAATAGCCAAAATAAAAGGCTGTGATACGCGGGAACAAACCCCTCAATATACGGGTGCAATGTTGGTTGCAGGTAAAGATCAACTGGCTTCCCTGGAGTCTGGTGAATATTACTGGTCAGATCTTATCGGGTTGACCGTGATTAATGAGCAGGGCGAAAATCTCGGTAAGGTTCACCACCTGATTGAAACAGGCTCTAACGATGTGTTGGTTATTAGAGGCGACATATCGAGTATCGACCAAAAAGAGCGCTTGGTTCCTTACCTGCCGGATCAGGTAGTGTTGCACATCGATATCGATGCACAGCAAATGCAAGTTGATTGGGATTCGGATTTTTAGCGGGCACTGTGTGAAATTTATTGCTGTTACACTGTTCCCGGAAATGTTTGCCTCACTCACTGAGTACGGTGTTTCCAGCAGGGCAATAAAAAAGGGTCTTGCCAGCGTGGATTTCGTTAATCCCCGGGAATTCACCATTGATGTGCACCGCACGGTTGATGATCGCCCTTATGGGGGCGGACCGGGAATGGTGATGTTGGCTGAACCGCTGATGCAGTCTATTGCCAGGGCTAAGGAATTATGCGGCGAAGATGCTGAGCGGGCGAAAGTGGTTTATGTATCCCCGCAGGGAAAACCGTTTTCCCAGCAAAAAGCGGCACAAACAGTGAATGAAAATCGCCCCGTTGTGTTTGTGGCGGGCCGATATGAAGGTATCGACGAGCGGGTAATAGAGCTGGCAGTCGATGAAGAATGGTCCCTCGGGGACTATGTTTTAAGTGGTGGGGAACTGCCCGCCATGGTAATGATGGATACCATGATCCGCCTGATACCTGGCGCATTGGGCCACCAAGGGTCTGCCGAACAGGACTCCTTTGCCGAGGGCCTGCTGGATTGCCCTCATTATACACGGCCTGAAGAATACCGGGGCCTGCGAGTTCCGGATGTGCTGCTGAGCGGAAACCACCAGCGCATCAAAGAATGGCGTATGCAACAATCATTGGCCAGAACCCGCAAGCGGCGGCCTGATTTGTTGGCAAAGCGTTAACAAGGTAATGCCAGGTAATGGTAGCCGAGTAAAAAATACTAAAGCTGTTAAGCTTTTTTTGCGAACAGTCAGTGGCTGTTCATTTTTAAATAACGTGTATGTAACGGCGGTTGCCCTTACCTCTGACGTTGAAAATGGAGAAACCCCATGAGCGGTAAAAACAAAATCATTCAAGAGATTGAAAACGAGCAGTTAAAGCAGGATCTACCCGATTTTGCCCCTGGCGATACAGTTGTGGTTCAAGTAAAAGTACAGGAAGGTAATCGTACTCGTTTGCAGGCTTTTGAGGGCGTTGTGATTGCAAAGCGTAACCGTGGCCTTAACTCATCTTTTACCGTTCGCAAAATTTCTAACGGTGTAGGTGTAGAACGTGTCTTCCAAACCCACAGCCCGCAAATCGACGGTATTACTGTTAAGCGTAAAGGTGATGTTCGTCAGGCGAAGCTTTACTACTTGCGTGGCCGCACCGGTAAGGCTGCTCGTATTAAAGAGAAGCTTAAGTAATTCAGGTTTTCGGTATACACTAAAAAAGCGGGTCAATTTGATCCGCTTTTTTTTTTACAAAAAGCTGGTTGTAAGCGAACCTTGTGGCAGTTCGTCTGTCCAAGTTGTCAGCATGTGTTAATTACAACTACAACAACAAAAGGTTATACAATGAAACAGGTTTCAAAGTTTGGATTAAGTGCTGTACTGCTGGCAGCCGTGGTGGGCATACAGGCATGCAAGCAGGAAGAAGCAAACGCTGCTGAGCGCTCTGCCGAGAAAGTACCTGCCCCGATTATTAAGCACCGTTCACAACCCGCCGAGGAAAAAGCTGCTGATTCTGTGCAACTGATTAAGGGTCAACTTGCTGCCAAGCTGCCTCGTTTGCCCGTTGTTAGTGTGACTGAATCTCAGGCCAAAGGGATTTATCAGGTGGAGCTTAGAGGCGGTGATGTTATTCATGTAACCGCTGATGCAAATTATATTATTAACGGTGATCTGTTGGCCGTTAAGCAAGATAAAATGGACAACATTACCGAAGCCTGGCGCAGTGAAAAGCGTATTGCGGCGCTGAGTAGCTTAAAAGACGAAGACCTGGTGGTGTTTCAGGCAGAGGGTGAAGAAAAAGGTGAAGTAATTGCCTTTACCGATACCAGCTGCGGCTACTGTCGCAAGCTTCATGTGGAAGTGCCGAAATTAAACGCCATGGGAATCACGGTTAAATACGCTGCCTGGCCGCGCTATGGGGTGAAATCGCCCGCAGGTCAAACCATTGCCAATATCTGGTGCGCAGCCGACAAGCAAAAGGCTATGACTCTGGGTAAAACCAACAAGCCTGTGCCAAAACCGGAAGGTGAGTGCGATACTGGCGTGATCCAGAACCAGATTGATATGGGGCGAGCCCTTGGGGTGCGCGGCACGCCAGCCCTGTTTCTGGCCGATGGCCGCAAAGTGGGTGGTTATCGCAAGGCATCAGATCTTGCCGCTGAATTGGGAATAAAATCTGATTAACCGGATCAGCCGGGTAAAACCCATAAGCCGCAGCCTTTCGCTGCGGCTTTTTTGTTTCTGGATGCTTCTGATTGTGGTAATCTTCCGGCCTTTACGCCAACTTTTAGAAATACCCATAATTAGAATTCGAGGTGCCTGGTTTGAAACCCGTAAATGTAGGAATCGTGGGGCTTGGAACAGTCGGTTCCGGTACTTTTAACGTCTTAACCCGCAACGCGGAAGATATTGCTCGCCGGGCTGGGCGGGCCATCAAGATTACCCACATTGGCGCTCGCCGGGACAATCCTGCTGCGGATACTTCAGGTTATAAAGTCAGCCGCGATGTTTTCGATGTAGTCAACGATCCCGAAGTCGATATTGTGGTTGAGCTGATTGGTGGCACCACGATTGCAAAAGATCTGGTTATGCAGGCTATCGACAACCAAAAGCACGTTGTGACTGCCAACAAGGCACTGATTGCTGAATGTGGCAATGAAGTCTTTGCCGCTGCTCAGGCAAAGGGCGTGAATGTTGCTTTTGAAGCGGGCGTTGCCGGTGGTATCCCCATTATTAAAGCCATCCGTGAAGGCTTGTCGGCCAACCAGTTGCAATGGGTTGCCGGTATTATCAACGGCACCGGGAATTTTATTCTTACCGAAATGCGCGATAAAGGCCGCGATTTCGATGATGTCTTAAAAGAGGCCCAGGAACTTGGCTATGCCGAGGCCGATCCCACTTTTGATGTGGAAGGTATCGACGCGGCCCACAAGTTGACTATTCTAGCCTCCATTGCCTTTGGTATTCCGTTGCAGTTTGAAAAAGCCTATACCGAAGGTATCAGCAATATCACCACTGCCGATGTAGAATACGCCGAAGAGCTGGGTTATCGGATCAAGCATTTAGGTGTAACACGCAAGCGAGAGCAGGGTGTTGAATTGCGAGTTCACCCTACGTTGATTCCTGAAGACCGCCTGATTGCCAATGTGAATGGGGTTATGAATGCGGTGTTAGCCATGGGCGACGCAGTTGGCCCAACCTTATATTATGGCCCCGGTGCCGGTGCTGAGCCAACGGCATCAGCGGTGGTTGCCGATGTGATTGATGTCGCCAGGGTATTAACCACCGACCCGGAAAATCGTGTGCCGCACCTGGCGTTCCAGGCAGACAGCCTGCACGACTTTCCGATTCTCCCCATTGAAGATATTGAAACTGCTTACTACTTAAGAATGCGTGCCAAAGATCACCCCGGTGTGCTGGCGAATGTGACCGGCGTGTTAAGCAAGGCCAATATCAATATTGAATCTATCCTGCAAAAAGAAGCCGATGAATCAAATGGCGAAGTGCCGATTATTTTGATTACCCGCAGGGTGCAGGAAAAAGAAATGAACGCAGCGTTAGCGCAAATTGAAGCGATGGACGACATCGTGGGTGGCGTGGTACGTATTCGTTTAGAACATTTGGATGCTGAATAGAATTGAGTGAGTTGGAAAGCAATTATGAGTACTCGTTATACTGGCCTAATTAACAAATACCGCGATCACTTGCCTGTGGGTGATGATACCCGTTTAATCAGCCTGGGCGAAGGTAACACCCCATTGATTCGTTTGAACAATGTGCCCCGAGCCATTGGTAAAGACGTTGATATTTACGTTAAGTATGAAGGTTTGAACCCAACAGGTTCGTTTAAAGATCGCGGCATGACAATGGCCGTTACCAAAGCGGTTGAAGAAGGCAGTAAAGCTATTATCTGTGCATCGACCGGCAACACATCCGCCGCTGCGGCAGCTTATGCAGCCCGTGCGGGTATCACTGCTTTTGTATTGATTCCTGAAGGCAAAATCGCCATGGGTAAGCTGGCTCAGGCAATGATGTATGGCGCGGTCATTTTACAGATTCGCGGTAACTTCGATGAAGGCATGAACCTGGTTAAGGAAGTGGCTGATCATGCCCCCGTAACCATTGTTAACTCCATCAACCCGTTCCGTTTGCAGGGTCAGAAAACCGCAGCCTTCGAAATCGTTGAAGAGCTGGGCGCAGCTCCTGATTATCACTGCCTGCCGGTGGGTAATGCAGGAAATATCACCGCGCACTGGATGGGCTATAAAGAATCTCATAAAGATGGCATTTCCAACAACCTGCCTAAAATGGTCGGTTATCAGGCAGCCGGTGCAGCGCCTTTCATGCGCGGTGCCATGGTGGATAACCCCGAAACCGTTGCCACCGCGATTCGTATTGGCCACCCGCAATCCTGGGATAAAGCCTGGAATGTGCAAAAAGAATCCGAAGGCTGGTTCGATGAACTTACCGATGAAGAAATTCTGGCCACCCAAAAAATGCTGGCGCAAACCGAAGGGGTGTTCTGTGAGCCTGCATCAGCGGCGTCTCTGGGTGGTGCCATTCGTGATGTTAAGTCAGGAAAAATCCCGGAAGGTTCCAAAATCGTATGTACCTTAACCGGTAACGGTTTGAAAGATCCTGATACCGCGATTGCACAATGCCAGAATGCAGAAATGATGACGATTGACGCCACCCTGGATGACGTTAAAAAGTCGATTCTGGATAATATGGCAAAATAATCCTGATTGCTGATCACCATTACATCACAATGGTTCAGGTAAGCGGATCTAAAACAGGGTGCTATTTATTTAGCGCCCTGTTTTATTTTAAGCTTGCCGGAATAATTAAATCCGTTACTTGTTCGCAGGCTTTTCGGCATTGATGAAAAAAATTACCCGCCGCACACTTAATAATTTTCAACGCTTTTCAGATGAAATTCCCTCAGCTTTGCAGCGTATTTATGCCGCAAGGGGCGTGTCGAAACCTGAAGAGGTGAATTTACAGTTAAGCCATTTAATTCCCGCCGGGCAATTAAAGGGCCTGGACGATGCGTTGGCGCTGCTGCAACAGGCATTACAGGATCGTTGGCGAATTTTGATTGTCGGTGATTTCGATGCCGACGGTGCAACCAGTTCCGCATTGAGTGTGTTGGCGCTGCGGGCTTTAGGGGCTGCTCATGTAGACTACCTGGTGCCTAACCGCTTTGAATATGGCTATGGGTTAACGCCGGAAATTGTTGCGGTGGCCAGCCAATCCCAGCCTGATTTATTGATTACGGTGGATAACGGTATTTCATCCATTGCTGGCGTGCAGGCCGCGAAAGAGGCCGGTATGAAAGTGCTGGTAACAGACCACCACTTACCGGGTAAAGAACTGCCGCAAGCCGATGCTATCGTTAACCCCAATCAGCCGGGGTGCCCTTTCCCCAGTAAAAACCTGGCCGGGGTGGGCGTGATTTTTTATGTGATGACGGCATTACGTACCCAACTGCAACAGGCGGGCTGGTTTGCCAGCCAGGGTATTGCCGTGCCCAATATGGCGGATTATCTGGATATTGTCGCCCTGGGTACGGTGGCCGATGTGGTGCCGCTGGATCACAACAACCGCATATTGGTGGAACATGGCCTGCGCCGTATTCGCGCTAACCGCTGCCGCCCCGGTATTGCTGCCATTATCGAAGTGGCAAAGCGTAATCAATCGCGGCTGGTGTCATCGGATTTGGGGTTTGCCATCGGGCCGCGCCTGAATGCCGCTGGCCGGTTGGATGATATGTCCCATGGAATCGAATGCCTGCTGGAGGATAATCCCCGTCTGGCCAGGGGTATGGCTATCGAACTGGATCAGTTGAACCATGATCGCAAAGCCATTGAATTCAGTATGCAGAACGAAGCGCTGGCGGCACTCAATCAATTACAGTTTTCCGAAGATCAGCTGCCCTGGGGCTTGTGCCTGTTTCGTAAAGACTGGCACCAGGGGGTGATTGGGATTCTGGCATCACGGATCAAAGAGCGTTTTCATCGCCCGGTGATTGTCTTTGCTCCGGGGGATGCTGGCGCGGCAGCCAATCCAATGAACGGCAGCGAAGTGAAAGGATCGGCCAGATCCATTCCCGGCCTGCATATTCGTGATGCCCTGGATGCCGTGGCTGCCCGGAATCCCGGCTTGATTTCAAAATTCGGCGGCCATGCCATGGCTGCCGGGTTAAGCCTGCCAATAGAAAATCTGGAAACCTTTAAGCAGGCCTTCGATAATCAGGTGCGCAGTATGATCAGCGAAGATGACCTTACCGGCGAAGTGCTTAGCGACGGCGAGCTGCAAACCGAGGAGCTGGATTTATCGTTTGCCCGACTGCTCCGCGATGCCGGGCCGTGGGGTCAGGGTTTTCCGGAGCCGGTGTTTGATGGCCAGTTTGAATTATTGGAACAGCGCATTGTGGGGGAAAAACACCTGAAAATGGTATTAACGGTGCCCCAGTCAAACCGGTTAATGGACGCCATTGCGTTCAACGTAGATCTGGCACAATGGCCAAACCACAAAGCCAAGCGGGTGCATTTGGCTTACCGGCTGGATGTAAACGAGTATCGCGGCGTGGAAAACCCGCAAATGATGGTCGAGCATCTGCAAGCGCTCTAGTGTTTCGCCAGCAGCACAGGTAAAATAGCGCCCCTTTTATCGAATTTGGCAGCCTGTTATTCCTATGGAAATCAATCCAATCGTTACCCGTATTAAAGACCTCCGCGAGCGCACCGATGCGCTTAGGGGGTATCTTTGACTTCGATGGCAAACAAGAGCGTTTAGATGAAGTTACCCGCGAACTGGAAAACCCGGCCATTTGGAATGAGCCGGAACGTGCCCAGGCGCTGGGTAAGGAACGCTCTTCGTTAGAAGCGGTCGTTGATACCATTCGCAAACTCGACAGCGGCCTGGATGACGCCGATGCACTGTTGGAACTGGCGGTGGAAGAAAACGACGAAGACACACTCAGCGAAACCATTGCTGAACTCGATGCATTAGCCGCCGATGTTGGCCTGCTGGAATTTCGCCGCATGTTTGCCGGCGACATGGATCAAAACCCCTGTTACCTGGATATTCAATCCGGTTCCGGTGGCACCGAAGCCCAGGACTGGGCGGAAATGCTGTTGCGTATGTACCTTCGCTGGTGCGAAACCAAGGGCTTTAAAGCCGAATTGATCGAATGTTCAGCCGGTGAAGTGGCGGGCATTAAAAGCGCCACTGTGTATGTGCAGGGCGATTACGCCTTTGGTTGGCTGCGCACTGAAACCGGCGTACACCGCTTGGTGCGCAATTCCCCGTTTGATTCCGGCAACCGCCGACATACTTCGTTTTCCAGTGTGTTTGTGTCGCCAGAAGTGGACGACAATATTGATATTGAAATCAATCCTGCCGATTTAAGAATTGATACCTACCGCGCCAGTGGTGCTGGTGGTCAGCATGTTAACCGAACGGATTCAGCGGTGCGTATTACCCACGAACCCACCGGCATTGTGGTGCAGTGTCAGAATGATCGCTCCCAGCATAAAAACAAGGCACAGGCAATGAACCAGTTACGTGCCAAGTTATATGAGTTTGAAATGCTCAAGCAGAATCAGGAAAAACAGGCGCTGGAAGATTCCAAATCAGACATCGGCTGGGGCAGTCAGATTCGTTCCTATGTGCTGGATCAATCAAGAATCAAAGATCTGCGTACCAATGTGGAACACATGAATCCCAAAGCCGTGTTAGATGGCGATCTGGATGGATTTATTGAAGCCAGCCTGAAAGCCGGTTTGTAAAAATTTTTAAGTTATTAACCCCGACGTTTTATTAAAAGAGAAATAGGTACAGTTAATGAAAGAGCAAAACGAGCCGTTAAGCCAGGAAGATGAAAACAAACTCATCGCGGAACGTCGAGGCAAACTAAAACAGATTCGTGAACAGCGCAATGCGTTCCCCAACAGCTTTCGCCGCGATCAATATTGCCAGGATCTGCAAGATACTTATGGCGATAAGGAAAAGCCTGAACTGGAAGCCCTTGGTATTAAAGTAAAAGTGGCCGGGCGGGTTATACGCAACCGTGGTGCTTTTATGGTGATTCAGGATATGACGGGCACAATTCAGTTATATGTGAATCGCAAGGGCCTGGATAAAGCAACTCTGGCCGATATTAAAACCTGGGATCTGGGTGATATTGTGGGTGCCGAAGGTTTGCTGCATAAGTCTGGCAAAGGTGATTTATATGTGGACATGGAAAACTGTGCCCACCTGGTAAAATCGTTGCGCCCGCTGCCGGATAAATTCAAAGGTTTTACCGATACCGAACAACGCTACCGCCAGCGGTATGTCGATTTGATTATGAATGAAGATGTGCGCGAGACATTTATTATTCGTACCCGCATTATCGACTGTATGCGCCGCTTTTTAAGCGAACGTCAGTTTCTGGAAGTGGAAACGCCAATGATGCAGGCGATTCCCGGCGGTGCCACCGCACGACCGTTTACCACCTTTCACAATGCCCTGGATATTGAATTATTTTTGCGGATTGCCCCGGAGTTATATTTAAAACGATTGATTGTTGGCGGCTTCGAACGTGTTTTTGAAATTAACCGTAACTTCCGTAATGAAGGTTTATCAACCCGCCATAATCCTGAATTTACCATGGTTGAGTTTTACCAGGCCTATGCGGATTATGAAGATTTAATGGATCTTACCGAACAGATGCTGCGCCATATTGCCGAACAGGTGCTGGGCAAAACCGATATTGAATATCAGGGCGAAACCTATCATTTTGGTAAACCCTTTACCCGCATGAGCGTGTTTGAATCTATTTTGCACTTTAACCCCGAACTTAGCGCTGAGCAGATTTCCGATTTGGAAAGCGCCCGTAAAGTGGCTGAAGGATTAGATATTCCCTTAAAACCGGGTTACGGTTTGGGTAAAGTGCAAATCGAAATTTTCGAAAAAACCGTTGAGCACCGCTTAAAAGAACCCACTTTTATTACCCAATACCCCACGGAAGTTTCACCGCTGGCACGGCGCAACGATGAAGATCCGTTTGTTACCGACCGATTTGAATTTTTCGTGGGTGGCCGTGAAATTGCCAATGGCTTTTCGGAATTAAACGATCCAGAAGATCAGGCAGAACGCTTTCAGCAGCAAGTGGCCGAAAAAGATGCCGGTGATGATGAAGCCATGCATTTTGATGATGACTATGTGCGAGCACTGGAATACGGTATGCCACCCACAGCAGGCGAGGGCATTGGTATAGATCGCCTGGTCATGTTGTTTACCGATTCGCCTTCGATTCGTGATGTGATCCTGTTCCCCCACATGCGCCCGCAAGCATAATCAGATTGGCAGCGGCATGGATGATTCCGCCAGCCGCTGCATACAGGATGTTTTTTTTGGGCAGGATAAAGTGTTTTTATGAACGATGACATTGCGTTAAATTACCGGGGCAGAAAAGCAAGCCGCGCCAGAAGCGAGCAACGTCGCAAAGCCATTCTTGAAGCCGCATTACGCCTGGTTGTTTCCGATGGCGTGCGCGGCGTTCGTCACCGAGCAGTAGCCAAAGAAGCCGAGGTGCCATTGTCGGCAACCACCTATTACTTTAAAGATATTGGCGATTTAATTGTCGATACCTTTACCCTGTTTGCCGAAAAAGCAATGAGTGATGTGGTTGTCCCTGTTCATCAGGATGTCGCCGCTTTTATTGCCGCAAACGATGTGCAAACGCTTACTGATCCAGCCACCAGCCGCCAGTTGGTCGATGCCATGGCCACGCTGATTGCAGCACATATTCACCACGAATTGTGTGAAAAACGCGATCACCTGATAGCGGAACAGGCTTTTATGCATGAATCCATTCGTGATCCGAAATTAAAAGATATGGCCAGGCACTATTACGAACACCTGGTTCTGGGTATGAAAAAATTGTGTGAACAGCTTGCTATTCAGGAACCTGAGATTGCCGCAGATATGTTGATGGCAACGATTTTTCGTATTGAATACGAAGGCTTGTTATTGGAAAACCCCGCAGCGTTTGATGTTAACCGCGCCAAAAAAATTCTCAAGCGACAGTTTTTGTCGTTAATCCAGCCAGTAAATGATTAGTAATAATGACTGATTTATTAGCACCTGAAACCGGTGTGCAAAACGACCGGGTAAAAATTGAAGCAAGCTGGAAACAACGCTTATCAGCAGAATTCCAAAAAGACTATATGAAACACCTGCGCGCTTTTTTGTTGCAGGAAAAAAAAGCGGGCAAGGTGATTTACCCCAAAGGCGAAGAATACTTTAATGCCTTTAACCTGACACCCTTTGAAAAAGTAAAAGTGGTGATCATCGGCCAGGATCCGTATCACGGCCCCAACCAGGCCCACGGTTTGTGTTTTTCAGTGCAGCCCGGCGTGCCTTTTCCGCCCTCGTTAAAAAATATGTTCAAAGAAATTCACGATGAACTCGGCCTGCCAATTCCCAGCCACGGCTGTTTAACCCACTGGGCGGAGCAGGGCGTGCTGTTGCTCAATGCCGTGCTGACAGTAGAACAAAGCAAAGCCGCCGCCCATCAGGGCAAAGGCTGGGAAACATTTACCGATGCGGTAATTCATAAAGTGAACGATGAACTAAATAATGTGGTGTTTCTGCTGTGGGGTTCATACGCACAGAAAAAAGCGAGCTTTATAGATACCTCCCGGCATTGCGTATTAAAGTCACCCCACCCGTCGCCTTTATCTGCCCATCGTGGATTTTTTGGCAATGGCCATTTCAAAAAGTGTAATGAGTATTTAGAAGCAAAAGGGCTGGCACCGATAGATTGGAGTGTGCCTGGTTAGTGGGGTTGGGAGGATAAGCAAGACCAAACTCTGAGTTATGGGTGACTATTGCGGGCAATATGGTTATGGTTTAAAAAAACAATAATAACCGGGTTAACGTACCCAAACCCGACCTACAGAGGTAACCGCCATGACTCAAACAGCTCCTTACTCTGTGCCCCAGTTAATCGCGGGCGAATTTCGGCAAAGCGTATCCACTGATTGGATTGATGTTACTAATCCTGCCACGCAACAGGTGATTGCGCGGGTTCCCTGTGCAACGCCAGCAGAAATACAACAGGCCATTGATGCGGCCAAAGCTGCCTTTAATGAATGGCGAGAGACGCCGGTGCCAGTCCGTGCCCGGGTGATGTTGAAGTATCAGCAGTTGCTGAAAGAGCATCACGATGAGCTGGCAGAAATACTGGCCAGGGAAACCGGGAAAACCTTTGAAGATGCCAAAGGCGACGTTTGGCGTGGTATTGAAGTGGTGGAACATGCCGCTAATATCCCCAGCTTGCTGATGGGGGAAACCGTCGAAAATGTCGCCAGTGAAATAGACACTTATTCCTACACCCAGCCGTTGGGTGTGTGTGCCGGTATTACCCCGTTTAACTTTCCGGCGATGATTCCCCTGTGGATGTTCCCGCTGGCTATTGCCTGCGGTAATGCCTTTATTCTTAAACCGTCGGAACAGGACCCGCTAACCCCCATGAGGCTTGCCGAGCTGTTGTTGGAAGCTGGTGCCCCTGCCAATATTCTTCAGGTTATTCATGGTCGCAAAGAATCGGTGGATGCTTTGCTTACCGATCCTGCCATTAAGGCCATCTCCTTTGTGGGTTCAGTGCCTGTTGGTCAGGCAATTTATAAAACCGGCACCGACCACATGAAGCGCGTGCAGGCATTTGCCGGTGCGAAAAATCATATGGTGGTGATGCCGGATGCGAACAGGCAGCAGGTAATTAATAATATTGTCGGCGCGTCTGTTGGTGCTGCCGGGCAGCGCTGTATGGCGATCAGCGTGGCGGTGTTGGTGGGCGAGGCCAAGGACTGGGTAGAGGATATTAAAAAGGCGCTGCAAAGTGTGCGCCCCGGTGCATGGGATGATCCCCAGGCCGCTTATGGGCCATTGATCAGCCCGCAGGCCAGGCAGCGGGTTTTAAATCTGATTCAGCAAGGCAAGGATGAAGGCGCTACCTGCCTGCTGGATGGTTCTGACGTGGTGGTGGAAGGGTATCCTGATGGCAACTGGGTGGGGCCGACACTGTTTACCGATGTGACGGTGGATATGAGTATCTACAAAGAAGAAATTTTTGGGCCGGTGCTTTGTGTTCTTACCGTTGAATCTTTGGATGAGGCCATTGAATTAATTAACCGTCACCCCTGTGGTAATGGCACCTCTATTTTTACCGCCAGTGGCGGCGCTGCCCGCCGTTATCAGCATCAGATCGAAGTGGGCCAGGTGGGTATTAATGTGCCGATTCCAGTGCCGCTGCCGTTCTTTTCCTTTACTGGTTGGAAAGCGTCTTTTTATGGCGATCAGCACGCCTATGGCAAGCAGGCGATTCGTTTTTATACCGAAACCAAAACCATTACCGCCCGTTGGTTTGATGATGATATTCCAGCGGCCCATGATCCGAACATGACCATTAATTTAAAGTAAGTCCTATGGATTTTAATCTTAACGAAGATCAGATTGCCTACCAGGATGCAGCACGCGCCTTTGCCGCGAATGAACTGGCCCCCCACGCCGCAGAGTGGGATCAGCAGCAGCATTTTCCGGTGGATGTGATTCGCAAGGCCGGGGAATTAGGTTTCTGTGGCCTGTATTCGCCGCAATCTGCTGGTGGTTTGGGCCTGAGCCGGTTGGATGCCCATGTTATTTTTGAAGAATTAGCCTGTGGCTGTACCGCAACGGCGGCTTATATCACCATTCATAACATGTGTGCCTGGATGCTGACCAGCTTTGCCAATGAGCACATGGTGAACCAATGGGGCGCGGCGTTAACTTCTGGTGAAAAACTGGCCTCCTACTGTTTAACCGAGCCGGGTGCCGGGTCTGATGCTGCATCGTTAACAACAAGTGCCCACCATGAAGGCAAACACTATGTGTTAAATGGTACCAAGTGTTTTATATCCGGTGCCGGGTCTACCGATGTGTTGCTGGTTATGGCGCGTACCGGTGCTCCTGGCGTTAAAGGTATTTCCTGTTTTGTGGTGCCTGCGGATTTGCCGGGTATCAGTTATGGCCGTAAAGAAGAAAAAATGGGCTGGAATTGCCAGCCGACGCGAACCATTACTTTCGAAAACGTAAAAATTCCTGAAAACCATTTAGTGGGTAAAGAAGGCCAGGGCTTTGTGTTTGCCATGAAAGGGTTGGATGGTGGCCGTATTAACATTGCCACTTGTTCACTTGGGGCAGCACAGGCAGCGCTGGATGCATCGCAACGCTATATGCATGAACGCCATCAGTTTGGTAAACCGATTGCGAACTTTCAGGCTTTGCAATTCAAGCTGGCCGATATGGCCACTGAACTGGTGGCAGCGCGGCAAATGGTTCGCCTGGCGGCATTTAAATTAGATAGCAAAGCACCCGACGCAACCACCTATTGTGCAATGGCGAAACGCTTCGCCACCGATGTCGGCTTTAATGTTTGTAATGCAGCGCTGCAAATCCACGGCGGTTATGGGTACATCCGCGAGTATCCGTTGGAGCGCTATATGCGCGATGCCCGAGTGCATCAGATTTTGGAAGGCACTAACGAAGTGATGAGGCATATTGTTGCGCGTCGGATATTAATGGAAGGCGCAACCGAGGCAATACGATGAAAGCCACCATACGCTAATCAGAAAGCAATTATAAAAAGGTTAACTCAATGTCAGATGTTGTTTTATTTGAAACGCTTAATACCAACGATGGCCAGCAACTGGCAATCGCCACGCTTAATGCCGAAAAATCGCTGAATGCGTTAAGCGTTGAAATGGTAGAACTGTTAATTCCTCAACTTGAGCAATGGCAGCAAGATCAATCGGTTGTTTGTGTGCTGTTAAAGGCCGCTGGCGACAAGGCGTTTTGTGCCGGTGGAGATATTCGCCGCTTGTACGATAGCATGATTGAATGCGGTGCCGACAAACCCAACGATTATGCAGAAGCATTTTTCGAGCACGAATACCGGCTGGATTATTTGATTCACACTTATTCCAAGCCGTTAATCGTTTGGGGGCATGGCATTGTGATGGGTGGCGGTATCGGTTTAATGTCCGGGGCCAGCCATCGCGTGGTGACAGAAAAATCCCGATTAGCCATGCCGGAAATTAATATTGGCCTTTATCCTGATGTGGGTAGCACCTGGTTTTTAAATCACGCCACCGGGCGCACCGGTTTGTTTCTGGGTTTAACCGGGGCGAGCATTAACGCAGCGGATGCGTTGTTTATTGGCCTGGCGGATCGCTTTATTGCGCATCAGCATCAGGCGGCGGTGATTAAGGGGTTATGCGCTGCAAATTGGCAAGATCAAACCCGTGATGCGGCGGGTATTGTTTCCAAGGTATTGCGTGGTTTTGAAGATTTATCCGCATTGCCCGAAAGCCCGGTACGTGGCCACTATGATTTGATTCAACAGGTAACAGATGGCGATAACCTGGCAGAAATCGCCGCGAATATTGATGGCATTGCAGGCGATGATAAATGGCTGCAAAAAGCAAAAGCGGGTTTAAAAAACGGCTGCCCGACGACCGCGCATCTGGTGTATCAACAATTAAAACGCGGTAAAAAACTGTCGCTTAAAGCGGTGTTTCAGTTGGAGCTTATTATGTCTTTACAGTGCAGCCGCCACGGGGATTTCCCTGAAGGGGTACGCGCACTGTTGGTCGATAAGGACGGCGCACCGAAATGGCGGCATTCGTCGGTGGCGGATGTGCCCGATGCCTGGGTGGAGCAGCATTTTATTGCCCCCTGGGGTGATGCAGAAAACCCTTTAAGTGATCTTTAATTCACGTCAGCAGTATTTAAAAAAATAATAACCAAGGGGTAAATAATTATGGCGAGCATCGGTTTTATTGGTTTGGGTAATATGGGTGGCCCAATGGCGGTGAACCTGGTTAAAGCAGGCCATCATGTTAAGGTGTTCGATTTACTGGCAGCAAATAAAGAAGCGGCGGTATCGCAGGGGGCGACTGCGGCTGCTTCGGCCATTGATGCGGTTAAGGATGTGGAGTTTGTTGTGTCGATGCTGCCATCTGGCCCGATTGTGGAAAGCCTGTATATTCACGATAGCAAACTGTTAGATGAAATAGCCCCTGAAACTCTGGTGATCGACTGTTCAACAATAGCGCCCGAAAACGCGATTCGTGTTGCGGATGCTGCCAGGCAAAAAGGCATTACCGCCATTGATGCTCCGGTATCTGGTGGTGTGGGTGGCGCGATTGCGGGTACGCTTACGTTTATTGTTGGCGGTGATGAGGATGCTTTTACTCGCGCCAAGCCAGTGCTTGCCAGCATGGGCAAAAATGTTTTTCATGCGGGCGATCATGGCGCCGGTCAGGTCGCAAAAATCTGTAATAACATGCTGCTGGCGGTACATATGATTGGTACTGCTGAAGCCTTGCAAATGGGTGTTGATAACGGCCTGGATGCCAAAGTGCTGTCAGACATTATGTTGCAAAGCTCCGGCCGCAACTGGTCGCTGGAATTATATAACCCCTATCCGGGGGTAATGGATGGCGTGCCTGCATCAAACCAATACAATGGCGGCTTTCAGGTTGATCTGATGAATAAGGACCTGGGCCTGGCGGTTGATGTTGCCCTGAAAAGCAAGTCAAGCACGCCAATGGGTAATGTCGCCAAAAGCCTTTACGCAATGCTTGGTCGACAGGGAAATGGCAGCAAGGATTTTTCCAGCATTCAAAAGCTTTTCCAGCCGGGTGATGAATAGTTTTTTGAACTCTGTTTCACTAACAAGGTGGGGCATGTGGGCTTGTATGAAAAAGTGAAGATGGAAATAAGAAGGATATAAATTGAAAAAACTATGCTTGCTGTCGTTACTTTTTGCTTTAACGGCCTGTTCTTCGGATGAAGGTAAGAAATTATCAAAAATATACTATCTGGGTGCGTTGCAAATAGATATTCCAGCGGGAGCAACTGCTCAGATCATAACGGGAAGCAAAGATCATCACGTATTATATAAATACGGAAACGAAAAAGGAAAAAACTACCTTGCCATTAGCCAACTGATTAATGGTTATCCTGTTGATTTTGGCTGTGATGTAGAGCAAATGGTTGCAGCGATATTTACTGAAAATAAAAATCCAGGTTGTAATAAAAGCGCATATGACGGATTTAAAGAGGCTTACAAAAATAAAGCAGATGTTTCCGTTGTAGCGTCAGATAACGCAACAATATATTTTTCCAAAAAAGATAAAAGCAACGCTTTTGTTAAAACATCTGCTGGTATTGTCCATGTCGAAAGCGATTGGCTGGATTTAAAAAACTACGTCAGTATTGATAGCACTAATATATAGATGCCTGTATCACGAAGCCAAAGATTAAAGTAACGCTTGGTGGCGTGCTTTAATCTGGCATTTATCAGTATATGTTCAATAAATACGTTGATGTTCCACTAAAAATTACTGCAACATGGCCATAGCCGCAGCCATTTCATCGGATAAATCTTCGCCTTCGGTATCTTCCACCTGGGGATCAAGGCCCAGTCGGTTAAAAGCGGTTACGTTGCTCCAGTCAAAGGTGGTCAGTGGATGGTCTGTGCCAATATAGCTTTGCAGATTGGCAACCGTCACAATGTCGGTATAGTCTGGTGTATCTGTTCCGGTATCGCGCTTAAAGGTCAGGTGCCCTTTGGGTACGGCTACCAGCTCTTCCGGAAACTCCCAGGACTCTAAAATTCGAGTGCCCACATGGGGGTGAATTTTATCAATCACTCGTGACAGGGTAATGGGGTCGTTTAGTTTACCATTGTCTTCAGCGTAGGTAAGTATGGGAAGCACACCGATATTATGCACCAGCCCCGCCAGGGTTGCCTGATCAGGTTTCAGTTTCGTGTAATGGCGGCATAGCACGTTGGCAATCCCGGCAACCTCGGTGCTGTGTTTCCAGTTTTTGCGCATGGTTTTATCAATCAAATCGGAAGTCGCCTGAAACATTTGTTCCATCGCCAGGCCAGTTACCAGATTGGAAATACAGGTCATACCTAATCGCGCAATGGCCATTTGCACATCGTTAATTTCCTTCGAGCCACGCATGATAGGGCTGTTGGCTACTTTAATGATTCTGGCGGTCATGGCGGCATCGTTGTTAATGACTTTCGAGAGATCTGACGCCGATGCGTCCGGGTTTTCTGCGGTATCCCGTGCTTGAAGAGCCACTTCCGGTAAAGTAGGCAATACCATTTCGTCGTTTTTGATCATCGTAACCAGTTCATGCAGAACGGTTTCTTCAATACTGGCCATTCGCCATTACTCCTAATCAGTTAAACCCAGGTGAGCGGAAAAAACGCACCTAAATTTAATTTATAGCATAGGGCAGCGATACTAGCGTGAGTTTCAGACCATCATTTTGTTCTAAGTGAAGGGGTTTAGGTTCCGTTTCCGGTGGTTTGAGTAACACATTACCAAAGCTGATATCGGGGTTTTTGCTGGTTTGATAACAGGTTATCAGCTCGGCACATTTTTGTTGTTTGTCGTTATAAAATACTGCGTTATCAGGAACAGCCTGTTGTGTTGTAAATGCTGCCAGGCGTTTTTTTACTTTGCCCTTAAAGTGGATACGTGCCACTACTTCCTGGCCTTTGTAGCAGCCCTTGTTAAAGCTGATGCCGTCAATGGCATCGTAATTAAGTTCCTGTGGAAGGTATCGATCTCGCTGGGTTTGCTCTACCAGTACCAGGCCATTACGCGCAAGGATCGCCAGGGCATCGTTTTCGCTGCCAATGTTCTGGTTTGCGAAAATGCGGGTTACTTGTTCCCGGGCGGCAATGCCCAGGTTGATGGCGGGAATATGGGGGTTGTTAAAGCTGGTGTGTGGGCTCTGTTCCGTCCAGTGCAGGAAAGGGTAGCTGGCCTGGTTTTCTTGCAGCTGTACCTGGGAAAACAAAGCGTATTTTTGCAGTAATTTCAGTAAATAGCCCGCCTGCCCGTTGGGTAGCACCAGTTGCAGGGTTTCGCCGGTGGGAATGGCGATAAAACTGGCTTCAATACGCCCTTTCAGGTTCAGGTGGGCACCTATCAAGGATTCACCTTTTTCCAGTCGGCGGGTGTCGCACGTAATCTGACCCTGTAAAAAGCTGAAACGGTCAGGCCCCGAGACTTCCAATGCAGAAAATGATGCCAGCGGATACAGCAGGCCGTTGGCGGTGTTGTTTTCAATATCAGTTGCTGTGGTATTCAGCGTGTGGCAATTCAGGGTTGCTGACAGCGCAGTCCAACTCATTGAAACCTCGGTTTTTATTGGCATGAATGGGCGCATGATAATGCTATTTGCTGCTAATTACAGCAGATTGCTGATGTGGTTATTGCCTTGGGGTATAATCCTGCCCTTAGTTAAACGGAGAATTTACCCTGATGTCGAACATTTATTCCGAGGATGAACTGAAGCGATTATCCTGGCAGTGCCGTCGTGGTATCAAAGAAGTGGAGGTGTTGTTGGCCCCGTTTTTTGAGAACCATTTTGCAGAGCTTTCCGATGCCGATAAACAGCTGTTTGTTGAGCTGCCGGTTGTGCGGCAGCCTGCTGGGTTTATGTTCTGTACCGCTATGTTTTATTGCAGGCAAAACGCTCGGTGACAAGAATTCAGTGGGCGACTGATGGCTGGTTTGTTACTACCCGTCAAAAAATTGAAGGGCCGCTGGTGTTGCGTAGCAGTACCCGGGTTGCCAGAAGCCTGATATTACTGCATTTTGGCCGCCCGCCCGGTCACCCTGTTACTCGCCCGTTGCGCCACTTTACTGTAGATTTTGTGGTACCTGTTTTGCCAGACAGCCTGGATCAGGAAAGCTATCGGGCGTTGCAGATATTTCTGCGCTGGCAAAGGGCAGCTGTTTTAAACCCGCTATTGGCCCCTGAAAAGGGCTCCTGAAAATAGCCTTTAAGAATCTGGCGTTTGTCAGCTAAAGCTAGTCTTCTTTAAAGGGGCGCTGCGGGTCTAAAACCGTATCAACCGCGTTGTCCTGTTGGTTGGGGTAATCCAGGGTAAAGTGCAATCCGCGGCTTTCCTTGCGCTTCAGGGCGCTATTAATAATTAACTCTGCAACCAACACCAGATTGCGCAGCTCAATCAGGTCGTTAGATACTTTGTAGTTGTTGTAATACTCCAGAATTTCTTTTCTTAACAGTTTAACCCGGTGCTTGGCCCGTTGCAGGCGTTTATCGGTACGAACAATGCCCACGTAGTCCCACATAAAGCGGCGCAATTCATCCCAGTTATGGGAAATAACCACGTCTTCATCAGAATCCGTCACCTGGCTTTCATCCCAGTTGGGGATTTCAACATCAGCAATGCTTTGGTTAAGTCTGGTGTGAATGTCTTTACTGGCACTGATTGCAAATACCAGGCATTCCAACAGCGAATTGCTGGCCATGCGGTTGGCACCGTGAAGGCCGGTGGAAGCGGTTTCACCGATGGCGTACAGGCCGTCAACGTCTGTTTTGCCGTGCAGGTTGGTCATTACACCGCCGCAGGTGTAATGGGCGGCGGGAACAATGGGAATCGGTTCCCGGGTAATGTCCATTCCCAGTTGCATGCATTTTTCATAAACCGTTGGGAAATGATCTTTGATAAAGCCTTCCGGTTTGTGGGATATATCCAGGTACAGGCATTCTACCCCCAGGCGCTTCATTTCGTGGTCGATCGCCCGGGCGACAATATCCCGTGGAGCCAGTTCTTGCCGGTCATCAAAACGCTGCATAAAACGCTCGCCATTCGGCAGCCTTAAATACCCTCCCTCGCCACGAACTGCTTCGGTCACTAAAAATGAACGGGCTTCAGGATGGTACAAGCAAGTGGGATGAAACTGGTTAAACTCCATATTGGCAACGCGGCAGCCTGCCCGCCAGGCCATGGCTACGCCATCACCCGTGGCAATGTCGGGGTTGCTGGTGTAAAGGTATGCCTTGCTGGCACCTCCGGTGGCTAACACTACAAAGCGGGCTGCATGGGTTTCCACAGTACCGGTTTCAAGGTTCAGTACATAGGCTCCCAGTACATGGTTGCCCTCCAGATTCAGGCGTCGGGTGGTAATTAAATCAATGGCGACGTGTGATTCGTACAGGGAAATATTTTCCAGTTGTCGGGCGCCGTTGATCAGGGTTTCTGAAACGGCCTTTCCGGTGGCATCTGCTGCGTGAATCACTCGCCGGTGGCTGTGCCCACCTTCTTTCGTTAAATGATATTCGCTCTGGCCTTTGCTATCGGTTTCCTTGTCAAAACGAACACCTTGTTCAATCAGCCAGCGAATGGCTTCGGGGCCGTTTTCCACCGTAAATCTCACGGCGTTTTCCCGGCAAAGCCCACCACCGGCAATTAACGTGTCTTTGATATGGGAATCTACGGAATCGTGTTCATCCAGTACCGCTGCAACGCCACCTTGTGCATAGTAGGTGTTAGCGGCAGTGAGTGGGCCCTTGCTTAAAACGCCCACTTTGGCGAAAGGTGCCAGACGAATGGC
>PDWJ01002109.1_pt1 | contig 41577 bp, 43 predicted proteins | sample 1430881 | NCBI WGS metagenome assembly PDWJ01 (sample SAMN01162460, study PRJNA174530) | Oral metagenome, whole genome shotgun sequencing project. | biome: Marine environment; feature: Marine mammal; material: Swab sample of the gingival sulcus; isolation source: swab sample of gingival sulcus...
TCATTCTGTGACAAACCCGATTCAGACCATTGTTTGATGTGGTTACTCCAGAAAATAGACCGTTTTTGGCTTTCCGCTTTTGTTACTGACATGTTGATGGGCATCCTTCATTGTTGATATTATTCATGTTAGTGAATATCTCTTGAAATCTGGCAGGGCATTTCATCCCAAATCCGGCCCGGCGCTTGAAGAATGGGTCCAGTATCGTTTGGCTAAAGTACTCGAGGCCAAAGCAGGATTAATGGCGGGTGGGATGCGTAGAAGTGCTACATTTAAAAAACTTACAGACAAACAACGTACGCCTGTGGAAGCCTGCGCCACGTATTTGAAAAATAAGGCACCCTACCTTAAATACCATCATTATCTTGATCTTGGCTTTCCGATTGCCACAGGGGGTATTGAGGGCGCATGCCGTCACCTTGTAAAGGATCGAATGGATATAACTGGTGCCAAATGGCGGTTATCCAGTGCTGAAGCAGCACTGCGCCTGCGTGCCTTGCGGAGTAGTAACGATTTTGATGAGTATTGGAATTTTCATGATGAAGCCTGTGAATACGAACGGAATCATCAGGCTCTTTATCAACATGGTGAGGTTCCGCCTACAAAGCTGCCACAATCTTCACCTAAACGACGGCAAATCTGTCCCCAAAACTTAAGGTATGATATCAGTGTTTAAGGAGTTGGCACCTGATCATGGGTCTTATCCAGGCGATACCTGAGAGATCTTAAGCTTAAATTTAATAGTTCGGCTGCCTTGCTTTTGTTGCCCTGGGCAATTTCCATGGCTTTTTTGAGATGCGGTTATTTTGAACCCCCTCTATCCAGCGCCGGCGTTTGTGCGAAGAGATGGTCAGGCTTTCGGGCAGAATGATATTGGTTGAAGAAAGCGCCACAGAGCGCTCAATAAGGTTCTCAAGCTCCCTGACATTGCCTGGGAAGGAATACCGGTTTAAAAAATCAACGGCATAGGACGACAGCTTTACAATATCTTTGCCCAGTTTTTTTGAATATTTCTCCACAAAATGCGCTGCAAGCAATTCCACATCCCCTTTTCTGTCCCGTAAAGGGGGCACCTTAATGGGGATTACATTGAGGCGGAAAAACAGATCTTCCCTGAAATTGCCGTCAATGACCTCCTGTTCCAGCTTTTTATTGGTGGCGGAAATAATCCTGACATCCACATCAATTTCCCGGGTGCCGCCCACGAGCTTAAACCGGGTTTCCTGGACGGCCCGCAAGAGCTTTACCTGCAGAAAGGTGGATAGTTCCCCGATCTCATCCAGAAAAATCGTACCGGTATTGGCCGCCTCAAACAATCCCTGCTTGTCTAGCACAGCCCCGGTAAAAGCGCCTTTAACATGACCAAAAAATTCGCTTTCCATGAGCGTGTCAGGAATGCCGCCGCAGTTGACGACCACAAAGGGATTGTCTTTGCGCTCGGAATTATCGTGGATGGCCCGGGCGATAAGCTCCTTGCCGGTTCCACTTTCACCGGAGATCAACACATTGGTTTTGGTGGGGGCAATCTGACGGATTCGCTTATAAATTGCCTGCATGCCTGGACTGTTACCGATGATGCGGTTAAAATGCAGATGGTTTTTCAGTTCAGTTGACCGGTACGCCTTTTCCTGCTCCACGGTCAAAAGCTCAAGGGCCTTGGCAATGGTCGCGTTAAGCTCATTGTTGTCAAAGGGCTTGGGAACAAAATCGTAAGCCCCCTCGTTCATTGCCTCCACAGCGATTTCCGTTGTGGCATAGGCGGAGATCATGATCACCACGGTATCCGGAGACTGCTTTTTCACAGCACGCAGCACATCCAGCCCTGTAATATCGCCTAAACGAATATCAGTGAGTACCAGATCGTATTTTTTCTGCTTAATTCTGTTCAGGGCCTGTTTGCCGTTTTTAGCAAGGGTGACGTGATACCCTTTTTTGGACAAAAGCATCTCCAGGAACTGGCGCATACTCAGTTCGTCATCCACCACCAAAATGCTGTGTGCGTTTGCCATTGGATTCTACCTATCCCGAATTAATTTCTAGTGTAAACAATCCGGCCGGCAACGATGGTTAAGGCTGCCGCACCCGTAAGTCTGCGGCCGGCAAAAGGCGTGTTGCGTCCTTTGCTGACAAATAAATTGGGATCTACGGTCCAGTGGGCATCCAAATCAATGAGGGTGAGGTCCGCCGGATTGCCCGGCACAATATCGTTGTTGATCCCCATCAGATCTGCCGGTGCCTTGGCCATTTTTTCCACCAGCTGCACCAGGGTCAAATGGCCCTGGGCCACAAGGTCCAGACATAGCCCTAACGACGTTTCGAGTCCCACAATACCAAATGCGGCCTGGTCGAACTCCACCTGTTTCTCATCCTCGGCGTGGGGGGCATGGTCCGTAGCGATCATGTCGATGGTGCCGTCGATCAGTCCCGCAATAATGGCAGCCCGATCCTTGTCACTGCGCAAGGGCGGGTTCATCTTGAAATTGGTGTCATAGGACGGAATATCGGCATCCGTGAGGGTAAAATAGTGAGGGGCGGTTTCACAGGTGACAGGCAGTCCCTTTGCCTTGGCCGCCCGGATGGCCTCAATGGACTGGGCCGTACTCATGTGACAGAAATGCACTCTGGCGCCGGTCAGTTCAGCCAGGGCAATATCGCGCATCACCATGACGGACTCCGCAGCATTGGGGATTCCTTTGATTCCCATCACCGTGGCAGGCAGCCCTTCGTTCATGGATCCCCCATCGGCAAGGTGCTTATCTTCGGCATGGACAAACACAGGAATGTCTAAAGATTTGCAGTATTCCAGCGTCCGCCGCATGAGCTGGGAATCGGAAACCGGCATGCCGTCATCGGTCACGGCCCGTATTCCGGCTTTTTTCATATCCGCAATATCGTTGAGTTTCCGGCCTTCAAGATTCGTGGAAATGGCCCCCACCGGATAGACTCTGGACGCATTGGCCTTCTGGGCCTGGGACAGAATAAAGGCCGTTACCTGGGCATTGTCATTCACCGGTGTGGTATTGGGCATGGAACAGACCGCGGTGATCCCGCCTGCCGCAGCAGCCTTTACGCCTGTCTCAATGGTTTCCTTGTATTCCTGGCCAGGCTCGCGCAAATGAACATGCACGTCGATGAGTCCCGGCACAGCAATCAGGCCCTGGCCGTCAATGACCGTGACATCCTCAGAATCTTTTTCAGCTTCCGGCAACTGCCCCGGCTGCGTAACGGCCTCAAACACACCGTTTTTAATACTGAGATCCCTGACCCCTTCAATGTTACCAGGGTCAATCACCCGGACGTTTTTAATTTGAATCTGCATGTTTACTGCCTCCCGATACCAGATAAAAAAGGGCCATGCGCAGGGCCACCCCATTGGTCACCTGGTCCAGAATTACGGAGCGTTCACCATCCGCCACCAGGGTTGATATTTCAACACCGCGGTTCAACGGCCCCGGGTGCATGATCAGGACATCCTTTGCCGCCATGGTAAGCCGCGCCGGATTCAGCCCGTAAAGCGCCGCATACTCGCGCTCACTTGGAAAAAGCAGGCTGCCCTGGCGCTCCTTTTGGATCCTGAGCATCATAACCACATCCGCGCCTGCCACACAGGCACCCATATCCGGTGCCACGGTACAGCCCATCTGCTCAATACCTGCGGGGATCATGGTCCCGGGCGCACAAATGGTCACCTTTGCGCCCATTCTGGACAAACCGATAATATTGGACCGGGCCACCCTGGAATGGGAAATATCCCCCACAAGCGCAACTTTTAAGCCCTCAAACCCGCCTTTTTCTTCCTGGATCGTCATCATGTCCAACAGGGCCTGGGAGGGATGGGCATGGGTGCCGTCTCCGGCATTAATGACCGCACATTTTACCCATTTTGCCACCTGATAGGCCGCGCCTGAAGATGAATGCCGCATCACGAGAATATCAGGATTCATGGACTCAAGAGTCCTGACCGTATCCCTTAACGTTTCCCCCTTGACAATACTGGAAGAAGATGTGGAGATGGAGACGGTATCTGCGGAAAGACGTTTTCCGGCCAGTTCAAAAGAAAGCTTGGTCCGGGTTGACGGCTCCTGGAAAAAAAGCACAATGGTTTTACCCCGAAGGGTGGGTACTTTTTTAACGGCCCGCAGGGAAATCTCCTTCATCCCACGGGCCGTGTCCAGGATATAAGCGATCTCCTCACGACTCAGGGAATCAATATCCAGAATATCTTTTTTTTCAAACCGCATGGATATACCCCTTAAAACAGCAAGGTGCCGATCCGGTTGAAACGGACCCTGAAATGCCCCTTGTCCCAGGACCAGTAAATGATAATGGCTTCGCCCCGCACCTCGCTTAAGTCAACAAAACCCCAGAAGCGCGAGTCATGACTGTTGTCCCGATTGTCTCCCATGACAAAAAGCTTATTGGCCGGGACAACGATTTTTCCTAAGTTATCCCGGGTGGTCATCTGGCCCGGCAGAATCCGGGAATCCTTGTACTGAGCCCAGGGCTGATCCGTGACAAGCTTGTTATTGACATACAGTTTTTTATCCACAATCTCAAGGGTGTCACCTGCAACGGCAACAACCCGCTTGATGTAATCCTTGGACGGATCTTCCGGATATTTGAACACCACAATATCATTGCGCTGGGGATCTTTCACCGGGATCAGGGTTTTTCCGTTGGTAAAAGGAATTTTCACCCCGTAAATAAATTTATTGACAAGAATGTGATCTCCGATCTGAAGGGTCTCAAGCATGGAACCGGAAGGTATTTTAAAGGCCTGGACAAAAAAGGTACGGATAAACAGGGCAATAACAACGGCAATGAGAATCGCTTCAATATTCTCCCGCCAGGTACTTTTTTTCTTTTTACTCATTTTTTAATTCTTTATCATAAATTTAACAGAACAGATGCTGGGGTTGCCCAATATAAAATCTGGACTTCTGAATTTCAGTTTTCAAAATCTGGGCAATCTTCCTTGCCTTGACCATGCTGGACAACGGCACTGTGGGAACGCGTTGTCCCCTGATGGTAATGCTCCCGCTTTTAAGCTCGGCATAACTGACCTGGCCGTAGGATTTGGAGATACCCTTGGGGTAATCATGGCCGTAGTCAATGATCTGGGTAAAGAGCTCTTCGTCGGACACGGACGTATATTTGAGCATCTCTTCATTTAAAATGGGGATGGGGATGCCAAGCCCCACAGACAGCGACACCCCATAGCCACGGATGCTCTGTCCCACCAGCCACTCGGGTGACATCTGCTTAAGATCCCCGATAACGGACAAGGTGCCTGCTCCGCTTAAAGGCACGCCGTTAAGGCCCCTGTCCACATCTTTTTTATGCTGGGTACCGGTCCAGGTCACGTACCCCTGGGCCCCACCCAGAAAAATCCTTGTACCCAGCCCGATGGTTTTCAAATAGGGATCGTTGAACAAGGGGCTCAAACAGCCGGACGTGGAATAGTTGGCATTACTCACATGGGATCTCAGGGTACCCATGTAGGTGTATTTTGTCTTATCCGACCGGTTGATGGCACAATTATAATTCTGGTATCCATTTCTCGGGTTGCACAGCATGGCATTGGGTAGATCCTTTAAGGTGACTGTTTTCTCAATATTGAGATTGGGATAACAATCAGTGCCGTAACTTTCCGCCCTTACATGCACCGGCTTGCCGGCCACAAGATCCTGGATCACGTGCCCGCCGCCGTAATTGAACTCACCCGGATGATATTTATTTAAAGGATCCTCTTCACAGACTGCCGTAGCCCCCAGGTAGCAGTCCACCGCTGCAATGGCTGAATAAGCCGGTACATTGTTGAACCAGGTTTTGGTCGTACGAATCACAGGCGTGGACTGACCGATGTTTATAAACGCACCGGAAGAACACATGGGCGCAAAGGTGCCTGTGGTGACCACATCCACGTTCCGGGCCGCTTCCACAACGCCTTGTTTCTCTGCAATATCAATAATTTCTTCCGCCGTTACCACCACGGCTTCCCCAGTCGCAATTTTGGCGTTTATCTCTTCATAGGTCTTATTCACCTGATAGGTGCTCATGATTTGAATTGTCCTGATTTTAGGCCCATGGTCACAATGACATCCGTCACACATGCACCGGATTTTAAGTCGCCATCAAGGCAGGGCAATGGGGGCTTAAAAGACAAGCAGAGGGGTGATTTTATGTTGACCATGGGCCTTTTAATTAAACGTTATACAGTTACTGAATCTGCGTGTTAACCGACTCAATTTTTGAGGTAATGTTGTTTTTAATCCAGGCCACATCCCACCATTCCAAAGGGTTGGTAAACACATTATGAACCATCATGGAAAAATGCAGATGATCGCCTCCGGCAAGACCGGTCGTTCCGGTACGCCCAATGATATCATTCTTTTTAACCATATCGTTTTTGATGACGTTCATCTGGCTTAAATGACAATAAAGACTGGCAAGACCCAGCCCGTGATCAATGATGACGGTATTGCCGAAAATACCCACATTTTCAGCCATGATAACCCGTCCATGGTTTGCCGCACCTACCGGCGCGTTGGATGTGGAGGCCAGATCAATCCCTAAATGGGTGGCGTGGCTGATCACCTTTCCATTATATTTATAAGCACGTTTATCAGCAAACCCGGCCCGGGTGGCAGCCCCGGGAAGGCGGCTGAAACGGCCTTTCCACATCAATTCGGCCCGGGTGTCCGAAGGCACTTTAAGTACGGTTTCCACATTTTGCCGGCGAAGGGTTTTGTTAATATATAAAAATTTTGCCAGCAAGGGATTCTGTTCTGTCAGGAACTGCGCTTCCTTGGCTCCAAGATCAAAATCAGGCATTTTGGATTCCAGAAATCCATCTGAAATGTGCAGGGTGGCGGACCTGAAATTCTTATCTTTAATATAATGATAAAATCCGCGTTTGGTCTCATTTCCGGCCAGATCCCGGGCTTCTACAACAATACGGGTATCCGGTCCCTGGGTATGATCCAGGGCAAACAGGGCAGTGATCACCATGGGGTCATTAAACACACCGGAATATCCAGGAAAAAAGTTCTGCCCCACCCTGACGCCGCTTTGTACATTTTCTTCATCAAGTTTGTAAATCACAAGGCCGACACCGCCCTTGGCCACATTATGTTGAGAGGTCAAAACCTGGAGCCGGGGCGGCACCGTATCAATGATCACCGGCCGTTCTTCGTAAAAGCGGTTGCCTTTGGTCCATTTACGCCAGGCATAATCCGTTACAACAATCCGGATAACGGCCTGGCCGTCACTCATCCCGTATCTGGGCATTTCAACGGGAATGGCAAAAGTATCTGACAGGACAATCTTGTCACTGAATAAAGACAAAATGGAAGATGGCGGGTAGGATTTGTCCAAAAGGACTTTTTCGTTATCTTTTTGCACCAGGGAAACAGTGACATGCTTTAAACCGGAACCTTTATCCGTTGCGGTCATGTTTATTTCATAGGATTGTTTCAGATACGGGGAAGACAGACTGATATCTGCGTTGGGTAAATCTGCCTCATATTTACAAAACAGAACCCAGCCCACAGGTACGACAATTGCCAGAAATAGAATAAGAAATAGTGTTCTTTTCATCAAACAACCTTATTTTTCAAGAAGTTAGGGGCCACATCAAAAACCTGTCTAAAATATCAGCAAATGACGTTCTTATCAAGGGATTTTCCCCTGTCCCCTGCCCTGATCCATCTTGACATTTTCCCTGACGAATATATAGTTTAAGTCGTCAGGCTGTTACAGAATGCTGATTCCTCCAATTTCTTTATATGAAAGAACTTAAGTTAACCGATTAGTTTTTTTCATGATTTTTTGTGGGCAAACCTCGGTGAAAGACCAGGTCGGCCCATGGCCGTTCGTTGGAAAAATAAATTTAATCCTCAAGGAATAATGGATGTATGCCTGTGGTCAAATTGATTTTTACGCCTTGAACGTAAAAAAATATCTATTCCGTAACAGCCTTTGGATCACCATTTGCTTTTCTTAAATTTTAAGGGTAAGTCCTATGACAGACTTTTTTTTTAACCTGACCCAAAACAACCCGGATCTTTTTTTTCTAATTGCCGGCCCCTGCGTTATTGAGGATTTAGACACAAGCCTTGGCATTGCAAAACATCTGAAACAGGTTACCCAGGATTTAGGTATTCCTTATATTTTCAAAGCATCCTATGATAAGGCCAACCGCACCTCTATTCAGTCATTCAGGGGGCCTGGCCCGGAACGCGGCCTTGAGATCTTAACACAGATTAAAACCGAACTGGACATCCCTGTTATTTCTGATATCCACTTGCCTGACCAGGCTCAGAAAGCAGCACAAGTCCTTGACATCATACAGATCCCAGCCTTTTTATGCCGCCAGACAGACCTGATTTTAGCCGCCTGCGGCACAGGTAAACCCGTCAATATCAAAAAAGGCCAGTTTCTTGCACCGGCCGATTGCCAAAATATCGTTGAAAAAGCCAAATCCACCGGGAACAAGGAGATTGCCATTACGGAGCGTGGCACCTGTTTCGGGTATAACAACCTTGTGGTGGATTTCAGATCCATACAGATTTTACGGGAACTGGGCATGCCCGTCATTTTTGATGCCACCCACAGTGTTCAACTTCCCGGCGGCTTTGGTACTTCATCGGCCGGAGAAAGACAGTTTGTCGCTCCCCTGGCCAGGGCCGCAGTTGCCTGCGGTACCCACGGTCTGTTCATGGAAACCCATCCTGATCCGGACAACGCCCCATGCGACGGACCAAACGCCATGCCCCTGGATCAGATGAAAACGCTGTTGACCCACCTGGTCAATATCAGAAAAGTTGCAGGCCAGTCACTATGACAACACAATTAGCAGATATCCAACTGTTGCTTTTAGATGTAGACGGGGTCCTCACCGACGGCAGTATCACCTATACAGACACCGGTGAACAGATCAAAAGCTTTAATGCCAAAGACGGCCTTGGCATCCGCCTGCTCATGGCGGCAGGCATAGATGTCGGAATTGTCACGGCAAGAGTTTCCGGGGCCCTGCGCCATCGGTGTGACAATCTGGGTATCACCCTGGTTTTTGACGGTATCCGGGACAAGGCCGGCGCATTGGAATCCATATCCGAAAGCACGCAAATCAGCACGGCACATATGGCATTCATGGGAGATGATCTCATAGACCTGCCCGCCATGATCCGATCCGGGTTTGCCGTTACCGTCGCCGACGCCCCTGCTGAAGTTAAAACCCGGGCCGATATGATTACGGATCTGCCCGGAGGCAAAGGGGCTGTCCGCCAGGTCTGTGAAGCCATCCTTAAGGCCAAGGGCCTTTGGGAAACTTCTGTTTCAAGGTTTCTGTCATGAACAGCGCCGGCAAAAAAAAACTGATACTGCCCCTGGCTTTGCTTTTAGGACTTATGCTTGCGGGGGCAGGTGTTTATTATTACATCAACCATCTGCTCACCACGCCCATCAAGCTTGAAAATATTGAGGTAGATGATAACGCTGCGCTCAAACTCAACATCTTTGATCAAATTTCCAAAAAAAACGGAATCACTGAATGGAAACTCAAAGCATTCAGTGCCACCCTGCTCAAAGACCAGAACAAGGCGGTGCTCAAAGATGTGGACATTATTTTCTACACAAAGCAGAACACACAAGTCCATCTGACAGCAGACCAGGGAGAGCTCAACACAAAGACACATGACATGACCTTTTCACAGCATGTTATTATCCGGTATCAACAATACACCCTGACAAGTGAAACATTGCATTATGCCAAAAAACCGCATATACTAAGCGCCAGTTTAAGGGTTACACTTGATGACCACTATTCCGTAATAACCGCTGACAATATGGATATCCTGCTAAACCGGGATCTGATCATTTTAAACGGACACGTACAAGGACAATTCAGTGAAAAAAGTCAGAATGCTAATCTGTTATAAGGCGTTCCCGGTTTTATTACTGCTACTGATCTTTCTTCTTACACCGGTATCCTTTGCGGCCCAGGAAAACAAAACCGCGGATGCAAAACAGACACCGGCTGACCTGAAAATCACTTCGGATAAAATGGTGGCAAGCAAAGATCAGTCCATGGTGGAATTCATGGGAAAAGTGAAAGCCGTTCGGGCAGACAGTGTGCTTTGGGCAGATTCGGTCAAGGTGTTTTTTTATACCTCGGAAACCCAAAAGCAAGGCCAGTCAAAGCTCAAACGGATTATTGCCACGGGCAATGTTGAATATACCCAAGGCACGCGCAAAGCATTCTCGGATCAGGCTGATTATGATACCGCAAAAGAGATACTGATACTCACCGGAGAGCAAGCCCGTCTGCTTACGGGCAAAAGCTGGATCACCGGCAAAAAGATCACCCTGTTTAAGGCCCAGGACCGGGTTGTTGTGGAAAGTACCGAAAAGACCCGGGTTGAAGCATTTTTTGATGCCCAAGATCAGGACAGGTCTTTGGACAAGCCCTGACACATTATTTTTTTTATAACACAAAACAGATGAGCCGACTGGTACTGAAAAACCTTGTCAAGACCTATAACGGTAAAACCGTCGTGGATCAGGTCAGCCTGAACGTGGACCAGGGCAAGGTAACCGGGCTTTTAGGGCCCAACGGTGCCGGCAAGACCACGACTTTTTATATGACCGTGGGCATGATCCGTCCAGAGACAGGAACGGTGCTTCTTGACCAGGAGGATATAACCCGGCACCCCATGTATATCAGGGCCAGAAAGGGCATTGGTTACCTGCCCCAGGAAACGTCAATATTTAAAAAACTGACTGTCAGGGAAAATATCACAGCCATTCTGGAAGTCATTGACAAAAAAGAAACAAACATCCGCCGGAAAGCCGACAGCCTGATGGAAGAACTTGGGATATCGGCCTTAGCCGGGCAGAAAGCCGCCTCCCTGTCCGGTGGAGAAAGGCGCCGTCTGGAAATTTCAAGGGTGCTTGCCACAGCCCCCTTGTTCATCCTGCTGGATGAACCCTTTGCCGGCATTGATCCTTTGGCGGTCATTGACATCCAGCAAATCATATCCCAACTGACGGACAAAGGGATCGGGGTATTGATTTCCGACCATAATGTCCGAGAAACATTAGGCGTATGTGACACAGCTTATATTATGAGCCAGGGTGTGGTGATGGAATCTGGCACACCGGAGAAAATTATTTCAAGCAAAGTGGCCAAACGAATTTATTTGGGAGACAATTTTAGACTTTAATTATGGAACTTGGATTACAACAAAGCCTTGCACTGACCCAGCAGCTGGTCATGACACCCCAGCTCCAACAGGCGATTAAACTGCTTCAGCTCTCCCGGCTTGAGCTTGCCGACATGATCCAGCAGGAGATGGAGCAAAATCCGGCCCTGGAAGAACGCGTCAGTGATGATCTCCATGACAAAGCCATTACGGCCCAGGAAGCCGAAACCCCTGTTAAGGAAGTCACCATTGAAGAGCGCGTGCACACGGATACGGATTGGGAAAATTATATCAATGAATTCAACTCCACCGGTAGAGTCTACATGGAGTCTGAAAACACTGAAACACCCAACTACGAAGCATTCACATCCGAGAAACAAACCCTTGAAGCCCATCTAAAGTGGCAGTTGATGCTTTCGGATCTGCCCGAGGAAAAAGAGACCCTTGGGCACCTCATCATCGGTAATCTGAACAGGGATGGATATTTATGCGCCGACGTAGAAGAATTGGCCCAGACCGCCCAGGTCGACATCCAAACCGTTGAAGAGGTGCTGGCGGTGCTCCAAACCTTTGATCCCCCCGGGGTGTGCGCCAGGAACCTGCGCGAGACACTTTTGATCCAGGCCCAGCAGATCGGCATTAACAACGCGATCATTACCCGGATCATTACAGATCATTTAAAAGATATCGAAAACCGGAACAGCAAAAAAATTGCCGGTGCGCTTAAAATTTCCGTTGAGGATGTCAGGGCCGCAGTAAAAATTATCCAGTTTCTTGAACCCAAGCCCGGCAGGAAATTTGCCACAGAAGAACCCGCCTACATCACCCCTGACATATACGTCTATAAAGTCGGAGATGATTTTAAAATCGTTATGAACGATGACGGCCTTCCCAAGTTAAGGATTTCAAAATTCTACAGGGACGCCGTGGCCACCGGCAAAAAAATTCCCAAGGAGACCAAAACCTATCTCAATGAAAAAATGCAGTCCGCCTCCTGGCTGATAAAATCCATTCACCAGCGCCAGAAAACCATTTACCTGGTCATGGAAAGCATCATAAAATTCCAAAGAGAATTTTTTGAAAAGGGCATTGCCTATCTACGGCCTTTGATCCTGAAAGACATTGCCGAAGATATTGAAATGCATGAGTCCACGATCAGCCGGGTGACTACCAATAAATACGCGTACACCCCCCAAGGGCTGTTTGAGTTGAAATATTTTTTCAACAGCTCCATAGAACGAGGGGACGGACCATCCATGGCATCGGCCAGTGTCAAGGAGAGAATAAAACAACTCATTGACAATGAAGATCCCAACGCGCCTTTGAGTGACGATAAAATTGCCGTAATTCTGCAGGAATCAGACATTCAGATTGCCCGGCGGACCGTAGCGAAATACAGAAAAGTACTGAATATTCTGCCGTCCAACAAACGCAAACAACTGTAGGGAGAGCTAATCTATGCAGGTCACCATCACGTTTAAAAAAATAGAGGCATCCGATTCCCTGAAATCCTATGTAAATAAAAAATTTAAACGGTTTGACAAGATGCTGGAAGGTCCGGCCGAGGCCAGTGTGGTCCTAAGCGTTGAAAAAATTAGACATATTGCAGAAATCACATTAACCAGCGGGTCCCTTAACATCCATGCCAAGGAAACGTCCGAAAGCATGTATGCCACCATTGACATCCTGGCGGATAAAGTTAAGGGGCAGATCACAAAACATAAAGAAAAAATCAAAAAACACATGTCAGGCAATAAGTCAAGTCTGACCGATACCCGGGAATTCAGCATAGATGATCCACTCCCCGAAGACCGGGTTGATATTATTGAAGAACCCCTTAAAACAAAACCCATGGATATTGAGGATGCGGTGGTTGAGCTGGAATTGAGTAAAAAATCTTTTTATGTATTTGTCAATGCCCGCACAGAACAGGTCAATGTGGTTTATAAACATAATAACGGAAAACTGGGGTTAATCGCCCCCCAAGGATAGCCTAACCTAATGAAAATCAGTGACATTCTAAAGCTGGACGCTATCATCGCAGATCTGAAAGCCAATAATAAATCAGAAATCATAAAAGAACTGTCCCAGGCTGTTGCACCGGTAGCCGGGGCCGAAGCCAGAGATGTTACAACTGTCTTAATGGAAAGGGAAAACCTAGGCTCCACAGGCATCGGCGGTGGCATCGCCATACCCCACGGCAAACTAGATACAGTGCAATCCATTGCTGTGGGATTTGGGCGCAGTATCAAAGGAGTTGAATTTGATTCTTTGGATAACCGGCCGGTCCATCTTTTCTTTGTCCTTTTAACACCCGAACATTCCACAGGAGGACATTTGAAGGTGCTTGCCCAGATATCCAAGCTGCTGAAAACGGATCAGTTTAAAGAACGCCTCTTATCAGCCGGTTCAACAGAACAAATTCATGGGATCATTTTGGAAAATGACGAAGAATTTTAACAATGGAAATCCCAAGGTTTATATTATCACCGGCATTTCAGGTTCCGGGAAGACAACCGTTGCCCAGGCATTTGAAGATGCGGCCTTTTACTGCATTGACAATATGCCCATGGAACTTGTACCCAAGGTGCTTGAACTGCCTTTAGGGGAAAGTGCCAAGGTCAAAGGCGCAGCCTTTGTGATGGATATGCGCTCAAAAACTTTTATAAAGACATTTGTTTCAGGTGTCTGTGCTTTAGAAGAAATGGGCATTTCTCCGGTCATCATATTTCTTGAAGCCGATACCCAAACCTTGGTCAAACGATTCAGTCAGACCCGCAGGCACCACCCTTTGGGGGAGGAAAAAAACCTTTTGGACAGCATCAGATCTGAAAAAAAGGAGATGACTTCCATCCGTAAACTGGCCCACCAGATCATCGACACCTCTAATTTCAATGTGCACCAACTTAAAGCAAAAATACTAGATCTTGTATCCAGGGATACGGGTGCCGAAAGCGTCATGAAACTGAATATCATCTCCTTTGGCTACAAATACGGCATCCCTGTAGATGCCGATATTGTGATGGATCTTCGGTTTCTGGCCAATCCCTATTTTGTGCCGGAACTCAAAGCCCATAATGGAGAAGCCGATGCGGTAAAAGCGTTTGTCCTGGGAAACCCGGAGACAAAAACTTTTTTAAAAAAATATAACGATTTTATTGATTATCTCATTCCTTTGTATAAAAAAGAAAACAAGGCTTACCTAACACTTGCTTTGGGCTGTACCGGCGGCCGCCACCGAAGTGTCGCTATTTCCCGTGCCGTATTTGAACGGCTGATTAAAAAGGGTTTGAACCCAAACTTGCTGCACAGAGATATTGACAGAGACATAAAAGAGATCTAAATATTTAACAGGCAAATTATGACAGGAATTTTAATTGTCACCCATGCAAACCTGGGTGCAGCATTAATTGAAACCCTGGAATTTATTCTAGGGGCAAAACAGAAAAGCCTTCAATCCATATCCATAGACATCAAACAGGATCCGGAAAGTTTACGAAAAACAATTCAACAGGGAATCAAAGATGTGTATTGCGAAAATGGCGTCATTATTTTAACCGACATGTTTGGAGGTACACCGTCTAACCTGGCCTATGCCTTTCTTGAAGCAGGAAAGGTGGAGGTGATTTCAGGCGTCAACCTGCCCATTCTTCTCAAAGCCGTAACATCCCGTGAGAAAATGGAGATCAACGCATTGACTGCCGCCCTGATTGAAAATGGGAAAAAAAGCATTTCCCTTGCCAGCGACATCTTGAAAGGGACCCGACGGTCCTTATCTTAACCCGCGCCACGCCCGTTTCCCTTTTCGGACATGGACAAACATTTTTATTTTTGATGGAGGCATCTTATGACTGTAAGAATAGGAATTAACGGATTTGGCAGGATTGGGCGTATGGTTTTTCGGGCTGCTTTGGAAAATGATGCCATTGACGTTGCGGCCATTAATGATTTAACAGATACCCAAACCATTGCCTATCTGCTCAAATATGACTCTGTCCACGGACGCCTGCCCAATGAGGTCAGCCATGGAGAAGGGGGGATTACCGTAGATGGAAAACAGATTTGTGTCACCGGGATAAAGGATCCTGCCCAGATTGCCTGGGCACACAGCGGTGTGGATATTGTCCTGGAATGCACAGGCCTTTTCAGAAACCGTGAAACCGCAGGCAAACACCTTGAAGGCGGAGCCCAGAAAGTAATTATTTCAGCGCCTGCCAAGGATCCGGATGTCACCATTGTCATGGGCGTGAACCATGAAGATTACGATCCTGGTGACCATCATATTATTTCCAATGCCTCCTGTACCACCAATTGTCTGGCACCTGTTGCCAAGGTACTGCTGGAAAATTTCGGAATTGTATGTGGTCTGGTGACCACGATCCACGCCTATACAGGTGACCAGCGCCTGCTTGATTTCCCGCATAAGGATCTGCGCCGGGCAAGGGCAGCCGCCTTGTCCATGATTCCTACAACCACAGGTGCCGCCAAAGCGGTCTCCCTGGTATTGCCCGAGCTTGAAGGCAAACTTAACGGTCTTGCCGTAAGAGTTCCCACCCCCAATGTATCCCTTTTGGATCTTGTGATCACCACCGAAAAAAAGGATCTGACCAAGGAGATAATCAATCAGACCCTTAAAAAGGCATCTGAAACCAACCTGAAAGGGTATCTGGGGTATATCGACACCCCTCTGGTATCCATTGACCACAACTCCAGCCCACTTTCTTCCATTGTTGATGCATCCTGTACAGATGTGATCAACCAAAATATGGTAAAAATCCTTTCATGGTACGACAACGAGGCCGGTTACTCACACCGCATGGTTGATCTGGCTGCCATGGTGGGCAGTGTCCTTTAAAGGAGGAAAAAATGACAGAAAAGGTGAAAAGAACACCATTGATTGCCGGCAATTGGAAAATGTACAAGACCGGTACCCAGGCTGTGGCTGCGGCAAAACAGCTGGCAGACTTAAGCAGGGCAGTGGATGGCGTTGATATCATGATTGCCCCAACCGCATTGTCGTTGCCCCTGGTGGCAGCGGCCCTGGGCAACGACTGCCGGGTACGACTGGGGGCACAGAACATTTACCCGGGTACGGAAGGGGCGTTTACCGGTGAAGTGTCCGGGCAGATGATCAGGGATGCCGGTGCCGATTACGTCATTATCGGCCACTCCGAACGCAGGCAATACTTTGGTGAAACCGATGAAAGCGTTGGATTGAAAATTCGTGCCGCCCTTGATTCAGGACTTATTCCGGTGATGTGCATCGGAGAGACGGAAAGCCAGCGGGAGGCAGGTAAAACGTTTTTTATCCTTGACAAACAGATCTCAGATGGGTTAAAAGGCCTTGATCTTGGGGATCTTGGCACGCTGATCCTGGCCTATGAACCGGTATGGGCCATTGGTACCGGAAAGACTGCCGGACCGGATCAGGTCAGAGAGGTACACGGATTTCTAAGAGACTTGATCAGGGAAAAATACACAGAAGATCTGGCTGGAAAGATCCGTATTTTATACGGTGGATCAGTAAAGCCCGGCAACATCAAAGATCTTATGCAAATTGAAGATGTTGATGGTGCCTTGGTTGGCGGCGCAAGCCTGAACCCGGAAGATTTCAATAAAATTATTAGGTTTTAGACACATTTATTATGACAGGCATTATAGTGGCAATACATGTTGTGGTTTGCATTTTTCTGATACTTGTTGTGCTGTTGCAGACCGGTAAAGGCGCAGAGATGGGCGTATCCATGGGCGGCGCAGGAAGTCAGGCGCTTTTCGGAGCAGCCGGCCCCGCAAACGTGATGACTAAAATTACTACGGGTGTGGCCATTATCTTTATGATCACATCGTTGACGTTGGCTTATATGTCAGGAAATCGGGCTCAGTCCAGTGTTATGAAGGATATATCAGTACCCGTAGAACAGCAGACACCAGAAGCAAATGAATAGATTAACGTATTTGCCGAAGTGGTGGAATAGGTAGACACGCACGCTTGAGGGGCGTGTGGGGAGACCCGTGGGAGTTCAAATCTCCCCTTCGGCACCATACATTCAGAGCCGTGGCATAAATGCCGCGGCTTTTTTATTCGGATATGGACAAGAGCAATAAAAGAAATTGTCACCAATGCCGGTTTTTCTATGTCACCTGGAACCCGGCTCACCCAAACGGTTGCAGGGCTTTGGGATTTAAAAGCCGTCAACTGCCCAGCCTAACGGTATTCCAGTCTTCGGGAAAGCCCTGTGAATATTTTGAAAAAAAAAAGAAATAGGCTGCTAACCGCTTGAATTATAGGCAGACAAGCTTATTATACTTAAATTATGACTTATTACAATGATGTCACCGGGCCTGACCCGAAAAAAATCGAAAAGGAGCTGGGGGAATTTCTGAACAAAAGATTTGGGGGAAATGTTAAAATCCTGACACCTTCCATCCAGCCCCAGCAGGAGATCACCACCGGCACAACGCCTGAGTCGGGCAAAAAAAAGCTGATTGATTTCAATATCAAGCCTTCGGAACTGATCCACCACCTTGACCAGTATGTGATCCGGCAGGACAAGGCAAAGTCTGTCCTTTCCACAAAAATCTGTACCCATTTCAATCGAATCCGGCACCAGGAATCCATGACCACGGAACCGTTCAAGATCACGGGTAATATTAAAAGCAATATCCTGCTGCTCGGCCCAACGGGTATTGGAAAAACCTATCTGATAAAACTGATCGCCAAAAAGATCGGGGTGCCTTTTGTCAAAGCAGATGCCACCAAATTTTCCGAAACCGGATATGTGGGTGGGGACGTGGAGGATCTGATCAGGGATCTGGTAAAAGAGGCCAAGGATGACATTGAACTTGCACAGTGTGGTATTATTTACATAGATGAAGTAGACAAGATTGCTGCCAGCCCCAATGTTATTGGCGCCCAGATATCCCGGACAGGGGTGCAGCGGGCCCTGCTCAAACCCATGGAGGAGACCGATGTAGATTTAAAGGTGCCCCATGATCCCGTATCCATGATGCAGGAACTTGAGGCGTTCCAGAGAACCGGAAAACGCACAGCCAGACGGGTAAATACAGCCAATATCCTGTTTATTCTTTCAGGCGCCTTTTCAGGCCTGACCGATGTGGTCAAAAAACGCTTGAGCAAACAGGCCATTGGATTTGGCGCATCCCTTAATCATGTTAGAAAAGACAATGAGCTTTTAAAAGAGACCCGGTCCGAGGATCTGGTGGCGTATGGATTTGAGTCCGAATTCATCGGCAGAATACCGGTGCGCTGTGTGCTGGACGAACTGACCCAGAAAGATCTTTACGACATTTTGAAAATGCCCAACAACCCCGTGATCTTAAGCAAACGCCTTGATTTTAAATCGTATGGGATTGATCTGGTGTTCACCGACGAGGCGTTGGAGATGCTTGCGCAAGGGGCGTACAAGGAAAATACCGGTGCCCGGGGGTTAGTATCCGTGGTTGAAGAAGCCCTGCTCTGCTTTGAAGAGAAATTGCCTTCGGCATCTGTTCGTCGGTTTGCCGTTACCCAAAAGGTGCTGACCACACCCGAATACGTTTTAAACGATCTTATCCAGGGCAATGACAAGGAAAAATACGAGGCTGAATATCACCATGCCTTGGTCCTTTTTTCAAATTATATCAGTGAATATGTAAAGAAGAACTGGAAAATATTCTCCATCCGCCATGGACTGACCTTAACGCAAATTCGCACAAAAATGGTGGCACAGTATTATACGGCCCATGCCATGGAAATAGAGGATGCGGTTAAACAGGTCAAAACATTCTATGACAACGTCAAAGAGATGGAATTGGAGATTTCCAAAAACTATGATTTAAATATCGTGTTTGAAGAAGATGCCGCCGATTTCCTCATTCAGCAGTTCATAGAACATAATGCCACCACGGATGAAATCCTCTCCAAGATCCACACGGATTTTTTTGACGGATTTAACCTGGTCCGGGAAAAAACCGGGAAAGCAAGATTTTTTCTGTCCAGAAATGCATTAACCGACCCCGAAACTTACCTCAACGAGCTTATTATAAAAGAGATAAAATGATTGGAATTTCAAAACTTTACTGCGCCACGGTGGAACCCTCGGATACCTTACGCTATTCAAGGCATTCAGGCAAATTACCTTCCCATCTGCTTCAGTTCTCAAAGGATAAAAAGCCGGTGGTGGTCTGGAATATGACCCGGCGGTGCAACCTGAAGTGTGTTCACTGCTATGCCCGGTCTGAAAATATTGCCTATGACAATGAGCTGACCCATGAACAAAGCCTTGCCATGATGGATGACCTGGCTCAATTTGGGGTACCGGTACTGCTGTTTTCCGGCGGGGAGCCGCTGATGCATCCACGCCTTGTGGAATATGCCCAGTATGCCGTATCCAAGGGCATGCGGGCCGTCATCTCCACCAACGGTACCCTGATCACTAAAGAAAAGGCCAAGCAGCTTAAAAAGGTGGGGCTCTCCTATGTGGGGATCAGTCTGGACGGACTTGAAGTCACCCATGACAAGTTCAGGGGCATTCCCGGATCCTATAAAAAGGCATTGCAGGCCGTTGACAACTGCCAGAACGTGGGCATTAAGGTGGGGCTGCGGTTTACCATCAATAAAAGAAACGTAAAGGAGATCGACGGTATTTTTGATCTGCTGGAAGAAAAAAAGATCCCCAGGGCCTGTTTCTACCATCTGGTGTACTCCGGCCGGGGCCAGGAAATTGCCAAGGAGGATTTAACTCACCAAGAGACGCGCCAGGTGCTTGATCTGATCATGGACCGCACAAAGGATCTTCACGACCGGAACAAGGCCAAGGAGATCCTTACTGTGGACAACCATGCAGACGGTCCCTATCTGTACCAGCGACTGCTCAAGGAAGACCCCGAACGGGCCGCCGAAGTGCTTGAACTGCTTGAGATGAACGAAGGCAATAATTCGGGTCGGGGCATCGGCTGCATCTCCTGGGATGGTGAAGTTCATCCCGACCAGTTTTGGCGGGAGATCAGTTTTGGCAACATTAAGGACAGACCCTTCAGCACCATCTGGACAGATCCAGAAAACGAATTTCTGATGAAAATGAAAGAGAAGAAAAAACACGTCAAGGGCAGATGCAGCCAATGCCGGTGGCTGGATATCTGTGCAGGTAATTTCAGGGCCAGGGGCGAGTCCGTTGCCAATGACCCCTGGGATTCTGATCCTGCCTGTTATCTAACGGATGAAGAGATCAAAAAGGAGAACGTATAATGCTGTTTCCCCAATACAGAGGCAGACGGTTGCGTGCCACGGACAATTTCAGACGGATGATCAGGGAAACAAAACTTTCCAGAGACGATCTTGTTCTTCCTCTTTTTGCGGTTGAAGGTAAATCCGTTAAAAAGCCCATCAATTCGATGCCCGGACAGTTCCAGCTCTCCTGCGATCACATTGTCACCATGGCAAAGCAAGCCAAAGATGCAGGCATTCCCGGCATCATGCTGTTCGGAATTCCTGATACGAAAGACTGCCTTGCCACCCAGGCCTATGCCCATGACGGTATTGTTCAAAAAGCGGTGACTGCCGTTAAAGAACAGGTCCCGGACCTTACCGTCATCACCGATGTCTGCCTGTGTGAATACACGGATCACGGCCACTGCGGCATGGTCATGGACGACGGTACCATTGACAATGATTCCACCCTGGATCTACTTGCAAAAACAGCGCTGTCCCATGTGCAGGCTGGTGCTGACATGGTGGCCCCTTCCGACATGATGGACGGCCGTGTGGCTGAAATCAGAGGCACCCTGGATGATGAGGGGTTTTCCCATGTGCCTATCATGTCCTATGCCGTGAAATACGCATCCGCCTTTTATGGACCCTTCAGGGAAGCTGCTGAATCCGCACCCCGGTTCGGAAACCGCAAAACCTACCAGATGGATCCGGCTAACGCCCTTGAAGCTGTCCGGGAGGCCACCATGGACATTGAGGAAGGTGCGGACATCATCATGGTAAAACCGGCACTGCCCTATCTGGATATCATCTACAGGGTAAGGGAAGAGATTGATCTGCCTGTGGCCGCATACAACGTATCCGGTGAATACGCCATCGTCAAGGCGGCTGAAGTGATGGGTTGGGTGGACGGCAAAGCCATGATCATGGAAACCCTGTTATCCATTAAACGGGCCGGGGCTGATATTATTATGACCTACTCAGCCATTGATGTGGCAAGGGAGTTGAATGACTGATGGCACATCCCCATAAAACACCCCCCCATGGACATGCTGCCCCCCATGCCGGAGGTAAAAAAGATATCCTGCGCCTTGTGGCCTGGGAGACAACCCGCCGGTGCAACCTGACCTGCAAGCATTGCCGGGCTGCTGCCCAAGACCATGTATACAAAGACGAGCTCACCACCCAAGAGTCCTTCACGCTCCTTGACCAGATCAGAGAAGTTGGCCAGCCCATTATCATTCTCACCGGTGGTGAGCCGCTGCTCCGGGATGATATCTTTGATATTGCCGCTTATGGTGACAAAATCGGCCTTCGCATGGTCATGGCCCCCAACGGTACCCTGCTTGATGAAGAGAGTGTCACACGCCTGATGAAAAGCGGCATTAAACGCATTTCGGTCAGTCTTGATGGGGCAACTGCGGCCTCTCATGATGCGTTCAGGGGCGTTGACGGAGCCTTTGACAGAGCCATAAACGGCATAAAAATCGCAAAGGCTGCTGGATTGGATTTTCAGATCAATACCGTTATCACAAAAACCAATCTGGATGAAATTTCTGCCATCCTGACCCTGGCAGAATCCCTGGGCGCTGCTGCCCATCATATTTTCCTTCTGGTCCCCACAGGCCGGGGCAAATACATTGTGGATACAGCCATTGACGCAAAGGAGTATGAAGAAACCCTGAACTGGTTTTACGACCAGCGGGACAAAACATCTTTACAGCTTAAAGCCACCTGCGCCCCCCACTACTACCGGATTTTGCGCCAGCGCGCCAAGGCTGAGGGCAGAAAAGTCAGTTTTAAAACCCATGGGCTTGATGCGGTCACAAGGGGCTGTCTTGCCGGTACCGGATTCTGCTTTATCTCCCATGTGGGAAGGGTCCAGACCTGCGGTTTTTTAGACGTCACCTGCGGAGACATCAAAACCCATCATTTCAAGGATGTGTGGGAAAATTCAGACGTATTTAACAAATTGCGGAATTTCAACAATCTTGACCCCAAATGCGGACTGTGCGAATACAAGCAGGTGTGTGGGGGGTGCCGGGCCAGGGCATACGAGGCCACCGGAAATTACCTGGCTCAGGAACCCTTGTGCACATACCAGCCCGCCCGACATAAAAGCGCCGTTTGACCATTGATGAATCGGCTGCAATCCTATGAAAATGGCCCAATTCCCCCAATTTTATATGAGTTGTCCGGCTGTTACGGCCCATGATCAGAATTAAAGCTCCCAAAGCTGCGCCGGATTTTAAGTCGCCATCAAGGCACGCCAATGGACGCATATTCGATATATGTGTCCGTTGGCATAAAATTTGTGAAAATTGGTTCTCATTTTCATGGAATTTCGCTTCGATTCCCTAATTATCAAACACGCTCTAAGGCCCCTTGACACATCAGATCATTTCCTGGGATTGCAGAACATTGAGTCGAAGTGTTATAGGCCTGTGCTCTTCCATCTCTTTGGAAAACCCGATGGCTCCGGGATTTCTGAACCGGTCAGGACATGCACAGGCTGCCACCCAGTCTTCCCTTACCGCCTTGAACACCTTAAAAGCATTGGATTCCAGATCAACAATACTTTTTTCCATGACCAGCTCCAGGCGGCCTTTACGCTCCTCAAGGCGCATGAGCCGGGCAATGGGTATACCGGCCGGCTGCCACTGGTCCAACTCTTTTTCCAGGTTGATAATGGCCGCCATCTGACCTGTGGCACCGCCTGCAATGAGGTGAAAGGCCGTAAGTCCTAAATTGTAAGCATAACAACAGTCAAAATAGGTTGGATCGCTCCCCCGGCCATCATATCCATAAAAATGGGTCTGGGTTTTAAATTCAGCCTGGGACTTTTTAAATATATTTACAAAAATCTGTGGGGTTTCTTCTTCAGTATCCAGTATACCCGCACTGGCCAAGGCATGCTTCAGGGTTTTAAGGGAGATAATCTCCGGTTTGACCAGCACATATTTATCCTGGGGATTTTTAAACAATGCCGGGGCAAACAGGTCCGGATCCATACCTGCACCATTCATGAGCGAAACATAGTCATCCCTAAGAATACCCACCTTGTAGCGTCCCTGCTCCCGAAGCACGTCCAGGTACTCTTTGACCATGTCCATAATGATCTTCTCGGTTTTGACCTGGGAGAACTGGAAATTGCCGTGAAGATCTCTTTCCACCAGAAGCCCTTCCTTGAAAAATCCGGGCAGCTGGTTGAACAGCTCATCGTCCCGGATATTCCATATGGGAAACCGCCCCTTGTCCATCATCCCCTGGGAGATCCGGCGCAGATAATCCAGTTTTTCGTTCAAGGTGGGAAATGTCCTGTGGAAATCCAGGTCATGGATTCTATTATAATCGGCAATGATTTTATTGAGTTTTGTAATAAATACCTGAATTTCATTGATAAATTCCAGAAGACCTTCGGGGATGATCATCACCCCGTAATTTTTGCCGAATGCCGCCCGCCGGACAATAATGTCACAGATCACCCGGGACAGATGGCGCAGGGTAATCCCATAGGCGTTATAATCCATCTGACCGCCCTGCTCCCGGGCTTTGGCGATACGCTCCTGGTCCACATAGTCTGCCAGCTCCTCACCGATCAAAGCGATATTCACATGGGTTTGAAGCGCTGTCTCCAGGGTCAGATGGCTTGCCACCCGGCCCATGACCTTGCATACATGCCAGTATTTAATGTCAGAGCTGCCGTCATTGGCCAGATTGGAAATATTTTGTGCAAAGGCCCGGGCCGCAGAATGAAATCCAAAGGAGGTGGCGCACAACACTTTACCATCTTCTGTTTTCACCTGGATATCACCGTCAATGGTTTTGGGTACACCAATGACTTTTATCCCTGAAGACTTAAAATGCTGGGCCAGAAAGGCGGCGTTGGTATTGGAATCATCCCCGCCGATGATCACCAGTGCATCCAGGTTCAACCCCTTGCATACCGTCAGGGCCAATTCCATTTTGCTGCCGGAATCAATTTTGGTCCGCCCGGTTTTAATCATGTCAAAACCACCCATGTTGCGGTGGGCGTCCACCAGTTCTGCGGTAATCTCAATGTACCGGTTTTCAAGCAGTCCCTCAGGCCCATGAATGAACCCAAACATCTTTGATGCACTGTTAAACCGCTTCATCTCATCAAAAAGGCCTGCAATGACATTGTGCCCACCCGGGGCAGGACCGCCGGAAAAAACCACACCAAGATACCGCAGCTTTGAAAATTGTGCCCTTGCATGTTCATCGGGGCTGGCATCTGTAATCACCTGCTGTACGGGATTATTGATAATTCCAGGCAACATACGCTCCGCCTCAATATTTTTCAAAAAACGGTATTCATTCAATGTCTCAAGAGTGGTATGAGACGCATTGAAAATATCTATTTTTTCAGGAGAAAACCGCCTTCGTGCCAGGGTTTCACTACTATCCTCATTCATAATTTGAAGAGCCTGCACCTGCACAACAGAGGGGTCCGCCAAGGTATTATCTTCCATTCTTACTCCCACTATCTACTGTGTCATCACCTGATTTCGGCCATTTTCCTTTGCCTTATATACAGCCATATCAGCCCGCCCAAATAAATCCGATGGTAACTTATCACCTTCTTTGATGCAGGAAACGCCAATACTGACCGTAATCCGAACCTTTTTCTCTTTATACAGAAATTCAATCTTTTCTATGGTCCGGCGGATTTTTTCGGCAACCTTCATTGCACCTTCTATACCTGTCTCCGGCATAATGACGGCAAACTCTTCACCGCCATACCGGGCAAGCATATCATTTTTTCTTAATAAAGGCTGGGTTCGTTTAATCATTTCCTGCAGGCACCTGTCACCAATGGCGTGTCCATAGGTATCATTAATATCTTTAAACTTATCCACATCAATGATCAAAAGGGAAAAAATATTTTTATATCGCAGAAACCGGTCCATCTCCTCTTCAATTTTCCTATCATAGGCCCGGCGGTTTTTGGCACCAGTCAGCTGGTCCTCGTTGAGTTTTCTCTCCAGGGCTTCGGAGTATTTTGTGGCAGCGTTCAACTCCTGCTTGAGTTTGGCAAATCCAGACGTAAAAGAGTTTTTGCTTTGCTCAGCCAGCCGGGTGATCGCCTCATGCACGTTGTGCTTTTTCTGCAAGGCCTTTTCAATGGAAGACAGACCCGTGGAAATCTTTACCCGTAAATCATCTAAGCTTTCAGCCACATCAAATGAATTTTTGATCTCGGCCATTTCATCATTTAAGATCGATTCCAATCCCTGATTTGAAGAAAGCAGAGAGCTTGTGTGTTCATAGGAAGAGACCAGCCCCTTTTCAATTTCAAAAATCCTTGCCACAATGTCTCGAATGAAAATATTGACCTTTTCCCGTTCCTGGGTGGTTTCAAAAATATAATTGAAAATAAGGGAAAAAATAGTTTCCCGAACCTCCTCAAAATGTTGTATTTCTTCTATCTTAATCAAATTTGAGGTAATGGATTCCAATTTTCGGGTATATTTTTTATCAAGGTTGGATTTCAGATGATTGATCACATCCTGGTAACTTTGTCGAAGATTGTCCAGTATCTGGTCTTCGGGTGAATTTTTTCGAAAAGTGGCAAAAAATCCTTTCTTTTTTTTTGCAGCACCAGGGGCGATATCTTCATGGATCATGGCTGTTTTAATCTGACCAAAGATATATTCGATCTTGGCCGGGGAGGCTTTTTTCCGCATGGCCGCAGCCAGCTGGATGCAGGCATCGCCCAATGTTGTTCCATCCTGGGAAAACTCCTCTAAAATAACGGGAAAATACCTTCTGTAAAGGCTATCCAGATTTCCATACTGGGCCTCCACGGCATCCAGTTCTTTGAGCAGGTGGTCTTTCTGGGATCTCAATTTAATTATTTGAGCTTCTAATTGCTTTGTTTTATCATCGCGTTGTTCGGCCATAATATATTCCCAAGTTTAAACGGCTTGTAATGGTTAATTACTTTTAACCAGTGGGGCAAAGAAAGTAAAGTTAATTAAATCTAACAAACCCAAGGCTTGATTGCGTCTGCTAAAAATTGTACAAATTGGTACATATTAACCCGGATTTTACCCGATTGGCAAACCAGGATTTAAAATTAGCAGATTAAATATAGTGAGGAGATACAAGGGTGGCATTTAGCTTTTTTAAAAAGAGCTCCCCTGGGGCACAAACCGTTTCAGAAAAAAATAGACCCGAAGAAGAGCTGTTTTCACCGGTATTTTCTTTGCAATCAGGGTCAAAATCAGACCTAAATCCAGATATGGAACCGGCCTTACAATCAGATGAATCTGAGGCAGCAAAGGAAGGTGTCCAGGAAACGCCGGTCTTTCCCGAACCAGACATTGAAGCGGATCCAATCCAGGAATTCGATACAGCCCGGGAACCGGATACGGAACAGGACGCAGCCCAGACTGGAGCACCGGTTCAAGAAGAGGTCGAAATGAAAGAGGGCACAGGGCTGCTCTCAAAACTTAAATCCGGTCTGGCCAAAACCCGGACTGTGTTGAATACAGACGTCACAGAACTGTTCTCCTCGGGCAAAGCCATAAATGACAATCTGTTTGATGAACTTGAAGAACGTCTGGTCACCTCTGATCTGGGCATAGAGATCACCATGGAGATCATGGAACGGGTCAAGAAAAAAAGCCGGGGTCTGTCCACGGGGGATCAGCTTCGCCAGGTGATCAAAGAGCAGTTGTTCACTTTTTTTCATGAACCCGCCCCGTGTGCCCTATCCACGCCTAAGCCCTATGTCATCATGATGGTGGGCGTCAATGGGACCGGCAAAACAACCACACTTGGCAAGCTGGCCATGAAATATAACGCCGCAGGTAAAAAGGTGTTGATTGCCGCAGCAGACACCTTCAGGGCCGCAGCCATTGAACAGGTTGAAATATGGGCCCAGCGGGCCGGTGCCGACATTGTCCGGCACAAAGAAGGGGCGGACCCTGCCGCAGTTGCCTACGATGCCGTTGAAGCAGCCATGGCCAGGGGAGCTGATGTGGTGCTCATTGACACGGCAGGAAGGCTGCACACCCAGAAAAATCTCATGGAAGAGTTAAAAAAAATCAAGCGCTCCGTGGATAAAAAATACCGGGGCGCTCCCCATGATGTCATGATGGTCATTGACGCTACCACCGGACAGAATGCCCTGTCCCAGGCAGAGATTTTCCACAAGGCCGTGGGGCTTACCCAGATAAGCGTCTCCAAACTGGACGGTACGGCAAAGGGGGGGATTGTGGCAGCCGTCTCATCCGCCATGGCCCTGCCCATTGCCTACATTGGTGTGGGTGAGGCCATAGACGATCTGCAGGAATTTGATGCAAAACGTTTTATCAATGCCTTGTTTGATGACTGATTGAAACGTGTATTTAAAAAATATAGGCACAGAATAATGGCAAAAAAAATAAAGAATCGTCAAAAAAAACAGATCAAAAAAGCTCAAAAGCAAAAAAACGTAATGAAAGGCTTAAAAAACAAACCTTATTAAAACAAATGGCGTCCCGGCCAAGTGTTGAAGATATGGTCAATTATGCGATAGAACTTATGGACAGTGGCGATTCGCATGACGGTCGGAAAATTCTTGAAAAATTAAAGAAAAAACACGGACGCCATGGGCATGTTTGCTACGGACTTGGTGTTATTGCAGCCGTTGAGGGCAAGCATGATGAAGCAATTCACTTTTTGAGAAACGCCACACAACTTGTACCTGATTTTGTCGAAGCGTACTATAATTTGGGTGTGGCCTATAAGAACCAACTCAACGTTTCTGAAATGATAAAAGCATTTCGGCAAGTAATAAAAATCGCAGAGCAGGCACCCGTTTGTTTAATCAGGCACAAGATATGATGCGTAAACTTGAAAAACAGATACAGACGACCGAGGGTGTGGATATAGACGTATATTTAAAAGGAGTTCAGATTTTCGAAGAAGGTATGCAATATATGGAGTCTGGGAATTGGGATGCGGCAATTGTTAAATTCAACGATACGATCAAAATAATGCCCAATAATCCTGAATCTTATGGCAATCTCGGTATTTGTTATGCTTACTATCATTGGAAAAATTCAATTGGCACTTAAATCGTTTGACAGCGCTATTGAATTAGATCCGCATTATGAGCCTGCTTTGCTGAATCGTACAATTGTATAATCCTTGAAAGAGGGTGAACGTTTGGAAAAAGAAGTAAAGACTATTGAATATTACAAAGATTACCCCATTGAAAATAAGTCATATATCCAAGAAGTTGTAGAAGAACAAAGTCGTTATCCTTCAACTGAGCATCCAGAAAAGCGCTAACCCCATTGAAAAATATCAGTTGAATATGCTGGCGCGCATCCCGGGTCGTGGCAGGGCCAAAATTTTTAGCCCACGCCTCTGATCACTTTCACGAGCCTGTCTTCATCCCATACCGTAATATCAAGAGTTCTGGCTTTGGTGAGTTTGGAACCGGCCTTGCTGCCGGCAATAACGATATCAGTGTTCTTTGATACTGATCCGGTCACCTTGGCGCCCAAGGCCAGAAGCCTGGCTTTGACCTGATTTCTTGTAAGCGTTTCAAAACTGCCGGTCAGTACAATGGTTTTTCCACTCAAGGCGTTATCCTTTTCACCGGCTTGACCATACAGATCATTGGTAATGGACACACCGGCATCAAGCAGATTTTTCACCGCGTTAATATTTTCTTCAATGGAAAAAAATCCGGTTACAGCCCTGGCTGTGGTCTCCCCCATCCCGTGGATGGCACTGATGGTCTTGAGATCTGCGGCCATCAGCGCGTCAAGATCCGCAAATTGTTGTGCCAAAAGCCGGGCCGCATGCTCGCCTGTGTGGTCAATGCCCAGGGCAAAGATAAACCGGGGAAAGGAAACCGTTTTGGCCTGCCCAATGGCAGCGATGATATTATGGGCGGATTTTAAGCCCATGCGCGAAAGCCCCGCCAGGGTGTTCTGGTCCAGATGAAAAAGATCGGCAAAAGAGGTGACAATTTTTTTGTCCACCAACTGTTCAACCAATTTTTTGCCAAGCCCGTCCATGTCAAACGCTTTTTTGGAGACAAAATGGCGGATACGCTCCCTGAGCTGGGCGCTGCACCCGGCATTCACGCATTTGACGGCAGTTTCCCCGTCAAGGCGTCGAACCCTTGAACCGCATACCGGACAGGTGTCGGGCATGGTAAATATCCGCTCTTCTCCGGTCCGGGTTTCAGGGATAATTTTCACCACCTTGGGGATCACGTCCCCTGCCCTGGTGATCAATGCCGTATCATTGATGCGGATATCTTTGCGTTCAATCTCATCGGCATTGTGCAGGGTCGCCCTGGAAACCCTGACTCCGCCGATCTCCACCGGCACAAGTTCCGCCACAGGGGTCAGGGTTCCGGTGCGGCCCACCTGAACCGTGATGTCCAGTATCCTGCTGGTCTTTTCCATGGCTGGAAATTTATATGCAATGGCCCACCTGGGACTTTTAATTTTTTCGCCCAAGGCCTGCTGGATTAACATATCATCCACCTTGATCACCATGCCGTCGATGTCATAGGGCAGTTCAGAACGAAGGCTTTCCAGAGAGTTAAACGTTTCCAGCACCTGCTGTATTGAAATCCCTTTTTTGATATGGGGATTCACTGGAAATCCAAGATCAGAAAGGCATTCAAGCATTGATGCCTGGGTAGGGAAAAAAACTTCGCGCACCACACCCACCCCATACACAAATATGGTCAAAGGGCGCTGGGCTGTTATTTTTGAGTCCAGCTGGCGCAGGGAACCTGCCGCGGCATTGCGGGGATTGGCAAACACCGGCTCGCCTTGATTCATACGGTTCTGGTTGAGCATTTCAAAATCGGTATGCTGGATGATCACCTCACCGCGCACTTCAATGAAATCAGGTACCGCTGTTTTATTGTCCATCAGGCGCAGGGGAACGGATGGGATGGTCCTGATATTTTCCGTGATCACCTCGCCGGTGTAGCCGTCCCCCCGGGTGGTGGCCAGAACCAGCACCCCGTTTTCATAGGTCAATTCCACAGCCACGCCGTCCAGCTTGGGCTCTGCCGTATAGGTCAGGGTATGGGCCTGGGACGTTTTCAGACACCGGGCATGAAAATCCAGGATCTGTTGATCATTAAAGGCATTGTCGAGACTGAGCATGGGAACCGAATGGGGGGCCGTATCAAACGTGGTCAGGGGCGGGGCTCCGATGCGCCGGGTGGGGGAATCGTCCGTGACAAGTTCAGGAAAACGGGTTTCAATGTCAATGAGCTGCCGCAGCATCATGTCATAGGTCTGGTCATCAATGATGGGGTCATCCAGCACATGATAGCGGTAACTGTGTTCTGTCAGTTGCCGGCGCAAGGTTTGCGCCTCAATTTGACATCTGTCAAAATCCATTGGCAAGTTTCCCCGTAAGTTCCATGACAACGCCACAGGCCTGTTTACGCATGGCTTTAAACCTTTTTTTGTCAAAGCCCGGTTCCCAGGCGCCGTCCGCCCGGGCAAGGCTGTCGGACACCACAAGTAACGCAGCTATGGCGATCTTCCTGAAAGCGGCTGCCGCAAACAGGGCCGAACACTCCATCTCCACGGCACAGGCCCCTTTATCCTTGTACCAGGCCACCTTTTCGGGAGTTTCTCTGTAAATGGCATCCGTGGTCCAGATGGTGGTGTTGGCATGGGCATCAAGCCCAGCCGTCCCAAGGGCATCCCCAAGCATGGCGGTCAACGTGGTATCGGCATTGACCATTGGCAGATCACCACGCAGATCCATATAATGCCGGGATGTGCCCTCATCGGCCAAGGCGGTTTTCGCCACCACCAGATCCCCCACAGAAAGATCCGAACAAAGGCTGCCACACCAGCCAAGGACAATCACGGCACATGCCCCCTTTGCAATCAGCGACTCCAGCAGCATCACCCCATAGGGCGCCCCGATATAGGGACCTGTTACACTCATCCCCAAAGGTTCATCTTCCTTGACCAGCAGACTGCTGTTGAAAAAAGCGCGGGTTTGCCACTTGCCCTCCCCCTGGCGGATCAGCGCCATGTCCGGGTCCGCGCTGACCATCAATGCAGCCTTCCCCACGCACCCTGATTTTCTTTGCCCTGACGGCGGAATAATGGCGGAACTATTCAGGTCCGACCCTGCCGGATAGCTCATCTTTTACCTCATCAATGATGTCATACAACCACATGACATCTTCCACGGAAAGTCGCCCCGCCTTCATGGGCGCCCGGTCCGAGCCATCTTTTTTCTTTAAAATTCTGGGCCCCACCTGAAGTTTAGGTTCGCCTTTGCCATATTGCATAATGGAGATGATCAATCCGGTTTCCTCATTTTTCCATTCCGCTATTTTCTTATCCTGTTCGGGATCATATCCTGCCATATCCTATCTCCTTATATTAATGTATCAAAATTCCGTTGGGATCTATGGCCGTATCCAGTACCATTGCCCCATCAATGGGATCAAGAATTTTGCGCCACTGTGTGTTCAACTTGTCAATTTCCGCTTTTTCCCCAATGGCCCACAAACACCCACCGCCACCGGCCCCGGTGAATCTGGCCCCGCAGCCTTGCGCCTTTGCAGCTTCCCACAACATTATGCCGGTATTATCCAGCACATCCGGGGTCATCTCACAACGAAGGGCTGTTTCCTGGTTCATCAACTGTCCGGCCTTTTTAAAGGAAAATGCTGCCAAAGCAGTGGTGAACTGCCGTGTAAGACCGCTGATCTGTTCAAATGCATCATAGGCCCGGCCGGATTTAAACTCATTCACCCACCGGGAATTCACCTCACTGGACTCATGGGGAACACCGCCATAGGCCACAAGAAAATGGGGGGTCAGTTTTTCCATTTTGTCATATGAATCAAATACCGGACAGCGCTCAAACCCAGGGCCTTTGTGTCCAAATCTCCACTCCCACAGGTTCACCCCGCCAAACGCTGCAGCGGCCTGGTCCTGGACCCCGCACAACACACCTGCCACAGCCCCTTCCAGATAATGGGCCAACCAGGTAATATGTTCGGGATTGATCTGTTTTTCCAAGGCCGTATAAACAGCGGCAATAATGGCCACGGCCGCACAGGATGACCCGCCAAGGGCACTTCGAACAGGGGATTGGGATTCAATGTGAAGGTGCACCCCATGGGCATTAAAATACTGAAAAACGGCAAACATCAACCCCATGGGACTATCCCATCCTCTGTCATCCCGGCTGCGGTCAATGGTGTCAAACCCCCTGGAAGAAATTTTAATCCGTCCTGGTTGTCCGGGCGACAGATAGACATGGGTTCGCATGTCAAGGGCCAGGTTCAGGGTGGCCGGCTTAAGATGTGCCAGGGGCAGATAAAATGTGGAAATATCCAGGGTACCGCCAAAATCAATGCGGCAGGGTACACAAACGTGTACCTGTTTTTTTTCAAGTAAAGGTGCAAGATTCATATTTTTCAGATCTCATGGTGTGTAAAAATTTCAAGCTATTGAAATATCGCCCGATATGAAAGGGAATAAAGGACTCAAGCAGGGTTTCACCCTCCTGGATGGCAGCGGGAGAAAACTTGATCCGTCCTGCCCGCTTCATCTCCACGGTATTGATCCAGGACAACTGCTTCAAGGTTCCTTTGGACACCCAGCACCCCCGGGCGCCGGCACCGAACGATCCGGCCGGCTCCTGTATCCGGTGAATACGGCCTTTGCACCTTGGACAGACAACCTGCCCCGCTTTGAAATCAAACCAGAGCCTTGCCGAATCAACATCCTCTAAACGGGCACCACAGGCTTCACACGGATCAAGTCCCGGAGAAAATCCAGACAACCGCATAAAACGGATCTGAAACAGCAGGCTGATCACTTGGGTGGGAATGGCCCCATCATCCACCATTTCAAGGGTCGTGTAAAGCAGTTTAAAAATATCGGGCTGGGCCTTTCCCTCTTCCAGCCACTGGGTGACGATTTCCGTCCAGTAGGACGCATAGGCCGTATTGACCACATCATACCGGATATGGGAGAACCCCTTTTCAAGGACCGTCTGGCACAAATTGATCATGGCATCCTTGTTTTTTCTGGGAAAGGCGCACTGGATATGATTGACCGAAAACAGATCCATGGCACCTGAAAACCTGCGCACGCTTTTTTTTGCGTTTTTTGCCATCACACTGATCTTTCCTTTGTCCTGGGTCAGAAAGGTGATGATCAGGTCATGATCCCCATATTCAATTTTGCGAAGCAGTATGGCATCTGTGCTGAAATCGCCCATATTGTTATCAAAAGCCAAGGAGCAGTCTTGTAATTGTGAAGTAGCAGTAAACGCTGATAAGGTCCATGGTGGTGGTGACAAAAGGACCTGTGGCCACGGCCGGATCAATATTGATCCGCTGGAAAATCATGGGCACCGATGTTCCCACAAAAGCAGCCACGGTCATGGAAGACAAAATTGAACATCCAACAACCAGGGACAATGCCCAGGAAAAGGATTCAGCCATGAAACTCAACTTGGCCACTGCCGCAATCAAACAGCCATAGGTGATACCCAAAATAAATCCAACCCCAAGTTCCCTGGAGATGACCTTGACAAAATCCCGGATATTCACCCGGCCCGTGGCAATCCCCCGGACCACGATGGTGGCACTCTGGGTACCGATGTTGCCCCCCATGCCCATGATAATGGGTATAAACGCCGCAAGTCCTGTCAACTGGGCCAGAGTGGACTCAAACCGGCCGATGATAAAGAAGTTGGCAATTCCGCCAATGCAGCTGGCAAACAGCCAGGGCAAACGGATCCGGGTGCCTTTAAGAACAGATTGGGTCTCAACATAATCATCCCCCACACCAGCCATTTTCAACATATCTTCGGTAGCGGTCTCATGCAGGATGTCAATGACGTCATCCACGGTAACAATACCGATAATCCTGTTGTCATCATCCACAACCGGTATGGCCAGAAAATCATACCGGGAAACCAGACGGGCCACCACTTCCCTGTCCGTGTAAGGCTTCACCGATACAATATCCTTTGCCATAAACGATTTAAGGGGCTTATCAGGAGATTCCACCACCAACTGGCGAAGGGAACTGACCCCCACAAGCTTGCCGTAATTATCTATCACATAGATGTAAAAAGGCATCTCAACATCAAGATACTTGTTCTGCAGAGCTTCGATCACTTCTTTTGCCTTGACGTCTTCTTCCAGGGCCACGTAATCTTTGACCATGAGGCTGCCGGCAGTATCTTCGTCATAGCTCATGATCTGTTCGACATTGTCCGATTCCTCCTTTTTCATTTTGGACAGAATCTTGTCGGACAGTTCCTCATCCAGACACCCGAGCAATTCGGCAGCATCATCCGAGGGCATATTGTCAAAAACAGTCACCAACTTATCAAAATCAACGTTTTTGACAAATTCAACAAAGGTATTTTCAGGCAGATGTGAAAACAGCAGCGCGATATCTTCGGGATTGTCCAGCAGATTGAACAGCTTTTCCTGATTCAGTGGGGTCAGATTTTCAAAAACAATGGACAGATCTGCCATGTGGGTTTTTTTTATGATATTGAGCAATTGCCTGTTGGCCCCCCGGCGCAGCAATCTTGTGATGCTGTTCTCAAGTATCAAAATCTGTTCTTTTTGCATGGATAAATGTCCTTTAGGCAAACAGCATTGAAAGGATTTAAAGCATGATCTCAATGTGTGCGCTGTTTTTCAGATTTTCCATCCACTTTTTGAACTGGGCCTGCCCATGCTCCCGGTACAGAATATCCTGGATCTTTTTTTCCACCTCTTTCTGGACAGATCCCTGTGCCTGGGAAATGATATCCGCCACATAAAGGATCTGGAACGAAGTCCCCATATCAACGGGCTTGGTGTATTGCCCCTTGCCAACCCCATGAAGCGCCGCTTTAATTTCCTCACTGAAGCTTGATATGTCGAACTCACCAAGCTCTCCACCGGAGGACGCATTGGAGCCGATGGAATAATCTTTGGCAACTTGTTCAAACGCCACCTTGTTGGCCAGTTTTGCCTGAACCGTGGAAAGATCCGTTGCATCCTTTACAATTATATTTTTCAAATGATATGTCTTCTTACCCTTAAATTCCTGATAATGGGTGTCGTAATAGGCCGTTATCTCCTCATCCGTAACAACGATCTTGGAACGAACGGCCCTTGAAACAGTCATGCTCTCGAGAATCTGCTCCCGAATTCTTTCACGGTATTGCCCAAGGGTTATGCCTTGTTCAGCCAGGACGAATTTCAGTCTTTCCTGGTCAAGATTGTGCTCTTTTTTAAAATTTTCTAGGGCATTGTCCACATCCGTGTTCTCCACGGTGATGCCCATTCGTCTGGCTTCCTGAACCACCAGGCGGCCCTCCACCAGTTGATTAAGCAACTGGGCGTACATTTGCGCCATCAACTCTTTTTTCCGGGCCGAAGACTCCTGGGATGTCTCAATATTTTTCCGGTATGGGGCTGCAGCCATGTCAAGCTGAGACAGGGTAACAATATCATCATTTACAATGGCAACAATCCGGTCAACCACCTCTTGGGCAAAGCAAGTTACCGTCCAGAAAACCCCTAGCATAAAAATCATCAGGCCCATGGGCCTTAACCTTATGTTTCGTTTTTTTTTCATACATCCACCTCGTTTGTTGTGGGCTTGCGGCCCTGCCTATCACTTGATCATTGCGTTTCAGCGGTTATTAAAAAGGTCCTTAATGCTGGCTTGCCAATATGCACAGGATAACGGGCCTGTAAGCCCTGCAACCATTCTCCAAACACTTTCTGGCTTTTTTCTATCCGCAGGTTGTACACCAAATCTTTTTCATCCATCATTTTTAAATTCTCATTGTCCAGGGCTTTGGCCTGCCCGGCAAAGCGGTCATAAAAGGCAATCATGTCCCTGGGATGAATTTCCTGGGACGCAACCAGATCCTGCATAATTAATTTCTGGATGACCAGATCCTTTTTAAACCGTTTTTTCCAAACAGGATATGGTACGGCCCTTTCAAGAAGTATCTGTTCAAAGCTGTCTTCGGGATAGTCTTTCTTAAAATCGGCAACGGCAGCCTCAAGGGTTTTGTCACTGACGTCAATCCCCCTGGCCGAAGCTGCAGCCAGAAGCACAGCCTCATCACACAGATCGGAAACAAGATCCAGAACCATGGCATTGTATTCACTGGGCCTGTCTTTTATATCATAGGGGTAGTTGGCCTGTTTGACCTCCAATTCCCGGGCAAAATCCACCGGGCTGATTTCCACGGTACCCGCTTTGATGATATATGCTTTTCCTTGATCTTTTTTGGGGTCCGTACACCCGGATCCAATGAGAATTGCAATACCTGCTGCCATAAGCAATAAAGGGTCCAAAAACAAGCGGCTGTACCCCGCCCTTGGAAATCCATTGTCCCCTTTTATGCCATACCAATTCGTTGCAATGCTGCTCATTTTATATTCCAATTGTAACTCACTGCCATAGGCCTTAATTTAGTTTGGCAGTTTTCCTTTTACTTAATAATTCAGTTTAAATTTTGGAAACTTTTAGCATTAAGCCTATTTTTTGGCAACCCTTGCCTATACGCCTGATTGGGGCAATCAGAACTGACAGGTTAACCGGACAAGGGAAAATGACAGGCCGTCAGATGCCCAGGGTCATCATGATCGCAGGCAGAAAGGGTTGGTACCTTTTCAAAACACAGGGATTGAGCCACAGGACAGCGGGAAGAAAATCTGCACCCCGGCGGCGGATGTTGGGCTGAAGGAATCTCACCTTTAAGCGGGATTCTGTTTGAAATATGGTCTGGATCTGCTACGGGGACAGCCTCCAGCAATGCTTTTGTATAAGGATGGCCCGGATGTTTATATATGTTTTGGGCATCGGCAATTTCCATGATACGGCCCAGGTACATGACAATGATACGGTCGGACATATGGCGGACCACGGACAGATCATGGGAAATAAACAGGTATGTCAGGCCCATTTCAGACTGCAAATCCAGTAACAAATTCAAAATCTTTGACTGAACCGAAACATCCAGGGCAGAAACCGGTTCATCGCAGATCACGATCTGCGGGGTCATGCTGATGGCCCGGGCAATACCGATGCGCTGGCGCTGTCCCCCTGAAAACTCATGGGGATATTTGGTCAAATCCCCGGAATCAAGACCCACCTGATCTAGTAATAACTTGATCTGTGTGACCGTTTCCTGTTGTGACACCCCATGAATGCGAAACTTTTCTTCCAGAATCTGACGCACGGTCTGTCTGGGGTTTAAGGATTCAAAAGGGTCTTGAAAAATCATCTGGGCCCGGGTTGAAAACGCTTTACGTTTTTTCCGGGTCATGGCAGACAATGGTTTTCCATCTAGAAGAATGCGGCCCTGGGTCAAGGGATACAACCCCATGATACACCGGCCCAACGTGGTTTTTCCACATCCGGATTCTCCCACGATACCCAGGGTTTCCCCGTTGAAAACTGAAAAACTGACATCATCCACTGCATGGACATTACCGGTGTGGCGCAGGAAAACACCCGAGGTGACTGGAAAATATTTTTTCAGATTCTGGATATCCAGAATCGGTCTATCAGAGTTTTCTAAATATGGGAACACGGATTGTGGCAACAGAAAAAAATAAGACCCATAGGCTTAAGGCCCATGATCAGAATTAAATCTGCCACAGATACGCCGGATTTTAAGTCACCATCAAGGCACGCCAATGGACGCATATTGGTTATATGTGTCCTTTGGCGAAGTGAAATCTCATGAAAATTGGTTCTCATTTTCATGGAACTGCAGCCGATTCATCAATTACCAAACAGGCTCTTAGAGAAAAGGCAGAAAATATGGGCACCAAAAAAGGGTTTATGAACGGAACCATTGTTCAAAAACCCTTTGAAAATAGACTTACTGGACAGTTACGTTGACCGCTGCAGGTCCTTTTTGTCCATCCTCCACATCAAAAGTGACCCGGTCACCCTCATTAAGAGATTTAAAGCCTGTTGCATTGATGCCGGTATGATGCACGAATACGTCAGGTCCCTCCTCCTGTTCTATAAATCCGTATCCTTTTGCATCATTAAACCACTTTACGATCCCATTTGCCATTGCGACTCTCTCCTTACTTGTAATGAATAAATTTAGTTTCAAACTCAGGTTCTGCAACGCCGAAAATGGGGTCCAGCCCTTAGAACGAAACTTTCAAAGCCCTGCAATTCGCAGCTTTGCCTGTATATTATTAGCTTTTGCTTAAAAATCAAGGATTATTTATTAAAATCTAATTTTTTTTCGCCACCACGAACCAAATGGCATGCGGCAAAATGGCTGGAAGAGACAGGCGTCAGCCGGGGGCGGTGGTTTTCGCACTGTGTCAATGCACGTTTGCAGCGTTTGGCAAATCGACATCCGGCCGGCATTTCAGACAACGCAGGCACATTCCCGGGGATGGTGGGCAGCGGTTTTTTCGCTGTGTGCGCCAGGGAAGGCATGGATTGTAACAGTCCTTTGGTGTAAGGGTGAAAGGGGTGCCGAAACAGGGTTGTCACGGAAGCGCTCTCAGCCACGGTACCGGCATACATGACAATGACCCTGTCACAGTTTTCTGCGATCAGTCCAAGATCATGAGTAATTAAAATCACAGTCATCCCTGTTGTATTCCGGAATTGAAAAATAAGGTCCATAATCTGAGCCTGTACGGTTACATCCAATGCTGTGGTGGGCTCATCGGCAATGAGAATATCCGGTTCACAGGCCAGTGCCATGCCGATCATTACCCGCTGGCGCATCCCGCCGGACAATTGATGGGGATACTTTTTCATGACCTGCCGGGCATCGGAAATCCCCACCTTTTCAAGCATCTGCGACGACGCTGTATGTTTGTCTTTTGTTCCCATGTCCGGGAAATGCAGGGAGTAAATTTCTGCAAGCTGACGGGCTATGGTATGAACCGGGTTCAATGCGGTCATGGGCTCCTGGAAAATCATGGATATTTTTTTGCCCCGGATTTTGCGCATGGCGTCCATGGGAAGGTCAAGCAGATTTCTTCCGTTAAACAGGATTTCACCATCTTTGATTGTTGACACAGGCTTTGGCAAAAGCCGCATTATACCCAAGGCGGTCACACTTTTGCCACACCCGGATTCCCCGACAATACCCAGTATCTGGCCGGATTTGAGGTCAAAACTGACATCATCCACGGCAAGGACCTGTCCCTGGCCAGTCTGAAATGCAACCCCAAGGTGCTTCACGGTTAGAAGCGGTGGGTGATTTGTTTGATTCATTTCGATGGGATCTCTCTTCTATATTTATCATCAATGATGGTGACCGCCGCCAACTTCTGTTTCGCTTTCATGGCGGTAAGGGTCTGTTTCCGAATATGATCATCAATCCAGAAAAGCCCGCCCGTAGTCGATGCAAAAGGATCAAACAAACCATTGGACACAGGGGTGCCGTGACATTTTGGCAACCGCATCCATCGCCAGTAGGCCAGCCGGACATAGGGCACCATATAGGAGGGTACATAGGCACAGGTATCATGTATCTTCTTTTGGATCGTTTTTGATAAGTTGATGCGTTCCTGCTCATCCAGACTGTCCCGGTACTGATCAATGAGCTTGTCCAGTTCAGGATCATCCGTGTTGGTTATGTTATTGGTCTGGGGTTTATGCGCGTTGTCCGAGTGCCATCCCTGCCAAAAGGAGGGCCGCATGCTGGTACTCCAGCCCATCCAGGCCACATCGTGTTTTTTCTCCAGGGTTTTCTTAAACATGGCCGTGGGATCAAGGCGCTCCAGTTTCAGGTCGATCCCGGCCTTAAGCGCGTCTTCCTTCAAGACCACAAGGCGTGGCATATGCGCTTCCATGTAATAGGTCACAGTAACGGAAAACCGCATATTTCCTTTTTGCCAGATGCCGTCCGGCCCTCTGTGCCAGCCCGCCTGGTTCATCAGTAATTCAACCCTTGAAATATCGTATCCACGGGGTTTAATCGTGTAATCCGTATATTCTCCATATCCGTAAAAGGCCTGGGGCAAACGGAAATAATCCCCCCTTAAAACCTGATGGATCACCTTATCCATGTTCATGGCATGGGCAAAGGCCTGGCGGACTTTAATATCCTTGAATATGGGCCGGTCCAGGTTCAGCCACAGCCCCCTGGACGGCTGTTCCAGATCATTGAAAAACCAGATCCGTTCCACATATCCGTTATGAATAACCGGGGTGTTGGATTTCTGATGCCAGAATTTGGGCAGCACCATACCAAATGTATCCAGCCGGCCTTTCTTAAAATATTCCCACTGCATGTTAACATCACGGATTACCGTAAAAATCACCGAATCCACGTTAAACCGGTTTTTTAAATACCGCCGCTCCTTTGCCCACCACTGTTTTTTCCGGGAAAACCGGATAAACCGCCCTTTTTTAAAATCACTGATCTGATAAGCTCCGGTATTGGGTACAACGGCCCAGTTGAACCGGGATACAAAATCATCTGCCAAGGTTTTAAAAAAATGTTCAGGCGTGGGACTGATGCTCAGTTTCAGATAAAGGTCAGGCACGGCCTTGGTGCTTTTTACCCCAATGGTATAATCGTCAAACGCAGTAACAGATTCAATCTCCCGGGTGTAGTAATCATTATACCAGGGCGCCACAATATGTTCGGACCGCATGAATGTAAGGGTATACACGTAGTCCCTGGCGGTTACCGGCACCCCGTTTGACCACCGGGCATCAGGGTCCAGCTTGAAATACATGGTCTTTTTATCAGGGCCATAAGCCCAGTGGGTGGCAAGCTCGGGGATAATACGCCGGGAGAAAGGATGCAGATTGATCAAAGAGAGCTGGTTGTCCAGAATTGCACTTCTGAAAGCGCCGTTGGAATCCGGTCCCACCACCCTGAAGGTCATGGGAAAATTCGCGATGGCCCCCCGGAGTACCCCGCCTTTTTCAGCATTGTCCGAGGCAAAGACCGAGTCTGTATTATTGGTGCGCCACCGGATTTTGTCAGGTAACTTTTGATACACCAGGGGCGCAAGCCCTTCATTGGAAGGGGGAGCCGATGGGATCGCCTTTGAAGGCTGGTCAGATGAGCATCCGAACAGTCCCCCCAAAAGGCAAAGAAGAGAAATACCCCATCCTGAAAATAAAACCTGTCTGAATATCACCATTTTTCCTTGAT
>PDWJ01000857.1_pt1 | contig 41558 bp, 39 predicted proteins | sample 1430881 | NCBI WGS metagenome assembly PDWJ01 (sample SAMN01162460, study PRJNA174530) | Oral metagenome, whole genome shotgun sequencing project. | biome: Marine environment; feature: Marine mammal; material: Swab sample of the gingival sulcus; isolation source: swab sample of gingival sulcus...
CTCCCCAAAAACTGAAGCACCACAAACTTTCTGCGGTATGTAATAAGTATGGGAGCAGAAGTAACAAAGGCCCATGACAGGCTGTTTAAAAAGATTACAAGAGATAAGGGAAACTTCAGAGACCTTGTAGAATCAACCTTTCCAAAAAAACTGGTTACAAAACTGAATCTCGACACCCTTGAGCTTGATACCAACAATTATATCGACAACAAACTTAAGGAGTTCTACTCCGACATAGTTTATAACTGCACATACAAGGGTGATACAAAAGTTAAGATAAGCATTCTCTATGAACATAAAAGTTACAAACCTGACAACGAATATTTACAGCTTTTAAGGTATATGCTGTCCATCTGGGAGTTTCAGACCACTAATAAAGAAGAGCTTTCAATTGTTATCCCGGTTATTTTCTACCACGGAAAAGAGAAATGGAAGCATAAGAGCTTTTTTGACCACCTTAGCTGTACCGACAAAGGCTTGCAAAAATTTATTCCAGACTTTTCCTATATTCTAACCGATTTACGTGAATATTCGGATTCTCAGCTTATAGAAGAGGTTTTTAAGAGTAATATAAACAAGGTTATGGCACTGCTTTTAAAGCACATGAAAGAAGAGGAGTATTTGAAGAAGCATGTTACAGAAATATTTTCTCTTGTTAAAAACTTATTCGGCGACCGGAAAAAAAATGACATTATGAGTTTTATATTATATATTTATTATACGACGGAGATGGGAAGTGATTATTTAAGGGAAAGCTTAAAAGCCATATCTCCTGAAGGAGGTGATGAAGTTATGACTACCGCCATGAAGCTGATACAGCAGGGACATAAAGAAGGACTCAAAGAAGGAGAACTATCAGATAAGCAGAAAGTCCTTATAAGACAGCTTGATAAGAAATTTGGGTTGCCTGCCGGCGACAAGAATCTTATTTTATCGACCACTAATCCTGATCAACTTGATGCGGCCCTTGATGAAGTAGTTACCGCAGAGAGCCTTAATCAGGTTCTTGTAAAACTGAAGTAGAAATAGAGCCTGCAAAAGGCTATTACAGACTTTTCTTATTTATCTTCAAAAAACTGAAGAACTCAACCTTACTGCCGGAACAATCATGGCAATTCCCTTTGACAACCTTAGGCTATATCTAGATAATGGCCTTAATGGACGCATCCTGTAAGTTATCATCCGAGGTTATACAAATACTTAAAGAGGCAGTCGAAGACGCGGAGGGCAATGAGGTTATGGCTTGGGGCCGGGTCAGTGACGGCCTTGTTGTTGAGGCTGAGGTTGCCGCCCGGGGGGATGAGGCATCGGTTCCGGCTGTCTTTCAGCATATGGAAAAAGGCGATGTAGTGATTCATAATCATCCGGGCGGGCTGTTAAAGCCCTCGGCGGCTGATATGCAGGTGGCCGGCAGGCTGGGTGAGCACGGAATCGGCTTTTATATAATTGATAACGATGTTGAGCGCGTCTATGCGGTTGTGGAGCCTGTGGCCGCCGCAGAGAGGATTGATCTTGATTCGGAGGCGCTTGCGGCCCTGCTTGAGCCGGATGGCGAGCTTGCCAAGGCAATGGATGCGGGCGGTTTTTATGAATACAGACCCTCACAGGTTGCAATGCTCAAGCGTGTTTCTGACAGCTTTAATCAGGGCAGGATCTGTGTGGCAGAGGCCGGTACCGGTGTAGGTAAGTCAATGGCCTATCTGCTGCCGGCAATCAATTGGGCATCAACAAATCAGGAGAGGGTTGTTGTTTCAACAGCTACGATCAATCTTCAGCACCAGCTGATTGACAAGGATATTCCTCTTGCAAAAAAGGTCCTTTCGGCGGTAAACAAGGCGGCAGGAGACTGCAAGGTAGTTCTTGTTAAGGGCCGCGGCAATTATATCTGCCTTAGACGGCTTAGATCGGCCATTGATGAGCAGACCCTTTTTGATGATGATAATAATGAGCTTGATTCAATAAAAAAATGGTCTGAAACAACAGCCGCCGGTACCATTGATGATATACCCTTTATGCCTGATAAATCATTATGGGGCAAGGTTAACTCCGAGGTTGATTCATGCCTTGGCCTCAGGTGTAAATACAGAGATAAATGCTTTGTTCTGAAGTCAAAAAAAGAGGCGGCATCCGCGCAGCTGCTGGTAGTAAATCATCATCTTCTTTTTTCCGATCTTGCAATGAGGCTTGAGGGTGCAGGCTTTGACAATTCGGTGGTTCTTCCGCCGTTTACCCGAATTGTTTTTGACGAGGCCCATAATATGGAATCAAGCGCAACAAGCTTTTTTTCATCCGAACTGAATCTGTTTTCAGTTCTTAAACAGGTAAACAGGCTCTATTCAAGAAGGCGGGCAAGAACCTTCGGTGCAGTTATAAACCTTCAGATTGAGGCCGGAGCGGTAGAGGAGGATGAAAAAATCCCCGGTCTTGTTGACGGAATAAAGGAACAAATGCAGAAACTTGATGCCCTGGCCGTAGATGCTCTTGAGACTGATGGCAGCCTCAGGCTTAGACAGGAGACCGTGGAATATTTTAATTCAGATATATTCCCCGCAATGATTGAGCTTCAGAAAAGGATACTTGATTGTCTTCATGCAGTTGAAAATATTATAAACCGTATGGACGAAAAGGATCTTGAGCTTCCTGTTGTATTTGAGGTCCGCATGCTTGAGCGCAGACTCGAAAGCTTTGCTTCAATATGTCAGTCATTCACACTCTGGGAAGAAAAACCGGGAGACATCTTCTGGATAGAGCGCAGCAGAAGCAGTTCGGGCGAATACTTTGCGCGCTTTGTTATAACACCGCTTGATATATCACAGATGATGAGAGAAGCTGTGTTTGTTCCATATGAAACCGTTGTCTGCACATCGGCAACCCTTTCGGTTAACCAGGACTTCCGCTTCTGGTCTGCACGTGTAGGTTTAAACGGTTTTGAGGACCGCGAGGTTGCCGCCTCAATGTTTAAATCCCCATTTCCTTATAAAGATCGCGTCCTTCTGGGGCTGCCGGAGGACGCCCCCGATCCAAACAGCGGTGCCTATCAGGAATGGGCCCAGGATTTCATTGGGAAAATGCTTGAACTTTCTGAGGGCCGCGGCCTTGTGCTGTTTACATCATACCGTATGCTGGCTGAAACCTTTGATGCTCTAAAGCCCGGCTTTGATAAGATGGGCATAACCGTCCTGAAACAGGGCGATGATGACAGAACAAGGCTTCTTGAGCGCTTTAAAACCGATACCGCCAGCGTTCTTTTTGCAACCTCATCATTCTGGGAGGGGGTGGATAGTCCCGGTGATACGCTTAGGGTTGTGATAATCTGTAAGCTTCCGTTTATGGTTCCGACTGATCCGGTAATAGCTGCCCGGATGGAGGCGGTAGAGAGCCGAGGAGGAAATAAATTTATGGAATACATGCTTCCTGAAGCAGTAATAAAGCTTAAGCAGGGCTTTGGACGTCTGATGCGGCGGGGCACTGATTCGGGTGTGGTTGCAATCCTTGATTCAAGGATGGTAAAAAAGGCATACGGACGGATTTTTGTTAATTCTCTGCCTGAAACAGCAAGGAGCATCAAACCCGCGGAGGGTGTTTTGCGTGATTCGGAGAACTATCTCTATATATCCTGAGTTGTCGGCTCATAAATACCCGTAAAATTTTAGATTCAAAAAAAAGACCGTCAGGGAGGTTCCCCGCGGTCTTTTTTAATATTCTTCTTTATGAATTAGAGCCGAAGATTATTCAACAACGCAAAGTACGTCTGAAATTCTAACAAGAAGATATTCATCTCCGTCAGATTCAAGCTTTGTGCCGGCGTATTTGTCATACATAACCTTGTCGCCTACCTTCACTGTGATAGCATCCTTGTCGTCACCGATTTCAGCAACAACTCCGGTGTTTGTTTTTTCCTGTGCGGTCTGCGGAATGTAGAGGCTTCCAACCTTCTGTGTGTCTTCTGATTCAATCTTAATAAGAACCCTGTCTGCCAGAGGCTTAATCTTCATATCCCTTTTCCTCCTGAATCTTCATGAGATTACGAATTGTTTTTCTAAAATTTCTTAAAAAAAATATAAGGATGATTGAAATTATGGTCAAGTGAAAAATCAAACTATTTAGAGGGAATTTCAAATCACCATGTTTTTTTATTTGCCTGTTCGGGAACTTTTTTGTAAATTGTATATAGGAAAATCAAATATGGGCAACGTTAAAGACATATATGAGCATCGAAAAAAATGTAATTGCAGCCGCAATTATGAGAATGCCTTAGACCTTATTGAGGAAGCCTTTGGAAGAGGTCCTAATGAATATGGTATGCCTGTTCAGAAGAGTTCCAAAAAGGATGATGAAGCAGCCTTTACCGCGATCCATGTGATGAGGTATCTATACACAAAGAAATCGGGTAAATTCGGAACCCTCGCCGAGCGGGATATGATCTTTGAACTGATTTCCGAAGCATGGAGTGATTTTCTTGAAAGAGTCGAGTACGTAAGGCTTTCTACTCCGGGGAAGATATCAAAATTCCGTGAATATGTTATCTTCTTTCCCACATTTACAGTACCCGACAGCATTGAAACTGAAGAATCAGGCGTAATATATGCCGATTTCGGTAGTGATCTCTGTGCGTGCGGCAGCGGGCTGTCTTATATTCAGTGCTGCGGGCGCATAAAAACCATTGCTGAAATTGAAAATGGTATATTTTGACACATTTTTTAAGCATATTTTTATCATAGTTTCATAATGACCCAATTGTAAAATAGCATAGATTCCCCATTTGTTAATTCTTTATTATAATTACTTACACTGTAACAATTTACTTAATGTTACATTTTTTACTCTTCTTGGCACGATTCCTGCTTTGATAAAAGCAGGAGTATTAGATGATTAATAGTAATAGATATGATGATGAAAATATTCTTTCAATTTACCTCAAAGAAATAAACAAAATACCTCTTCTTACAAGGGAAGAGGAAGATGACTATGCCCGCCGTGCAGCCATGGGCGAAAAAGAAGCAATAGATGCTCTTATAAATGCAAATCTCAGATTTGTTGTAAATGTAGCAAAAAAATACCAGAACCAGGGTCTGCCCCTGTCCGATCTTATAAATGAGGGCAATATCGGTTTGATGAATGCAATAGAACGCTATGATGTCGATAAGGGATATCATTTTATTTCATACGCCGTATGGTGGATCAGGCAGGCAATACTTAAGGCCATATGTGAAAAATCAAGGATGATAAGGCTTCCGCTTAACCGCGCAAACGAGCTTGTTCAGATAGAAAGAGCCAGGAAGGAACTGCTCTCTGATAATGGTGAAAGCCCCAATGTGAATGATATAGCATGGGCGTTAAATATGGATGAAGCCCATGTCTCCAATTTGATTAATGTTTCCAAGGATCATATATCATTGGAAACCCCGGTATACGAAGACCGTGATTCTTCACAGCTTGGAGATTTTATCGAAGATGAGGATTATGCAAGCCCTGAAGAGGCCGCTGTTTCAAATGCATTGAAAACCGACATAAACTCACTGCTTGAAACCCTCAGTGAAAAAGAAGCTGATATAATAACACTCAGGTTCGGCCTTAACGGCAAGGCTCCAATGTCTCTGAAGGAGATAGGCGATAAATATAATCTTACCAAAGAACGTATACGGCAGATTGAGAAAAAAGCTCTTGTAAGACTAAGGCATCCGTCAAGAAGTAAATATCTTGAGGCATATGTTGAAGAAATGTCTGCCTGATTTTATGGATAACCATTGTGTGTTCAGTTTTCAAAATGATTTACACGGCTTCAAAGCCTGTGTGTAAGCTCCCGGGTGCTGTGTTGACACTGGGGGCTTATTTTTTTATGCTGAAGTTAATTCAGAGTTTAACCATAAATGGAGTATTTTTGATAAATCGTTATTGTATAGCTATTTAATGGTTCATTATCAAAAATACTCTAAAGGGGCTTTCAAAAGTAACCTGCCTTTGAAAGGTACTCATCAACTGATTTTTATATGGAGGTTTACTTATTATATGAGTAACACAAAATTAATTTATTTTTTCGGCGATGGTAAGGCCGAAGGTGCTGCAAGCATGAAAGAACTGCTTGGCGGAAAGGGTGCAAACCTTGCTGAAATGACAAATCTTGGAATTCCTGTTCCTCCCGGATTTACACTTGCAACAGAAGTTTGCGATATGTTTTATAAAAACAACAGATCCTATCCTGAAGGTCTTGATAAAGAACTTGCTTCAAATCTTGACAAACTTGAGAAGCTTATGGGCAAAAAACTTGGAGATCCCAAGGATCCCCTTCTTGTTTCTGTCCGTTCAGGAGCAGCCGTTTCAATGCCCGGTATGATGGATACAATTCTTAATCTTGGTATTAATGATAAGGCAGTAGAGGGACTCTCTGCCATTACTGATAACCCAAGATTCGCGTGGGACGCATACAGACGTTTTATCCAGATGTTCAGCAATGTTGCACTCGGTATGGACATAAATATCTTCGAAGATATTCTCGAAGATATGAGACATAAAAAGGGTGTTGAGAATGATAATGAGCTAAGCGCTGACGATCTCAAAGAACTTGTCAGCCTCTATAAGGCTGCATTCAAGAAAGACCAGAATAAAGATTTCCCTCAGGATCCTGTTGTACAGCTTCAGGCTGCTATTGATGCAGTATTCGGCTCATGGAATAATCCAAAGGCTATCAAATACAGAGAAATTAACGATATAAAGAACCTGAAGGGAACTGCAGTAAACGTTCAGTCAATGGTATTCGGAAACTTCGGCGATGATTCAGGTACAGGCGTTTGTTTTTCAAGAGACCCGTCAACAGGTGAAAAATACTTCTATGGTGAGTACCTGATGAATGCTCAGGGAGAGGACGTTGTTGCAGGTATCAGAACCCCCGCGACCCTTTCACAGCTTGCCGATCAGGATGACAATATATATAAGCAGCTTGTTGATATCAAGGAAAAGCTTGAAGGTCATTACCGTGATATGCAGGATATGGAATTTACTATCCAGCAGGGAAAACTTTTTATTCTTCAGACAAGAAATGGTAAGAGAACCGGTGCCTCAGCTGTTAAGGTTGCTGTTGATATGACCAAAGAGGGCCTTATAACCAAAGAAGAGGCCATGTTCAGGGTAGATGCTGCTCAGCTGGATCAGCTCTTTCACCCGATGATTGATCCAAAGGTAAAGAAAACCCTCAAACCGCTTGCCAAGGGGCTTAATGCCTCACCGGGAGCCGCAACCGGTAAGATTGTTTTTAACGCTGATGATGCCGAGCTTTGGGTAGAGAAGGGTGAAGCAAAGGTAATGCTTGTAAGAAAAGAAACATCACCCGATGATATCGGCGGAATGAACGTTGCCCAGGGTATTCTTACATCAACCGGAGGTATGACATCACATGCCGCAGTAGTTGCCCGTGGTATGGGCCGCCCATGTGTTGCCGGATGTAAGGATGTAGTTATTACCGGCAAGACAATGAAGGTTGACGGTAAGGAGTTCAAAGAGGGCGACTGGATTACAATAGACGGTACAACCGGAGAGGTTTTTGCCGGCCAGGTTGAAACAATTGCACCGGAGATGTCCGAGGAGCTTACAGACTTTCTGAGCTGGGCTGATGAGATCAGACTTGCAGATAAGCGCGCGGCCCTTGAGCAGAAGGGTTTTCTTGTCAGAACAAATGCGGATCAGCCTGAAGACGCTAAACTTGCCCGTGAGCTTGGTGCCGAAGGTATCGGTCTATGCCGTACAGAGCATATGTTTTTTGACGCAGGCAAGCTTGAACATTTTCAGGAAATGATTGTTGCCGATTCGATTGACGGCAGAAAGAAGGCTCTTGAGAAGATTCTTGATCTTCAGAAAGCTGACTTTAAAGGAATCTTTAAGGCCATGAGCGGGCTTCCTGTTACTGTAAGACTGCTTGATCCTCCGCTTCACGAGTTTGTCCCTCAGACTGAAGACGATATCAATAAGGTTGCCAAGATGGCAGGTATAAGCGCGGATGCCCTCAGGGAAAAGATTGAATCTCTTCACGAGCAGAACCCGATGCTCGGACACAGGGGCTGCCGTCTCGGTATAACATATCCTGAAATCTATGATATGCAGGTTGAGGCGATTATTACCGCTGCTGTTGAGGTAGAGGCTGAAGGTGATACCGTTCTTCCTGAAATAATGATTCCTCTTATCGGAACATGGCAGGAGCTGAGTATTCTCCGCAAAAATGCTGAAGCAGTAATTGAGAAGGTATTTGAAAAGACAAAGAAAAAGGTTGACTACAAGATCGGTACCATGATTGAGATACCGAGAGCTGCTCTTACAGCTGACGAGGTTGCAAAGCACGCTGACTTCTTCTCATTCGGTACAAACGACCTTACCCAGATGTCATTCGGTTTCTCAAGAGATGATGCCGGAGCATTCCTGCCCGCATATATTTCACAGGGAATTCTTGAGGCAGATCCTACTGCTAAACTTGATCAGTCTGGTGTAGGCAAGCTTGTTTCGATGGCTGCAGAATTAGGCCGCGGCGTTAAGAAAGAGCTTAAGCTCGGTATCTGCGGTGAGCATGGGGGTGAGCCCTCATCGATTGATTTCTGCTACAGAAATAACCTTAACTATGTATCCTGCTCACCCTTCAGGGTTCCAATTGCAAGACATGCAGCAGCACAGGCCGTGCTTAGAAACAAATAATCTGCAGTTTGTAATTTAAAATGACAGCCGCCGGAGATAGTTCCCGGCGGCTTTTTTATAGCCATATATAATTAATGTTTATTAATAAATATTAAAAAAAGTTTAATATTAAAATATATTTAGTAAACTAAGTAAGTATATTGAAATATTCTAAATTCAACAATATGATAGATATATAAGGTTATTTATGGAAAAAGATTATTTTGATGAAATCTTAAATGATATGGTTAAAGATTCTATAGAAAAAAATAAGCTTGCACAGGATTTTTCTGAGAATGATAGGGCTTTACTGAATTCATATAAGCCTGTAACTGAGGCTATTGCTATGCTATGGGGAGATCAGTGTGAGGTTGTTTTACATTCCCTTGAAGATATTAATAAATCTGTTATTAAAATAGTTAACGGACATATTACAGGTAGAAAGGTTGGTGCTCCACTTACCGATTATGCTTTAAAGGTAATACATAATATAGACGAATTGAAAAGAGATTATTCTAATTGTTATTATACGAGAGCATTAAACGGAGATATCCTTAGATCAATTATTGCACTTATAAGGAATGAGAGAAATAAGGTTATTGGGTTGATATGTATCTATATGAATCTCAATGCACCTTTCTTGGAGATAATGAGAAATTTTTTGCCTGTAATGGATGTTCAAGCAACTACATCACCTGAGAATTTTTTTTCTGATGTTGATGGATTACTTGATGAGGTTGTAAATAAAACTATTAATGAGATAACGAATAATTCAAATACAGCAAATAATAAAAAAAATAGAGATATAATTGTTGAGCTTTATAAAAAGGGTGTTTTTGATATTAAGGATTCGATAAATCTTGTTGCATCAAAACTCAATTTATCAAAGCACACTATCTACTATTATTTACGTAAGTTAAAATCTTGAAGTTAGTTTTCCAACTATAAAATTTCTAAGTTATTGTAAGTCTCAAATCAAGATATCGCAACCTTTTTATTAAAAAACTTATAAATTCTCCAAATCTTTGTTAAAAACCGTAAATACAATTATAAAATATTTTATAAATTAATATTATTTTTAAAAAAAGTTGGAAAAGTCCAAAAAAACTTGACATATTCAACATATAGTGTAAAATAAAGATGTAAATTAAAAAATAATTGAATTAAAAGTTTTTAAAACAAAAAATGAGGATTTGAATATTTCTTAACAAAACACGAAATGGGGAGAAAAATGGCTGATCTTTTTGAAAAACTAAAACCGGAACCTTTTAAAATACATTCGGTTACACCAATTAAAATACTATCAAGACAAGAACGAGAAGAAATTATTAAAGGAACACACTTCAATACCTTTAAGATAAAATCTGATCAGATTTATATCGATCTTCTAACGGATAGTGGAACTACATCAATGAGTGATGCACAGTGGTCTGCAATTATGATTGGAGATGAAGCATATGGAAGTGCCAGGAGCTGGTTTAAGCTAGAAAAAACACTTAAGGACCTTTTCGGATATAAGCATGTGTTACCGAGTCATCAAGGCCGCGGTGCTGAGAATATTTTATTTCATACAATGATAAAACCCGGACAATATGTACCTAATAATATGCATTTCTCACCTGATAGAGTAACCAATACAGGCGGTATAATGGCAAATCTAATTAAAGATGAGGGCGTAAAAATTCAGAGTAATGATCCTTTTAAGGGCAATATGGATATAGATAAACTTGAAGATCTGATTAAAGAAAAAGGTGCTGAGAACGTTGCTTTTATTGAGATAACAGTTACATGCAATAATGCCGGTGGTCAGCCGGTTTCAATGGAAAATATGAAGGAAATTAGAAGGGTTGCAGATAAAAATGGCTTGAGGGTTGTTATAGATGCTGCCAGAATTTGTGAAAACGCCTATTTTATAAAAACACGTGAGAAAGGATATTCTGATAAATCCATAAAAGAGATTGTACGGGAGATGTGTTCCTATTCTGATGCCTGCGTTGCCAGTTCAAAAAAAGACGGTATGGTAAATATAGGAGGATTTGTTGGGGTAAATGATGACGCTCTGTTAGATGAAATGCAGTCTATTTGTCTTATGTGGGAAGGTTATATTACCTATGGAGGTATGTCAGGCCGTGATATGGAAGCATTAGCTGTAGGATATAATGAGGGCGCAGATTTTCATTACCTTCAGTACCGGGTAGAACAGGCAAGATATCTCGGAGAATTGCTAGAAAAGGAAGGAGTTCCTCATGTTACTCCTGCAGGAGGTCATGGAATATGGCTTGATTCCAAATCAATAGCCCCACATATTAAACCTGAAGAGTATCCAGGTGTAGCAATAACTACAGCATTGTATATTGAGGGTGGTATAAGGGCTTGTGAATTGGGAAACCTGGCGTTTAGCAAAAGAGATCCGAAAACCGGTGAAATATTGTCTCTACCAGAGGTAGATCTTGTTAGACTTGCTCTCCCGCGAAGGGTTTATACTTATAGGCATTTGGATTTTGTTGCTGCTGTTATCAGCGAAATTTACAAGAACAGGAAAAAACTCGGGGGTTACCGAGTTAAGAAATATGCTTCTATTCCTTATAGAACAGTTTTTCTTGGAGAAATGGAACCAATATAAGCATAATATTACAGGAGATATTTAAATGTCTTATGGTTATATGGGAAAAATAATATTCGTTGATTTGAGCAAAGGTGAAATTAATATTGAATGTCCTGATGATTCAGTATACAGGAGCGTGCTTGGAGGTGAGGGCCTAGGTGCATTAATTCTGCATGAAAGACAGCGCCCAGGTGTAGATCCTCTTGGCCCGGAGAATACTATCGGTATTTGTGCAGGATTATTTTCTGGAGGTGGTGTTCCCGGTTCATCAAGGACTACTATTGTAACAAAGTCTCCACTTACCGGTGGTTTTGGTGATTCGAATTCGGGAGGGATATTTGCTCCGAAATTAAAATCCTGCGGATATGATGGAATATTTGTAAGAGGAATATCTGAGACCCCTGTTTATCTGGTAATAACAGAAGACAATGTGGAATTAAAAGATGCCTCACATCTGTGGGGAAAAGATACTGTAGAAACAAAAAAGATCCTAAAAGAAGAGCTTAATGATCCTAAAATCAGTGCTGCGACTATTGGACCGGCAGGGGAAACTCTTTCTCTTATTTCTTCGCTTATTCTTGATGATCGTGCGGCAGCAAGATCTGGTATTGGTGCTGTAATGGGGGCTAAGAGGTTAAAGACCATAGTAATCTCGGGAAATAAAAAAGTAGAATCTGTTGAAACACAAAAACTGAAGGAAATGAACTCAGCTTTTTCAAGGTTCCTTCGTAAAGTTGACTATTTTGTAATAGATGTTATGAGGAGGATAGGATCCTGCGGATTATTTACTCTTGGAGTAAAAGTAGGAATGGCACCGGTAAAAAACTGGACGCTTGCAGGATTAGAGCATTATCCGAATGCAGATTTATTGGATGGAGATAGTGTACTTGCATATATGACAAAGCGGCATGGCTGTCATATGTGTCCTATTTGCTGTGGCGGAACAGTAAAGGTTGATAATGGTAAATATAAGTGTGAAGCAAGATTGCCTGAATATGAAACTATTGCAGCCTTTGGATCGTTGGTTTGTGCGGAGAATATAGAGGCTGTATTTAAAGGACAGAACATTTGTGACAGATATGGTGTAGATACTATATCTATGGGAAATGTGGTTGCTTTTGCTATTGAATGTTTCGAAAATGGCATAATAACAGAGGATGATACTGATGGTTTAAAACTTCAGTGGGGGGATGAAGAAGTAATAATTGAGTTGGTTGAAAGAATTGTAAAACGTGATGGATTTGGTGACCTGCTCGCAGACGGTGTAAAAAAAGCCGCGGAACGAATTGGCAAGGGCAGCTATGCTTATGCAGTTAATATCGGTGGCCAGGAGCTTCCATTTCATGATTTCAGGTATGAAATCGCGAGTAGAGGAACTCTTTATATATCAGATCCAACCCCTGCTCGTCATGAAAGGTGTAGCGGTGGACAATTGTTGCTTTTAAAAAAGGCTCTTGGACCTTATCCCGAACTTCAGCCAGACAATGTAGATAATGATGATTATGAGGGGATAGGAAAGGAATTGGCAAGAGGGCAAAAATATTATGATGCTTTTTCCGCATTAGGTATGTGTGCATACACTATTGGTGCAGCTTCAGAATTCCCTGTTGTTGATATGATATCAGCTTTAACAGGATGGAAGGGTTTTTCTGTCTCAGAATTTTTGGATATAGGTGAACGAATACAAATTCTTCGTCAAATGTTTAACTATCGTGAAGGAATCAAGGTTGAAGATTTTGAACTTCATCCACGGTTGAAAGAACCTCCTCTTTTCGAAGGACATATGAAAGGATCAAGTATTAATTATGATTGGAAACAATTACGTTCTAAATACTTTGCCGGATTTGAATGGAATCCTGAAACAGGAGTTCCTAAGACAAAAAGACTAAAGGAGCTTGGTCTTGAAGAGATTCTATCAGGTTTAGGTGAGAAGGATTATGTTATTGATGGCCAGTATGGATAGTATTGTGGTAAAACTGGAAGGAAGGGCAGCTGTCAAACCAGGAGAAAGTTTTCTATGGACTGGTCATGTAGAGCGCGGTACTACTATTGCTGAGCTGTTTACTCGAATAGCAAAAGACGAGCGGCTATTTAGTGAACATATTTTTAACAAGGATAATGATAGACTTTCACCCTACCACTTACTTTTTATCAATAAGCAGATTATAAGGCCTGATAAATTTAAAACATTTCCTTTAACTGAACCTGTAGAAATGAAAATAATTCCATTCGTATCTGGAGGATGAAATCAATGTTTGTATTCCGGATTATTATTCATTTTTGGTTTCTCTTTTACATTTATTATATAGTGATTTTTTTAGGATGTTAGGAGGGTTTTAACATGATTGTAAATATGCCAACGAGTAGTTTTTTATTTTTTATTCTTCTGTTTTGGCTCCAATTTGTGGGAGTTGTTGTGTATGGGATAATCTGGATTCTGAAAGATCGTCGTAGCAAAAACGATGAATTAGAAGTATAGGTTTCTATCTAAAAGGAGGGATGCTTCTATGTTAATAACCATAATTTGTTATTTTATACTTATTCTTTTAATTGGTTTTTTTGCAGCCAGAAAAGTTAAGGGTTCAGAAGGATTCTATCTTGGAGGAAAGCGTTTTGGTCCCTGGTTTACTTCATTTAAGTTTGCTGCAACTCTTGAGAGCGGTACAAAACTTGTAGGAACTCCGGGTATGGCTTGGGCTGCGGGATATCCTGCATTTTTACAGGGAATGTTTACTCCGTTGACTTATCTGTTATCTTTTCGTGTCTTTGGGCAGAGATTAAAGACTGCATGTGATTATTATAATGTTCTTACTGTTCCTCAATTACTTGAGAAAAGATATAATGACAGATTTGTTAGAGTCCTTGCCTCTATAGCGGTTCTTGTTGGACTTTGTGGTACACTTATAGTTCAACTTAAGGCTACAGGTGAAATCTTCAGTAGTCTGTTGAATATAAATTATATTCCTGCGTTACTAATCGGTTCTGCAGTTGTGGGACTCTATTGTGTTGTAGGGGGCTATCTTGCATCAGTTTGGACCGATTTTATGCAGGGAATTGTAATGGCTGTCGGTTCAATTATATTATTTTTTGCAACAATGAAAATTACACTTGGTGAAATTTCATTGAATTTTCTATCTGAATTAAACATGCACCTTGCTGAAATCAACCCGGCAATGCTGACTATTGATGCAGGAGGAAAAGTCCCTATTACCATGGTAATAATTATGACTATTATAGGATTTATAATGGGGATAGCTCTCCCTCAACAGGCCGTAGCAATATTCAGCATGAGAGATAAGCGGGTAGCAAGAACATCAATAATTATCTGTACAGTTTTTTCAACGATCCTCTTATGGACCATAATTCCTGCCGCTCTTATGGGCAAGCTAATATTGGATCCTTCACTTATAAAGAATCCGGATATGGTAATGCCTTTACTGACAAAAACTGTACTCCCACCAGCTATTGCGGGATTATTTCTAGCCGGTATCCTTGCCGCAATTATGTCTACAATTGACGGTGTTGTGGTTGTAGCTTCATCAGCGATTACACAGGATATTATGAGTATAGTTGCGAATAAAACATATAGCAAAAATCAGATTGCATGGGATCGCGCTGCTACTGCTTTTTTAGTAATTATGTGTATTATTATAGCTATAAAACCTCCGGCGATTATATTCTGGATAACAATATTTGCATTTGGATTTACAGTATTTACATTTGTAATGCCTATGATTGGTGTAGTCTTATGGAAGAGGGCTACAGCAAAAGCTGCGATAATTCAAATGATCACAGTAATGATCGTTATCCCTGTTTGGCAGCTTGTGGGTGTAAAAATTCTGCCAAATGTACCGGGTTTACTTGTTGGATTAATTTTGGCACCAATTGTTTTTATAATAGCCAGCATAATAACCAAACAGGATGCAGAAGAATTTCAGACCGCAGAAGATCTATGGAAATGCTATAAATCTCAAGGAATAATGAGCTGATAAGCCCGGAGGAGATTTATGCATTTACCTTGTACTGAACTGAATTATGAACGTCAATCTATTTTAAAGAAATTCCGGATTTTAAGGAAAATTGATTTGAATTTAGATTTCAATCTATATTACTATCCATATTGGATTGTTAGACTTCAGGGTTCAGTTCAGCCAAGGTGGCTGCCAAAGCATTTTTTTGAAGAAAGCAGGGCTGTAGATTCCTATGCTGGAAGAATTTATAAAATGATGAGTCTGCCTGAGTATAATTTAAAAAAAATTGATGAAAATGATCAGCTTAGAGTGGCGTCTGTAGAAATATCTTTAGATACTGCCTCTGCAATTGCCGAGGCAGATATTTTAAAAAAGTGGAATAAGAAATATCGTAATGTCTTAAGGTTAAATATGAATCTTAATACAGAAAATATAGAAATCTTTGATATTTACAGACCTTTCTGGATTATCAGCAGAGTAGAGTCTGAATTTGAAAATGAGTTTATGGTTGTGGATGGCACAACAGGTTTATCAGGCCTTTCTGAATTTCAATGGATTTTAAAATCATGGGTTGAAAGATCTAGTCTTAATTAAAAATCAATTGAATTGAAAGTTTTATAATGAATCTGGAGTTATCCCCTTTTAATTAATAAATATAATTACCGGGAAAATTAGGAGTTTACTCATGTTGTACGGTTTGGAAAATACCAAAAATAAGATGATGTATTACCGCTGGATTGTTTGGGGCATTCTTGCTCTTGCATATTTACTTGTATTTTTTCACCGCCTTGCGGTAGGTGTTGTGAGAAGCGAGTTAATGGATGAGTTCAATATTTCAGAAACAACCTTTGCCAATCTTGGAGCAATGTATTTTTATATATATTTGTGTATGCAAATGCCATCGGGTTTTCTAGCCGATTCTATAGGAGCAAAAAAGACTGTTTCTACTGGGATGTTTCTTTCCGGCATAGGTTCTTTGATTTTTGGATTTGCTCCTTTGATTGAAATTGCTTTTCTCGGAAGATTTCTTGTTGGGTTGGGAGTTTCTGTTGTATTCGTAGCAATGATGAAAATACAATCAGAATGGTTTCATGAAAAGGAATTCGGTATGATGTCAGGTCTTACCTCGGTAATAGGTAGTCTTGGCGGTATTCTTGCCCAAACGCCTTTGGCTCTTATGGTTGCAAAATTTTCATGGAGAATATCTTTTGGAATTATAGGATGTATAACTCTTATCCTATCATTATTTTGTATAATATTTATTAAAAACTCGCCAAAGGATAAGGTATTTTTACCTTTAACAGAGCAAAAAAACAAAGATTCAGATTGCACAGAAAATAAAATAGGTTTGAAAAGGGGATTATTTATTGTATTGAAAAACAATAGAACTTGGCCTTGTTTTTTGGTTTTTACTGGTTTTTTTCCACCATTTGTTATTCTTACGGGTGTTTGGGGAAGGGTTTGTATGATGGATGTATTTGGGTTGGGTAAGATAAATTCTGCAAATTATATGTTAGCAGTAGTTTTGGGGGTATCTTTAGGGAGTGTTATAATAGGTAAAGTTTCTGATTATTTTAAGAACAGAAAGATACCAATGATTATATACGGAGTTTTAAACACCGTATGCTGGCTTATATTTTTGTTTTATAGTATTGATTTACAAGATAGTAGATATCTCATTTTGTTGTTGTTTGTAATGGGGGTTACTTTCCCTTCATTTGTTCTTTGTTGGGGTTGTTCAAAAGAAGTGAATCCAAGGGATATTGTTGGTATCTCGACATCCGTAGTAAATACTGCAGGATTTCTTGGTGCAGCTATACTTCCAATGTTAATTGGTCCAATATTTGATAAATACAAAAATATACTAGGTAGCGTTGAATTATATCAGAAGGCTTTTTCATTATGTTTAGTATTTTGTTTCGTTGGTCTTCTATCAATTTTTTTTATTAAAGAAACAAATTGCCGCAATATCTATAATGAAGAAATTGATCAAATTTAATTTCTTCGTTCTCATATTGCGATATAATCTCATACATGGGGAAAATTAAAAAAGATGGTGTTGGAAAGCTGAATCTTACCGCTGAGGAAATGAATGGTCTGTACAAAAGGCTTTACTCTTATTACGGACCTCAGGGGTGGTGGCCCCTCCGCTCAAAGAGAATAGCCTATGGTGCCGGCTTTGATGACACAATAGGTTTTAACACCAGCGGTTATCATCCCGGAATAGTCTACAAACCCGTAAAAGATGATATATTTGAGATTGCTGCCGGAGCTGTTCTTACACAGAATACGAACTGGAAGAATGCAGCCGCCGCAATTGATAATCTGATAAAAAATGATCTTCTTAACACAAGAAAAATCCTTGAATCTGATATAGAAGAGCTTGCCCTGATAATAAAAACAAGCGGTTATTATAATCAAAAAGCAATTAAGCTGAAAAATGTGGCTGAACTCATAGAATCAAAAAATGGAAGCGCTGTCAGCCGGCAGGAGCTTCTTGCTGTATGGGGTATAGGCCCTGAGACCGCAGATTCGATAATGCTCTATGCCTATCACAGACCCTTTTTTGTAATTGATGCCTTTACACGCCGGATACTGTCACGATATACAGGAGAAGGTTTTATACAGAAAGCAGGTTATGAAATACTCCGAACCTGTATTGAAGGGGTCATTCCGGCAGATATAAATAAGTGGCAGGAAATGCACGCACTTTTTGTAATACATGCAAAGAAATTCTGTACTACAAAACCTGAATGCGGAGCCTGTCCCCTTTTTAGAGCATGCAAAAAAATAAAATGATTGCATCAATTTCAAATCTTGATTAATCTATAGGTGAGGTGAACTAATTTGAAAGTTATACAGGAAAAGCGGGCTTACATTGAAGAGTATAAAAAGATTTCAATCTTTAAGTTTATGTCAGCAGCTGAAATAATGCATATAGTTAATGAAAGCGAGCTTTGTCATTATTTGGATAAGGAAAAAATCGTTAATCAGGGCGATATTGCCCATAATATACTTGTAATAGTTAACGGAATGGTTCAGGTCAACGTTATGCAGGGTGCAGGTCATGATGTCTATATCTGCTCGATAGAGGCCGGTGAGATCTTTGGAGAGGCCGGAATGTTTCTACAGGTAAGGCGGACCGCAAATATTGTGAGTCTTGATGAATCGGTAATATTAAGTATCCCGCGCAAGGTACTTATGGAGTTTATAAAGGACAATCCGGCAACAGGAAACAAACTCCTTCTTGTAATAATACACAGCCTGCTGAAGAAGCTTAGAGGAACAAATCAAGAGCTTGCCTTCGAAAAAATGTGTGAGTTTCAAATTGGTGAGCTTGATAATCTTCTTGCCGAATTATCGGATAAATAGGAATGTGCTGCCTGCGAAATAAATTACTCAAATTTATTATACCGCTGTTTGCAATCTTGATTTTATCAATTCAGCAAATTTCAGGCTCAGATGACGGAGAAAATCAGCAAAAAAATCATAAAGAAAATCACCAGCAGACTCAGGAGCAGACTCAGGAGCAAACTCAGAACCAAAGTACTGATGAAAACATAGAGGCCTCTTCCATTAAGCTTCTATGGAAATATGCCGCCGGAGGAAGGCTCCTAAGCAGGCCCGCGGCCTCAACTTTCGGAATCTTTTTGTATTCAGAAGACAGACATCTCCATGCACTTTCCCCTGACGGCAGTCTCAGATGGAAGCTGCGTATTTCCGGCCGGCCGTCAGATTCTCTTTCTATCGGGGCAGACGGTACAGCCTATGTATGTAATAAAGACGGTGTAATTCATGCAGTAAACCCGGCCGGAAACATCCTTTGGAGGTATGATGCCGGAGGCGGGCCTGCGGGTGAACCGGCAGCTTCGGCAGACGGCACAGTTTATCTTGGATTAACCTCCGGGGAGCTGTTTGCATTCAGTCATACCGGCTTTTTAAGATGGAGGATTAACACTGGCTATAGACTAACATCTCCCCCTGTCGTTGATGCCGGTGAGGCAATATACACCTTTGCGCCTGACGGAAGGATCAGCTGCTGGACCCAATGGGGCGATTTACGGTGGGAGCTTTCTTCTAAAGGCCCTGTAACGGAGACCGAAGCTGGTTTACCGGTTGATGAAAACCAATCATCTGCTGAGCTCAGCTCTCAGGCGGTGTTTCTTAACAGGCCCGCAGCGGTTGATTCACACGTACTGTACACCTCCTGCATGGGCGCCCTGCAGGCTGTAAGCCCCGAAGGCGCCGAGCTGTGGCGTGTACCGCTCAGGGCTGAATGTGAGGCTGTTATTGTGATACCAGGCGGGCTTTTCTGTCTGCTCGGCGACGGACGTACCGAGGCCCGGGATTTTAACGGAGCTCTGATGTGGGAGGGGCAGGGCGCGGGTTTCAGCTCATATCCTGCTGCCGGTGATAAGGGTATATACATCCTGCGCGGCCCGAAGCTTACGTTGATGGACTTCAACGGAGAAATCCTTCTCGATACGGAGCCCATCGGTATTTCACTCATGCAGCCGGTTTTGGGGCAGGATCTGCTTGTCTGCGGCTCTGAGGAATGGGTCGCCTGTGCCTTTGCCGCGCAGAGCAGCCTTGGTGATGAATGGGGCCAGAAGGGCGGGGGCGCCTCACATGACGGAAGCTCCGGGGTCCGTAAATGGAGTTTCAACGAATCTGATTATTTGTCAAATATGGACTATCTTTATCTTCGTGAGTTTATAAACTCAGGAGATAAAAAGAATATGCTTAAAGCTCTATCCGAGATAGAGGAAAGAATTGCTGCTGACGGTCTTGACCGCGGTGAGAGTTACCTTATGCGGCTTGTGCATTATGCCTTTACCGGTAACTCTAAAAGGATTAATGCTAGAGGGCCTAATGTATTGTACGATTATCCTTCTGTTAGAACAAAGGCTGCAGGTATTATGGGCAAATACGGAACCTTTGAATCGATTGATATTTTAACTTCGGTTTTGAAGGAAGAGAAGCATCAGGATGTAAGTGCGGCAATTATAACAGCCCTTGGTGCTCTCGGCTCAGATTATGATGGTAAATCGCTATGGGCAATTTACAATAAGGTCATAAATGATGATAATGAAAGAGTAGAGAAAAGGCTTGTGTTTGCCGGGATCGATGCTGTTGAGAAGATTTCGGCCTACAGCGGGGTTTTTTCTTCGAGCTATGGCTACAAGCTGCTGCTTGAAATATACCGCGGAAGCTTTTCAGCATCTGCAAGAAGAAAGGCCGGTGAGGTTTTAAGGAGTATACGATGAATAATAAATTGAAATTTACGACTGTATTTATTTTAATGTTTGCTGTAAGTATTTGCTTTTTATCAGCTGAGACTGTTTATCTTGATGAACTTAAAACCGCGTCAGACGGTAATGATATTGTTTTTAAAAACTATTCAGGTCCACATAATAAGATAGACACAATTGAAGAAATACGCGGTATAGGCGGGTATCTTGGGCGTAATGTTGATAGAAGCCCTGATAAATTCAATTTCTTTGGAAAGTACAGAGTAATTCATGCTGTTGATTATAATGTTGATAAGGGGCTTGATGCCGATATCTTCATCCTTGAAAAGACTGCAGCAGTTGATCATATTGATAATCTGCGCAGGATAATATCAGGATATCTTGAATCGGCCTACGGCTATGATAAAGAGCAGTCAGATCTGCTTGCTGAGTTTATAACCATATATAATGCTGTTCACCGAAGTGATATGGAGTATTTTACAATTAACTACAAAGATGTGGTTACAGCGAATCTTAAGGCTCCAAGTGCCGGTTTGGCGCTTTCATATCTTGAATGGCCGGGTAATACAATGATGGTTATTCCGCTTACGCCCCGTGCCGGTACAGATGTTATTGCTGATCTTGATACTGATATCCTTTCTGATGATGAGGTTATTGAAAAATTGCGATCTGAAGAAGACAGAGGTATTGAGAAGAGGCAGGATCTGGTTGAGCTGATGGACGATGAGGTTGATGAACAGAGGAAGGAGATTGAGAAGGCACGTGAAGAGATTGAAAAGCAGGAAGAAAAGCTCGAAGAACGAGAGACCGAACTCAAAAAAGAAATTGAATCTGCCGATGAACCGGAAAAAGTCAAAGAAATAGAAGAAGAGCTTGCTGAAATTGATGAACAGAAAGAGAAAATAGAAGAAAAAAGAGTTGAGATTGAAGAAAAGGAACAGAAGATCGAAGAGCGTGAGGAGAAGATCCTTGAAGAGCGTGATAAAATAACAGAAGATCAATCAGCTGAGATTGCTGAAGAAGCGAAAGAGCAGAAAAAAGAGATTCAGTCTACCAACCTGGCAGAAAAAAAGCCCAGGGTAATACCTGTTCCGTTTCTGAAGGTGAGCGGAGATCCGGGTTCCTACACCGGTCAGCTTGTTCTTGTAGATACTGTAGGCGGAAGCATTATCAAAAGATCGGAAATTGATTCTATTCGTCTTAGAGGCTACAGTTATGAAAAAAACAGTATAGTATCTGTTGCGGGTTCTACCGGAGGCACAAGAATAATAAGTCTTGTTAAGATAGATCCTGCTACACTTGATATTACCGAGACTGCTACAGTAGAGGTCTACTATGATTCGGCAGTCTTTCAGGCTGATGGAAAAATCTATGCGGTTGTGAAAGAAAACTCAAAATGGAAGATTGGTATATTCGATAATAAACTCAGGCTTATTTCAATATCAAGTGTTGAAGTTTTTCCCGCAACTGATATAGTTGCCGGCAGCGAACATGTGATTGCGCAGGATCCTTTTGGAAGTATTATAAAAATTCCCTCTGAGGATTTTATTGATCCGGCCTTTTAAAAAGGGCCGCGATCTTTTTAAAGAAACCGGAAATTGCCTTAAATATTTTACTTAATAAGCCCGGATTGCGTAATTTTTCTAATGACAGGAAGGCATCGCTGGCCTCATCCGGATTGAATGCCTTTCTATGAAGGTTTTCGTCTATTTCTATCTCAATTGCCTCTATCTTTGTCGGGTTATCAATTACTGTTACAGGCACTTCTTCCCATCCAAGAAGCTTTACCGATTCAAGCCTCCGTTCTCCGGCTATAAGAACCCTTTTTTGAGTAATTACAATTGGATTCAGAAGTCCGTGCTTCTCTATGCTTTCAGCAAGCTGTTTTATATCACCGAGGTCACGTCTTATTCTTTTTTGTACTATGATATCCTTAACCGGTATCTTCATAAGTATAGTATACCTTCAGCCGTGTAAAAAACAAAGCAAAAAATGCCCTGAATCCGGGAGTTTAATCAAGAAGAGGATTGTAGTCGGGGTTATCAGGCTTTTTCTGATCTCCGGGTTTAGTTTTCTTGTCAGGATCAAGCAAAAAGTCCGGCAGTTCAAGCTGTGGTACATCAAAGGTGTTAAGCGGTACATCCTCTATAAGCAGATTATCCTGGAGCCTTTGCAGAAGTTCCTGATCCCGCTGTTTCTCGAACTTGTGTATATCACATGTCCTGTGGGGTTCGGTTCCTACAAGAAATAATTCCTCAATGGTTCCCTCATCGCAGTCATTTGTCGGAAGAAGGCCCGATTTTCTACAAACCTTAACCCTTATAAGCCCTGTTTCGGGTTTTGCGAATTCTTTGGGCTCAAGATCCTGATGGATCTCTTTCATATACAACGCCCAGTATGGACCTGCGGCGGTTGCGCCTGTAAGGCCGCGTCCCATTGATGTTCCCGGAGTGTCAAATCCAAACCATACAACTGTTGTATAATAGGGCGAGAACCCGCATGTCCACGCGTCCTGCCAGTTTTGAGTTGTTCCGGTTTTTCCGGCCATAGGCATACCGTCAAAGCCGCCTACATAGCGTCTTCTGTTAGCAAGGGTTCCATACTCAACCGTACTTTTAAGCATATCAATCATGACATAGGCTTCCTGGGGTGTCATTATCTGATCTTCACCCTTGCGTTTCTGCTTTTCACGCAGGCGTTCTTTTTCGGGTTCAAGTACAATATTTCCCTCACGGTCTTCAACACTGATTATTGCAATTGGTTCTATCTCCTTTCCCTGGTTAGGGAAGGTTGCAAAAGCACGTGCCATATTTATAGGTGCAAGGGCGGTTACCCCCAGACCGAGAGGGAATCCGCGCGGGAACAGCACCTCGTTGTTGCGTTTATCATATAGTCCGGTCATTTTTGAGATTCGTTCAATGGCCGCGTTAAATCCTACCTTATCAAGAACCTGAATAGAGGGAACATTCATTGATGTCGCAAGAGCAAATCGGGCAAGAACTGAGCCTGACCAGTCTCCGAGGTAGTTAAGCGGTTCATAGGGGTTTCCGCTTTCATCATAAAAGACTACAGGACCATCGTAGAGTCTTGTGGCCGGTGTAAGTATACGTGAAGATATTGCCGCGGAATAATACAGCGGCTTCATACAGGAGCCGGGCTGTACTGTTGCATCAACAGCCCTGTTATACTGTTTTGTTTCAAAGTCGCTTCCGCCAATCATTGAAAGAATGCGTCCTGTATTGTTTTCAAGGGTTATAAGAGCTCCCTCGATAGTATCTCTCTGGTTACGGGTCTTGTTTTTGTTAAAACCTGTAATAGAGGTTTTATTAAGATCTGTAAGCCCGAATACTGATGAGAGCATATAGAGGGTTGGGTTTAAAGAATCATAATATGTGTCAATCGCAATTGATTTTTGTTTTGCTCCGGTTACCCTGATATCTCCTATGTTGAATGTAAGTGAGAGAAGATCAATTATCCCTATGAATTTTTCATTAACGGTTTCGTATCTGGCATTAGAACTTCTTTTGTATTTGCTGTTGACCTCCCGGTAGGCCTTATCCATTATCTTCTGTGCGGAATTCTGAATATCAAGATCGAGGGTTGTATGTACTATGTAGCCGTCTTTATTAACATCCACAGCGCCATAAAGCATATCGTTCAGCTGAAGCCTTACATATTCAGTAAAATAGGGGGCAAGACTGTCATTTCCGATGTAGGCGCTGGCTATATTGGAGCGGCTGTAATCATAATTATCCCAGTATTCGGCAAATGAGCTGTCAGCCTCTTCTCTGGTACAGAATCCAAGATCAACCATCTCATTAAGAACGTCTATCTGACGGCTTCTGGCTGTATCAGGATGGTTGATTGGAGAATATAATGCGGGGCTTGCAAGCTGAATAACAAGAATAGCTGCTTCTGCCAGCGTAATATCTCTCGCGGAATGGCCGAAATAAAACTGGGATGATGATTCTACACCGTATGTGCCATGTCCGAAATAGGCCTCATTTACATAGATCTCAAGGATTTCATTCTTTGTGAGAGCTTTTTCTATCTGGTATGCGTACCATACCTCTTTTATCTTTCTTGTAAGCGATATTTCACGTCTGTCCGCATAATGGGCTCCTGCAACCTGCATAGTAAGTGTACTGAAGCCTGAGAAGTAATTACCGGCAATTATATTATAAAGTGCCCTGAAAAAATGCTTGTAGCTCATTCCGTTATGTTCATAAAAGTACTGATCTTCACGGCTGATCAAGGCATAGATAAGATGTTTGGGTAATTGTTCAACCGGCACAATTTCACGTTTTTCATCAGAAAATAGTTCTGTTATCAAATTACCGTTGCGGTCAAGGATCTGTGTCGGAAGTGCGGGCTCATAATTCTGAAGATCGGCCCTTATATCAATATTCCTAATCTCGCTGAGTGTTCTTCCAAGTATTACACCGATTAGTACGGCAAGTATGATACAAACTGCAAGTATTATTTCAATTCGCAGGCGCTTCTTTTTGTCTGAAACCATAAGGATTACAGTATGGACAAGAGGTGATTTTGTCAAGCGATAGGCATAAAATCATGTGAACAAAAATCATCAATTTAAATCAAGGCTTCGTTCAAAAAAAAGACCGGGCTTCATAGAAACCCGGCCAAATTGTGCCGGTAAATATAGTAAACTGGGAGGGGAACTATATTTATGCTCCGACACAATTATTATCGACTAGAACCAAAAAAGGTTTAGTTCTCCTCAACAAAAATATCAAGAAAAAGCGATATTTTACAGTCTTTTCCGGGCAAAATATCGAACTTTTTGCTTATTTTATAATCACCGATCTTAAAAAGTACGGTGTGAACACCCGGCTCAAGCGAAAGCTTTTTTTCAGTCGCGTTGGCAAGTCTTTCACCGTCTATATAGACTGTTGTATTCTCCGGAACATCTATTGTTGCAAAGCTTTCAAGCTTTTCAATTTTGAGATTAAGCTTGAGATTTTCACCTGCCTTGATTTCAAAATATCTATTTATGCTTTTACCGCCCGGTATTTCAATATTAAGGTTATGCCTTCCTGAAGGAAGTGCAATTCCGGCCTTGTTGTCAACAACCTTCAGCCGTCCCCCGTTGATACTTAGTTCAAGCTGTCTTTTATCCAGATCTTCAGGGATAGCGAGTGTTATATCCAGGCTTCCGCTTTCCTTAAAAATCGGCCTTACCTTGAAGCTGAGGCTGCTGTTGTACAGGCTTGAAGGAAATCCCTTCATAATCGGGAGTATGGTCACCATAACAGGAGAATCCTTGTAGTCAATAACCTCTTTAAAAACCTTTGTGTAGAGTGAGTTTTTGGAATTCAGCCTTTGATTATATGGTATCTGGATGTAGAATTTTGATGCATCGGGCAGAATAAATGAATCATATTTTTTGCCGTAATATGTGCCTATTCCGGAGGATATCTCCGGGCTTATCTTTTTATAGAGATTGACAGCAAAACTGCCGCTGTAATCCCTGAAATAGGGCGACATGGTGACTTCAATCTCAAAACCGCTGATAAGAGATGAATTCTTGTCAAATGATACAGCAAAGACCTCTTCTATGCTCATTGAGAAGCTTTTTGGAGCCGTTGATGAAGAATCTGTAAGTAAAATATGCTTTACTACCTTACCGCGTATATTATCAGCGGCTGTAAAATAAATTGAAAGGATGGAAAATAAAATTATAAAAAATAATAGCCTTTTTTTCATTATTTCAGTCCGGGCGTAAGGTTTGCCGGATTTTTTGCCTTTCCGTCTCTTCTTACCTCAAAGTGAAGATGCGGTCCGGTAGACATTCCGGTATTCCCTACTTCTGCTATTATCATAGTAGAATTTACCTGATCGTGCAACTCAACAAAAATTTTATTTAGGTGTCCGTAGAATGTTTCGTATCCTCCGGTATGCTGTATCTTGATATAGTTGCCGAAAACCTCATCGCTTCCGATAAGCTCTACCTTTCCTTCCCTTGCCGCATAAACATGGGTTCCCATTGGCGCTGCAATATCTATTCCGTTGTGGAATGTCGGATGTCCGGTGAATGGGCTTTTCCGCATACCGTATCCGGAGCTTACAATGCCCTTCGGGAGAGGATTTGAGAAAAGTATACCCAGAAAGTAAGCCCTCTCAACGTTGTGGAACACCTTTCCGGGGAAAAAATAGTAATCAATTCCATTGAGATTTATTTCAGCCGCCTGATATAACTGTGAGGCACGCCATGAAAGTGAAATGAACTCCAGATCCGTTTTTGGGTTTGTGGGCAGAAAAATCCCCGGCTGGCTTGGCAGAATAAGTGTCCGGCCGGAAAGATTCTCTGATGAGGAGCCTATTCTGTTGATACCGGCAATTGTTTCATAGCTTAATCCGGTTTGAGAGGCTATTGAGAATATGTTTATATCATCTTCAGGTTTGTATGAGTAAAAGAGCAGGGGAGGCAGGTTTTTTCCTGAAGCAAAGGCCTTGTGAAAAAATTCTATATCCTCTGTAAGCTGTCTGAAATTGAGGTCAGAATAGTCTAATCTGTTAATTTCAGGTATAAAAGCGGGGTTATTCTCGGAAAACAGATTCTGCGAAAATAAGAGAAGCACAATAAAGACTGTATTTAATCTTCTAATGTAAAACACTGTATTAATTTATCAATAAAAAAAACGGTAGTCCATATATTATATATGCCGATAATCTAAAAAATGATAATTATCCTGAAAGAGCGTTGACAGCAGTTTGTAAGGTAATTACAATCAAATAATCGAAAAAACGCAGGAGAGATAATGCCTAAGCCGGTAAGATATAAAGCAAATTCAATTGTCTACTTTAAAGGCGATATGAATGAATCTGTGTATATTCTGAAAAGCGGAACTGTCATTCTCAAGTACCAGGATATTGAAACAGGGCAGGAGCTTCAGGATATAATCAGTACCGGTGAGTTTTTCGGCGTAAAATCCGCCCTGGGTAAATATCCAAGAGAAGAAACCGCCTTTGTTCTTAAAGATGCTGAGATGCTGCAGTTTACAGTGCCTGAATTTGAGGCCGTAGTAATGCAGAATACACGTATCATAATGAAGATGCTGAAGGTTTTTTCTAATCAGCTCAGAAGAATCCATAAACAGCTTAGCAATCTTATCTCAACCCGTGAAGATGAGGATCCGGAGTCCGGTTTATTCAAGATAGGGACATATTATCAGCAGTGTGGTAAGAACGTTCAGGCCCTCTATGCGTTCAGAAGCTATCTGACTTATTATCCCTCAGGCAAATTTGTAAGCGAGGCTAATGAAAATCTTCAGAGGGTTGAATTGCTTGTTCAGAATTCGGGTACTCAGTCTTCTCCGCCTCCCGGCGTTTCCATGGGCGGCGGTTCTGCCGGCTCTTCATCAGGCGGAATGATCGGCGGTGCAATGTCAGAAACAGCCAAGGAATACTATAAGGGTGTAAATCTTTTCAGTCAGGAAAAATATAATGAAGCACTTGATGTTTTTAAAAATGTCATCGTTTCGGGCGGAGACTCTGAATTTCAGGCCAAGGCTCAGTTTGAAGTAGGCCGTTGTCTTTTCAGTATGAACAACTTTGATAAATGCATCAAACATTTTTCAGCCATGATTCAGAAATATCCAAAACATCCTGATATGCTTGAGGCTCTCTATTGTGTCGGCAATTGCTACGAGAAAAAAGAAGACAGTGCAAAAGCTGAAGGCTTTTATAAGAAAGTGCTTTCAATGGCCTCTGAGGGTACTCCTATTCATAAAAAAGCAGGTCGAAGCCTCGACTCGCTGGAGGGTTAATCTTTATGGCTGTTGATTTATCAGTATTTGAACGATTTGCTAAGACTTTTCAGAAGAATGATATTCTTTTTTGTGAATATGAACCGGGAGACACATTTTATCTTATACAGTCAGGCCGTGTAGAGATTAATAAAATAATTGATAACATAGAAAAAACTATTGATATCCTGAATCCCGGAGAGGTTTTTGGAGAGATGGCCATTCTTGAAGGTGCGCCAAGATCCGCTTCGGCTATCGCACTGGATCAGGTAAAGGTTCTTGAGTTTAATAGAGAAAATTTTGAAATACTGATGATGGGTAATCCACAGATAGCCCTTAAACTGTTGAAGCTTTTTACAAAGAGAATATATGACCAAAAAAGACGGTTTATGATCCTCACCCTTGAAGATGAACAGGCAAGGGTTGCCGATGTATTTCTAATGTTAAATGAAACAAGCACTGTTGAGGCTCCGTCGGAAGAGATGCGCGAGTTTAAGACCAGTGTTGATGATATTGCGCACTGGGCAGGCATGTCTCCTGAGCGTTGCCGAACAATCCTGAATCATTTCATGGTGCAGAGACGTGTTGATATTTTTGAAGATAGAATTATTGTCCGTAATATCAGCGATTTTGTTCGTTTCGTTAATTCGAGAAGGCGCAACCCGAAACAGTAAAAAATATCATGGAAAAATCCCGAAAAATGCTGATGCATGTCTGCTGCGGTCCCTGTGCTACAGCCTCTATTGAGCGGCTGATTGATGAGGGTTGGAAGGTTGATCTATTCTACTGTAACTCAAATATCGCAACTGAAGAAGAATATCTGAAAAGACTGGAAGGTGTTCAAAAGGTTTCAGATTATTTTGGTATAGAATGGTTTGAAGATAAATATTCGCACGAATCCTGGCGTCAGGCCGTAAAGGGACTTGAGAAAGAACCTGAAAAGGGCTGCCGTTGTTCAGTATGTTTCGGGTACAGCCTCAAAAAAACATCCGAGTGGGCTCAAAACGGTGATTATGATGGATTTTGTACAAGCCTTACTGTAAGTCCGCATAAAAACTCTCCCATTATTTTTAAGGAAGGGCTTTTAGCCGCTGAAAGAGCAGGAAACAGGACCAGGTTTATTGAATATGATTTTAAAAAGAAGGACGGCTATAAAAGAAGTATTGAGCTTGCAAAGCAGATTGGTTTATACCGTCAGAATTATTGCGGCTGTGAATTCTCAATGCGGTAGATAAAACTATTGTGATTCCAGGTATTTAATAATTTCTTCTTCAACAAAATCGGGGGTTGATGCTGACGAAACGACAAGGGCTTTTTTAAGTTTACTAAAATTAAGCTTCCTGGCCTTTAGTTCTGCCAGATCCTGAATAAAAAAGGTCCTTTCATCTGCACCTTTCAGGCTTTTGAATAGCTTGCCTGCATTTGATGATAATGGGTCTCCGATTACAAAGCTTATATCTGCATTTTTTTGGAGTTTAAGGGCTTCAACCTCTTTTTTTTTAGTTACCGGACATATTGAATTAAAGCTTTTTACTATGGCCTCAGGCCATTTTGATTTTATTCTTTTTATTGTCTCATTGAAAAAAGTCAGGCTTCCGGTCGTTTGCGAGGTGATAAACAATTCTGTGAAATCATCATGATTAAATGGTTTACCGTTTATTTCAGGATTGGCAATGAAGTTATTCAGATCTTCATCGTTTTCAAGTACTGCCGTATGCCTGCCGTAACTTCGCAGCCCAATAACCTCCGGGTGTGTTTTTTTTCCCGTAATGATTATCGCGGCGCCCATGTCGGAGTATTTGCCAATTATTTTCTGAACTGATTTAACATTGCGGCAGGTAAGGTCTATAAGATTAAAATTATTTTTTAGTTCTGATTCAATCTTACAGTCAATTCCGTGAGTTCTTATAAATACAGTTGAGCCCTCAGGTATCTCAGAGGGCTCTTCTGATGTAAACACTCCCATGGAGCTTAGATGTTTGATGTATTTTCTATTATTAATCATCATCCCAAGTACGGAATGTCTGCTTTCCGTCTGTTTTGAGATTTCTTCTAAAATCCTGTTTTCTGCGGATTTTACCCCGGGGCAGAAACCGGACAGCTCTGGCACAAGAACCCGCATAATTACTCCTTGAATATAAAATTTGCATGCGCATGGAATACTGTCAAGTTCTTCCAAAAGATAAAAACATATCTTGGCGGAAATTTCAAAAGTAACCAACTTTTTAAAGAGGCTCTTGAATTGAGTGCTTTTAAAGCCTAATATAGTTATATGAAGATGCTGATTGTAGAAGACGATTTTACCAGCAGGGTTCTTTTACAGGAGCTGCTGAAATCTTTTGGGGCTCCTCATGTCGCCGTAAACGGAGTTGAGGCTGTTAAGGTCTGTGAAGAGTCAATAAGATCGGGTGAACTCTATGAGCTTATATGCCTTGATATAATGATGCCCGAGATGGACGGATATACCGCTTTGAGGGAGATCCGAAAGCTTGAGAATGAGGCCATGATTGAGTGTTCCGCAAGATCTAAAATAGTGATGACTACAGCCCTTGGTGATGTAAAAACAGTAATGGGCGCCTTCCATGAATTATGCGACGGTTATCTTGTAAAACCATATTCTAAAGAACAGCTTGATGATGAACTTAAACGTCTCGGTCTGATCTAGTCTTAAAGCATTTTTTCTATAAGTATTATAGACAGGCTCTTAGTTGGTTTTTAAACCTCCTCCGCGCAGAAGGTGGGGCTTTCTGTCTATCCGGCCTGTAAGATCTTCCTCATTATGTGTGACGTATATCATGGCGGAGCCAAAGTCATGTCTCAGTCTTGATACAAGATCATTCATTCTTTCAGTAAGTCCGGGATCCAGTGCACTGAATGGTTCATCCATTAACAGAATGTCCGGTTTTACAACAAAGGCACGGGCAATACTGACTCTTTGACACATTCCCCCGCTTAATTGTGCTGGATAGTGATCCTCCCATTCTGAAAGCTCAACCTTTTTCAGGAGATCCCTTGCAATTGGAACGGCATTCCTTTTGGATATACCCTGGGCTTTCAGTGCAAAGCAGACATTATCCAATGCTGTACGCCATGGAATCAGGCGGTGATCCTGAAATATATATCCTATTCTGCTGCTGTTGATCTGAACCTCTCCGCTATCCGGAAGAACAAGACCCGATATAAGTCCCAGTATTGTTGATTTTCCGGCACCTGATTCTCCCAAAAGTCCAACGGCTTCTCCCTTTTTAAGGTTTAATGAAAAGTTCTCAAGTACAGTGTTGTCTCCGTATTTTTTATAGATATTTTTAAGATTAATCACTTGCTGCTTCCCCCCTGAATTGGGCTTTTCCACTTTGTTAACCTCTTTCTAAGGGGTTTGAAGAGTGCAAACTCAAGAATTCCAACCATAAAGAGGCATACGATGATCCATGCATATAGTTCTTCGGTTTCAAGGTTTGTTCTTGCAAGTGAGAATTGATGGCCAAGACCGCTGTAGGCGCCCAGAACCTCTGCCAAAACCACAATCCTTACACCGAGACCTGCTGAAAGTGTGAGCCCTGAAATGATTGGGCTTGAAATACCCGGAAGATAGATCTCTTTAAGCATCAGGTTTTTGTTTGCCTTATAAAGCTGGCCCATCTCTACAAGGGATTTTTCAATACTGTGGATCCCCTCAAGGGTATTTGTGTACATTATCGGTATGATTAGCAGGGCTGTAACAAAGATAGTCTGGACACTGCCCATCCCAAAGAGGATCATGCTGATCATTACAAGCACTACCGGAGGCACGCTCATAAGTATCCAGTGTATAGGCTGAAGGGCATCCTTCCATTTTGCGTTGAATCCGCTTAATAATCCGAAGCTTGCTCCGATTAGTGTTCCGAGTAAAAAGCTTAGCATAAAGCGGCTTCCTGTAACTGCCAATGTCTGCCAGAAAACAGGTTTAAAAACAAGACTTCCAAGGGCTTTTAATGCACCAATGGGTGAGGCCACAACGATGTTTCCAAGCAGCCATGACAGAAAAAACCAGAGCAGGAGAAAAACTCCTGCTCCTGCTAAATGGTATCGGGAGAAGGCTTCTGTTTCTCCCATTGTTTTTTTTCTACCCATTGGGTTTTTTCTAGTAGTAGAAATTTTCATCCGGCAGCTTTCCGCCGACAGAGGCCGGGTTGAGGTGCATGAATTCACTGAACATGGTTTCAATTTCATCTTTTACCTCTCCCGAACTAATCGATTCAAAGGTTGTAAATTCCATAGCCTTTGTAAAAGCCGGAGCCGGAACCCCTTCTACGTACTTTGCGGCTAAAAGCCCCGCTTCTTTGGGGTTTTCAACAGACCATTTTACAGCCTCATCGTAAATTTTGGCAAAAGCGTCAACAACCTCCGGATGCTCAAGAATTCCGGGCATGGCTGCAACGCCCGCATTGGGCAACCGCTCTTCAAGGTTTAAAAGGCGTCCCCATTCTTTCTGTACATCAATAACTCTGGCTATCTTTTTGCCCTTCTGAGCACCCTTTATCTGGGCAACCGTTGCAACAGGTTCAATCATCATGCCGTATTCAGCCTTGTCGCCCATAAGATTCATTACAATATCCTGCGGAGACTGAACGTACTGGATTGTGATATCCCTGGAAGGATCTATTCCTGCTTTTGTAAAGATTGTCTGGAATACAAGATCCGGCTGATCTCCTCTGAACGGGACATAAATGGTTTTACCCCTTAGATCCTCTATTGATGAAACGCTGGTATCTTCACTTACAATGTAGAATACCTTCCATATTGAAACCTTAAGAAGTTTCAGTTTTACGCCCTTATTATAAAATATACTGGCGGTATTACTTGGAAGGGATACAAAATCAGCAGAACCCCCGGACATCTGGGCCCTAAGCTGATCAGGATTTGTCCAGATAGCAAGTTCGGTTTTTTCAGCATAGTCTTTTAAAAGGTCATTTTCGATAATGTAAGCCATGGGCATGGCCAATGGTGAAAAGGGTGATGATAAAACAATTTTATCCAGTTTTTGCACAGATTCAGCCTTGTCAGTCTCGGCTTGTCCTCCGGCAAAGGCGGAAAAGGTTAGGCATAACAGCAGAATGACTCCAATAACATATTTAATTTTATTCATATAGATCCTCCCGAATCATAGTCTGGATTCATCGTATTAGTAATATCTAATAAAGTCAATTAACATTAATTTTTTATGATTTATTTTGTAATGTTTAGTCTTGACTTATTGAGATGCAGGAAGTAACTTGATCAGAGTTAATTGTAATGGAGGTTCTTAAATGAACAAAAAAGTATTATTCTTAATATTGATAGTATTTTCTGTAATGGCAGCATTTGCCGAAGGTCAGCAGGATGCTGCTTCCGTAGATATGCAGAATGCTGATGGAAGTATCGGAGTAAGGGTTATAACACCGACAGGTTTACCGGCAATTTCCCTTGCCCATATGATTGAGGGCTCTGAACTTCAGGTCCCCGGTTATAATGTTGACTATCAGGTGCTTGAGTCACCCGATCTTCTTGCAGGAAAGCTGATATCAGGTGAGGCTGATATGGCCATTGTTCCTACAAATCTTGCGATAAAATTATATAACAAGGGCGTAAAGGTCAAATATGCCGGTGCAGTTGTGTGGGGTATTCTGTATATTGTAAGTCAGGAAGATCTGAACAGCTGGGATGATCTTAAGGGAAAGGAATTATACATGCTGGGCCGCGGGCTGACTCCTGATATTGTAACACGCTACCTTTTAACAAAGAACGGCCTTGATCCTGATAAGGATGTTAAACTTACCTATGTTGCAAATACAACAGAGCTTGCCCCCTCATTTATTACAGGAAAAAGCAAGTTCTCAATAATGCCTGAACCTGCGTTGTCAATGGTAACAAAAAAGAGACCTTCATCTCATATAATGCTCGATCTACAGAAAGAGTGGGCCAAGACCTCTCCGACCGGTACAAGCTATCCTCAGGCCTCACTGATAGTTATAGGTGATTTTGCGGAAAATAACCCGGATTTTGTTGAAGCCTTCTGTGATGCATACAATCGTGGAATTGAGGCTATTAAGGCAAACCCCGCAGAGGCCGGAAAGCTTGCATCAGCCTATCTTAAAATGCCGCCCGCACCAGTTATTGCTAAATCCATTCCCCGCGGAAACCTGCAATGGGTTCCTGCCGTGGAAGCAAAGGCCGCTTTAGAGCAATACTTCCAGGTTTTTTATGATTTTCAGCCTGGAGCAATCGGCGGCAAAATGCCTGATGAAAATTTTTACCTCAAGAAATAAATACCTTGTCCTGATTTCCACAGTAATACTTTTACTGCTGTGGGAAACAGCGTCCAGGCTGGTTGGTAAAGAGATCCTGATCCCCTCGCTGTCTTTGATAGCGGGGGAATTATTCAGGATCCTTTCTGATCCTGAATCTTTAGGCATTATAGCATCTACCCTTGGTCGTATAATAACTACATTTCTGTTAAGCCTCGGCCTTGCCTTTGTTTTGGGAATCCCCGCAGGCTTATGGAGGACTCTGGAGTCTTTATTAAAGCCTCTTGAAACAACGATACGCTCTGTCCCAACCATGGGTGTAATTCTGCTGGCGGTGATATGGCTGGGCTCTGAGGGATCCCCGTTCTTTGTAACATCACTGATCATCTTTCCTGTACTATACCGCAGTCTAATGGATGGAATCCGTAATATAGATCCCGGTCTTGCGGCCTTTCACAGGGTTCATCATGTTCCGTTTATAAAGAGGCTTGTTAATTTTTATATGCCCTCTATCGCACCATTTTTAAAGACCGGCTGTGTATCCGGTTTGGGCCTGGGTTTTAAGGTCATGATTGCCGCGGAGGTTCTTAGTCAGCCCCAGGTGGCCATAGGAACCACCTTCCAGATAGAACGCTCCCAGCTTAATACGGCAGGGGTTATGGCCTGGTGTATAATACTCATTTTTCTTGCGGCTTTATTTGAAAGGCTTCTTAAAATGATAGATAAACCCTATAGGGTAAAAAACGATCCTGAGCCGGATAAAAAAACTGTTGAGGCTGTTTCATGAGTATTGATTTTGATAATGTTGGTAAATCATTCGGAGGGTTAAGGGTTCTGGATTCTTTCAGCCTTTCTCTGGAGGATAAAAGCATAAGCTGTTTTCTTGGCCCAAGCGGTATAGGCAAGACAACAATTTTAAATATTATTGCGGGGCTCATTATTCCTGATTCAGGAAGACTGAATAACCCATATGATGGTAAGATATCCTATCTGTTTCAGGATTCAATGCTGATGCCATGGATGACAGTCCGTCAGAATATCTGCTATCTGATGGATGACTCTCTGGATAAGGCTGAAAAGTATTGTATGGCAGACGAACTCATACGGGATATGGAGCTTGAGGGTTTTCATAACCACTATCCGGTAGAACTCTCAGGGGGTATGGCCCGCAGGACAGCCTTAGCCAGGGCGCTTGCCTGTCCCGAACCCTTGCTGATAATGGATGAACCATTTGCTTCTCTTGACAGCCACCTTAAAACCAGAATAATCGACAGGGTAAAGGATAATATTATCAGTCAAAAAAGGACTGCAATTATGGTTACACATGATCAAAATACTGCCCTCTGTATAGCTGATAAAATCTATCAATTTGTAAAAAGTAAAGATGGGGCATTGGTAATTAAAAATTGAACTTAACTCCAATCTAACTTGTCATTCCCCGTTAAATCATAATAAGCTTTAGAACATAAGCAGGCAGGAGGTTGTAGTTTGGAGTTTAAAAAGGCAATACAGGATTACTATCAGGGAGAATTTGCCCACTGCTATGGCTGCGGATATAAGAATGAAGAAGGTCTGTATATAAAGAGTTACTGGGAAGATGATGTCTGCGTATGCCGGTTTTTACCTGATATGAAATATTCAGGGGGCAGAAAAGATATCATCTACGGCGGACTTATTGCCTCTATTATAGACTGCCATAGTGCCGCGACTGCCGCAGCCTTCAGGGCCATGGAATTGGGACTTGATTTGGAAACCGATAATATTCCAAGGTTTGTTACAGGAAGGCTTTCTGTTGATTATATTAAACCCGCACCCTTTGAAAAAGAGCTTGAATTAAGAGCAGAGATAAAAGAAAGCAAGGGCCGTAAGGTAGTTGTTAATACAGTTCTGTCCGCAGGAGGGCAGCTTTGCGCAAGGGGCGAATGCGTTATGGTTCAGATAAGGGATTGAGCCTCTTTCAAAAGTTGGCTAATTTTAAAATTTTTCAGCTGTTTAGCGTATTGACTGTTTAACGTATTGACATAACTGTTAAATCCATAATAATTCTAATTATCATGCTGTGTTTGTCCTAATTTTAAACGCCTTTAATAAGTAAATTAACTGGAGCTCATATAATGAATATAAAAAAGAATAATACCCTGTTTTTAGTCTTTTTTTCAACAATTATAATATCAGCCGTTTTCTTTCCCGGCCCTGCTGCCGCTGAGTCATCAGATGAAGATGGAGAAAAGGCTGCTGTAATTGTTGTTACCGGTTCAAAAATAGAACAGGCTCAGGAAGACTCTGTTGAAAAGGTTACCGTTGTTCCCGAGGAAAAAATAGCTGAAATGGGGGCCAAGAATGTAGCAGAAGTGCTTGAAAATGTTCCCGGGGTAACCGTAACCCAGCACCCTATGGAAGGGGCTTCAATGCAGGGGCTAAGCGGAGCCTATGTGAAGGTGCTTGTAGACGGGATAGCTGTAGGCGGAGACGTAGGAGGGGCCTCTCCCATATCGCTGATTCCGGTTTCTGATATAGAACGTATAGAGATAATATTCGGCGCATCATCTGCCCTTTATGGTTCGGATGCTATGGGCGGTGTAATAAATATCATAACAAAGAAAAACAACTCGATGTTTGATGCCGTTGTAAAACAGGAAATTGATAGCCATAAGCATGCTTATAGTAACCTTTCGATAGGCTATGGAAACAGGATTTTTGCCCTAAAGGCGGCAGGTTCTTTTGATAATATGCCCGGTCTTATAACCCGCGAGTTTGATCCGATGGGTGAGCAGATAGACACCTATGTTTTTCCAAACACAAGGCTTGGTTTTGGCAGATTTACGGCTGACTTTTTTCTTCCGTCAGGCGAGATTGGGGTTTACGGTATGTATGCCAACCATCTCAGGTACATGAGTCAGTCTCCCGATATTGCTAACCAGTTCTTCTCAAACAAGGCCGAGGGCGGCATAAAATCAAGGATAGATCTTACCGATTCTCTTCGAATGAGTATTTTTTCAAGCTATAAATTTTTCAACCATTTTTTTGATGAGGTATATACTGCCTATAAAGAAAATAATATTAAAAGGCGCGAGTCAGTATTTCATGAGGTAGAAAGCGAGCTATCGGTAAATAATGATTTTACCATAGAACATTCACTTTTAGGCGGGATCAATGTCAAATGGGAAATGATGCAGGGGGTTGATTTTGCAGAGCCCAAACACCTGCTTCTTTTGAGTATGTTCTCACAGTATACATGGAACCTGGCGGGTGAGGATCTCTTTTTTCTTGTACCGGGCTTCAGGATGGACTGGGCACCGCCCATGCAGACAGACGACAAGAATCTTTGGCAGGCAACCCCAAAGCTGAGCCTCAGATATAACCCCATTGACAAGCTGGCCCTGAGACTTTCGTATGGAATGGGTTTCAAGGTTCCAACTTTGAAGCAGAAATACTGGTTATTTTTTCACCCGGCCCCTGTTAACTTTGTTCTTCACGGCAATCCCGATTTGAAGCCTGAACGCTCGCAGGGCATCAATACCTCTGTTGAATACTCGCCATTAATGGGATTTACAATCTCTGCTTCCGGCTATTTCAACTACGTAAAAGATCTCATATTTGCCGTAGAAACAAGTACAACAGAGGGCTTTTATCCTGACGCTTCAGGAGTGCTGCATCCTTATGTTGGGGAACGTAATTATATGAATATAGACAGGGTGATGACTACCGGAGGTAATTTATCACTAAGCTATATGCATAGATGGGTGGAAAGCCGTCTAACCTATACCATCGCTGGAATGTTCAACTATGACACTGAAAGCGGAAAGTATTTCAAAGGCGCATATTTTACCCCACATCAGCTCGATCTTGACATCACCGGAATAATACCGGTTTCATTAACACGTATAAAACTTGGTATTCAATGGAATGCACCCCAATCCATCAGGGAAGGTTTTGATGTAAGGGCGGCCAATATGATAAAGCCTGACAGTGATTCCAGTTACGGAACAAGTCCTGACAAGCTTCTTGTGAATCTTCATGTAAGCCAGAAATTCTGGAAACAGCAGATAGAAATTTATGGCGGAGTAAAGAATCTGCTTAATAACCTTCACTTCAGAAAAGGAAGTGACGGGCGTGATCAGAAGAACTATTACGGGCTTACTGAAGGCATAACAGCCTACTTTGGTCTTGGATTCAAGTACAGGATTGATAAAAAAAATAAAAATCAGGAGAAACAGCCATGAAAAAGAATTTTTTTGATCCCTTATCCGGGGCAGCTGTATTTATCATAATAATCTTGCTTGCGGGCTGCGAACCAATGATAATTGAAACAGAACCCGACTATATAAAAGAAGAATACAGCTTTACCAATACCCCTTTGCCTGAAGGCAAAGAGATTGCCGAAGCCGTAGTTGATTATGATACCCAAAACAATTCGGTATTTTTCAGTTTTGAAACCGGAAGAACCTATTCTGTAGATCATGATGTATGGGACATAGCCATAGCAGTCGGCCCGGAGAATGATGATGTCTATGTTGTAAGCAATTCAGGTGATTATGGTGAAAACACAAGAATATGGCCCTTTGAGTCGGGCCATAATGAAGACGACTACAAAGGCAAAGAGCTTTCATCCATCCAGCAGGTAAGCTTCAAGGCAGGGCAGAGCAAAATTTCACCCTATCAGGAGGATCCGGATACAGGAACTCCCGTTGCAAACCCGCTTCAGGATGCTGTTAAAACCGGCAGGAAATTTTTTCTTAAGGTCGGAAAGTATAATGAATCGGCAAGGCTGTATGTAATATGGTTTGATGTAGATGCAAATCCAGAAGCGGGAGATAGCTTCAAACTTCATGTGCGGCCCTGCACAATTTCTAACAAGAAGGTAAGTTCATTCGGAACCGAATATGAAATTAATGATACCATTGATGCTGATTACAGCTTCAATTATATGAAACTTGGAAATGGTTCCGGAACTGTTATCAGTAAGCCGGGAGGCAATATACCCAAAAAAACTGAATGGGATCTTCTTTTTACAAGGACAAATATCTATTCACCTGAGATGGGAGAGGTTTTCAAAAACGATGGGATAATAGGTTCTTCATCAATACTTATAAACAGCCCCGGCGGTGTTGAAGCAGCCCCTCTTTATGGCTGGGACTTCCCGGAGGTTACAAATGTTCCGGATGGAAAATACTTCAAAAAAGAAATAGACAGCATAGGGCATGGATATGCCAACCCGCTTAAAAACGATATAGAACAAATGCGTAAGTCATGGTACTACGGTCTTAACATGCCTCCGACTTTTTACCTAAGCCGCATAACCTATGTTATAAAATGTACAGACGGAGATTACGGTAAGTTCAGACCCGGTTCTTTCTATGGACCGGGAGGTCAGAAATTCTATGTCAAATTCAGATACATAAAGTAAAAACAGGATCATTTATTATGGAAGGATTTATAAATTTTATAGAACTCATGCAAAAAGGCCGCACAGTAAATTACATTATAATGGCAATATATATATTTGTTATCTATCTTGCTGTAGACAGGGCGGTTTTCTTTATACGTACCGCCTACAGCAGAAAGAAATTTTTTCAGCTGCTTAACCCCTTTACAGACCCCTCTTCAATGCCTGAAAAAGTCAGCTCGGCAGCCGATATTTATGGAGAACTATTAAACGGCACATGTGTCAGAAATATAAGCTCTGTATTTTTAGAAAGCCTTCCGCTTGGACGAAAATCCCTTGAAGAGGCAATTGACAGAACAGCAGCTGAAGAGCTGTACTATATGAATAAGGGACTTGTTTTTTTATCAAGAATAGCCGCGGTATCTCCGCTGCTGGGTCTTCTTGGAACAGTTACCGGTCTTATGTCTGCTTTTCAGAAGATATCTTCTCTTGGCGGAAATGTAGACATTGCAATGCTTTCGGGGGGAATATGGGAGGCCATGATAACAACGGCTACAGGCCTTGTAACCGCCGTAACAGCCTTTGTCTTTTATGAGCTTTTTGACTGGCTTTCGGTAAAGCGGTCACGTGACATGGAACATGCTGTCTCGGTACTGGAAACATATATAGATAGTCAAACATATATAGAGGCAAAAAATGAAGAAGTTCAGGTCAGAACATAAAAGGATTCCTGATATAAACATAACCCCGCTTATTGATGTTGTATTCATTCTTCTGATCTTTTTCATGATAGGATCTACATTCGAAAAACCGGTGATGAAGGTTGCGCTTCCTGAAGCTGAGTCCGGCGAACCTACCGATGCAAAGAGTATAGAGGTTGTTATAAACAAGGATGCCAAAATTTGCGCTGATGGTATCGAATACAATATAAAGGAGCTTGAAACCTTTTTGAGAAAGGCTGTGAGCCTTAATCCTTTGGTCTTTGTAACGCTTTCATGTGATTCTGAGCTTGCCTTCAGGGAATTTGTTTCCGTAATGGATGTACTAAATAAAGCCGGGGTAAAGAACACGGCGGTAAAGCATGAATACCCAGAGAAAAAATAACGGAAACCTTAAAATAACCCTATTGATTTTTTTTATTATCCTGATATCCCACGTTCTGGTTTTTTCCTATGCGTTCAGACCATCGGAAGAAAAACCGGCTTTAAAGGAAAATGAAATACTGATGTCATTTCAGAAAAAAACAGCGGAGGTTGCCGCGGCACCCAAACCAAAGCCCAAACCAAAGCCCAAACCAAAGCCAAAGCCCAAACCCAAACCGGAACCAAAGCCCATGCCGGAACCTGAGCCTGAACCCTCACCCCCGACTACTGAATCCGAACCGGAAGTCCTTGAGGATTCTGATTATGATTGGTCAAATTCCGCGGCCGACAATGGTCCGCCGGCCATTGATTATAAATCATTTGTGATTCAATGTATTTCGGACAGAAAAGTCTACCCCAAAGCAGCCCGCAAAAGGGGGCAAGAGGGTCAGGTAAGACTATCAGTCATTGTAGCTGAAAGCGGTAAGCTGATTGATGTGAATATTATAGAAGCCTCAAGCTTCAAGTTTCTGAACCAGGCGGCAATAGCATCTGTAAAGGCATGTGACCCCTTT
>PDWJ01001039.1_pt1 | contig 41555 bp, 36 predicted proteins | sample 1430881 | NCBI WGS metagenome assembly PDWJ01 (sample SAMN01162460, study PRJNA174530) | Oral metagenome, whole genome shotgun sequencing project. | biome: Marine environment; feature: Marine mammal; material: Swab sample of the gingival sulcus; isolation source: swab sample of gingival sulcus...
ACTGTCAAACTGACCTTTTAGTTTTACACGCTCGTTTTCTGGAAGGCTTTTATCCTTTACCACCTGAAACAAATTAGCTTGTTGCTTGTCTTTGTATTCGTCTAAAAATCCTGCAAACCCCTTAACCCAGCTTGCACTGAATACGACAGAGAAAAATCGATCTCCGATTTGAGCGTAAGTGTTGTAATCCTTATAACCGTTGGCCTTGGCAGCTTTGTCCAGCTGACCTATGTATTCCGTTCCCAGCATTTTAGCCATCGTGGTGTATGGCACACCGTCCATTTGCGCCCGCATGAATTTTTTACTTTGCTCTTTAGTCATCGGGGGGTTAATTTCTTTCAGTACGGCTTCCAGCCTGGGTGTTGCCGCCACAAAGGCAGACACATCTTCGTCCGTCAGTGATTTGGCGCTGACCAACGTTGTTACCATAGATAAAACCATGACCATTAACAGTTGAATATTTTTCATCTTTCTCTCCTTGAATTAATGCGAAATCTTTACGATTGTGGGGGAAGTGCACTGGCTGTTCAGTTGAAAAAGCAACGAAGATGAGCTTCATCGCAAACCACTTACCCTTTGTTTTCACATCCACGAAATTGGCATAACCGGTCAGATCACCTTTTTCTGGTTTGACCAACCGATTCGGACCCGCTTTGGCTTTTACGCCGGTTTTTTTCGGGTGGTATCAAACACTGCAACCACGGCTTCTTTCAAATCTTCTTTTTTAACCTGCAGGCGCGGAAATAGCTGCTCTTGGATTTGAGTAACAGAATAGCAATTCTCCAGCGTTGATATAATGACCTTATCTGCTTCACCACTTTCTACAATGTCATCCGGGACGCGCAGGCATTTGAACAGACATACCGGAATGTGTCAATCTGTATTGCACCAGTTCAGTGCAATACATCCTGTTGAGCAGGTGATGAGATTGGCGCATCACCAAATTGCCTTTTCCATTTGGAAAACGTGCTCGGTGCCAGTTGGTTTTGCTGGCAAGGGTGTTTGTCAAGGTAGCCTGCCCGGTTTCAGTTGACCGGTACAGCTACCCATGTAAAACGCCAACAGCCCCTCACCGTCCGTGAGAAGGGAATCTCATTTTCAGAATAAACTGCCATATTTCCTGTGATTGTGGTGATTCGGCAACTATTATACGGGCGATCAATATTTCATCACATTCAAAATCAAAACAATTAAAAGAGGCCGTCAAGTAATGAAAACAAAAATATCAGTTTATGCACTACTATTTTTCACCCTGGCGCTACCGACCTCTGCTACAGCAAGCGGTCACACCGGCTACGTGGAGTGCGCCTGGTGGCAGACAATATGCGAAACCTACAATCGTTACAACACCAAATACCCGATCGTACTCGTTCACGGCGTTTCCGGCTTTGATTCACTGCTGGGACTGGTTGACTACTTTCACAATATTCCTGAAAACCTGGAAGGTAACCTGATTACAGGTGGCCGGGCAAAAGTGTATGTTCCCAACATCACCGCCTGGGACGATGCCTACGTCAGGGGAGAGCAACTTCTCGAGTATATCGAAACCCACGTATTACCAGACTCTGGCGCTTCAAAGGTCAACCTTATCGGTCACAGCCTGGGCGGGCCGACAATTCGTTATGTAGCCAGCGTCTCTCCGGAATTGGTGGCGTCCGTAACCACGGTCAACGCGGTCAACTTTGGCTCGGGTTTTGCTGATTGGGGGCTGGACAATTTCCCTGAAGGCTCGACCGGAAACGACATTATCGCTGACTTGCTGGATGCTCTGGGTAATATTACAGACGCTCTTGCAGGCAATCCGGGATACGAACAGGATGCCCTCTCTGCCGCTCTGTTTTTGACTACCGACGGTGCCAACACCTTTAATTCAATTCATAGTGCCGGTATGCCCGACAGCTATTGCGGTGAAGGCCCTGCAGTGGTCGATGATGTCAGGTACTTCTCCTGGGGTGGCACCGGAACCTGGACCAATTTGCTGGACGTTTCCGACGTATTCCTGTCATTGACAGGGTCATTGGGTTACTTTAACGGTGAAGCAAATGACGGGCTTGTATCCAGGTGCTCCATGCACTGGGGTGACGTATTGAGAGACGACTACAACACCAACCATCTGGACGCAACCAACCTGCTGTTTGGCCTGACCGGCTGGCACGATCCCGTGGATATTTATGAAAACCACGCTGCCCGATTGCGAGATATGGGCCTGTAGCAGCCGCTCCACAACCGCATCAGGCTCCGGCTGAACACAAATACACTCACTGTGGCCGGGACGAGTCCTTGATGCGGTCTATAACCTTGATGCGCACCCTTTCTCTTTCAGAAAAATGGTGCGCTCTCAATTCCCTGATCGCGGTTTGAAGATCGGCGGGCGAGTAAGCCCCGGAATTCAGAATCGCTTCGCGTTCTTTACGATACCTCGCCACACGCTCGTTCCATGCAAAACGTTTTTCGTCAGCAAGCCGATGTCGTTCGGCTTTGTCGGCTCCAATCACAGCCGCTCTTATTTGAAATATCTCATCTTCGGTTGCCCCCTTTTCCCGAGCATCTTTAATCTGCTGATCAAGGTCTTGTCGGGCCCGGTTTTCTGCTCGCCTGCGTCTTGCCGTTTCGGGCAAATCACGCTCCGCCTGCTCCAGCAAATCCCGCTTTTCTTCATCCGTTAAATGGTCACTGCGGGCAATTTCAATTCGGCGCACAACGTAATTATCCATTTTGTCCTGCTCGCCGTAAAAGGCGTCATACACAACCTGACCAAGATGCGCCAACCGAATCTCCTGACTATTGCGCAGTATTTCAGTATAACTGAGTGTTCGCCCTGAATCCCGGGCATTGAGCTTCATTTGTTCACTGGCGTCGATGATTGCCTGTTTCATCATCAGGTAATTGTTAAAAATCTCGACTGCCTGGCCAAGCGCCGGCTCCTGAAGGTGCCGGGCCATGTGCTCGAGTACACGTTCAGCGACTGTATCTAACGATTCTTCGCCGACTATGGTTAAAAAGTAATCAAACAAATCAACCATCAGAGGTGTGGGCACAATATTCCCTTCTTCATCAACCAGTAACCCCGCCGGAGGCTGTGTTCCTTTCAATGACTCGGGTAACGGGCCGAATCTGGAATGATAGCCCTGCCTGGCTCCGGCATCCTTCAAATCGGGCACGGGGCTTTCGGGCGCAATATCGACCGCACCGGAAAGCGTTGTGCTTTTTTGTGCGACTACGGTATCCGCATCATCAGTTACTTTACCACCAGGTAAACTGTGTCCGGCTGGCTGCTTATCACCCGGCTCGAAAGCACGGTTATCAACTGTCTGTTGATAGACTATTCCGGCAACCAACAGCAAAAGAGCTGCCAAAAACAGCGTATTTCTTATTTTTTTATTCTTCGTTAGCAAAATTTGTTTCCTTCACTTGTGTATTTCCTGGCAAAACAGGTAACCCGGTGTTTGTACGCTATGCAGGGATGGTAATTATTACAGGTCTTTTCTGCAAATTGCCAATCCTTATGAGTTTTGCCGTTGCCACAAACCTGACTTGCCGATGGCTGCCTCAAAAAAGTTCTACTAATGTAAAAGTGGATGTCTACATTAGAAAACATCTATTGGAAAACATCTATTGGAAAGCAACTATTGGAAAACATCTATTGGAAAGCAACTATTGGAAAACGACTATTGGAAAACAACCAGTTGGAAAAACCCGATGAAGCCTTTTCGGTTAACTGATCCATCCAGACAATATTGTTGTTTTATACAGGATTGTTGTTTTATTGCCCTGTTGTTCGCTTTCTTTTGTTTGCTTGCCTTTTTTATCTATTACCCCGGTGCAAACGGGCCGATGTTACTTGATGATAACGCGAATATCGTATTCAACGACGGGATCAAAATTACCCGTCTCGACAAAGACAGCCTGTATCAGGCTGCAACATCAATGAATGATTCGTTTTCATCTGACCGACCCGCGTTGACGCACCGGCCCATCAGTTATATCAGCTTTGCACTAAATCATTATCTGGCTTCTGATTTTTTCGTCTCACTCAAGCTGACTAACATAGTGATCCACATTGCCAATGGTCTTTTGTTGTTCATTGTCTGTTTCCAGTTGACCGGAAGGTTTCTCTCACGGGAAACCGACTCCTGTCATTTACGACATTGGTTACCTTTACTGGTTAGTGTTGGCTGGTTACTGCACCCTCTGATGGTAAGCACTGTGCTGTACTCCGTGCAAAGAATGACGATGCTCTCGGCTTTTTTTACTTTGGCTGGCGTCATTGTTTTTATTTATTATCGAAAAAAATTGTTGAGTTCCGGGTCTGGCTTTTGGTGCGGTTTGTCGAGTGTCAGCTTTTTTACTGTGATGGCGGCTCTGAGCAAGGAAAATGGCGCTTTGACGACCACGTTCTGCCTGGTGATTGAATTGTGCTTTTTTCGATTCCGGTTTTATCATGCGGTGAGCCAACTCACCAGGCGGTCTTACGCGCTGATTCTCTGCTTGCCGACATTGCTACTCGTCATTTATTTAACCCTGACCTATTTCACATCATCAAACCATTCATTATCTGATTACCGACACTTCGATTATGACATGCGTTTTCTTACCCAGTTCAGAGTGCTGTTTTCCTATCTTTACTGGTTTATTTTTCCCTCCCCTGACAATTTGACATTTATACACGACACCTTTGTACCAAGCAGGAATCTTTTTTCTCCCATGACGACCCTTGTGGCCTGTGTTGGCTGGGTTGCCATAGTGGTGACGGCAATTTATCTGGTCATTAAAAACAAACTGATCTGGCTTGCGTTTGGCGTTTTGTGGTTTGTTTGCGGGCACCTGATAGAATCTACAGTTTTGCCCCTGGAGCTGGTTTTTGAACATCGCAATTACCTGCCCTATGCAGGGCTTGTGTTTTCACTGGTCTATTTTTTGCCGTGGTTAGTTGGCCGGTTTTCGTTTTCCCGGGCATTCAGGCTGATCCTGCCCCTTTTTCTGATTGTTTGTATACCCGCTGTTCTATCTGCCAGGAGGGTGACAGATTGGCAATCAGAAGAACTCTTGCTGGCGCACTGGCATACAGTGAACAAAAACTCACCCAGGGTATGGGCGCAAACCGCAGACTATTATATGAGTCGAGACCACAACATCGGTGCGGCCTATGCAGCTTTGGAGAAAGCCTTTCGATTGGATCCTGCAGAAGCCGGTTACGGCCTGGCCCAGATCGCCATCATCTGCTCTACCCCTGAATCCTTTATGCTCGAGGAAGTGTTGGCCATAACCCGGCGAACGTCCGACGCACTTATGCAGCCTCCCACCACCGCCTATACAATTAACCAGTATGGCAACCTGCTGAATTTGTGCTCCGATTTATCCCAAATCAGGCAATTCAAAGACATCCACGAAAAGGCGGCCCGACTGAATCGGGGAAATATCAGTCCTCTCGCCCATTACATGCTGGCTGTTATGGCATTGGCGTACATACTCGTCTGAACCGGGTAGCCAGGCATATACCGGATTTGTTTGCATTGACAAGTCGAAGCCTTCATCTTTGAGGTGTGATTTCTTGTGCTTGAAGGTTCCCGTGGTTTCCATTTCTTCACTGACACGAATAAATACAGGGATGGCGTATTGAGGCAGTTCACGATTCAAGTGAGCAAAGAAATTTTTGAAGTTAAATTCGCTATGATCACAGTCAATCCGAATGGAAGCCATCCCTGCCCGGCCATTGGTCTCGGGAATTTCCACCCCGTACACCACAGCTTCGTTTACCTGCTCAAATTCGCCTACTATTTGCTCAACTTCTGTCGTGGATACATTTTCTCCCTTCCAGCGAAAGGTATCTCCCAGGCGATCAACAAATTGTGCATGTTTGAAACCAAGATCACGCATCATGTCACCCGTATCAAACCAGGCATCACCGGGTTTAAACACATTTTTCAAAATACAATTTTCTGTTTTGTCCGGGTCGGTATAACCGTGAAAAGGGGTTTTCTCGGTAATTTTTCCAATGAGCAACCCGGCTTCTCCCTTTTTAACACGAATCATATGGCCACGACGATCACGTATGGGCGCTTCTTTTTCCTTGTCGTATTTTACAATCGCATAGGGAAGTGGCGAAACCCCCACGGTATTGTCAAAATTAAAGATGTTGGTAAACCCGATATTGCCCTCACTGCTGCCGTAAAGCTCCATAACGGTTTCAATGCCAAACCGGTCTTTGAATGCTTTCCAGATAGAAGGGCGCAACCCGTTCCCGACCATGATACGAATTTTGTTGTCCAGATCATTCGGCTGGGGAGTTCTATCCATCAAATAACGACAGAGTTCTCCTACATAGCCAAAAGCGGTAGCTTCATGCTTGCGGACATCATCCCAGAATCGGGAGGCACTGAACCGTCTGGCGATGATCAGCCCTGCATTGCCCGCCAATACCGCACCCCAGCAAACTGCTATCGCGGTTGCATGATAAAAAGGCAGTGTCACGTACATCCGGTCACCCGGTTTCAGCCTCAATGCCCCGAAACCAAACGCACCATAGGCTTTCATAAACCGACCATGATTAAATATAACGGCCTTCGGCAAACCGGTTGTACCCGAGGTGTAAATATAGAAGCAGGGATCGTCGACATAAATATGAGACGTGGTATGCGGGTTGGTCGTTTTCATCGGTTTGATACTATCAGCAAGGTTGACCCAGCCAGCCGGCGCGTTGCTGCTTTTGTTGACACAGGTGTCTTCATCCGCAAGAAAATAACGCTTCTTTTCAGGTACATGCAACTGTTCTTCCACTTCCTGGTAAGCCTGAAGCAACTCTTCACCGACAATCGCCGCCCGGGGTTCAATGAGGTTTACGCTATGTACCAGCACCTTACCTCTCTGAGACGTATTGATCAGCGCATTCACCGCGCCAATTTTTGCACATGCCGTTACACAGGCGAGCAATTCCGGCCGATTCTCAATCAGTATCACTACGGCATCTCCCTTGCGGATACCCTGCCCCAACAGATAGTGAGCAATCTGATTGACCCATGAATTGAACCGGGCGTAGGTGAGATGCCTGTCTTCATAAATAACAGCCGGCCCATGCGGATTTTTTTTCGCTGATCGCTCCACGCATAACCCCAACCCGACGGGCGTGGTCGGATCGGAAAGCATGGCCAGTTTGAGCCCCTTTAGCGTGCCCGGGATTCCTTTTATCAAGGAGGGGATTTTTTTTGCAACTTGTGAAAGTGTAATGAGGTCGGAGTGCGGCATAGTTCTTCTCTGAAACGTAGTTTTTCTCTGGAATGTAGTTATTCTCTGAATTGTAGTTATATTTTGACTGAACCCGATCAACCAGACCGTCAGTCCGGCTTGCTGCGCCTGTTTTTCAAAAAATCCTGCAAGGAGTCTTTTAACTGATCGAGGAAGCCCGAGTGTTTTTCCTTGCCATGTCTGGCACTCTCGATACCGGTATCACAGGGTTCGTGATCAACCTGGCCGGTTTGGCCTTTATCATTGCCCGTCAGCTTGTAATATTCTGATTGATAAACGGGAAGTGCATTCAACAACCTGGCATATACCGGGCTGTGTTTATCAATGTCACGTAACTCGCAAATTTTTTCAACAGACATCTGAAATGCCTGTTCAATACCATAAGCATTGACAGAAACCGACTTGAATCGCGCTGCTTTTTCAGGTTCTTTTATGCGTATTTTAAACTCCGTACAGGGCTTTCTGCCTTCACGGGTACGAGTCTGGAGCTGCAAACCGACTATTTTGCCATCCTCGTGTACAAGACCTTCACCCGACAGTTTTTTTCGCTCATAGTAAGCAGTTCGACGCTGCTCCAGATCCGACTCAACCCTTTCGGCCTCTTTGAGCGCTTTTTTTTCACTCTTGCCAATGCGAACATAGACCTGATGTTCCTTGCCGTTCCAGGCCCTGGTGACACGATAATACTTTCTACTACCATCAGTGAATAGAGTAATACCCATAATGTAATCCGTATCAGTTTTGCCCGGCACCCGCCAGGCGGCAACAAAGGAAAAAGGTAGTGGAAATACTCAGTGTTACCCCTGTGATCATTAATTATCTAAACGCAAAAGATCGACAGGTCAAGGCAAGCTCACCATATATTTGATGAAATTATACCCTGAGTACATTTTTTGTGCTATTCGGAATGTTGTTGAAAAAGTGACCTGCTAGAGTCGATCAAACAGACTCAGCCCGGAAATACGTGAAAAACTGGAAAAAGCCGCATCCAGTATAAAGCTTTCAAGAGTCAGCTCACTGGTGGCCTCGGCAAAATCGACATCTTGCAAGTCAGACAGGATTTCCTTTGTTAGCAATTCAACATCCTTGTGCATTTCTCTTGTGGTGTCTACGGTATTTAACCGCGCACCCGCCAGGCTCCGGGTTTCCAGAATGGCGGTTTGGGCGTTGTCGAGGTTTACCAGGGTATCATCAAGCAAAGCGGTCAATACCTGCCTGCCAGCGTTATCGGCCTGGTAGTTTTCCAGACCGTAAATCAGTTTTTCAACGGTTGTCAGCAGGGACTGCTTGCCTGTTGACTGAATAAAAAAACTGTCCCCCGGTACAGGGTTCCCCACTATTTCAAATTTGACACCCTTCACCAGAACCGGCTGGCCGGTATGATAGGGTTGAGGATTGGACAGGATTCTCCCGGAGACTGGCTCTATTATCGAGAAGTTGGGGCCAGGAGGTACTATCGCACTCGCATTGTTAAACTGTATCTGCATATCATCAGGATAAAAGCTGTTGTACTCGTCCTGGTCAATAACCTGTCCGGTCGTAATCATGGCTGGCGGGTTGGCCCTGTTTTCGGGATTGGCGCTGGTATAAAAGGTATTTTCAGCGGCCCTGATATCAACAAATATCGCTTTGCCGCTATCATTGGATGGAATGGTGACACTGGTGTCTATCTGCAGTTTTCTTTGTCCCTCGTCACCGCGATATTCGTAGTGGCCGGATTCATTTTTCTCAAAAGGCCGGGTGCCGCCCTGGAAACCGGAAAAGATAAACTCACCACTCGGGTCTTGCGAGTTCATCATTCCTGCCAGTTGACTCAGGCGTTCTTTAATTTCGGCCGCTATAAAGCGTTTATCATCTTCGTTTTGGGAACCGTCACCAGCCTGTATGGTTAATTCTCTGATTCGGATAACAATATCATTGATACCGGCAAGCAAATCATCTTCCTGGCGTAACCGGTTTTCAACCAGGTCAATATTACGCTGGTATTGGGACACCAGATCAAGATCCTGATTGATCTGCAAAATACGCGTCGCCGCTACAGGGTCATCCGATGGCGTTTGCACTCGCTTGCCGCTGGAGAGTTGCAACTGGGTATTCTGCAACTCCTGATTTACGTCCTGAATATTGGACAAACTGCGATTAAACATTTGTGAGGTTGAAATTCTCATCGTAATTTACCTGTCGCCTTTAGACCCATTACGTCTATTACCTGTATACCTTTGTATCTGTATGCCTGTATACCCATCTCACCCACAAGCCCGTGCACCTGCACACCAACAGGCCTGAAAAAGTAACTGATTCCCCCTCGGTGCAAGCCTCCCCGGGCAGTCTGCGCAGGAAGCGTCTTTGGCATGGAAGCCAAAGTCGAGCTTACAGGGATGTATTCACAGCGTCTTCCGGCACAGACTGCACAGGGAGGCGTGAACAGATACCTGAAAAAACCTGTTCATACAGACTGAATCAGCGTGTTAAATATATCCCGGGCGATTGATACAACCTGTGCCGATGCGTTGTATGCCGCCTGGTATTGAATCAATCTGCCAGCCTCCTCGTCCAGATTGACACCGGAAATTTCATGCCACGCATTTTCCGATTGCAATAACAATGCCTTACTTGATTCTTTATCGATTTTTCTTTGATTTGTGATCGTGCCAATTTCTTCGACCATGGTCGCGTAACCATCAGAATAAGTATTGACTCCGCCTCCGAGAATGCCCCTGGTTTCGAGCGAAACCATGGCCAGTGCATTTCTGTTGTCGGAAATACCTTTCGCGTTATACCCAATGGTAAAAGTATCTCCCGCCGCCGGCTCCCCGACAATGTTCACCCTGAACCCCCGATAACTCGACTCAATTACCGGTGTCTCGGCAAACACATTGGTATTGTTGGCAATCAGCGACACTCCGTTGGTCAGATGCACATCGAGAAAGCCACCGATCGCAGTGCCATTGCCTGCGCTAACGGTGACCGGCCCGGCATTTTTGGTTCTCACATCGACACTGTCCGTTGCACCACCGGTTACCTCAACGATAATATCGTCACCTGTGGTATTTCTCAGGGTGACACGGTTTCCGTCGCTCAGCGCCACAATGTTCAGATTTTGCAAGTTGGCATTGCCATTGATCGCTTCGGCGATATGTTGCGGATCGCCGTTGTCCGGCGCGGCAACAGTCACCACCTCGCCATTGATGGTAAGCCCCACAGTCGCACCGGTAAAATTGTCTAGTTCCACCAGGGTGAAGGCGCTGGCACTCACACCATTCACCTGGTTCAGGGTGGCGGCCATGGCACCGGCACTTTGATTGGCAACCAGGCTGACCGAAGCCGTCGTTACCACGCCAGTAGCCGGTTCTCGCGCATTTACCGTCAAGGTCTGCGCACCATAGCCGTTGGTATAAGGGCCACCACCGGGCGCAGGAATTTTCGCAATATCCGCGCCGGTTGCGCTGATATACATCTGACCCGGATCATCGGTGAAAATTTCGTTTTTCAACCCCGGAATATAGTGTCGATTGGTCAGGGGCGGCGACAAGGCGACCAGGTTTGCCGGATCACTGGCATCGAGAACTTCATAAACGCTATCGGTAATAAATCGGACTACCATAGGCGGGGTCAATGCGTCCGGCACGGAGAACGCAAGCAAAGGCCGGTTGGTCATCGGATTGTCCACATTCAGCATTTCACCGGCACTGATCACGGCATTGCCGACATTGCCCAGACTGGTATCCGTACTGATCGGTGAGGCAAGTGCGATGGCCTCTACCCGGTCAAGAGCCATTTTGAAATCGCGTGCACCAAAGCGAACGGGCTGGATCAGGTATTCATCTCCCTGCTGAAAACTGCCGGATTCGAGCGTAATGCGAATACCCTCGACTTCTATGTCTGCGGGAAGTGGGCGTTGGAATCTGCCAGCACGAACAATTTCATCCGTAGATCGACGAGACAACACATAGTCATTGTCAGTCGGGCCATTAAACTTCAAAACATAATCATCTGCGGTCAACAAAGACGCATCGACAATCTCGACGCGCCCCGCCCGATCCAGGGGGAGCGCATTATTGTCATTGCTGACAAAACGACTTGACGAGGCCAGAGGGCTGTTGACATCGGAAAAAAAGTACCCTCCCAAATGGCCCTCCAGATCCATCCCCAGCCTGTGCTGGTCGTTAATCGAGTCGGCCATCACAATGGCTATACGGCCCAGCGCGTTGGTCGTTTTCCCGAGAATACCATCACGATATTCAATCAAGCCACCCAGTTTTCCCCCGGATAGCGTATGGGTGATCGCCCTTGTCTTGCCATTGTGGTCAATAATGGACACTTCTTTTAGCGAGGGATCCTCACGGCTTTGCTCCACCGTGAGCTTGCTGGCCAAAGTCCCCACCACCAGCGCCTGCCCGTTGCCAACCATGACATCCACCCGGGTGTCTCCCCTGGGGATAACCGTCACCTGCACCAGCTCGGCCAATTCGCGCAATTTTTCATCCCGCTGATCCAGCAAGTCATTGGGTTGGCTGGCGATCGAATTATTGGTATCGCCCAGCGCCTCGGTTATTTCGCCATTCAGCTCTGCAATGCTTTCGGAAAGGCGGTTAATTCTGTCAACATGGGAGGTCATCTCCTCCGCAATGGTTTGTCCCTGGTTTTGCAGGCGGTCATATAGCGCGTTAAAACGGGATACCAGCCCTTTGGACTGACTGAGTATCAGTTGCCGTTCCGGTATCGAAGTCGGATCGTCGGCCCCTCCCTGCAGTGCCTTGAAAAAATTGGTCATTTGGGGAGAGAGACCTGTCGTCACGTCGGCAAGCAGGCCGTCCAGTATACTGATATGATCGACAAAGGTGTCCTGGTAATTAAAAACGGTACTGTCTGCCCGAAACTGATCGATCAGAAACTGGTCACTGATCCGGCTTATATCAGCGATATTGACACCGGCCCCGATAAAACCATAGCCCTCGAAGTGGGATGGAGTGGCCTCAAATCGGGTTTCCTGGCGTGTATACCCGGGAGTGTTGGTATTGGCGACATTATTACTGGTAGTAGACAACGCGCTCTGGTGCGCTTTGAGCCCGGTCAACCCTATTCCCATCAAGCCTGCCATACTGTCATCTCCTTACCCGCCCTTGCCCGGTCACCAGTTTCGGCTAGTAGCCTGAACCGGAGGCCAGGGCAGATTGCAATAACTCGCTGTTAAATATACGTTTGATTTTTTCACTGTATTGAGGGTCAGTGGCATATCCGGCCTGCTGAAGCTCTCTTGCCAGTTCTTCCGGTCTGGTAAAAAGCCTCGTCGCATCCTGGTAACGGGGGTTCTCTTTCAAAAAGGTGACATAGTCACGGAAACTGTCTTCATAGGAATCATAGGCCCGGAAAGAAGCCTTTTCCCTGATCGGAACCTGGTCGCGAAACTCTGTGGTCACTATGGTGACCCTGTCACCCTGCCACCTTTGATCCGCTTTGATGCCAAACAGGTTAAAACTGGCCTGATTTCCTTCACCTTCCCCTTCACCTTCGATCATATGCTTGCCCCAACCGGTTTCAAGCGCTGATTGTGCCAGCATAAACCGGGCATTCATCCCGGTTTCGCTTTCAATTTTTTGCGCTATCGGAAACAGGGCAGTAACAAACTGCTCGGGGCTATCAAACACTCGTGGTACAGCCGGGTCAGACGCCAATTCGGTATTACCGGCACCTGAGGTTCGATCTGTTGGTTCAATTTCAGGTTCAGGCCCGGCCAGAGGTCGTGAGGCTCGCGTTTGATCCTGAATCCTCGAAGTCATGGAGGCGATAGCCTGCTCCCATTGATCCTGAGTGAGCGGATTGCTCACCGGGCTCCCGGATAACACAGTGGACCGGTTTGCCTTTTCCTGTTCCGCGTTTTTTTCTTCCAGTACACGATCAATTTCAACCATGGCATCGACCATTCTGACTGCTTTCATAGCGGGAATTGATCTCGGGTAATCCTGAATGGCGTGCCTGTTCACAGAGCCCGTAGCCGAATCCGGTTCGACACCATCAATCTGACGGGCCATTTGTCGATACAGGGACTCTGCCAGGCCGATTCCCTTTCCCTGAGAAAGGGATAGCGACAACTGGTTATCAAACATATCCTGATAAAAAGCGGATTCGTTACTGTGAAGAAAGTTGTTTTCTTCAAATACCTTGTTGGCCTCTCTCATACTTTTCATCATCATGGTAAGGAACATGGACTCGAACTGCCTGGCAACCTGTTTCAGCGCCGCGGATTTGTCCTCCCTGGCCTGTACCTTGATGTCATTCAATCCTTGCAGCTCGGTATAGATACCTGCCTGCTGATACGGGTTGTTTTCAATATTCATCCGGTTTTACCTCTACCGCCTTTTATCTCTACCGCCTTTTACCTCTGTCATCCCGTGACAATCAGATAATAATCAGTTCACCTTTCAGTGCACCGGCCTGCTTGAGCGCTTCGAGTATCGCCATAATATCGCCAGGCGCCGCGCCGATCCGGTTGATCGCCTCCACCACTTCATTCAGCGTGGTGGCTGCCCCGAATTTGAATGCTCTTGCAGGCTCCTGCTCGACATTAACATCACTCCGGGGAACGACAGCCGTCTCCCCTTCACTTAACGGGTTTGGTTGACTGACCTCTTCACTTTCGTTAATTGTCACCACCAGATTGCCATGAGTCACCGCCGCTGGCAGCACCTTGACATTTCGTCCGACGACAATGGTTCCCGTACGGCTGTTGACAATAATTTTTGCTGATTCATCACCCGGGGTAATTTCCAGGTTTTCCAGTATCGACAGGAAACTGACTCGTTGGGAGGCCTCGCGTGGCGCCTTGACCCGGATAGATGCGGCGTCCAGCGTACTCGCGGTTTTGGGGCCGAGCAGATTGTTAATCTTTTCAGCAACACGTTTGGCGGTTGTAAAGTCGGGATCATGCAGGTTGAATGTCAAGGTATCCCCCCTGTGGAATGACGAGGGTGGAGCGACTTCCACCGAGGCACCATTGGGGATTCTGCCGACCACAGGCACATTCACGGTAATTTTCGAGCCATCAGCGCCCCCGGCTCCGAATCCGCCCACCAGAAGATTCCCCTGTGCCACGGCGTACACCCGGCCATCCGCACCCTTGAGAGGGGTCATAAGCAATGCACCACCACGCAGACTTTTGGCATTGCCAATGGAGGATACGGTTACATCTATTTTTTGTCCGGGCTTGGCAAAAGGGGGTAAATCTGCCTGGATTGTGACTGCAGCGACATTTTTCAGCTTTGGATCTGAACCTGCCGGAATGAGCACACCGAACTTGTTCATCATGTTGCGAAAAGTCTGATTGGTGAAGGGGGCCTTGTCACCGGTTCCATCGAGGCCAACAACCAGCCCGTAGCCAATAAGCTGGTTGGATCTTACACCTGCAACCGAAGCCAGGTCCTTGATCCGGTCTGCACTGACTGGCACGGCTGCCATGATAATCGACAGAGTCAAAGCGGCCATCAACCCCCGAAGAATACCAATTTCCGTACCCCGCCCGTATTGCCGGTTTTTTTCCTGAGTTACGCTATCAACCATTGCCTTTACCCCGGTTCGACCTAGAATGGCCACCACTCACTATTGAAAAAACGTCCGCCCCAGCCCATGCGATTGGCCTGATCAAAATCACCCGTTGCGCCATAGGCAATACGCGCATCGGCGATCTTGGTTGACACCACCGTATTGTTTTCCGAAATATCCTCCGGCCGGATTAACCCGGTCAGACGAATGTACTCTTCGCCCTGGTTCAGTGTGAGCCACTTTTCCCCTCTGATACGAAGCAGACCATTTGGCAATATCCGGGCAATGGTCACTGCGATTGAACCGGACAGGCGATTTTGCTGATCACTTTCCGCCTTGCCCTTGAACGTCCGCTCCATCCCCACATCGGTTCCCATGCTCAAATTATTGACGGATATGGCACTGCCCAGAATCGACCCTTCCTTAAAAGCGGTTTCATTATCTTTCTGGAATTTGGTTCCACTGGTTTTCGACGACCGGGTTTGCTCCTGCAGCATCACCAAAAGGATGTCTCCCACACCATGTGCCGTTCTGGCGGTATAAAGACTGTTACTCCGGTTTACCTGGTACAAACTGCCATTGACAGATTCCGGTGCAACAAGACGATCCGCCGGAATGGGTGCGTATGCGGGATCCCCCGGGACGGGTGTTTGCCGTTCCAGGGTAGAGCAACCCGCAAGAAACAGGGTAGAAAAAACAGCCAGACACCATGAAGACAACACGGATAAAGACACATGGTAACGGCAGGCTGGCGTAAAACCGCTATCGACAGGACGCAACTGCGAATTGCGCTTTGATTCAATCTCTTTATTCATGGCAAGTATCCTGGAACTTTGTGCTGCCGGTTGCATGTATTACAGGTTCTGCGTGATATATTTGAGCATGCTGTCTGCGGTGGAAACGACCTTCGAGTTCATTTCATAGGCTCGCTGGGTAGTGATCATATTCACCAGTTCTTCCACCACCTCGACATTGGAGTTTTCCAGCATACCCTGCTCTGTGCTGCCAAATCCGTCCAGACCCGGAGTTCCCTCCAGTGGAGCGCCACTCCCGGCAGTTTCCTTGAACAGATTGCCCCCCAGGGATTCCAGGCCTGCCGGATTGATAAAATCAACCACAGTAATATTGCCCAGGGTTACAGGCGTTGTTGCGCCCGCAACAATCGCGGAGACGGTACCGTCTTTTCCGATGGTTACAGAGGTTGTGTTATTTTGAATTTGTATCTGTGGTTCCAGCGCAAAGCCATTCGCGTTGACCACCACGCCCTCTGAATTGAGATGGAACTGCCCGTCTCTGGTATATCCGATATTGCCATCAGGCATCAGAATCTGAAAAAACCCTCTACCATTGATCGCCACATCCATCGGTTGCTCGGTCACTTGCAGGCCACCCTGGGTAAACTCCTTTTGTGTGGCGACAACCCTGACACCAACCCCCAACTGAAGCCCGGACGGGAGCGACGTATTCTGCGAGGACAGGCCACCGGGCTGTTTTTTGTTCTGATAAAGCAAATCCTCAAAGTTGGCGCGGTCACGTTTAAACCCGACAGTGCTGACATTAGCGAGGTTGTTGGAAATGGTAGTGAGCGCGGTATCCTGCGCACTCAACCCTGTTTTACTCACCCATAAAGCGGAATGCATGGCTTTCTCTCCCGAGTCAAAATACTGACTTTACACAGTCATCACGGAATACAAAGCAATTGGAATGCCAAATCAGAAAATCAGGCGGGAAATATCGCTGCAAATTCAATAAAAGGAAAACCGCCAGACAACAGAGAGGTTCCTTCTCCGTTATCTGGCCAAGAGAGGTAAATCAGGCAAAGCCACAAACCGGGCCACAAACCGGAAAAGGTCAATCACGACATGCGCAACAGGCTTGCAGCAGATTCACTATTACTATCGGCATGTTGCATCACTTTCACTTGCAGCTCGTATTGGCGAGCCAGGGACATGATCTCGGTCATGGCCTCAACAGCACTCACATTGCTGCTTTCAAGAAAACCGGACTCCAACTGCACTTCAGCCTCGGCGTCTGGCTCTTCTGCGCCGGGCTTCAGGTGAATCAGGCCATCCAGCCCTTTCTCGATGGTATCAGGAGACGGATTCACCAGTTTAATCCGGTCTATTTCCGCCAGCTCCGTCGAACTGGCTCCGGCGGGAATGATGGAAATGGTGCCGTCCTGACCAATTTCAACCTTGTCTGCAGGAGGAACGAAAATCGGCCCGCCATTGCCGTTTACCGGCAACCCGCTGCCGGTTCTCAGCATACTGTTGGCATCAATAAACAAACGGCCATCCCGAGTCAATGCCTCATTGCCTTCGGCAGATTCAACACTCAACCAACCCTTTCCCTTGACCGCCACGTCAAGATTGCGCCCTGTTTCAATCAATGCTCCCTGGTCAAAGTCGGTCGCAGGTCGTTCCGACATGGCATAGGCCCGGCTTGGATAATACTCCCCAAACACCGGCATGGATCTCGCCTGAGCCAGATCCTGCTTGAAACCGACCGTATTCACATTGGCCAGGTTGTTTGCGTGAGCCTGCTGGGAAAGCATATTCTGCTTTGCTCCCGACATCGAAATGTAAAGCGCCTTATCCATAATGATTCTCCGAATCCGTTACCGGGAAGTATCGACAAATTGGTGTTACTTCCCCTCTTTTCAATTCGAAAGCAATAATCAGGCCAGAGAACCGATAACACTCACTACCCGGATAACATCAGGCACAAAGGACTCTGGAACTTTCTTTCACGGCAAAACAGATTCGTCTTTATGATTCACCTTGGCAAGCAGCCTGCACACCCGGCGCTATTACCGCTATTACCACTATTACTACTATTATTACCACTATCTCAAATTGATAATGGTTTGGGTCACGGTGTCTGCGGTTTCAATGGTTTTCGCGTTGGCCTGGTAGTTCCTTTGCGCAATGATCAGGTTAACCAACTGGTCTGACAGATCCACGTTGGAATCTTCTACCGCACTACCCTGAACAGTACCAAGCACGCCGGTTCCAGGAGCACCGACAATCGGGTCTCCGGAGGCTGCCGTTTGGGTCCAGGCGGTGTCACCCACCGGAGCCAGACCTTCAATATCATTAAATGTGGCCAGCGATATCTGAGCGAGAACGACGGATTGACCGTTGGAATACTGGGCAAACATGTCACCACTATCATCTACTTCCAGATTTACCAGCCTGCCCGTGGTATATCCGTTTTGCTGCATATTGGTCACGGTAAACGGGCTACCGAACTGTGTTGTGCCTGTCAGGTCAATTTCAAAGTTTGAACTCTGCGGTGGATCAGGAATGGGCAAGCGCCCGCCATCCACCACGTTATTGGGAGGCGCAGCTCCATTATAGTTACCGGCAGCATCCTTTGGCTGCCAATTGGAAATCAGCACCTTATCTGACAAATCCTTACGCAATATACCATCTTCATCAAAGATCAGGGTATAGCTCGCCCTGGTAGGATCACCACCGGCTGTCACCGGGTCTCCTACATCAGCACCATCGATCAGCGCATGCATCTGCCAGGTATTGGCGACTGTCGTCGATGAAGCAGCCTGTTTGACAAAAAACATGGTCAGCACATGGGCACTGCCCAGGCTGTCATAAATAGTGGTAGAGGTTGAGTGGTTATATGTCTCCGGATCATTCGGGTCAAAAATATTGTCACGAAATGGTGCTCCGGTCACAGTAGCATAAATATCCGTATTGGCTGCCGGAGGCGATGCCTGAGGGGAGTCATACACGTTCAGCGATACGCCCTCTTCTGCAATAATAGTCAGGATACCACCCACAACTGCGTTCACACCGTCAGCAGGAAATGCATGGCTGCCAACCACTGATGACGTACCATTGAGACCATCAACAGTGATAGCGCCTGTTCCATTGCCATCATCAAAGTAGGAAAAAAACAGATCCGCTCCCTGACTGTGAGTGATCAACAAGCGCTCTGTGGCCAGCCCGGCATCTTCTACAACAGCCGAAACCCCGCCCAGCGCGGATGAATTGATAGCAACCGCCAGCGAACTGACTGTAGCCAGATCACTCCCTGAGAAGGTCACTCCATTTACGGTGAAGGAGTCTGCCGCCTCTGGCGAGTAATTTGCGGTCTGGATTGCCGCGCGGGTTATTGCAGAAGCCTCTACATGTTTGACTGCCGTTGTAATCTTGGCCGCAATGGCACCCGCAGACTGATTGGCCGTTGTCGTCAATGTCTCTTTCGTATTGTCCTGTTTGGTAAAAACAAAATCAACCGCAGGGAATCCGTTGGCGACACCGGCGGTAATTTTCCCGACCAGGCTGCCGTTGGAAACATAACTTTGCCCTCGTTTCTCCAGCACTTTTTCGGAAGCGTCCAGGTTTAATTGCGGATCAACCAGAGTGGTTCTGCTGGGATCAAGGTTTTTGCTGCTTACCTGAACATCCGCCCTGACCCCGGATACCACACCTTCTTCATTGGCATCAAACCCCTGAAGCCGCATTCCCTGGGAATTGACCACATAACCATCCAGATCAATACCGAATTGGCCGGAACGGGTGTATTTGGTTACTCCCCCATCTTGCACCATGAAAAAGCCATTGCCGTTAATTGCCATATCCAGCCCCCTTTCGGTAAAGCTGATATTACCCTGTTCGAACATTTGTCGAACATTGGCCACCTTAACGCCATTACCAACCGGATTGGTAGATGCACTGAGAAAACTGTTGGCATAGAGATCCATAAACTCTGTACGCGACTGCTTGAAACCAACTGTGCTCGCATTGGCAATATTATTACCCGTAACTTCCAAATCTGACTGTGCAGCATTCAAACCACTGAGTGCGACATTAAACGGCATAATACACCTCTTTATTGGTTAATCTGACGAACATCATTATTCAATCTCACGAACATCATCAGTTAATTTGACGAACATCGCTTATCGACATCGGGCCTACCCCGGCAAGATTCAGAGTAATCGCACCAGCGGCACCTACTGAAACACTATCAACATTTGCACTTAGCAAAGTCTGCACCTGTTCATTTCCGGAACTGTAACCGGCTTCGGCTTTTAACGTATATCGGCCTGGTGGCATAACCTGACCATTCATATTCATGCCATCCCATTGAAAGGGAATCTGACCGGCAAGCTGTTGCCCCATATTTATCTGCGCCACCAGCTCACCGGTTTCATTCATTACACTCACCCGCAGATTTGATGTGCTGGCAGGTAAATCGACCATGCCACTCATGGTTCCGTCTGGCTGCAAGGGGCCATCGGGTGACTCGACCAGCACGGAACGACCCACCAGGGCAGACGCTTGCAAGGCCTGGGTCGAACGGAACTGAGCCACGGCGGAATCAATGGTCGAGCTCATATTCTGCATTTCTTCCAGTGAGCTGAATTGGGCTAACTGAGCGATAAAGTCACCATTATCCTGGGGTTCCATCGGATTCTGGTTGTTCATCTGTGCCAGCATCAACTCCATAAATTCATTTCTACCCAACTCCTGGGAGGGAGCGGTGTTTTGCTGCGTATGAGAAAAGCTGGAACCCAAAAGTTCTGCGGCACCTGGTGCAGAATTGATTGCGCTCATTATTTAGTCTCCCTGCTCTTTACTGACCCAGTGTCAAAACCCGTTGCAACATGGTTTTTGCCGTGTTCATAACTTCCACATTGGTTTGGAACCCGCGAGATGCCGAAAGCATATCTGCCATTTCTTCGACAACATTGACATTCGGATACAATACATAGCCTTCATCATTTGCCAGTGGGTGCCAGGGTTGATAACGCTTTTGCAGCTCGGCATCGCTTTCGACAATTGCCTTTACCTCAACCCCTTTCGATTCCAACCGTTCGGGAAAGAGACCGGCACTGGTTGAACCCTGTATACCATTGCGTTCCATATAACCCTGATGAATAGCGGCAAATACCGGTTTTCTGGCCTTGTAGGTCGCATCAATACTGCTGCTCGCGGTTTCCGCATTGGCGATATTACTTGCGGTGGTATTCAATCGAACAGACTGAGCACTCATTCCCGAGCCGGCCAAATCAAATATATTAGTTAACGACATGGCTTATTCCCCTTTCACTGCGTACAGCAAACCTTTAAATCTTGAGTTGAGAAACTGGAATGTAGCTTCATAATCCATTGCATTTTTGGTGTATTCAGCGATTTCAATATTGGTATCAACGGTATTCCCGTCGATAGAAGGCTGAATTGCATTGCGAAACTTTAGCCGGGATGTCGTATCGACTTCTCCCGCAAGGTGTCTGCTATTGGTTTTACTCACTGCCATGGAATCGCCAAGTTGCTGATCAAGAACACTTTTAAAATCCATATCACGCGCCTTGAAACCTGGCGTATCTGCATTGACCAGATTGTTCGCCAACACTTCGGCACGCTTGACCCGGAATTGCAACGCTCGCTCGTGAATTCCGAGTGCCTTTTCAAATGAAATGCTCATTGCAACCCTCCCAGGCCAAAGCGGCAAACTGATTATGTCAGTCTCAATTAAGCAAACTCGATGCCAGAAACCGGCAACTCGAAACAAAGGCGGGAAAAAGCGGGAAATGGGCAGCCAACCAGGCTCGATGCTGCCGAAAGGAACTGCAAGGAGGCCAGGAAAGAGGGAAAAGCGGGGAAATCGGGCGCAGGAAAAAGACAGGCAGGGAACCGGATTGCCGCTTTTTCTCCCGCCGTACAAGCTATATCTGAAAACTGCAGCAAGCGGCCGGGGGTTCTTGCGGGAGCTTTTATGCTCCTATGCTCCCATATTCCTATACTCGCGACTCCTGCTTTTACCAGGAAGAAAAAAATCTGTCTGTTTCGATCCCGGCAATTTTTTTGGGCGAACCCGATGGTGTGCCAATATACAAAAATCCGACAATTTCTTCATTTGCAGCCAGACCCAGCCCTTCTGAAACGGTGTCGTGATAGGCCATAGGCCCGGTTCGCCAGATGGCACCAAAATTTTCCGCCTGAGCGGCAGCGAGCATGTAAGACATTGCCGCCCCTGCCGATAACAGCTGCTCACTCTTCGGTACTTTCGGGTGGTCGGAATAACAGCAAACTCCGATTATCACGAGTGGAGCCCTTTTCGGCATACTCAGGTATTGATGAATTTTCTCCTCACTCAAGTCGGGTTGATCACGAATCGCCGCTTTTGCAAACAACTGCCCCAGCCTTTCTCTGCTTTCTCCATCAACAACAATAAAGCGCCAGGGTTTTAATGCCGCGTGGTCGGGTGCACGCAAGGCAGACTTTTTTATCCGCTCAAGAGTCTCTCCTTTCGGGCCGGGGCTATCAAGACGTCCGACCGAGTGACGGCCTAACAATAAATCAATGGGTCGGGCATGGGAATCATTCAGGTGTCTGGCCATTGCTTTCTCTATGGTTGATGCAGGTATTGGGAATTGTTAATTCTGATAATAACTGTTATGTTACCAGCCATCATATAGTACAGGAATAATTCCGGAACCTGCCATAGACAAATTCAAAACCGTCCGGCAGATTACGCGACAATGTCAGTAAATCTGACGGTGTGGCAATTGCAGCAAGATGCGTTAACACTGCTGTACTATTCGCATTCATTTTACGGCTGTTTAAAGCAGCCTTATTTTCTTTCAGGGTTTTGTCAGCAATGAACTCAGTGGCTTATTCAACGATAAAGTCAGTTACCGGTTCAAATGGAAAACCTGCCGCCGTTCCCCCGATGCCAGACTATAATGCCCGGGTACTGGGGTATTTGACCGGTGCTGCCATCGTTACTTCAGGTGTAGCAGAAAACCATTTCCACCAGGATCTGATCTGGCTGATTCCTGCCGCCATGCTCTGGCCTCACATGCTCTACTTTTTCGTTCGCTATCTCGGACGACAAAATGACACACTGCTGAGACAAAGAATGCTGTTGGCCGATTCGTTTTTGGCCGGTGCGCAAATCGTTTTAATGGAGTTCAGCCTGGTACCTTCTCTGTTTACACTAATGATGCTGGACTTCAGCCTTATTGTTGTAGGTGGAATGAAATCATTGTTCCTGGGCAGCCTGGTCTGTCTCGCAGGTATTTCCGTCACGTCCTTTCTCTTCGGTTTTCAATTGGCGGGCCCCACTCCAGTCAGTGTCGCAATCTGCTCCGGCATCGGTGCGATCACCTATGTTTGTGTGACAGCCTATTATACCCATCAACAGGCTCGCGCACTGGTGCTGGCAAAATACCAGATTCAGGTTCAGAGAGAACAATCCATCGCCCTTTCCCACAAGTTGGCCAAGTATCTCTCGCCCCAGGTATGGCAATCCATATTTACCGGCGAGAGGGATGTTATTCTTGAAACCCAACGCAAAAAGCTTGTTGTATTTTTCTCGGATATCAAGGGGTTTACCGATTTGTCCGAGGAAATGGAACCTGAGAGCCTGACCGAGATTCTTAATAATTATTTTACTGAAATGTCTCAAATAGCCCTGAAATATGGTGGCACAATCGACAAATTTGTTGGCGATAGCATCATGATTTTTTTCGGAGACCCGAGCAGCCTGGGAGCGAAGCAGGACACTCTGGCATGTGTCACAATGGCGATTGAAATGCGCAAGCATATGAAAATACTGCGTCAGAAATGGAAAAGCCAGGGCGTTCGAACACCATTAAAAATACGCATGGGAATAAACACAGGTTATGTTACCGTAGGAAACTTTGGTGCCGATAACCGCATGGATTACACCATTGTCGGGAAGGAAGTGAACCTGGCCAGTCGCCTCGAGTCTCTGGCAGATCCGGGTGAAATCCTTGTTTCTTATGAAACATTCTCTCTTATAAAGGACACCATTATGTGTCGTGACAAGGGCGAGATCACCGTAAAAGGCTTTAACAAACCCGTTCCTATCTATCAGATTGTAGATTTCAGGCGGGACATCGGTGGCAATCAAAGTTTCATGGAGCACGAAAAAGAAGGGTTTGCCATGTATCTCGATACCGACAAAATACACTCCACGGACAGAGATATCATTATTTCCGCACTGGAAAGTGCGACTCAAAAACTGAAACAACCCTGATCCTTGCTACTTCCAGCCTTTACCACACGGCACCCTTCACACGGGACTATTCACGCAGGACTATTCACTCAGCAATCTCCACACAAGACTCTTACCTCACGTACCTCACGTACCTCACGCAGGTTTCACCTGCCAAAACCTCGCTATTGCCGCGAAAGTTTCACATTAAACTGGCGAGTATTTCCAGGTAATGATTCTGTTGACCGCAACGGATTGATATCCAGACCACCCCGACGGGTATAACGGGCGTAAACAGACAGCTTGTCAAGGTTTGCGGCATTCATAATGTCAACAAACATGGTCTCAACACAATGTTCATGGAAATCCTGTTGTTCACGAAATGAAATAATATAAGCCAGTAAGGCTTTTTCGTCTGGAGGCATCCCTTCCCCCCAAATAAACACCGTTGCCCAGTCCGGCTGCCCGGTGACCGGACAATTGGACTTCAATAAATGACTGACACAGGCAAACTTGACAGGCCCTTCTTTCTCTTTTTCTGGCGGTTCGCCATTCAATAACTGCGGATTTCTTTTATAGCAGTCAACCGTAACGGGAAGATCATCAATCAAGGTAAAGCTGCCTGTTTCAAGCCAGTTTTCAGCCGTTGCCAACCCGTTGTCTTCAACCAGGGAAGCAGCTTTAAGTACCACATCAACCTGCCCTCCACTCTTTTCGGACAAATCCTGACGCAATCGCGCACTGACGGCTTCCGCTGTCGCAAATCGCGTCTGGTTAAATGAATTCAGGTACAGCTTGAATGATTTGGATTCGATAATGCAGGGCGAGTCCGCCGGAAAATAAAACTCGGCAAGAGCAACCCGGGGCTTTCCTTTTTCATCTATCCAGGACAGCTCATAGGCATTCCAGATATCCACACCATAAAAAGGCAGGCCGGAATTGCTGATGCCGATACTCCTGCGATTGTTTTCCCTTGGAATCGGAAAGAGTATGGATTTGTCATACCGGCTGACATATTCCGACTGTTTGCCCAGGGGTAGTTCTCCATGCTTCAGGCTTGTTGTCATTGCCGAATACCTGTTCCGCGACGCAATAAATACAGACAAAAACCGAATACCACAGCAATAAAAAACAAAACCATACCGTATGCGTAGAGGATATTGACATCGGAAATCCCGAGCACACCGTATCTGAATGCATTTACCATATAAAGAATCGGATTTGCCATGGAAACTGCCTGCCAAAACGGAGGCAGCAATGAAATGGAGTAAAACACGCCTCCCAAATATATCAGGGGGGTAAGTATGAATGCAGGAACAATGGAAACATCATCAAAACTGTTCGCATAGATTGCGTTGACAAAGCCACACAGGGAAAAGAGTATCGCCGTAAGTACAACAATGGTGATCACAACAAGGTAGCTATGAATGTGCAAATCATTAAATGCAAGAGAAAGGAGTGTTACGATCATTCCGACAGTCATCCCCCGTGCCACTCCTCCTGCCACATAGCCACAGAGTATCACCCAATCGGGAACCGGTGCGACCAGAATCTCCTCGATGCTGTGCTGAAACTTCATACTGAAGAAGGAAGACAGGACATTGGAATAGGCATTGGTGATCACTGACATCATAATCAACCCCGGTACGATAAAGCCCATGTAATCATGGCCATCCATTTCGCCAATGCGGTGACCGATCAAATTGCCAAAAACAACGAAATACAGTGTCATTGTAATGGCCGGAGGCAACAGGGTCTGCGGCCATATACGGGTAAACCGGCGAATTTCCTTTGTCACTATGGTCAGAAAGGGAACAGATACAGACCGTGGGATCGCCCTTGCAAATGGAACGGAAAGCAACGTACTGATCTTCATATCGAATCACTCAAAAAATTAATATGGCGATTACCATTGCGGTTTCATACCAACGGCAACAACGACGTAAACCGCTAACGTGAACCGCTATTTCATTGCCAGTCCGAGCCAATACAGCTAATCAACCATTCGAACAAACAATTCTTCCAGACGATTCGTTTTGGTTCGAATGCTTTTGGTCACTATACCCCGGTCAGTCAATGCGGCGAACAGCGTATTCAGGGTCTGGCCCTTGTTTACATCGACTTCAATGCTTCCATCAGCCTGAATCCTGAGTTCAAACTCGTCGAGCTTTGGCAAAGGCTCGGGGGCACGGTCAACATCCAGTATAAATGTTTCCAGATGAAGCTTGTCCAACAGGGCTTTTTTGCTCGTATTTTCGAGAATCAGGCCATGATTGATAATCGCAATATTACGACACAGGGCTTCAGCCTCTTCCAGATAGTGTGTCGTTAGTATGATAGTGGTACCACTCCGGTTAATCTCCTGCAGGAAACTCCACATTGACCGCCTTAGCTCTATGTCAACACCGGCCGTAGGCTCGTCAAGAATCAGGATTTTTGGCTCATGTACCAGCGCTCTTGCAATCATCAGGCGCCTTTTCATTCCACCTGACAACATGCGAGACTCAGTCGCTCGCTTATCCCACAAACCGAGCTTTCTGAGGTAGTATTCCGCTTTCGATTTTGCCTGACGTAACGGAACGCCGTAATAGCCTGCCTGTGTCACAACAATGTTAAAGACTTTTTCAAACTGGTTAAAATTAAATTCCTGGGGAACAATCCCCATATTCATTTTTGCATTAACCAGATCAGAATCAAGATCGTACCCCATCACACGCACCTGCCCTGACGTTTTATTTATCAGGGAAGTAACCACTCCCAGCGTTGTCGACTTGCCGGCACCGTTTGGCCCGAGCAATGCGAAAAAATCACCCTGTTCTACTGACAGGTCTATCCCCTTGAGTGCGGTGACGCCGTCAGAATAGGTTTTTGTCAAATTCACAATTTCAAGTGCCTTATCCATCAACAAGCTCTTACTTTCGGGATATCTGATAACAGGGAGTGCAGATTACCAAGATGGTGATGAATCGGGTAATTTCAACCGGTTCAAACAAATTGTTTTACTCTGTAAACAGATACAATCGGCTTTTTGCGATATATTTTTCATTATATCCTGTCAATGCAGGATATAATCTCCAACCACCAGTACCCTCTCCAAAAGGCTCATTTTTTATGAAGAACATCGGCAAGGCACTTCAGTCCTTACTTTTTGTTATCGTCGGCTGCACCGGATGCAGCGATGATGGAAGCGGCGGATCTCAAAACAGGCTGAAAGGGCAGCTTATGACATCCGGGTTACAGGGGATCAGCTATAAAACCGCAACACAGGAGGGCGTGCTGGGCAAGGATGGAACCTTTGACTACCTGGAAGGGGAAACCCTTTCTCTTTTCATCGGGAATCTTCCCCTTGTGGAAGATGTGCCAACCCATGAGTACATTTCCTTTCTGGAATTCAGCATGGATGCAAGAGAAGAACTCGATGAAGGTACCGTCTTCAATGGCATGAGCACAGAGGTGCAAAGCGAAGAGAAACTGGCCAGTTCAGATTACATCAACAATATCTCCCGGTTCATTTATCTGATGGGTGACACGGTCAATACAAACCCTGATGCCGATTCACCCGTCAAGATATCGGATCGAACCATTGAGCAGTTAAACGAATATCTTGCAACGGATCACCCGCCGATAGACTTCCATGTTCCGATTAAAACCTTTGAAGAAGAAGACTCGCCAGCGAATCAACTATTGAAAAGTATCTGTTTTTTCCCCGCCAATTATGTCGAATGCGAGGTTCCTCCCACACAAGAAGAAATTGATGCTGCTGAATCCATATATGATGAAGATGGCCAGGTAAAGGAAGATCGGGATACCGATATCCTTTACAAGGAAGACCTGGAAGCCAAAGTGGCCATCATCGAGGGCAGTATTCGCTCAACCATAGACCTGCAACCCGACAACGCAGCGGCCCTTTTGCTTTCCGATGCACGGGATATTCACAAAAAACTGGGAACCGATCTCTATTTTGATGTATTCACCTACTCGATTCATCAAGGTGACACGAGCACACGAACTGTCCATATCCTGTCTCGAAAGAAAGACTTCACCATCACCGAAATGGAAGTGGTCAGCGTGGATGAAAACATCCTCATTGTCGATCAGTTTGATCCGGCGGAAAAATTCTTTACATTCCATTCGGTCGGCACAGTTGGCCAGGAAGCCACCCTGTTGATAAACATCAGGCTGGAAAACGATTATCGCTGGTATCAAAAAACCTTTAGAGTGCTCATCAAATAATTTGTGATCAGCCTGTGAGGTGCTGAAGGCTGTGCGGCGCTGAAGGCTGTTGTGAGGAGCTGAAGGCTCTGGCGACCGTGATATGGCCCGAGTGAGTGTCAAAGACCGGGGTTGCATTTATTTCTTTAACTTGCAGATTCTATCACCGGGTACAGGTACACGATGCTCCAGACTATTCATCGGTACTTTTTTGATGAAAAATGTATAAGGAACGACAGAGGCCCTGAGGTAATCACGATTTTTCTTTTTTCCATCCACTTCAAACAGGGTTGAAGATGGCCAGCAGGAGATCGTTAATTCGATTTTATTTCCCAAGTCGACTATTTTGTTCGCGCCCTTTTCATCAGAAATGAAAGCACAGACATGGGAATCCGATGTAACCGGGCGTCCATTGCGATCCAAATCCAGCTTTGCCGAACCACAAGCCACAATGCCGTCTCCCTGGCACGGGAAGGGGTCGAAATCACTATCTTTGAAAACCAGTTCCCTCTCGCTACATTGGGTGGTCAGTTTTATCGGGGTAGCGCTGCCATCAAAAAAAACAGAATCAGAGGTTTGCCAGGACACGACAAAGATTCTCGACTCACCCGCCGAATTATAGGATTCCAAACTTCCATAATGCTCATAGTAACTGGCGCAACCGGATAGTAACAGAACCAAAAAAAGAGGGATCCATCGGCCAGAATGGTTAATCAACCCGCTAATCATCATATTTCCTTTTTGTCCATGCTCCGACCATAATATCAAGAACGAAAGAACAAAAAAAAGAGTTAATACCTGCAGAATTACTTGACCGATTCCCGGTTGCTTCCACCGCCTTCCACGGGCTCGGAAATAAAGTGCAAACCATAACCATCCATTCCCTTTCTGACAACGACCATATCAAGAACGGGAGCCGGAACCGGAAGCCCCTGCATTTGCACTTTTACCGTACTGCCTAACAGGGGAAACTTCTGGTCAGCATTGACACAAACAAATACTCCGGCATCGGAAAGGTCCCTCGTGTAGACAAAAAACTCCTCGAAGCCATCCTGGGTTATTTTCACCCTGGCATTAAATGCGGTACGAGGTGCCGATCTTTTTTCGCTAAAATCTGTTTTTTTGGATTCCGACAAAACCTGTCCTGCCCATTGTTGTTCATTCCGCATACGTGATAGGCCAGCTGAAAGCCGAATGCCGGCCCGGATTTTTTTCCCTTTGACCCGGCGAGTCGATCGGCCGCAGCTTCTCCCGGAACATATGAGAACCAAGCCTTTTAACTTATTGATTAATGATAGCAGTATTCATCAAAAGATCACTGAACCAGATACAGAAAGACGAGGAAAAAACACGAGCCACCAGCCTGACCATGATAATCGGCACCAGAATACATCAAAAAACCCGACAGGGTACCGGTATCACTGTTAGCGAAAACTTGACATGCTGTACTCTTTTAATAAAAATGTCTCCTTTTAATAAGAATGGTTCGCCTTCTCATAATCATTATTCAAAAAAATTCAAAGGACAGTTGAGACGGTTGAGTAAGTCAGATATCAGATAGTTGAAATAGGATATTTTATATATGAACCTGAAATACAGTGCTTCTATTGCCCTTGCAGTCATGGCATTCCAATTTCCATCCGTTTCGTCTGCAAACAGCAACGAGGTCAATGTTTACTCTCTGCGCCAGTCATTTCTGATGAAACCCCTGTTCGAGGCGTTCACAAAGGAAACGGGCATTAAGGTAAACTACACATTCGCAAAAAAAGGGCTAAATGAGCGGCTGAAACGAGAGGGAAAAAACAGCCCGGCAGATATCCTGCTTACTACCGACATAGGCAACCTTTCAACAGCCAAAAAAGCAAATGTACTTCAGCCTGTTTCCTCTGCCACTCTCGAAAAAAACATCCCGCCCCAGTATCGGGACCCTGAAAACTACTGGTTTGGTCTGACTACCCGGGTGCGAGTCATCTATGCATCGAAAGACCGGGTTCCTCCAGGAGCAATCTCGCGCTATGAAGACCTGGCCGATCCCAAGTGGAAAGACAAGGTCTGTACACGCTCGGGCAAACACCCGTATAACGTTGCCCTTATTGCCTCGATGATTGCACATAAAGGAGAAAGCGAAGCGCAAGGCTGGCTGGAAGGCGTCAAAAGAAACCTGGCAAGAAAACCGCAAGGTAATGACCGAACCCAGGTCAAGGCTATCAAGGAGGGTGTTTGCGACGTTTCACTCGGAAACAGCTACTATTACGGGAAAATGCTGAATAATAAAAACCAGGTGGCCTGGGCCAATTCGGTGCGCATCCTGTTTCCCAACCAGGAGGACAGAGGGGCACATGTCAACATCAGTGGCGTAGCACTCACCAGGAGCGCTCCCAACAAGAGTAACGCTATCAGATTTATGGAATTTTTGTCTGGCGACAAGGCTCAGGAAATCTATGCCGAGAAAAACTATGAATATCCGGTCAAGCCAGGCGTCAGTGCATCTCCTCTCGTTTCCTCGTGGGGCAAATTTAGCGCGGACAAACTCCCCCTTTCCGAAATTGACCAATATCGACCACAAGCAACCAGGCTGGTAGACAAAGTCAACTACGATGAATAATAGTTCCGCCGAGAACCGATAACACACGAATGAAATAGACAAATGAGACAGAAAGTACCGTCAAAAGCACTGTCACAAGTGCTTTCTGTCTCACTTTGTACATACATATGACAGAAGACCCCGCAAAACAATCTTTGGGCTCGCATAAGTCGAATGCCCGTTGGCTCATTTGTGCAGCCGTCACCACCTTTATCGTTGTACTGCCGGTTTTCTCGGTGTTCTATCTCGCCTTTTTCCCTGAAGAAAATATCTGGCCTCATCTCTTTAATACCGTTTTACCCTATTATGTCCAAAACACCCTTATCCTGATGGCGGGGGTGGGAGTAAGCAGTACACTAATCGGTGTCGGGGCTGCGTGGCTAACGTCCAATTGTGAATTTCGCGGCAGGAAAATCTTGAGCTGGCTTCTGCTGCTGCCATTCGCCGTTCCTGCCTACGTGATTGCATACGCCTATACCGACCTGCTGGAATATGCAGGCCCGATTCAAACAGGCCTGCGTAACCTGTTTGGCTGGACATCCCCGCATGACTACCGGTTTCCGGAAATACGGAGTATGGCAGGTGCCATTACGGTAATGTCGCTTGTGCTCTACCCCTACGTTTACATGCTTGCAAGAACCGCATTCCTGGATCAGTCTCCCACCTTGTTTATCACAAGCCGGAGCCTGGGTAGAACACCCTGGCAATCTTTTTACCTGATTTCGTTACCTGTGATACGGCCCGCCATAGTGGTCGGACTTTCTCTGGTTCTGATGGAAACTCTGAATGACTTTGGCACAGTAGATTATTTTGCAGTCAGAACTCTGACCGCCGGTTTGTACGACACCTGGCTAAACCTGGGCAATGTTGGAGGCGCTGCACAAATTGCGTGCGTCATGCTGATATTTGTGATTGCTCTTGTTTTTTCCGAGCGCTATTCTCGCCGGAAAATAAAGCTGTATCAAAACCAGACCGGCAACCACAACAAGAAAAGAATTGTCCTCACCGGAATAAAGGGCTTTCTGGCGACGGCAGGATGCCTGCTGCCTGTCCTTCTCGGCTTTTGTGTTCCGGCAGGCCTGTTAACCTATTACGCCATTGTTTACTTCGATATCAGTTGGAACAATCGCTTTTTAGACTACTCCATGAACAGCCTTACACTGTCCGTCAGTGCTGCCCTGGTTACAATACTCATTGGATTACTTCTCTCGTACACCAACAGGCTTATCAAATCGGGCCCGACACGCGTCTTCCTGCGACTGTCAACCCTTGGTTATGCCATGCCGGGTGCGGTGCTTGCCATTGGCGTTATTATCCCTCTGGCAGCCTTTGATAATGCAGTAGACGCCCTGGCGCAGCAATGGTTTCACACTTCCATAGGGTTACTGCTGAGTGGCACCGTTTTTGCCCTCATTTTTGCGTACAGTATACGCTTTCTTGCCATCTCCTCCGGGGCGATTGAATCCAGTCTGGAAAAGGTCACTCCCAATATGGATCTTGCTGCCCGCTCACTTGGCAAGCGTCCTTTTGATATTCTGAAAACAGTTCACATTCCCATCATTTCCCGCGGTATACTCACAGCGGCTCTTGTAGTTTTTGTCGACTGCATGAAGGAGCTGCCCACTACCCTGATACTGCGACCATTCAATTTTGAAACACTCGCCACCCACGTATATCAGTTCGCTTCTGACGAATTGCTGGAAGAAAGTGCGCTGTCAGCACTTCTCATCGTAGCGGTCGGCATCATTCCGGTCATAATACTCAGCAAAACCATAGATAACCACCAGCACCAGCCCCCCGACCGTGCAATGGAAGGCTGATATCCGGATCATTCAGGTTTTACAGGGGTTGGCAAATGGCGCTCCGGTACATCGACATAGACTAATTAGGTGTTGCTATATCTCCTCTCCAATGCTAAAAAGAGCGCCAGTCAGTGACGTAATGTCAATTGGTTCAAACAACAATAAACCCGGCCAATATTGGCTCCGATCAATTCCATGTTTAGATGCCCAAAATGCAAAACAGGTGAAATGCTTCCCGTATTCAGGGAAAGTGAGCCTGAATATACTGAAAATTATCAATGTACAGAATGCGGAAACAGTGCAATTATTCCTTCTCTGACCATTGTGTCAAGCCAGATTTTAACCGCAATTATCGGCGGTGTTGTGACTGTTTTTTTATTTTTCGAAGAGCTGGCAAGGCTGTTAACCGCTTTCCAGTTCAATATCTCTGAAGGCATGGCAAGACACATCTTTCTGGTGAGCACTGCAACGCTGTTTATTGCAGGGTTTGTTTTCATACTCTACCGGGCCTGTCGTGACCTTCAAACCCGTAAACGCTATCAATATGGCTCCAGGTAAATGAAATCAATTTTGTCTTTCGCTCCTGACAGTTCCACTCCTGACAAAGGTATCACTATGAAAACGCTACTACAGTCTCTGCTTCTTGCCACCTTCGCCATGCTTTCTGCGGTACCAGGCATAGCCGACGAAAAGTTTGTCGCCGTTACGCAGATTGTTGAGCACCCGGCTCTTGACTCAGTCAGAGAAGGCGTAAAGGACGCCCTGAAAGAACAGGGATTCGAGCAGGGTAAAAATCTCAGATGGATGTACGAGAGTGCTCAGGGCAACCCGACTATCGCCGCCCAAATCGCCAAGAAGCTGGCGGGAGCAGAACCGGATGTCATTGTTGCCATTGCAACACCTTCCGCGCAAACCGTCGCTGCAACGGCAAAACATACACCCATTGTTTTTAGCGCAGTTACCGATCCGGTAGGAGCCAAACTGGTAAAGCAACTCAAACAGCCAGGGAAGAATATTACGGGTGTCACTGATTCATCGCCCATTGACAAACATGTTGACCTGATGCTGGACATAGTGCCTGACACCAAAACCATTGGAACCATATACAACCCGGGTGAAGCCAACTCGGTAACCCTGGTAAAAATGCTGGAAGCCTCTTCAGGAAAGAAATCAATCAAGCTGAAAAAAGCGGCAGCCACCAAAACCGCCGACGTATTGGCCGCCGCCAGGTCTCTCGCCGGTAAGGTCGATGTCATTTATCTGCCCACTGACAACACGGTCATTTCTGCACTGGAGGCCGTTGTAAAAGTATGCAGGCAAAACAAAATACCTCTGGTCGCTGGCGACACGGATTCAGTTTCACGAGGCGCTGTCGCTGCTCTGAGTTTTAATTACTACGATATCGGCAAACAAACAGGAAGGGTTGTGGCACAGATTCTAAATGGTACCGCACCCGGAAGCATCGATGTTCGGGGAATAGAAAATCTTGACCTGCACCTGAATCTCAAATCGGCCCGGCAAATGGGGGTGACCCTGAGTCGTTCGCTTCGTGACAGGGCTTCAAAAGTGATTGAGGACTAACCTTCGCCCATTCGACAAGAGTGGAAACAGCCTGACCTGGCGATATAAGGTGTTTTTCACCTTTTTCAGGTAATAAGCGGTCAATTTTTTGGCCGCCCGCTTTTATTTCTTTCTCTTTTTAGATACTCTACTCGCCGCTCGAATACCTGACTTTTTTATCCTTACCTCCCGGGAATCTGCTTTGTCTGAAATCGCGTTTTATGGGGCACTGGAAACCGGGTTGATTTTCACCCTGGTTGCTTTTGGCATTTTTATTTCCTTTCGAGTCCTCGACTTCCCGGATCTCACCGTCGATGGAAGTTTCCCTCTTGGTGCAGCCATTTCCGCCTCCCTGATTGTATCAGGCATGAATCCCTGGATTGCGACTGTGCTGGCTATTTGTGGTGGTGCATTGGCAGGAATCATTACAGCCCTGCTAAATGTAAAACTGAAAATTCTGCATCTTCTGGCATCAATTTTAACCATGATCGCACTCTACTCTGTTAATCTGCGGATAATGGGAAAACCGAATATTGCCCTTCTCGGTGACCAGACTGTGCTTACTTTCATGGAATCCTGGGGATTACCCTATTACCTGGTTGGCCCGATTGCCTTTGCTTTCGTGGCTGTGCTGGTGCTTGCCATGCTCGTCCGGTTTTTCTCGACCGATATTGGCCTTGCAATGAGAGCTACCGGCGCAAACCCCAAAATGGCGAGCGCTCAGGGCATCTCCACGTCCGGCATGATTATACTGGGAATGGCATTGTCCAACGGACTGGTCGCTCTGGCAGGGGCACTTTTCGCACAAAGTCAGGGAGTCGCAGATGTGACCATGGGGGTCGGGGTCATTGTCGTTGGACTCGCTTCAGTCATCGGGGGTGAAGCGCTACTCTCAACACGCACTCTTTTTCTCAGCATACTCGCCTGCATGGTGGGTGCAATTCTTTACCGACTTGCCATCGCTCTGGCGTTAAATGCCGATTTTATCGGGCTTGAAGCACAAGACCTGAACCTGGTTACCGCTATTCTTGTCGCTGTGGCGATCGTGATCCCCGGCGCAAAATCATCACTCAAAACCAAATTGGCTGGAAGGCGATAATCCGTGATTGAAATATCCAACATTCATGTCACCTTTGGCAAAGGTACACCGCTTGAGAACCGTGCGATTCAGGGGATATCACTCAGGATACCGAAAGGCGAGTTTGTTACCGTCATTGGCAGTAACGGGGCAGGAAAATCCACATTATTAAATGTGCTGGCAGGTGACACGCTTTGTGACTGCGGACGCATCCGGTTCGGTGACAAGGATTGCACCAGGCAGGTCACGCACAGACGAGCGACTCGTGTAGCCCGGGTTTTTCAGGATCCCAAGGCCGGAACATGTGAAAACCTCACCATTGCCGAAAACATGTCTCTGGCAAACAAGCGAGGACAGTCGCGCTGGTTAAGGGGGGCGCACAGACAAAGTGATATCGAACTCTTCAGAGAACGCCTGGCTCATCTTGACCTCGGGTTGGAAAACCGCCTTGATGACCAAATGGGGCTGCTTTCCGGTGGTCAGCGCCAGGCTGTCAGCCTGGTAATGGCGACATTGCAGCCCTCTGACATATTACTTCTCGACGAACATACAGCAGCGTTAGACCCGAAAACGGCGGGTTTTGTAATGAACCTGACAGAACAGATAATAGCCGAGCAGAATCTGACAGCACTCATGGTCACACACAGTATGAAACAGGCTCTGGATGTTGGCTCACGAACCCTGATGCTGCATGAGGGAAAGATTGCCTTCGATGTTGCCAACCCCGAACGGAAAAATCTCGGGGTCAACGATCTGCTTCGATTATTCGAAGAAACAAAAGGGGAAGAGCTGACTGATGACAACCTGCTGCTGGAATAGCCTTCCTGTTTCAGGATCGCGGCTTACCCGATAATCGCGTGCATCCCCAATAATCGCATGCTTGCCAAATAAACGGCCTTTGGTGCCTGCTGGCAACGAAAAAAATCAGTTACCCCCATACTGGATGAGAATAATGGAAATATTGTCCCTGCCACCATTATTCTTCGATGTTTCCAACAAACAGTGGGCTTTGTCTCTCAGGTCAAGTTCAGACTCAAGAATCCTTGCGATATCTTCATCATTGACTTCTTCGGTCAAACCATCCGAACATAGTAAAACGACATCCCCGTCTGACAGGGAACCGGAGACGGTATCCACTCTGAGGAGGTCAACGTCACCACTACCCAACGCATGCAAAAGCACATGACGATAAGGGTGCGTTGCCGCTTCCAGGCGAGATATTTTTTCTTCTTCAACCAATTGCTCAATATAGCTGTGGTCTCTGGTCAATTGTTGCAGGAAACTGCCGTTCCAAATGTAACCTCGGCTGTCCCCTACCCACGAAATCTGATAAACACTCTGATCAATATGGCAAGCCACAATGGTTGTAGCCATACCGTCAAGATTTCTGTCGTTTTCAGAAGCTACCTGAATAGCCTTGTGTGAATTAAACAGTGCCTGCTGTAACGGCGTTCCGCGTGCCACCTCATTAAGCATGTAGCCACAGGCCATTTTGCTTGCAATCTCCCCGCTTTGATTGCCTCCCACACCATCAGCCAAAACCCATAAACCAAGTTTCGGCGCAGCCAGCAAGCTGTCCTCATTTATTTTACGAACGTGACCCTTGTCCGTTTCAGTTGCAAATCGAAGCATCCACGCTACCAGGTTAATGTGTAATTTACACAGGATACAAACCCCAACCCGTACATTTCGCACAACAAAAAAGGCAAAACACTAACAGTTCGTTATAATTCAATTAGTTAAGTCGAATCCGAACAAGGTTTTGCCCATGACGCATTGTACCCGGGGCAGTTTTTCTTTTCACCCCTCAAATCGAAAAAAGTGCAGACCATATCTGGTGGTGAGAATAATAAAAACGAGGTAAAACGCGCATGATCATCACAATACAGTTTAAATGGGAAAGGTTTGTCTGGCTGCACCAGCCAGGGACATTGTGATTTAACAGTGTGTAACATTTGGATGTGATTTTTCAATAGACCCTGGGCTGCCCTGCATGTAATATGTAGTTATTGACAGGTGAGAATTCAGATTCAGACCCTGATCTCTCATTCATTTTCCTTGTAAAGCTGGTTTAGCCCGACATATCGTCGGGCTTTTTTACTTTCGACCCTTGCGCTTTTCGACCCTTGCACTTTTAGCCCAAAAAGACTCACCGGTGCCCGACGTCTAGGTTTTTAACTGATGCAATTCTTTATCCAAAATATTCACTTCTTCGCCTAACGCCTCGCCACTGCCGCGAACCTTGTTGGCCAGTTCTTGCAAGCCGTATGCGGCTTCACCAATTTCTGTCAGGTTGCGATTGATTCCTTCACCGACGGTATTTTGTTTGTTAACGGCGGTTGCGACCTGATCAATGCTGGCAACAATGTTTACTATGTGTTCGACCACTACAGACAACGACTGATTGGCTTGCGTTGTGCCACCAACAGCCAAAGTGGCACGATCAGCACCACTCTGGATAATATCGACCGCGTTACCAACCCCCGCCTTCAGAGTATCGATCATATTGGTAATCTCATCGGCGGATTCCCTGGTTTTTGAAGCCAGTGTGCGCACTTCATCCGCAACCACAGCAAAGCCTCGACCCTGTTCACCTGCTCGCGCTGCTTCAATCGCAGCATTCAAGGCCAGCAAGTTGGTTTGTTCTGCAACACCCCTGATGACTTCCAGGATGCTATTGATCTCTTCACTGTGCTGGGCAACCTGTGTAATCGCTTCGCTGGCCTTGCCCATATCCTCAGCCAGGGCGCCAACGCCTTCGACAGCACTTTTCAGTACGACTTGCGTATCACTGACGTTGTTATTGGCTCTGTCGGCTTTATCGGAAGTTTCATTTGCAACCCGGGCAACCTCGGAAACCGATGCTGACATTTCATTCATGGCCACCAACACCGTCTCGATTTTTTTGTGCTGGCGTGACGTTTGTTCTTCGGTTTCTTTTGAAATCTGACTCACGTTGCCGGATTCGGTACTCACCCTGTCATTGACTTCTTTTAAACCCTGAACCATTTTACGCAAGCGCTTCAAGAAGGCATTGAAGCCATTGGAAAGCTCGATTAACTCTGCATGAGAGTCAATATATAGTTCTTGTGTCAAATCGCCATTGGCACTGGACAAGTTTCGTACACGGCGATTAATCTCGTCAATAGGCCTGATCACGGAGCGAACCAGCATTGTAATGATACCAACGGCAATCAATAGAATGAGTCCGCCCACCAGAAACTGGTTGTAAGCTGATTTGGCAATATTTTCATTAATGGTTTTTGATATGGCCTCGGCCCTGGCCATGGCTACTTCTGATGGAAGTTCAATCAATAGTGACCAGGAGGTGTTAGATGCAGCAACATTAATCCGGTACGAAACATAGAGTGTGTCTCCATCATCCAGATGACTGCCGGTTTCATGTAAATGGATCAACTTTTCCGCTTTTTGGGGCAATACCTCCTTCAAGGCCTGTCTGGGTTTATCATTATAGTGACTCGACGCAACGATCAGGCCTTTACTACTTAATAAAGAGACACGGGACTTCCCATCAAACAGTGACTGGCTCATTTCTTTCATCCATTCTTTCAAAATGGACAGGTTAATATCTACTGCGGAGACGCCAACAAACTCCCCATTTTTAAACAGGGGGACAACCAGACTGGATATCAACTCATAATAGCCGTCATCTATTCTGTACAGATAGGGTTCTACCAGGCAGGGAGCTTTTGTATCTCTCGAACACAGATACCATTCCGCTGTGCGGTTACCGAATTCATCCATGGTATCATCGTACATGAATGACGAATCAGCGGAACGAGTAAACTTCACCTCCCCTTTTTCATCCCGGTAATACCATAACCCCAAAACACCGGTATCGCTTGAGTGTTCAAACTGACCTCCGGCGAAGTATTTGTCATTATTATCGTAACTGTTCGGCTCAAAAAAGGCGTAAACCGCGCTGACAGAATCGTTTCCTTCCAGCACTTCTCCCAACGTTTGTTGCAGATCCAGCCGGTCAAGACGTGAAATTGCATCCTGGGACAGATTGTACTCAATGACGCTTTTAATCACTTGTGGTATTTGAAAAGCCGATTTCAATCTGCCGGCCACTTTTTCACCATACTGACCAGACATTGATTCAAGTTGATCAAAGACAATCTCTTTGAGATTTTTTTGTGTCTGCTGATCAATGGTCTGGCCAAGTTCTCGTATAGATAGCTGGGATGTCACAATCAAACTGATACCCAGCGTGAGCAACAAAACTATGACAGACACGTATAACTTAAGTTTTAAGGAGAGTTTTTTCATCTGGCCGGCACCCGTTTCAACAAGATTCGTCAGCATTCCATTGCACTATTGCAATCGCCGCTCAAACCCGGAAAACAAGGCTTGGAACGAAGGCGTACTTTCAGTGTAGCTTACTGCTAATAAAGTATAGCTTACTGGTAATAAAATGCTGCTTATTTAATGACTACTCGGGCACCCAGCCACCCCCCAGTGAGCGAATCAGGGAAATCTGTGCCAAAGAAATATTGCCCTGTTCAGCGATTTGTGTCTGCTGCTGGTCGATCAGTTGGCGCTGTGTATCAATAATATTCTGGAAGTTGCCTTCACCCTCCCGATACAGAATTTTTGCCATATTGTAGGCTTTCTCATAGGCCTTAACGCTGTTTTGCAGGTGGTGATAGCGCTGTCGGGATTGTGTGCAGCCCGCGCTAAAAAAGCTCGCTATGCGAACCAATTCTGGCCAGTTTAAGAGAGGTATCATCAATTTTGTATATCAAAACAAGGTCGGGTTTAATATGACAATCCCTATACCCGTGCCAGTCACCGGTTAGAGGGTGATCAAGATGTTTCGGGTCTGGCGTTTCACCTCGTTGCAAAATTGAAATTACATTGCCCACTTCAATTATGTCGGCAATTGATCTTTTGGTTATTTTCTTAAAATCTTTTTTAAATTGGGTAGAGTATTCAAGCTCATGCATTATCAAGCTTACCTTCACCCAGCTCATCGAAAAGTTGTTTTACGCTTGCTGCTTTATGTCCTTTTCCGCTTTCAAGTTCTGCAATAGCCTCAACCGTTTGTTTGTTCGGTTGCCTGACTTTAACTTCAAAAGGAATTCCACCATAACTAATCACAGCTTTGGCAAATAGTTGAATGGCCTGCGACGGACTGAGTCCGATCTCATCACAAACTAAAGTAAAAGCAGCTTTGGTGTCGTGGTCTATGCGTGTGCCAAGCATTTCTGTTTTCATAATGCACTCAAATGTGTTACTTCGTAATACATTGCATTTTAAATCGAAGCAAAACACATAACAAGGCGCTGCATGGGACAAAATACACTGGTCACCTTTTTTACGCGGCAAGCCGCTTTTACAAAAAGTCGCCAGGCACATTCTTTCCGCGAGCACGACGTTAGTGCTCCTTGAGCCGGGTAGTCATAGCTGAATGTCTGCCGGATAAATCACCCTTTCTGTCAGAACACCTGTCGCGTCATTTGATTTTCACTAGACCGGGATCAGGTTAAAGCCAATCCGGAGCAATGGCTATCCTGGGTGTATGGGCTTGGGTGTACTAGAAAAAACTGGCTGAATCAGAAAGCATCCAGACTGAGTCTGTCACGCAGGATTGTCCTAAGCTCAGGATCATTTCTCAATACCTTTGCCTGACGAGCCGGACATATCCTCGGGCACCCAGCCGCCCCCCAGTGAGCGAATCAGGGAAATCTGTGCCAAAGAAATATTGCCCTGTTCAGCGATTTGGGTTTGCTGCTGATCGATCAACTGGCGCTGTGTGTCAATAATATTCTGGAAGTTGCCTTCGCCCTCCCGATACAGAATTTTTGCCATGTTGTAGGCTTTCTCATAGGCCTTGACGCTGTTTTGCAGGTGGTAATAACGCTGTCGGGACTGCGCCAGTGCCGTCAGCGAGTTTTCCACATCCTGCAAACCGCGGAATATGGCAAGACGGTACGCAGCCAGCGATTGCTGGAAAACCGCATCCTGTGCCAACAGATTGTTTTCCAGGCGTTTCGCATTAAACAGTGGAATCGACACGGAGGGGCCGATACTAAACCCCAGACTGTCTTTACTGAACAATTTCCCCGGGCCACCACCAAAGAGGGTTGGCACACCATCGGCGACCTGTAGATTAATGGAACCTGACAGACTGATTCGAGGATAGCGATCCAGACTGGCCACCTGCGCACGTGCTGCCGCTGCGACTGCCGACCACTCGGCCTGGCGAACATCGGGGCGACGCCTCAACACATCCAGTGGAACACCGACCGGTATATCTTCAGAAAGTACCGGCAATGTAATATTGCCATCGGGTAATAGCCTGTCAATTTCGGCAGGTGGCAGTGACAGCAGGGTAATCAAAGCATTGCGAAACTGCTTTTTACTGCGCTCCAGATTCGGTACCAGGGCCCTGGTCGCTGCCAGAATGGCACGGGCTTGCTGTACATCCAGCGCGGTGCGCGACCCTTCTTTAAACAATGCACGGGTAACATCCAGGGATTGTTTTTGCAGTTCAATATTGGCATTGATCAGTCCTATCTGG
>PDWJ01000913.1_pt1 | contig 41489 bp, 35 predicted proteins | sample 1430881 | NCBI WGS metagenome assembly PDWJ01 (sample SAMN01162460, study PRJNA174530) | Oral metagenome, whole genome shotgun sequencing project. | biome: Marine environment; feature: Marine mammal; material: Swab sample of the gingival sulcus; isolation source: swab sample of gingival sulcus...
TTTAACTCTATTTTATCATATTTTGGTGAGGAGTTATACCTTTTTAGACGACAAAAAATCCTGCAATTTAGCGGGGTGTGGCGTTTCGCAAACGCCTATAATCATCGATTAATATGAGGAGATAATAATGAAGTATTTAAAACAGATCAGTATAGTATTTTTAGTGGCGCTGGTTGCAATGGCGCTAGTGGCATGTGCGCCGTCCGAAAATGAGCCGGCGACGACTGCGGTCGCCAGTACGACGCAGCAAAGTGAAACGTTGGCAAGTGAGACAACTGCCGAATCGTCCGCAATTGCAGAAGCGACTACGGCTGCTGAAGTTGGCGAGCAGTCTAATCTGGCGGCGCTGTACGAGGTGCCCTATGGTCAACCGATTGTATCGATTGCCACAAAAATTGGCGACGACGAGTTGGGCGACATGGTCTTAGCGCTCGACCCAAACAGCGCACCCAACACCGTGGCGAACTTTATCACATTGGCAGAAGAGGGTTACTACGACGGGCTGATTTTCCACAGAATTATTAAAGACTTTATGATTCAGGGCGGCGATCCGACGGGTACCGGTCGAGGTGGTCCGGAGTATTCCATATACGGTGAGTTTTCCGGCAATGGCTTTGAAAACAACATTTCGCACGAACGCGGCGTCATTTCAATGGCGCGCTCGCAGCACCCCAATAGCGCCGGTTCGCAGTTTTTTATCTGTCATAAAGAATCGAAATTCTTAGATGGTCAATACGCCGCATTTGGCAAGTTGGTCGGCGGTGAAGACGCGCTCGACGCCTTGGCGACGACCGAAACGGGCAGCGCAGACCGTCCTACTAATGACTGCGTTATAGTTAAAATAACAGTTGAACGCAACGGCTATCAGTCGCCGGTCGTCGAGAAATTGGAGTAGTTTAAAAACCGAGATTTCTCGATTTCACTCGAAATGACAAGCGAATTGGAGTAGAGATTTTGTCACTGCGCCGCCCTTAATCGATTTTATATAACTTGTCAAGCTGCTCCTGAATGGCTTTGTTTTCCAAGAATTCGTCAAATGTGCAAGTCTTATCGACGATGCCATTTGGCGTAATTTCGATAATGCGGTCGGCGATTGACTGCATAAAAGTGTGGTCGTGTGAGGTGAACAGCATGCTGCCCTTAAAGGCGATTAAGCCGTCGTTGACCGCTTGTATCGACTCCAAGTCGAGGTGGTTGGTCGGGTCGTCCAGCAATAGCACGTTGGCGCCGGACAGCATCAGTTTAGAGAACATACAACGCACTTTTTCGCCGCCCGACAACACGGTGGTGCTCTTTAGCGGCTCTTCGCCGGAAAAAAGCATTTTACCCAAAAAGCCGCGAATAAACGGTTCTGACTTCTCTTCTGAAAACTGTCTCAGCCAGTCGATTAGATTGAGCTCGACGTCGCTAAACTGGTCGTTGTAGTCGCGCGGCATATAGCCCTGCGACGTGGTGACGCCCCACTTATAAAAGCCGCTGTCGGCGCTGTCCTTTTCCATTAATATGTTGAAAAAGGCGGTGATCGCCAGCGGATTTTTGCTGAGCACGGCAATTTTTTCGCCCTTGTTGACGATAAACGACACGTCGCCAAACAGCTTTTCGCCGTCGATTGTCTTGCTCAATTCTTCAACTTGCAAAATGTCTTTACCGGCTTCGCGATTGGGCGTAAAGCCGACAAAGGGATAGCGCCGAGTAGATGGCGTAAGGTCTTCAACTTTAATCTTTTCGAGCATTTTCTTGCGGCTGGTCGCCTGTTTAGCCTTCGATTTATTGCTGCTAAAGCGGTTGATAAAAGCCTGCAATTCTTTGATTTTTTCCGCCGCCTTGCGATTTTTATCGTTGATTAACTTGAGCATTAACTGGCTGGATTCGTACCAAAAGTCGTAGTTGCCGACCATCATTTTTATTTTGCCAAAGTCGATGTCGACGATGTGGGTACAGACGTTGTTTAAAAAGTGGCGGTCGTGCGAGACGACGATGACGCTGTTTTCGTAGGTGATTAAAAATTCTTCCAACCAGTTAATCGCCCTAAAGTCGAGGTTGTTGGTCGGCTCGTCCAGTAGTAAAATGTCGGGATTGCCGAACAGTATTTGCTACGCCGAGACCGCTGAGCAGTTTTTCGGCGTTCATATCGGCGTCCCAGCCGTCAAGTTCGGCGAATTCGCTTTCCAATTCGGCTGCCTTGTGACCGTCTTCTTCGCTAAAGTCTTCCTTGGCGTAGAGGGCGTCTTTTTCGAGCATGATTTGATAGAGGCGCTGGTGCCCCATAATTACGGTTTCGCGCACCGTATAGTCGTCGTAGGCGAACTGGTTTTGATTCAGCACCGCCATGCGCTCGCCCGGCGTAATGCTGATTTCGCCGCGGTTGGCCTCGACCTCACCGGACAACAGTTTTAAAAATGTCGACTTGCCGGCGCCATTTGCACCGATTACGCCGTAGCAATTGCCCTTGGTAAACTTTAAATTGACGTCTTCAAACAATTTTTTATCGCCATAGCGCAGTGCTAAATCAGTTACTTGTATCATAAAATCCCCCGTTTTCAGTACTCTGGAATATGCTCAGTGCGTTTTATCTATGATATATTATATGAGTTTTAGATGAATTGTAAAGTGTAGTTCAAAAAATAAAAAAGACCGCTTAAGTCAATTTTAGTTTGACACTTACGGTCTTAGATTTTAGTGACGTTTAGAATTTCTTTTCTACTTTTGCTTCCGGTGCATTTTTAGCGACGCTACTAATGCCGTTTAAGCAACTTTTCTTCGTTTTATAACCTTCTGAACTGAGAATGTTTTTACCGTTTTTAGCTAACAGTCTAAATCTAAATTCACCGGCTTTGTCGGTATAAATTTGAAACTTAGGATTCTTTAACTTTTCAAATCCCTCGACCGTTTGATCTTCAGAAGCGGCTAGCGGCGCATTTTTCTTAACGCTTAAAACGCCATTTTTACATGAGTTTAGTGAAGCGTACACCTGAGATGCACCAATTTCTTGTCCATTTGCTGCGATTAGCTTAAAGTTGAAGCCTGTTTTAGTTTGATTCAGTGTAAATTTTCCCATAATGTCTCCTTTTGGCAATTGGCGTATCGTTTAACGCTAGTTTATACAGTAGGCGGTGCTAAAACATTGTGTTATATTAAGTATACCTTTATATAATATGAATATTCAAATTTTACATAAAAAACGAAAAAGAATCCGGGTTTAATTATTTTTGCATTAGTGGTATGATGCTATTAATGGTATAACAAAGACAAATAGGATGGACGATGTCTAAAAAACACCTTTATTTTGATGAAACTAAATATAAGCGCATTATTGCGATTAGCGATATTCACGGCAGTATCGATTTGTTTAATCAGTTGCTCGCCAAAATTGAACTGACGGCGGATGATCTGTTGGTTTTAGTTGGCGACTACGTCAACCGCGGCACTTGCAGTTTAGCTGTGCTCAGAAAAGTCATGGCGCTCAGTCAATTGCCAAATTGCGTTGTCCTAACCGGCAATCACGAACCCTTTGTCTATTACATTGTCAAAAATGACGCGCGGCGCAGCAATTTTAATAGATTTCTCGACAAGTGGTATTATCCGACGATTTTGCACGAAATGACTGCAGCGTTAAAGGCACAGGGCGCTAAGTTGCCCGCAGATGGACCGGCGATATGCGATTTGCTTTACGAGACTTATCGCGCCGAATTCGATTTTATGAATAGCATGGCAGTCTTGTTAGAGGGCAAGTCGCACATCTTTGTGCACGCCGGTTACGAAAGTCACTTTTGTTTGCCGGATAATTACGAGGGCTATGTCAAATACGACAATTACATAGGGTTGACGACGCGCCAGGCGAAGACTGTGGTCGTCGGGCACTGGCCAATTTCTAATTATTTAGAGGACAGAATTGCCAATATTCCACATTTTTGCCGCCAAAAGAACGTTATTTTATTAGACGGTGGCTTAAATATTAAGAGCAGTGGCGAGTTGAACGCCTTGCTGATTACTCCGCAAAACGGAAGCTTTAGATACGACTATTTACAGGTCAACGACTTTGAGCCGGTAAAGGTCGTCGCGCCGTTCGACTATCCCAATGCGCCATTCGTCTACGTTAAATATCCCGATTACGCAGTCGAATGCGTTGGAAGGGGCGCATTGTTGTCGCGCTACCGGCATATACAGAGCGGGCGAGAGCTGACCGTTTTTAACTGCTTGGTTAATTCTAATGAAGAAGGCAGTCGCCTAAAACTGGACTATCTCAATACGTATCTCGACGCGCCAATCGGTGCAGACGTGTTGATTGCAAAATCGTTTGAGGACTGTTCGCTGGTAAAATATGGCGATGCCTTTTACTGGGCGGCAAATCGGCAGCTTTCAGCTGGTTGGGCAGATAAATTATAGTTAGTTCCATTTACATTTACTCTTTATTATCGTATAATAAAAGAGTAAATGTAACGAGAGAGGTGTGATATGGAAATTTTGAATCAGTACCTTTTGAAAAATGGAATAATAACTGTAAAAGAGGCAGAAAAAATTGGTATTAAAAGGCATACTTTAGCTAGACTTGTAAAGGAAAAAAAGCTCGAGAGAGTAAAAAACGGAATATATAAAAATATAGATGATATTTTAGATGAATATGTTTTAGTTTCATTAAATAATAAAGTTGTATTTTCGCATCAGACAGCTTTATTTTTGCACGATTTAAATGATAGAACGCCTAATACTTTTCATATAACTGTACCTCAAGGCTATAACGCAAGCCATTTAAAAAAGTTAGGTAAAGATTTAATAATTCATTATGTCAAAGTTGATAATTTTGAAATGGGATTAGATACGATTAAATCACCTTATGGCAACACAGTTCAAGTATACAATCAGGAAAGAACTATTTGCGACATTTTAATAAATAAAAAAAATATAGATAAGCAGATATTTATAGCGGCTATAAGCAAATTTTTTAAACACAAAAAATATAATACTAGGATGTTAATTAAATATAGTCGCATACTAGGTATTGAATCTGAAGTGAGAAAATATATGGAGATTTTATGATAATTAATGCAGAAAGCTTAAAAGGAAAAATTAGAAATATCTCAAAATCAAATAATCTAAGTCCCCAAGAAGTACTGCAAATGTTTTTCTTTGAAAGATTCTTAGATAGATTGTCAAGAACGCAATATAAGCTTAATTTTGTAATTAAAGGCGGTCTTCTTATTGCATCAATGCTTGGAATTGATAATCGGACGACGAGAGATTTAGACACTACGATAAAGGGGATTCCATTAGAAAAAGATGTTATAATTAATATTGTAAAAGAAATCATAAGTATTGACGTAAATGACGGGATACATTTTGAAATAGTATCTGTCGACCATATTAGAGAAGAAGATGATTATGAAAATTTCAGAATGAATATTATAGCAAAATATGGAAAGATAAATAATTCAATGAAAATTGATATAACTACGGGAGATATTATTACACCCAAAGATATTGAATATTCATATTCTTGCATGTTTTCAGAAAGAGACATAAAAATTCAAGCTTATCCTATTGAAACAATTATTGCAGAAAAATATGAAAGTATCATAAAGAGAAATATCGGAACTACGAGGATGAGGGACTTTTATGATCTTTACAAACTTTGCAATTACAAAAAGGATGAAATAAATTATACCATTCTAAGTAAAGCTATTAAAAAGACAGCTGAAAGAAGAGGCAGCGTGTCTTTTATAAATGAGGCAAAAGAAATTATAGAAGATATTAAAAATGATGATTATCTTAATAATTTATGGAAAGTCTATTTAAAAGAAAATAAGTATGCGGATGAAATATCATTTCTAGATACAATAGAAATATTGGATTTTATAGAAAGGGTGATAGTCGTATAGCTTATTTCTTTAGCGGTTCGTCATCTTTTATCAAGTAATACTTATCGCCTGTATTAAAGTTATAAGCTTGAGCATTGTTTTCGTCAATATAGATAAATAGCATTTTAAATATAAAATCTTCGCCTAGCGTATCTGATTTATCGATTCCACCGGAAATTAGACGATTTGCTTTCATCGAAATTGAATATACATTGAGTATTGTTACTTTTCCCTCTGAATTAATAGGCAAATCTATTAAAGCGGCAGAAGAGTCTAGACCTAAATCGTCTGTGGCATCAAAACCGACTAAATAGCTTGTAGTTCCCGTGTAGTAGTTGTCGTCTAAATCGGCAGAACTCTTGTACCAATAAAACCTGCCATCTGGGTGAAAAACATAATACGAACCGCCCTCAGCTGAACTTTGCCAGCCGCCGTATAATCTGTCCAGTTTTAAGAGTTTTTCATCGCTTATCAAGCGTTTTTTCCTAATCGACGCGATATCTTCCTCGTCTAATTTAACGAGTTTACTATGTTTTGTTTGCGGTTCACTTGCTATAGTTGATTTAACTGCATTGGGGTCAGTAGTCATTATGGCGAGTTTATTTTTTTTTGTCGTTTTAAGCGATGACTGTTCAGTTTTTGATGTCACTTCGGTTTGCGTCTCGCTCGTGCTATTTGATTCAGTTGCCGCTACCAGCTTAGTTTTTGATTTGCCGGTGGTCGTCGCTTGTTCGGTTTCAGATGACGGCTCGGTTTGCGTTTCGCTTGTGGTCGTCACTTCAGCTGTCGTTTGTTCAGTTTCAGACGCCACTTCAGTTTGCGGCTTTGCCTTTTCAGCACACCCGGTCGCCATTATTAGCGATATAATGACAATCAATAATAGACTTATTTTTTTCATTTCTTCCCCCTCGTACATATACAATAACATAGATTTTGCGCTAAGCAAAGATGGAAAATGATTTAGTTTGGATTATCTGGACTCGCGTTAGGAGTGGTGTTATAATCAAGTTGATAATGAATATTGCAATGGAGGAAGCTATGAAAAAAAGTGTTAAAATACTTGGCATAGTAGTAATTATACTCGGCTTATTTGTACTTTTGCTATATGTTGACGGCAGAATTGGCGTTTCCAAAGCAAATATAGAATCTGATGCGCGCCGTTCGCAAAAAATTGATGAATCTTGGGCTGCGGCTAAAGATATTTCTGAAGACATGGCAGCGCTGATTTTTTACTCTAAAGATAAAAGTGATTTTACCTATGCTATATACATAAGGCGACCAAAAGTCTTGTTTTCAAAAGGCTATTTTTTTAGGGGCGCTGGGAGCGCTGCAGAGAGCAGAAGTCATATTCAGCATTTCTATGACTTTTCTTATGAGGGCGTTAAGAGCGAAGCTTTTGTATCGATGAATAAGTGTAAAATAAATCGCATAGAATTAAATAATAGAACGATAGAAATTGACAAAGATAAACCCTTTGCGGTCGTAATGCCAATAAACAGCGACCCGCATTTTTATAATGACGAGGGAGAATACGTCGATATTATGAAAACTAAGTTATAAACATAGGGAATGAAGCATAGCTGAAATCGATTGATTTCAGCTAGCTTAGTTCTTCCATCAATGCCAATACCATATTGACGTTCAGTTCGACGCCGCTGGCAATTGCCGATTCGTCGGGGTCTAATCTTTCGTCGTGTAGCGAGGTCGTCGGCGCACCCGGTTTACGAGTGCCCAAGTGGTAGAACATGCCGGGTACGCATTCGCTAAAAAAGGAAAAGCTTTCCGTGCCCAGACTGGGAAATTCCTTCATTTGCATATTTTCTTTGCCGATGGTCTGTTCGGCAACAGCCAGACAGATGCGCGTAATTTTATCGTCGTTGACGAGCGGCAGATAGTCGTCACCGATTTCGACAATTGCCTGTCCGCCAAATGAAGTCGCCTGTTCAGTGGCGATTTTTTTTATGAGCATTTTGGTCTTATCGCGCGTCTCTTGGTCGAGTGCGCGCAGCGTGCCGGTCATGGTGATTTTTTCGGCGATCACATTAGGGCGCTCGCCGCCCTCAATTGTGCCGAATGAAACGACTACCGAATTGAGCGGTGAGGTATTGCGACTGACGATGCTTTGAATGGCAGTTAAAATATGTGCGCTAATCAACAGCGCATCGACGCCGCTGTCCGGGTAGGCGCCGTGCCCGCGCTTGCCGCGCACCGTAATTTTGAGTGCGTCGGACGAGGCGTTCAATTTACCATAGCGAAACTCGGCTTTGCCGGCGTCCAAGTAGGGCATAATGTGTAGCCCCAAGACGGCGTCGACTTTTGGGTTTTCCAAAACGCCTTCTTCGACCATGATTTTGGCGCCGCCGTAGGTTTCTTCGGCGGGTTCAAAGATGCATTTGACGGTGCCATTTAGTTCGCTTTCAAAGTGCTTCATCAGCGTGGCGACGCCCAAGTTTATCGCAGTGTGAATATCGTGACCGCAGGCGTGCATAACGCCGTCGATTTTTGATTTAAAGTCTGATTCGATAGCCTCTTGAATCGGCAGGGCGTCGATGTCGGCGCGCAGCGCGATTACCGGAGAGCCGCTGCCAATGGTGGCGACGACGCCGGTGCCCGCCATGCGCTGATGGACAATTGCGCGTTCGTCTAAAAACGCCTCGATGCGCTTTTGCGTTTGATATTCTTCGCCGCTCAGTTCGGGAAACATGTGCATGTTTCTGCGAAAGGCGATTAGGTCGTTTTCAATTTCCTGTACTGCTTTTTTTACATTCATAATCTCACCTGTAAATGCGCGCCACTCTCGGCGTGAGGCGGCACATAATCTCGTTTTTATTGGTCTTGGCAATTTCTGCTATTTTGCCAATTGGCAGTCCGTCGGCGGCGCCGTATAGGGTTACCGGGTCGCCGACTTTGGTATTTGGATGGTCTAATAGACTGACCATCATTTGATCCATATTGATGACGCCGGTTACGGCAGCCGGCTTGCCGTCGATGATGACGTAGCCGCCGTTTGACATATTGCGCGGATAGCCGTCGGCGTAGCCGATTGGAATGGTGGCGACGCGCATATCGCATTCGGCGCGGAATAAGTAGTCGTAACCGACGCCTTCGCCCGCCTTGACTTCACTGATATGGCTGATACGACTCTTTAAAGACAGCGCTTCGATTAAGTCGAGCTCGCTTTGATCGTAGCTTTTCATGCCGAATAGCCAAGCGCCGAGTCGCACCATGTTCATGCGATATTCGGGATAGCGAGTATAGGAAATCGAGTCGCAGATATGGCGATATTTAAAAGTCAATCCGGCGGCTTTTAGTTCGCTTAAAAACTTTGTAAACAATTCGTATTGGGCAACGTCGTCGGCGCGTTCCCCCAATGCCAAGTGCGAAAAAATGCCCTCTACCTCGACATTGGGCAGTGCCTCAATCGCCTTAATGTCGCCAATCGCCTCTCGCTTGGGCGCAAAGCCCAAGCGGTGAAAGCCGCTGTCGATTTTTATGTGGACGCGCGTCGGCACGGCGAATGCATTGAGAACTTTGGCTTGTTTAAGGCTAAATATTGTCTGAATAATACCGCGTTCGTTTACGACGTTGAGGTATTTGTCGGGCGTGTGACCGAGAATCATGACGTCGACTTGCGGGTATTTTTGTTTTATGGCGATCGCCTCGCTGAGCGTTGCCACGCCAAACAGGTCGATGCCGCAGGCAATCATGGTGTCGAGTACTTCGAGCAGCCCGTGACCATAGGCGTTGGCTTTGACGACCGCCATGATTTTTTCGCCATTGCCGAGCTGCTGCGCCAATTTAATGTTGTGTGCAATGGCGCCTAAATTTATCTCTGCGTAGCTATCTCTTAACAGCATGGGGATCACCTATTATTCCCTACAATGCGCTTCAGTGAAGACAATTGTACCGTTTGTGGCATCCAGCTCGACTGTGACGCCCAGCGGCAACGTCGGCTGCGGATAGTTGTGACCGGCTCTAAAGTTGTAAATGGTCGGCACGCCGAGTGGCTTGACGATTTCTTCAATGACCTGTTGTAGTGGTAAATCTTCGAAGCCATTTGATTTTTTTTCGCGCGGACAGTTTTCAAACGTGCCCAGTATTATGCCGGCGGCTTCACTTAACTTGCCGGCTAAGCGCATTGACGAAAACATGCCGTCTAATCGATAGACGCTTTCGCCGGTATCTTCGATAAACAAAATATTGCCTTTGCAGTCGACGTCGTAGGGTGTACCGAGTGCGGCTGCCAATAGCGATAGATTGCCGCCGACCAACTTGCCCTTTGCCATGCCGGGGACGAGCGTTTTGATTTGCTCGCCGGCTGGATTCTTCACTTCGCCGAGTGGACCGCATTCAAATAGCGCCTTTTCGAGGTGCATTTTTGTGTAGCCGACGATTTTATCACGCCAAGCCGGGTCCGGCATTGGACCGTGAAAAGTCACCAGTTTAGATAATTTGTTAATCGCCGAATGCAGTCCGGTAATGTCGCTGTAGCCGAGAAAGAGTTTGGGATTTTCGGCAATTGCTTGATAGTTGATTTTGTCGAGAATGCGCGGCGTGCCGTACCCGCCGCGTATGCAAATAATGCCCTTGACTTCGTCGTCTAAAAAGGCGTCGTTGACGTCGCCGGCGCGAATTTCATCGGGCGCCGCGACGTGACCGTGGTTCGTGCGACAGCTGGGGTAAACTTTGGGTACTAATCCAAATTTTTTAATGCTTTCAATTGCGCGTTCAAGCCCCTCGGCATTGGCAGAAGAACTTGGTGCAATTAGCGCAACGCAGTCGCCGCGCGTCAGTTTTTTGGGAATGTTCATTTTAATCCTCCAAGTATTCCGGAACGACTTCGTTGCGAATGATGTCGTCGTAGCTCTGTCGTTTGACGATGTAGTTTTGCTCTGCGCCGTTGATTAACAAGACGCCGGGAATAATATTTTTGTTGTAATTGCTCGCCATCGAATAGGTGTAGGCGCCGGTTGCGTAGACGGCTAAGATGTCGCCGCTGTCGACTTCGGGCAATTCGATGTCTTCTATTAATATGTCGCCCGATTCGCAAAACTTGCCGGCGACCGAAACCGTTTCAACTGGGACTTGTTCTGCCTTATTAGCCAGTACGGCGTGGTATTTTGCCTGATAGAGCGCCGGTCTTATGTTGTCCGACATGCCGCCGTCGACGGCGATGTATTTTTTGCCGGACGCCGAACGCTTGGTCGAGCCAATGGTGTACAGTGTTAGACCTGCTTCGCCGATAATCCAACGCCCCGGCTCGATGACGATGCGTGGACGCGGTCGGTTTTTGGATTTAAAGTAGTTGTCGATACTCGCCATAATCGGGTCGATAAACGCCTCTAAAGCAGGGGGCTGATCGGTCGGCAAATACTTAATGCCAAAGCCGCCGCCGACGTCTAGTTCTTCGATTTCAATGCCCATTTTAGCGCGCAGTCTATCGAGCAGTCCATAGGTGCTCTGCAGGGCGTTTAAATGCGACTCGGCGCTAAATAATTGTGAGCCGACGTGAAAGTGAAAGCCTTTAAAACTGAGCCACTTTGACTTTTGGGCAAATTCGATGGCGCCGTCAATTTCGCCATCGGCGATTGGAATGCCGAACTTAGAATCCTTGTGTCCGGTCGAAATGTGCTTGTGCGTATCGGTGTGGACTGCCGGAATAATGCGCATCAGAATCGCCATCGGCTTTTGCAGTTCGTGGCAGACGTTGTCCAGTAAAAACAACTCGTACAGATTGTCGACTACGACGCGACCGATTTGGTTTTCTACCGCCATCATCAGCTCACTGCGCAACTTGTTATTGCCGCTGAAGTCAATCCGTTCGGTTGGAAAGCCCGCCTTTAGCGCAGTGTAGAGCTCGCCGCCCGACACGACGTCGAGCCCAAGCCCTTCGCGCGCCATAATTTTGCACATCGCCATCGGCAAAAATGCCTTCGATGCGTAGAGCGCCTTACAGTTGTCGTATTTATTTAAAAATGCGCTCTTCAGTTTGTTGCAGCGCGCAACGATTTCGCTTTCCGATATGACGTAGAGCGGTGTTTCGTGTTCTGCGACCAATTCTAAACAGTCGCATTCATCAATAAAAAGGTGATCATTTCTCACATTAATCATAGTAACCTCCGTACCTCTTCTATATGCAAGTTTTATGCCGTGTTGATTTAACTCGGGGTGCCGGTCTGCGCTGTTTGTCTGAATGATATCTTGTATTAATTTTTTATTTTGAGTATAATGATAGTGTTCACAGGGGTGTAGGTAAATATTATGTTACATTTGAAATCGCAGGATTATTTTCATACTTTAAGCGAGGGTGTTATTCTGGTAGATTCGGATGGTTGCGTAGTCGAGCACAATGAAAGTGCGGCTACCATTATTGGCGCAAAGCGGTATTGTGACTTTGCCCATCCAGCCGGGAGGCTTAATCACGGCGACATTGTCATTGCCGCGATTACTGATGTCGGCGAAGAAAATACCTTTGGCATTGAACGTTATTTTAGTCAGCTGGGCATTGGCGTTGCAAAAGTAGACTTGGGGTCGTCGCTCATTTTTGCCGGTGTGTTTGGCGACACCGCGGGACGCGGCTTAATTAAAATAAAGAGTCCCAAGGTGCTGCTCGACGCCTTGACAATGCAAAAGAAAATTGCCGATTTGTCGTTTAAGGCGGAGATTGACTACTTGGCGCGGCAGATTAGAATTAGCGTTCTTGGGCGAGAGTATTCAATTGAGTACAATAACGATTTTTGCCATTTGGTCATTGTCGACGGCGCCAAAAGACGCGTTAAGTACTACCAAAAAGAAGGCTATTCGGTGCGCGCTGAAGAAATTGACAAAATTCTTGACAGGGAGACATTTGGCGCCAAAACAGTTGGTGAAAACGCCATTTCAATTGTCGGTCGTCATCTCTATGACTTTTTTCAAAAGACGCCGATTACTGAAGATTTACTCAATTGTGCGCGCGGTAAGCAATCCGGCTATAAAAATAAAAAAGGTTATTTAAACGGCAAGTGTGTTTTGGCAAACACCGAACCGTTTGTACGCGCTGGCGCGACGCGAGGTGCAGTCATCACTTTTTCCGATATGACAGTGCTCGAAAAAGTTGAAAATCAAAATATACGAACTGTACTTAAACTGCAAAAGGCTACTGAACTATTGGACAATCAGCGCGCCTACGAAAAGGCCTTCCCCAATATTATCGGCAAAGGGCGCAAGGCCAGAGAATTAAAACAGTTGGCGTATAAAGCCAGCGCCAGTAACTCAAATATACTAATTTTAGGCGAAAGCGGTACCGGGAAAAGTGTTTTGGCAAAGGCGATTCATGCCTCTGGGAAGGCAGCGGACGCTCCCTTTATACAAGTAAATTGCAGTTCGATTCCAGAAACTTTAATAGAAAGCGAATTGTTCGGCTACGATAAGGGGGCCTTTACCGGCGCCAACCGCACGGGTCGGCGCGGTTACTTTGAAATGGCAGATGGAGGCACGATTTTTTTGGATGAAATCGGCGATATTTCACTAGCTGTACAAACTAAGCTATTGCACGTCATACAGGAACGCAAATTTTTTAGAGTTGGCGGCAATAAGGAAATTGAAGTTGACGTGCGCATCATCGTTGCTACCAACAAAGATTTGCACGGCGAAGTCATGTCTGGCAATTTCCGCGAAGATCTTTATTATCGCATCAATGTCTTTCCAATTTGCGTACCGGCTTTGCGCGAGCGCTTGGAAGACATTTACGTTCTTTCTGAACACATATTGCCAAACATCTGCAGTCGTATAGGCATTGAGAAGAAACAAATAACCGGCGAAGCCATGAATGCACTGATGCACTATGCGTGGCCAGGCAACATTAGAGAGTTAGAAAACGTTTTGGAGCGCGCGGTAAATCTATGCGATGGTCAGTATATTACCAAGAAAGATATTGTGCTAAAGCGCGATGCGATGATTGGCACGTCGGAAATTGACTATCAGCGCCCGCTAAAAGACGTTTTGTCAGATGTTGAAAAAGACGTTATAACAAAGGTTCTAGAGATGACAGGCGGCGATAAAAAGGCCGCTATGCGCGTGCTGAAAATTAAGAAGACTGGCTTTTACGACAAGGTGAAACGATACAACATTTCCGTTAAAACGGAAAAAGTGTCATCTGATTAATATTTTAAGCGCAACAGAGGTAATTAATTTGGCAAATCGAACATAAATGAGCAGAAATTCCTTTTTATCGGAAAACTGTTCTTTTTTTGTTAAGCAAATTCCTAAAAAACGGAAATTGTTAACTAACTGTACATGTTTTCGCCTGTTTTTTTATTGGCATGATTGTTGCGTTATTACTAGTTACGATATAATAAAAGTTAATACAGGAAGGAGTGTAACGGAATGAAAAGGTTGATGGTTTTAGTATTGGCTTTAATGGTGGTGTTATCAGCGTGTTCGACGACGAGTCAAACTGGCGATCAGACGAGAGTTGCCGATCAGACGACAGCGGCACCGGCAACAGATGGCACGACGGCAGCAGCAGAGACAACGCAGCCGGCAGAACCTGAGTCCAGCTTAGACATTGCCTACTCTGATGAGCAGGTCTACAAGACGGTTTATGCCGACGAAGTGACGACGATGAACTATTTAGTTACAGCTACTACATTGGAATTTGGCTTGGCTGCCAACTTTATCGACACGTTGGTCGATTACAACCGCTATGGAAAACTGATTCCGAGTTTGGCGGAGAGTTGGACGGTAAGCGACGACGGTTTGGTTTGGACGTTTAAGATAAGAGAAGGCGTCAATTGGTATACATGGGACGGACAAGTCTATGCCGAGACAGTTGCACAGGATTTTGTCGACGCCTTAAAGTATACATTTAATCCGGAAAATGGCTCTAAAACGGCGAATATCGCCTACGATGTCATCAAAAATGGTAAGGCATATTACGAAGGTGGAATCACTGACTTTGAGCAGGTTGGCGTCAAGGCAGTGGACAAATACACTTTAGAGTACACTTTAGAAGAGCCGATTCCCTACTTTGAATCAATGCTCACTTATGTGTCATTCTTCCCGGTAAACGGTCAGTTTTTAGCAGAGCAAGGCGCGGCCTTCGGCACTAGCAAAGAGACTTTACTATACAACGGCGCTTACATTTTAACTGAATTTGAACCGCAGAACAAGCGCGTGTTGACAGCCAATGCCAACTATTGGGATAAGGACAATGTACACATTGAAAAAATTAATTACAAGTACAATAAAGAAGCGGCAACAGTTGCTCAGGAATTGTTCTTGCGAGGCGAGGTTTCGCAGGTTGGCGTCGGCTCGGATTCAATCGACGCTTGGATGGCAGATCCGAATATGAGAAAACAAATTCGCCCGGCGACTGCCAGCTACTATACTTATTTTTACGCCTTAAACTTCGACCCCAAATACGACGAGGCATTTTCGCCGGAACAGTGGAAAATCGCCGTCAATAACTTAAACTTCAGAAAGGCGTTTTACCACGGTTTTGACCGCTTGGCAGCATTGACGGTCGACGAGCCCTATACGCCGGAAAACAAAATCGGCAACACGATTACGCCGGAGGCATTTGTCAACATGAATGGTAAAGACTTTATCAACATGGGAGAACTCGACAAGCACGCCAAAGACATGAAGTTTGATGAAACAGCTGCTAAAGACTATATGGATAAAGCCGTTGCCGAATTGGGCGATCAAGTCGAATGGCCGATTAAAGTGGTCATGCCGTACAATACGGGCGGCTCGAATAATGCCATGAAGGCACAGGTTATCGAACAGCAGTTAGAAAACTTATTTGGCTCAGATAGAATCGACGTTTACATTATGCCGTATCCGCCGTCAGGCTATCTCTCTAACACTAGAAGAGCCGGTAAATATTCCTTTATGGAAGTTAACTGGGGTCCGGACTACGCCGATCCACACACTTATACGGAAATGTTTATCGACAGCAACTACAACTTCCCAGAAAACACCACAGAAGTCGATGAAAACGGCGAAAATAAATACGTCGTATACGAAAAAATGGTCGATGCCGCACAAGCTGAAAAAGTCGACTTGGCGAAGCGCTACGAAATGTACGCCAATGCCGAGAGCTATTTGTTAGACAACGCTTGGGTCATTCCTTACAGAAAGGGCGGCGGTGGTTATGTCGCATCATTACTCAATCCGTTCGAGCAGCCATTTTCGCCATTTGGCGTAGCAACAGAGCGCTGGAAGGGCATGCATATTCTCTCGCAACCGATGAATGCCGAGCAGTTTGAAAACGAAAAGGCACTTTGGGAAGCGGCCAGAGATGAGGCGCTTAAGTAATATTTGGACATTTTTGAACAGTTTAGAGGTCGGTTTATCCGACCTCGCTTTTACTAGGAGGCATAGATGCTCAAGTACTTTATAAAAAGACTATTGCGATCGCTCTTAACGCTCTTTATCGTCATCACTGTCGTCTTTTTGCTCATGCGTTTAATGCCGGAAGAGGGTTATTTTGGTGAAAATGGCATAGACAAGTTGGACGAAGCGCAAAAAGAAGCTATTTTAGAAAGCATGGGTCTGCGCGATCCACTACATATTCAGTTAAAAAACTTTTACGTCGATTTACTGCACGGAGACTTGGGCGAATCGCAGATATTTAGACCAAAAGTGCCAATATCGGAAATCATTGCGCAAAAATTGCCTTATTCACTGTGGTTTGGCTTATTCGCATTGGCGCTTTCCCTTGTCGTCGGCATTACGATGGGCATTGCAATGGCGCGCAACAAGGGCAATTTTGTAGATAAATTGGGAACTGCCTACATTGTCTTTATCAGCGCAGTACCCGCCATTATCTATTATTTGTTTATTCAAATTTACGTGACCGGCTGGCTAAAGCTACCGCTGCTGTTTGACGTCGACGACATGTCGAGCTGGTGGATACCGGGTATTGCCATGTCGCTCGGCAGCATATCGGGCTACGCCATGTGGATGCGCCGCTATATGGTCGACGAGTTAAATCGCGATTATATTAAATTGGCAAAGGCAAAGGGATTGTCTAGCAAAAAAATAATGTATCGGCACGTCATGCGCAATGCGCTGGTGCCGATGGTGCAGTACTTGCCGTCGTCAATACTGTTCACGATTGCCGGTTCGATTTACGTCGAGAGTTTGTTTTCGATACCGGGCATGGGCGGTTTGATCGTATCGGCGATTCAAATACAGGACAACACGCTCGTACAGGCGCTCGTCTTAATCTATTCGTCAATCGGCATCATCGGATTGTTTTTAGGCGATGTCTTAATGGCGCTGTTTGACCCGCGTATCAAGTTGCAAAAAGATGGGGGTGGCCGCTAATGATCGACAAAAAATTAGAAGACAATATTTTGGAAGCTGCCGACCAACAATTCGACGACGCCTTATTTGAGTTTGCCGAGTACAATGAAAGCGAAGCCGAAATGACCGGCTATTCCAACTATTCGTACTGGCGCTCGACTTGGCAATCGTTTTTAAAGAATAAGACGGCAGTCGTCTTAATGATTGTCGTTGCAATATTAATCGTCTTTACATTGATTCAACCGTATTTGCCAAATCAGTATGAACCGACGTTGATTAACATCAGCGAAACGACCAAACGGCAGCTACGCAATATTCCGCCGCGCGTTAAGCTACTTGAAACGTTGGGCTTACAAGATTTGGGTAGTGGCATGTCGCCCTATGTTTTAAACAAAATTCAGGACAAGTATTTTTGGTTTGGCACCAACGCCATCGGTCAGGACCTCTGGGCGAGGATTTGGTCGGGCACTCGCACATCACTTTTAATCGGCGTCATCGTCGGCTTTTCTGAGTTGATATTGGGCATTATCATCGGTGCGCTGTGGGGTTATGTCAGAAAACTCGATGCCATCATAACCGAAATTTACAACGTCATTAACAATATTCCGCGTACGATTATATTGGTTTTATTCGCCTATATCATGAAACCGGGCTTGTTTACAATAATTCTAGCGATGTCGATTACGCGCTGGACGCAAATGTCGCGCTTTGTTAGAAATCTAATCATCATCATACGCGACCGCGAATATAATTTGGCGTCGCGCTGTTTGGGTACGCCGACGGCGCGCATTATCACTAAAAACCTGTTGCCCTACTTGGTGTCGGTTATCATGTTGCGCTTGGCGCTGGCGATTCCGTTGGCAATTGGCTCAGAGGTCTTCTTGACTTATATCGGTATCGGTCTACCAGTCGATATGCCGTCGCTGGGCAACTTGATAAACGAAGGTCGCGTCTTTATTATGGTGCCGTCGTTGCGCTATCAATTGTTGTTCCCGGCAATTGTCTTATCGGTTATTACGATTTCGTTCTACGTTATTGGCAACGCCTTTGCCGACGCTGCCGATCCGAAGAATCACATATAAGGAGGGCATATGAAAACAATAGACTATTCCGAAAAAAACATTGTCCTCTCGACTAAAGACGTCGTCGTCAAATTTAATTTGCGGGGCAAGCAGTTAAAGGCAATTCGCGAAGTGTCGCTCGATTTATACCGCGGCGAAAGCCTCGCCATCGTCGGCGAATCGGGCTCCGGTAAATCGGTCTTTACCAAGTCTTTTATGGGGCTCTTGGACAGCAACGGTCGCGTCGACAGTGGCGAAATAAACTACAAGGGTCAAGACTTGGCGAAGTTTAAGAGCGAAAGCGAATGGCTGAAGATTCGGGGCAAAGAAATAGCGATGGTGTTTCAGGACCCGATGACCAGTTTAAATCCGCTCAAGACGATTGGCAAACAAGTGCTCGAATCGATTGAATTACACCAAGACATCAAGGGCGAAGCGGCTAAGCAAAAGGCAATTGAGTACCTAAAAGACGTCGGCATAACCATGCCGGAAATGCGCTATAATCAATATCCGCACGAATTCTCAGGCGGTATGCGCCAGCGCGTGGTCATCGCCATTGCAGTTGCCTGTAACCCCAATATACTGATTTGTGACGAGCCGACCACGGCGCTCGACGTCACCATTCAGGCGCAAATTTTGGGCTTGCTCAAAGAAATGCAAGAAAAATATCAATTGACGGTCATCTACATTACGCACGACCTCGGCGTCGTCGCCAATGTGGCAGATCGCATCGCCGTGATGTACGCCGGCGACATTGTCGAAATCGGCACGGCACACGAGATTTTTTACGATGCCAGACACCCCTATACGTGGGCGCTGTTGTCATCGCTGCCGCAACTGGGCGTTAAGGGCGAAGAACTCTATTCGATTAAGGGTACGCCGCCCAGCCTGTTTAAAGAGATTAAGGGCGACGCCTTTGCACCGCGCAATCCCAAGGCGCTTAAAATTGACTTTGTCGAGCGCCCGCCTTATTACCAGGTTTCGCCGACGCACAAGGCGCGTACTTGGTTGTTACATCCGAAGGCACCGCACGTTGACATGCCGGAAGTGCTGAAACATTTAAAAGAACGATTTGGGGGTGGCGACGGTGAATAACAGAGAAAAATTACTCGAAGTAAAGAATTTAACGATAGAATTTGGCAAAAAGAAAAAGCGCTTTCGCGCAGTTGACGACGTCAGCTTTAATATTTACAAGGGTGAAACCTTTGGCTTGGTTGGCGAGTCGGGCTCCGGCAAGACGACAATTGGTCGCGCTATCGTCAGAATTAATCAAGCCAGTGCTGGTGAAATACTGTTTGAGGGTAAACCGATTAGCGGTAAAATTGACGCCGACGTGGATCGCTATGTAACTGAAAACATTCAAATGATTTTTCAGGACCCGATGGCGTCTTTAAACGAGCGCGCTAAAGTCGATTACATCGTTTCAGAGGGATTGTATAATCTCAAATTGTTCGACAGCGAAGAAGAACGCAAACAAAAAGTCAATAAGGCGTTGCTCGACGTCGGGCTCTTACCGGAATTTGCCTCGCGCTTTCCGCACGAGTTTTCGGGCGGTCAACGCCAGCGCATCGGCATTGCCAGAGTTTTGGTAATGGAGCCAAAACTAATCATAGCTGACGAACCAATTTCGGCACTGGATGTTTCAATTCGCGCTCAGGTAATCAATATTTTGGCGCGCTTAAAGCGCGAAAAGGGCTTGACGTATTTGTTCGTCGCCCACGACTTATCGGTCGTCAGATTTATTACCGATCGCATCGCCGTCATTCACAAGGGTAGAATTGTCGAACTCGCCGATAGCGAGCGCCTATTTGAAAAGCCGTTACACCCTTATACGCAGGCGCTGTTATCTGCCGTGCCGATTCCCGATCCGATTGCCGAGTCTCAAAAAGTGCTAAAAGTATACGATCCAAGTGTACACGACTATCAGAACGATGCGCCGCAGTGGGTCGAAATTGAACCAGAGCACTTTGTTTTAGCGAATCGCGCGGAAGTTGAAAAATATAATGCTATGTTGTAGAGGTGTTTTTATGAAGAATATACTTATGGTTGAAGTGGGTGATTGGGAACAGTCTCAACTATACGACACATTTATAAATCAGCAGGCTGTAGAGCTTATTGAAAAGAAGCTGTGCGGTGAGTTGATTACGCCAATTTATAGTTTAGAATCAGCTGAGCGCTATGTTTTGAGTTTTAATACATCGACCGCTTTGGGCGGTAGGGTGGAGGTGCAGTTGCGCTTGTTGTGTGGCAATACGCAATCGATGTGGTATAGCTATGGAAGATGGGGGGCAGGCGAGGTCGATAATTGCAGTATTAAGGGGCAAAGTGATGATTTCGCCGAGTTGGTCATTGATGAACTGAGAGTAAAACCTGGCGTCAATGTGACCGGTGTGCAGTTTAAGGCGATACTGACTAGAAAGCAGGAGCTAGATCCATCGCCAAAGCTGAGATGTATTACCTTGACAAACGTCTATACGCCTAAAAAATACCAGCTTCAAGCGGTTCCGGAAATTGACTACACTGTGCCGAGACGCAGTCAAATGGTCGTTCCGGAAATTGGCAGATACATTTGTTCGCCGACGTCTGTTTGTATGGTATTACAGTACTATGGCGAAGCGCTGGAACCGCTTGAAGTAGCAAATGGTACGCTGGACAGTGGCGCCAATACTTATGGCAACTGGACCTATAGCGTTGCCTATGCCGCTGAACAAGGCTATAAAGCGTTTGTTTATTATTGTCGAGACAAGTCCGAACTCTATACTATATTATCGCAAGGGCATCCGATAATTGCATCGGTTAAGCTATCTGAACAGTCGCAGTTGAGGGGCGCGCCGCAGGCTTATCCTCATGGGCACTTAATAGTGGTGTGTGGTTTAACCAACACTGAGGACGGACCTAAAATCATCGTCAACGATTCGGCTTCGCCGGATGAAGCCGGCGTGCATAGACAGTATTTGGTGGAAGACTTTATGAATGTTTGGAATGGCATTATTTACATTATCGAAAAAGAGTAGGGGGTGGTGAGATGGACAAATATTATCAAATGGCTGAGCGCATTCACGGCGAGTCAATTGCTGCTGATGCGCATCTCGATTTGGGCGGTATTATCTATAACCGCCGCAAACAAGGTGATGAAAACGTATTAAAAACGCATTTTTTGGACAGTTACAGAGCCGCTGGATTTCGCTTAATTGTCGCCGTGGTTTTTATCGATACGGAATACGTCGACATGGCTCTAAAACTGGCGCTTAGGCAAATCAATGCCGTAAAGCAGGAAATTGCCTTAAACAGCGAAGACTGCATGTTGATTAAAAGTAAAGCCGATTTAGAGGAACTCTACAAAAACGATAAAGTCGGATTTATCCTGTCCTTGGAAGGCGCCGAACCAATCGGTCGCGAACTCGATTTACTCGACACCTTTTACGAACTCGGCGTGCGCGGCATGGGCTTGACTTGGAGTCGGCGCAACTACGTTGCCGACGGCAGTTACTTTAGGGATCCGGAAGAGGGTATCCGCGGCGGCTTGACGCCATTTGGCATCGAAGTCGTGCGCCGCGCCGAAGAGCTGGGCATTTGGCTCGACCTCAGTCATTTAAACGACGAGGGCGTCAGCGACGTCTTTAAGTATACCGAAAAATCACTGATGGCATCGCATTCCAACGCCAGAGTGCTCAACCCGATGACTAGAAATATGCCGGATGATATTATAAAGCAAATCATCGCGCGCGACGGCTTTATCGGCATCAACGTCTACAAAGGCATTGTGTCGCAAGATGAGACAGAGCAGACAATCGAAAAAATAGTCGATCACATTGAGCACATGATTAATTTGGGCGGCGCCAACTGCGTTGGCTTCGGCTTTGATTTATGTCGTATGTTTTACGACCCGGCGGACAAAATTGACGTCTTGTTCGACCACAGTGAAGCCTTGCTTATTACGACGGAGCTGTTGCGTCGCGGTCACGACGAAGCGCAAATCAAACGCATTATCGGCAGTAACTTTATTAAGTATATTACGCGCGTGTTGGATTGATAAAGCAAAACGAAAAGAAAACCCGGATGAACAGCACTGCTGCGATATCCGGGTTGTTTTGATTCACTAAACCATTGTTAATTGCTTGTCTTGCTTACCTATCACATGATCTTTTTCAATCGATTTAAGCCACTTGTCGAGATCTTCTATCATGAATAGCACGTCTTTTTTATTGGTGCTACCGAGCGTTTTCTTGTTTTCAATCGTCTTATAATACTGCGTCGATTGGCGAATGTGTTCATCGATTGACGGGCAGTATATCTTTAGCTCGGCTAGATCCAGTTCGTACAGTTCTTTGCCTTCTTCTATCGCCTTGGCGACCAGTTGCCCGGCGATGTGATGCGCCTCGCGGAAGGGGACGCCCTTCATTACCAAGGTGTCGGCGAGACTGGTGGCGTTTGAGTAGCTGTGTTTTAGGGCGGCCTTCATGGCGTCGGCGTGATAATGCGTCGTCTCGATAATATGTGGCATAATCGCCAGTATATTCGTCAAGTCTTGATAGGCGCTATAAACCAAGCGCTTGTCTTCTTGTAGGTCCTTGTTATAAGACATTGGCAGACCTTTGACGATGCTAAACATGCCGTTTAAACGGCTGTTCATCACCGCCGCCTTGCCGCGGATCAGTTCCAGTGCATCGGGGTTCTTTTTTTGCGGCATCAAGCTGCTGCCCGAAGTAAAGGCGTCGGATAATGTGATGTATTTATAATTGGGCGACTGCCAAATGATAAAGTCTTCGCTCATCTGGCTGAGATGGGTAACGATTAAGTTGCCAAAGTACAAGTAATCGGCAATGTAGTCGCGGTCGCTGATGGCGTCCATGGCATGATAACAAATATTGGCAAAGCCCAGTTCGCTTTGCGACAACTCACGCGATAGCGGATAATTGCTACCGGCGAGCGCCCCCGAACCGAGCGGACAAGTATCTAAGTGCGCAAATAACTCGCAGCCCTTTTGATAGTCGCGCTTTAATTTATAGGCGTAGCCAGTCAGGTAAAAGGCAAAGCTAATCGGCTGCGCAATTTGTAGGTGCGTACAGCCCGGCATCAGCGTGTCAATTTGTTCTTTCGAGAGCTTGACTAATGCCTCAATAAGCGCTTTGAGTTGTTTTAAGTGCTCGCCATAGGCGTCTTTAAGCCACAATTTAATCGTCGTTGCAACTTGGTCGTTACGGCTTCTACCGGTGTGCAGTTTTTTGCCGGCAGTGCCGATTTTTTCGGTCAACAGGCGCTCGATCCACATGTGAATGTCTTCGTCACAAGGCTGCGGCTGTAAGCTGTTAGTTGCAAATTGAACTGAAATTTCATTTAGTCCAGAAACGATTGATTGATAGGCGCTCTGGTCGATGATTTCGGCTTCGAGCAGGCATTTGGCATGTGCCAAACTGGTTTTAATATCCCAAATCGCCAAGAACTTATCGTCGTCAATTGAATCGTTAATCGTCTTAAAATAATCGTGCTGCGCTTCTTTAAAGCGACCACCCCACATCGTCTTTTTCACTTTATACCACCTTAGTATGCGTCGTGCTGATCATTTTGTTATCTTCAAACAAATTGTGTTTTTTGCCATAGTATTTTAGCGAGAGGCTAAACAAATTGATAAAGCCGGTTGCGTCGCCTTGGTCATAGACATTGTCCTCGTTAAAGGTAACCAATTCTTCGTCGTATAGGCTATAGGGCGAGGTCGCTGACAGCGTGCGCGTGGTGCCGCTTTGCAGCTGTAAATTGACCGTGCCAGAGACGTATTTTTGAGTTTCGTCGACAAAGGCGTCGAGTGCCGTTTTGAGCGGTGAATACCACAGGCCGTTGTATAGTAAGTCGGCGTATTCCAGTGCGATTTTTTGCTTATAGTGCATGGTCGCCTTGTCGAGCGTTAATTTTTCGAGCACTTTATGGGCGTGGTAGAGAACGGTACCACCGGGCGTTTCATAGACGCCGCGCGACTTCATGCCGACCAGTCGATTTTCGACGATGTCGACGACGCCGACGCCACACTTTCCGGCGAGGTCATTTAAAGTGCTGACGATTTCAACCGCCGGCATCTTAACGCCGTCGATTGCAACCGGAATGCCCTGTTCAAAATCAATTGATACTTTTTCGGCATTTGAATAGGCGCCAATCGGCTGGCATTTCCAGTAAATTGCCGGGTCGTGTGCATTTTGCGGGCTCTCCAGATCGTGCCCCTCGTGGCTAATATGCCACAAATTATCGTCGCGACTGTAATTGTTTTCTTTGCTGACCGGCACCGGAATATTGTGTTTGTGCGCGTAGTTGAGCAAGGCGTCGCGCGAGTTGAGATCCCATATGCGCCACGGAGCAATAATGTCAACTTCTGGGTAAAGCGCTTTAATTGACGCTTCAAACCTGACTTGGTCATTGCCCTTGCCAGTCGCGCCGTGTGCGATAGCCGAGGCGTTTTCCGCCTTTGCGATATTGACTAGAATCTTGGCGATTAAGGGGCGTGCGTAGGCGGTTCCCAGCAAGTAATCATCTTCGTAGACGGCGCCTGCCTTGAGCCCTTTAAAGACGTAGTCTTCGATAAAGCTATCTTTGGCGTCGATGACCATAACGCTGGCTGCACCTGTGTTTAGCGCCTTTTTTTCGAGCGCTTTAAAGTCTTCTTTTTGACCGACGTCAACGCAGACGGCGATAACTTGATAATGCAATGCTTCGGATAACCATTTCAGAATAATAGAAGTGTCGAGTCCGCCGGAATAAGCCAATACTGCTTTTTTGTTTGCTTTCATAGTTTCTTCCTTTCTCAATAATAACATATAAATTATGAATAAATAAAAAGCGCTCATTACTTTCTCAATAATAACATATAAATTATGAATAAATAAAAAGCGCTCATTACTGAGCGCTCGCCGCAAAACGTTTAATCACTTTTATCGCTTTCAACGGTCACACTGACATGTTCGTGTCACAACGCATCAATAATGGTTTTTGGTATATCACAAAAAGTCTTCTTCTGCGACGGAATGCTCTATTACGTCGTCTAGAAAAAGACACCAAAAATGCGCGGCGCAATTGACCGACCAGTGCATTGAAGTTAAAATATGCGGTTGAAAAGTGATTAAGTATAGTCATAATAAAACTCCTTTGCAAAATTATAAACGCTAACAAATAAAAAGTCAAGTATAAAAATTAATTTATTTGGAATAATATAATTTTGTTCAGTTGAGAACTGTCGTTTTTACTTTCAACTTCGAGATGGACTGGTTGAAAAATTATTATTAAAATGATATATTTATTAGTATAGAAGAATTAGTATGATAGTTGAGGTGTGCGATGGACGAATGGTTACGCGTAGAAGAGGTGCTGAACGTTCTGGAAGAGGGCATACTGATCATCGACGATCAATACACTTTTAGACATGTCAGCAGTAAGGCAAAAGAAATACTGGGCATTACTTTAAAGTGCAATGATAGGTATCATCCAAAGGGAAAGATGCAAAAGGGGGATATTGTCATAATAGCCGATAATGCGCTCGGCTGTGATGATGGCGACTTGACGCCGCGCGATTTGAATCGACATTTCAATATCCCGCAGTGCGAAATTGCTAAGCAAGATGCTGTCATCGCCATTTCGGTATATCAAAATGACAGCATTGCGCCAATTTACAAGTTTTGGAAGAGTAACGTCGGTCTGCGCTATTCTTTGCAGGAACGCTTTCTAGATTATGATATTGAGGTCGTTATAGACGAAGCCGATAAGTTGATGCGCATTGTAGTCAATGGTGAAGTGTATCAAATGGAATATCTTTACTGCATTGGTCACATGGTCGTCATTGATGGCAAGGAAGGCGATGTTAAATTTTTTCAGGCGCCCGGCTATTCTTATCGCAATGAATCGATAAAGCCGCTATTAGATGGCGCTGAGTTTAGTGAAAAACAGGGCAATCAACTCAGTTGTGATTTAATTGGCAACACCATTGAGTCAGCTGCAGGCTACAGCGAACTGTACGGCGTTATTAATCATGCGATTAATTATCGCGAGACGATTAAGGGTGAAATAATCGAAATTATGGGGCGTCCACTACTTTGTTCGACGGCGCTTTTAGAAGACGGTACAGCTTTGCGCGGTGTCGTCGTTAAAATTGAGAGCTTGTCCGAATTACAGGACGTCTTAAAATTGCGCAACGAAGTGATTAATACCATCGTCACATCGGAGGAATACATAAGGAGTAAAATCAGAAGGCGCGAGGCAAAGATGCTCGGCGGCATTGCCGGTTATAGCGCCTATATCAATAATGTCAAGAGCTTGGGATACCGCGCCTCGACAGTTGATTCAACAGTACTTATCACCGGCGAAAGCGGTACCGGCAAAACGTTATTGGCAAAGAGAATACACCAAGCTTCGCGCAAGTCGGGGGTGTTTATACACGTCAATTGTGGTGCCATTCCCGACAATTTATTTGAAAGCGAACTATTTGGCTACGTTAAGGGGTCATTTACAGGCGCCTCTAATCGGGGCAAAGTTGGTTATTTTGAAATGGCGCAGCACGGCACGCTTTTTTTGGACGAAATTGGCGAGTTGCCAAAGCATATTCAACCTAAATTATTGCATGTTTTGCAGGAAAAGCAATACTATAGAATAGGCGCGCAAAAGCCGACCGAAACAAATGCACGAATTATTGCAGCGACTAGTATAAATTTAGAAAAAGCGGTTGCCGAACAGAGGTTTAGACGCGATTTGTATTATCGCATTAACGTATTCCCGATTAATATACCGCCATTGCGCCGTCGTAAAAAAGATTTATACGTTTTAATCAATAACATTATTAAAGGTTTGTCCGGAAAAATGGATTGTGCCGACAAGACGTTGTCTGGCGAGGCCTTTGAGAAATTAATTGGCTACGATTGGCCAGGCAATGTCAGAGAGTTAGAAAATGTTTTAGAGCGCGCGATGATCATTAGTGAGACCAATATCATATATCCAGAACACGTCAATATTAGCGAAGAACACGTCAATGTTATCTTAAAGGATATATTGGCGGCAACTGAAAAGAACGCCATCGTTGAAACGCTCGATGCCTGTAATGGCAATAAAAAAATAACGATGCGAAAACTGGGTATATCGAAGTCGGCGTTTTATGAAAAACTTAAAAAGTATGGGATTGTAGATATTGAATAGGTCGAGATTTCGGATTGTTTTCCGGCAATCGGGAAAGCGAGGCGGTTTAATTGATTCACTGTAATAAGCTACCGAGTTTAGTCTTGGCATAATAAATGCACTGTATATTTGTACGGTGCTTTTTTGTTGCACTTAAAACAGAGTAAATTGATAAGGGAGGGGATTATGAAGAACAAACTAGGCATTTTGGTTTCTATTTTATTAATTACCGCATTGCTTTTGAGTGCGTGTGGCGGCGATCAGTTAAAGCCGGCTGAAAGCTTGGCGCAGGGCGATGAAACGACTGTGGCGGCAGCGCAGAGTGAGACGACGCAGGGCGTTTCGCAAGCGCCGGCGGAACCACAAAAAGCGACGCCGTCTGTTTTGAGGATTGGCATTACACGTGAGCCCGATTCGACTAGTCCATTTATCGCGACGCTATCTTCTCACGAAATTATTGACAATCACATTTATGACGATTTAATGGAGTACGATGACGATTTGAATATCGTCGGCGGCTTGGCAAAGGATTGGACAGTGAGCGAAGATGGTTTGGTCTGGACATTTAATTTGAAAGAGGGAATTAAGTGGACAGATGGTGAAGACTTTACGGCAGACGATGTCGTTTGGACTTACAATGCGCTAATCAATGAAGAGTACCCGCAGAGCGTGCAACTATCTGGCATTACTAAGGCGGAGAAAGTCGACGATTACACAGTTAAAATTTATACCGATCAGCCCAAGGCTGACATGGAGGGCATCCGAATATCGATTATGCCGGAACACATCTATAAAGATAAGAGTTTAGAAGATTTACATACGTTTGCCGAAGAATTGCCGGTTGGTACGGGTCCTTATAAACTCGTCGAATGGGAACAAGGACAGTACTTAAAATTCGTCGCCAACAAAGATTACTTTGGCGGCACGCCGCAGGTCGACGAACTCGTATACGTCGTCTTTGCAAATGCCGACACGCAAATGTCTGCGTTGACGACGGGTGAAATTGACGCGGCGACATCGGTGGTCAACAATCAAATTCCGATGTTGGAACAGAATCCCGACATTGAGGTCGTCAAGGCATTGGGCGTTAGATTTACTGAACTCGGCTTTAACTGCTGGGACGATCCGCAGTCAAAGGGCAATCCGTTGATATTGGATCCCAAGATTAGGGTGGCAGCAGATTATGCAATCGATAAAGAAAAAATTGTCAAAATTGCATTAAACGGCTTAGGTACAACGGGGACGTCGATGATTCCTCCGGCAACTGGCGTTTGGCACTGGGATCCGGGCGAAGAAGAGCACAAATTCGATCCGGAGAAGGCAAAGCAAATATTGGAAGAAGCTGGTTATACTGATAAAGATGGCGATGGCATTAGAGAAGATGCCGCCGGCAATAAGCTCGATTTTAGATTTGCCGTCATTACCAGTTATGGCGAAGCCTATGTTAAGGCGGCGGGTATTATTCAAAAGAACTTACAAGACATCGGCATTAATACCACTATAAATACAATGGACGGCGGCGCGCAGTCCGACTTAATCTATGAACAAGACTTCAATACTGACATGTATTTGTGGGGGTGGTCTGCCGAACTCGATCCAAGCTTAAAACTTTCCGTTATGTTAACAGAACAAGTTGGCAAACGCAGCGATTGTTTTTGGTCGAATCCGGCATATGACGAACTCTATACGAAACAAGTTCACCAGATCGATAAGGCAGAGCGCATTAAGACCGTTCATCAAATGCAAAAATTGATTTACGACGAAGCGCCGTACATTATTTTGTACAATAGAAACGCCATTGAAGCTTATCGTACCGATAAATTTGAGGGTTGGACTAAAGTGCCATCTAAAATCGGCACGACGATTACACAAGTCAACAAGTCCAATTTCTTAAGCGTTAAACCCAAATAAATAAAGTTTGCCATCGGAAAGGCTTTGCCTTTTCGATGGCATGAAATGAGAGGTTGTTATGAATTTAAGTTATCTTTCAAAAAAATTATTTCACTCGTTCATTACGCTTTTTATAGTCGTTACGATAAACTTTTTTTTGTTTAGAATTATGCCAGGTGACCCCTTTGCGATGATCGCTAAGGCGGCAAATCTATCGACCGAGTACAAGGAGCAATTAAGTGCACTTTATGGCTATAATGAGCCGTTTCCCATTCAATATGTGAAATATTTAAAGCAGCTGGCGAACTTAGATTTTGGACTATCGTTCAAATATCGCAAGCCGGTGATGGACATTATTGGCAGTCGTTTAATGGCGACCTTGACGCTTGCCTTTATTGCACAGCTTTTGGCAATTGTATTGGGCATGTTTTTTGGTACGATTTCAGCTGCCTTTCGCGGTAAAAAAATTGACGTTCTGGCACTTGGTTTTGCTTTATTTATCTATTCTATTCCGGCGTTTTGGCTGGGTATTGTACTAGTTTCATTTTTTTCGGTTAAAATGGGATGGTTGCCGCTTAACGGCATGGTGGTGGCAGGTGCCGTACACACTACGACGGGCGCATATATTGCCGACGTCGCCAAACACTTAGTTTTGCCGGTAATTACTTTGGGGCTGGCAATAACGGGTGGTTACACCATGATTATGCGCGGTTCACTGCTTGACGTGTTGACTGAAGACTATATCACGACGGCGCGCGCTAAGGGTTTTACGCGCCGCAAAATTGTTATAAAGCACGCGCTTCCCAACGCCATGCTGCCGATGGTGACGGTAATTGCAATTAACTTTGGCTTTATGATCGGTGGTGCCATTCAAACGGAAACAGTCTATTCTTGGCCGGGCATCGGACGACTCATATACGAGGCTTTAATGGCGCGAGATTATCCGATTTTACAGGGGGCGTTTTTGATTATTAGCATTACGGTCATCGTCGCCAATTTTATTGCAGATATTCTCTACGGCTATCTAGACCCGAGAATTAAATACGATTAGGGGGTCATTATGTCATTGCAAAACAGTAGAAAAAATATACATATTAAGCGTTTTATGCGCTTTGTCGATGCCTTCAAAAGCAATAAAATGGGGGTGTTTGGCTTTTACATTATCATCTTTTTTGTGATTGTGGCATTTATCGGTCCGCTCGTCTACGAGTATGACCCGCAGAGTTTTGGCGAAGGTGACTTAATTGCGCCACCTAATAGTGAGTTTCCGCTCGGTACAGACGATATGGGGCGAGACATACTCGGCGCGATTATTTACGGTGCCAAAGTATCGCTGGTGATTGGCGTGTTTGCCACCTTGATATCGGTCTTTATCGGTACGTTAATCGGCGTTGTTTCAGGCTTTGTCGGCGGCACAATCGATATTTTACTGATGCGCTTTACCGACGGCTTTATGGTATTGCCCAAATTGCCACTGATTATGATATTGGCAGCTTTTTTGGGCTCCAGCACGCGCAATATAATCATTGTGCTCGGCTTTACCAGTTGGACGGGTACCGCCCGCTTGGTGCGTTCGCAGACCTTGTCCATCAAAGAGCGCCCCTTTATTGAAAGGGCAATCGCGGTCGGCGCCGGCAAGAGCTATATTATGATTTGGCATATCTTGCCAAATGTATTTCCAATTGTCTTTTCCAATACAATTTTGGTAACGGCGGTGGCGATATTGACGGAGACTACGCTCAGCTTTCTCGGTTTGGGCAATCCGATGGTGCCGAGCTGGGGGCAGATACTGCGCGGTGCCTTTACTTCTGGCGCCGTCAGCTTGGGCGCTTGGTGGTTTTTCGTGCCCGCTGGCATGTGTGTGATTATCCTCGTTTTGGGATTTACCTTCCTCGGTTATTCATTTGATGAAATTTTAAATCCAAAGTTGAGGGGGCGATAGTATGAAAAATAAAAACATTCTGGAAGTCTCCAATTTAAAGACGCATTTTAAAATCAAAGCAGGTGTCGTTCAAGCGGTTGATGACGTTTCGTTTCAGCTGCAAAAAGGTGAATCGTTGGGTTTAGTTGGCGAATCCGGCTGCGGCAAGACGACGACGGCGCTTTCGATTATTCGCCTACTTGCCGACAACGGCTATATCGAAGCGGGGCAAATACTATTTAAGGGTCGCGATTTGACCAAGCTGTCAGAAGAGGAACTATTGTCGACTAGGTGGAAGGAAATATCGATGATTTTTCAGGGCTCGATGAATGCGCTCAATCCGGTTATGCGGGTTAGCGATCAAATCATTGAGGCGATTCACTTGCACGAAAAAGTAAGCGATAAAGAGGCGCGCGAGCGCGCTGAAAAACTATTTGAACTGGTCAATATCGACGTCGGCTTAATGGATAGCTATCCGCATGAATTTAGTGGCGGCATGCGACAGCGCGCTATTATTGCTATGGCGTTGGCTTGCAATCCCAGCTTAATCATCGGCGATGAGCCGACGACGGCACTAGACGTTATGGTTCAGGCGCAGATTATCGATTTAATCAACGATTTGCGGCACAAGCTCTCTATGAGCATGATTATAATTACGCACGACTTATCGATTATTACCGAAACTTGTGATAAGATTGCCGTGATGTATGCCGGCAAAATTGTCGAAATGGGTAATATCGAAGACATCGTATTCAATTACAAGCACCCCTATACAGAAAAATTGATTAAGGCATTTCCCAATATTTATGGCGAAAGAAAAATGGTCGAGTCGATTCCGGGCGTGCCGCCAAATTTGTTAAATCCGCCATCGGGCTGTCGTTTTTCTGCCAGATGCCACCGCAAGATTGGCGAAGTCTGTCAAAGCATCGATCCAATTTTAAAGCTCAGTGGCAACGGTGAACACTTGGTGGCATGTCATCTAATGGGGGTGTCCAATGGGTAATATAGTCGATTTAAAAAATTTGAAAGTACATTTTCAGATTAGGCAAAACTTTTACAACGAAGTGATTAAACGGCAGAAAAAAATTGTCAAAGCGGTCGACGAAATTAATTTATCGATTAAAAAGGGCGAGATTATGTCTTTGGTAGGCGAATCGGGCAGCGGCAAGACCACTACGGGTAGGGCGATTTTACAATTGGCAAACAAGACGTCGGGTGAAATACTATTCGACGGCGCCGAAATCAAAGTCAAAGACGGCAAATACATGAAGCGGTTTCGCGAACGCGCGCAGATGATTTTTCAAGACCCTTATCAATCGATCAATCCCAGATTTATGGTAATCGATATTGTTGCCGAACCGCTACAGTTGATGCAGGTAAAACTATCGGAAGATGAAAAGCGCGAAAAAGTTATAGCGGCGTTAGAATTTGCCGGGCTAAAGCCGGGTGCCGATTATTTGTATCGCTATCCACACGAATTGAGCGGTGGTCAGCGTCAGCGCGTTTCTATTGCGACCTGTTTTGTCATGTCGCCCGACTTCATCGTCGCCGATGAGCCTGTATCAATGCTCGACGCTTCGGTGCGCGCCGATATTTTAAAACTCTTTGTCGATATGAAAGAGCAAAAGTCGACATCGTTTTTATTTATCACACACGATTTATCACTGGCGTGGTTGATTTCTGATCGGATTGCCATTATGTATTTGGGGAAAATTGTCGAATTGGGTAAGGCAGATCTAATCGCCGGTGGGTGTAGGCACCCTTATGCACAGGCGCTAACCAGTGTTTTGGCGGTGGTCGGAGATAGGCGCAAACGCAAACGCATCGTTTTAGAGGGCGAGACGCCTTCACCGCTCGACGTGCCACTTGGCTGTCGCTTCCATACGCGTTGTCCGATTGCCAGGGAGCGCTGCAAAGTAGAAGAACCGAAGCTGCGCCAATTAGGGGAAGATCACTTTATCGCCTGTCACTACCCGGAAATTTTATCATAAGGAGAAATGAATGGATAGATTATCGTTAAAGGCAAGATTAAAAGCTGAGGTCATTAGCTTTAGTGGTAAAATGTGTTTTTACGCCAATGATTTTAAGGGCAATGTAATTGCCGTCAATGCCAATGAAAAATTTGAGGCGGCAAGTTGTATCAAAGTCTTTATACTGCTAGAATTCTATCGTCAGATTTTTGAGGGCAAAATTAGCGGTAATGAAATGCTGTCCTATGGCGAAGAAAATGCCATCACGGGCAGTGGTATATTGCGCAATTTGGACGTTGGCGTCACGATGACGGCTAAAAATTTTGCGACGCTGATGATTATTATAAGCGACAACATTGCGACCAATATTATGATTGATTTCTTAGGTCTTGACAATATCAATCAAACCATTCGCGAACTCGGCTTTAAAAGCAGTGAATTACACAATAAAATCGACTTTGAACAATATGAAAAACTGGGCACGACTACGCCGCGAGATTATGGAAAGTTCTTTGAAATGTTATACAAAGAAGAATTTTGGAGCCCGGAAATTTCCAAGCAAATGTTAGAGGTGTTTAAAAAGCAACACTATCAGACAATGCTGACTAAGAATCTGCCACAGTATTATCTAGATTCTGAGGACACCGGTGACGAAGAGTTGATTTACGTGGCGTCAAAGAGCGGTAGCATGGACGCTGCGCGCAATGACGGCGGTATTATTCATACGCCATACGGCGCATATGTATTAACTATATTTACTAAAAAATTTAAAGATCCACTCTACTACAACGACCACGAATCCTATATTTACGGTTCTCGAGCCAGTAGATTAATCTTTAATCAGTATTTGGCGCTAAGGGGCACTTTTGTATAATTTGTTATTTTGCATTGTGTGTGAAACCCGGATTTTTTACAGATTCTTGTAATTATTCCGGGTTTCTTGCATTATTTTTGAAATAATCGTGTATAATGATAGTAGATATGGAGGATTACTTTGGATAACGCAAAATTGTTAAAGCTAATAGCAGAAGACGAGGGTCCGAAACTGGATTTTAAGATGTACCTCGACCTCGATAACGAGTCGACTAAAAAAGAATTGACCAAAGACGTCATAGCGATTGCCAATTCCTATGGCGGGCGTGGTCACTTGGTGCTCGGCGTCGAAGATAAGACAAAGCAAATTGTCGGCATCGACCCGGAGGCGTACAGCGAAGAACGCATTCAACAAATCATATTAAATCGCTGCGATCCACCGGTTTCAATTCGGGTTGAAAGCTTTGAAATCGAAGATAGGGCGCTTAGCGTCATTACGATATTTCGCAGTCACAACAGACCGCACCAAATGCGACAGACCGGTGCATTTTACATCAGGCGCGGGTCGACGACCGATTATGCCAGACGCGATGAAGTGGCGTCGATGTTGCAGCAGAACAGCTTAATGTACGACGAGTTGATGCCGGTTTATCACGCTAAAATTGAGCACCTTGATATGACGGACGTCAATCGCTATATCAAGCGTTTGACCGGCGAGATTTGTCGCGAAGACTGTCAGCCGCTACTGTGCGACAACGGGTTACTCTATTTTGACAGAGAAGATGGCGTGTACTATCCGACGATTGGTGGCTTGCTCTTGTTTGGCGTGCATCCGCAGCGACTGCTTCCCCATACGGCAATTAAAATCGCCTATTTCACGGCGAGCGGTGGCTTAAAATATCACTATATTAACGGTACGATTATCGAAATGCTGGAAGCGGCAATGCGTTACATCAAGCGCAGAATCAACGATGACAATTATCCGCTGGCGGCAATCGAAATAGCGCTTTGCAATGCGTTAATACATCGCGACTACTTTGATGTCAGCCGCGAAATAGTGGTTTTGCTCAGCGCCAAGCAGATAGAAATATCCAATCCGGGACCGCTTTACGAGGGCACGCCGCTGAACAATGTAATGCGTGCGCCAATGCCGCGTCGCCGCAATAACTGGCTCTATCACCAACTCGTCTTTATCGATTCTAAAAAGCGCTTTACGCGCTATAATCGAGGTGTGCAGAGAATTAAGCAACTGACTAATGACATCGGCAAGGCGAAGTTCATCAACATGCGTAAGCGCAATTTATTTAAAGTATTATTACCCGGCGTAGATGCCGTAAAAAAGTAAGCGTATAATAGGCGAGGAGGAGTTTTGAAGACGAAGACGAAGCGATTTGGAATTTTGACGGCGGGTGGCGATGCACCCGGTCTCAACCCGGCGATTAGAGGCATTTGCAAGGCGGCGCAACTAGAATACGACATGGAGATCATCGGTATACAGGACGGCTTTGCCGGTCTGGTAGAAGGACGCGGTGAATTGATGCGTCCGTCGGATTTTTCCGGCATTATTCATCAGGGTGGTACTATTTTGGGAACCTCGCGCGAGCGTCCGTTTAAAGACGAAGAAAAGATAAAGCAGTTGATTTACCACTACAATAATTGGGAGCTTGACTGTTTGGTCTGCTTGGGTGGCAACGGCACGCAAAAGCGCGCCAATCTGGTCAGAAAATTGGGACTCAACGTGATACACTTGCCCAAGACGATCGACAACGACGTCTATGGTACCGATATGTCATTTGGCTTTCACACGGCGCTCGAAGCGGCGACCGACGCCGTCGATCGCTTGCACACCACGGCGGCGTCTCATAAACGCATCTTAATTGCCGAAATCATGGGCAATTCAGCCGGCTGGTTGGCGCTCTATTCCGGCATAGCGGGTGGCGCCGACGTCATTATCATTCCGGAGATTCCCTATGATATCAATAAGATAAAAGAACACTTGGACGAGCGCGAAATGAGTGGCTCCAAGTTTTCGGTAATCGCCGTGGCGGAGGGTGCCAAGGCGTTGTTTGATAAGGATTTGAACAAAAAAGAGCTAAAGAAAAAATACGAAGGGCAACCCAGTGCGGCATTTCGCTTAGCTGCCGAACTAAAGGCGCTGGGCGATTACGACACGCGCGTTTCAGTGCTCGGCTACGTGCAGCGTGGCGGTGCGCCGGTCGCCTACGACAGAGTGTTGGCGACGCAGATGGGTACTAAGGCGGCAGAGCTAATGGCAAAGGGCGACTACGGCAATATGGTTGCATTAAAGGGCATGGACATCGTCGCCGTGCCGCTCGAAAATGTCGCCGGTAAGACTAAAGTTGTCCCCGACGACCACCTCAGCATCAAGTCGGCTAAGCTCGCCGGCACGACATTTGGAGATTAATATGAAAAACAAATTAGATTTCCCTGAACTAGCGGCATTAAAAGCGGCGCGACCGACGCTGTGGTTAAATGGCGGCGTCGAACCTGCCGAACGCGCCGCAATGCCAATTTCAAGTGCAGATGTATTAGCGGCAGCTGAAAGGCTCGCCAGATTTAAGCCGTTTTTTAGGGCGGCATTTCCAGACACGCAGTTAAACGAGGGGTTAATTGAATCGAATATCGTCGAGCTAAATAATTTTAAAGTGGCATTAGATAAGCGCTTTAACAAGACATTGGACGGGCAGTTACTACTAAAGAATGACGCCTATTTACCGATTTCCGGTTCAATTAAGGCGCGCGGCGGCATTTATGAAGTGATTAAGCACGCCGAGCAGTTGGCGATTAAAGCCGGACTGGTAACGCCCGACGTGGATTATCAGATATTTGCTGGCGATCAGTTAAAGCGATTCTTTGCAGATTATCGCATTGCGGTCGGTTCGACCGGCAACTTGGGGCTCAGCATTGGCTTAATCGGTCGCGCACTTGGCTTTGCCGTCGACGTTCACATGTCGGCAGACGCGAAGCAGTGGAAAAAAGACAAGTTGCGCAGTATTGGCGCCAATGTCGTCGAATATCAGTCCGATTACAGCATAGCGGTACAAAACGGTCGCGCGCAGGCGGCGGACGATAAATATTGCCATTTTATCGACGATGAGCAGTCGCGCGATTTATTTGTCGGCTACGCAGTAGCCGGTTTGCGCACCAAACAGCAGCTCGACAAAATGGGCATTGTCCCGACAACCGAGAAACCGCTTTACGTCTATTTACCCTGTGGTGTCGGCGGCGGCCCTGGTGGTGTCGCCTATGGTTTAAAAATGGTCTATGGCGATGCCGTCAAGCCATTTTTTGCCGAGCCGGTAGCGTCGCCTTGCGTGTTGCTGGGGATGGCTAGCGGCTTAAACGAAAAAATTGCAGTGCAGGATATCGGACTGTCCAATCAGACAGAGGCAGATGGCTTGGCAGTGGGGCGCGCCTCCGCTTTGGTCTGTAAGCTCATGGCACCGCTTTTAGAGGGGGCGTATACCGTACAGGATGACACGCTGTTCGAGCTGTTGCGTACTATGCAAGACGAAGCGGGCATCTTTTTAGAGCCGTCGGCATTGGCGGGCGCAGTTGGGCCCTGGTTTGTCTCAGAAAAATATAATACTAAAGCAGACGCCTATCATTTGATCTGGTCGACTGGTGGCGGCATGGTACCGCCGGAAGAGCGGCAAAAAATGTATAATAAAAAATAGATAAAAGAGGGGCATTCCATAGTGAAATGGAGTGCTTTTTCGTTCAGCGTGAACGCTTTTATACCTATGAAAAGCGTTTTATAGAAGAATTTTGACCAGAATAGAAATGAGAAAATGTGATTTTATGAATAGAGAAAAACTAAAACGAGAGTGGTTAGCCGAACAAGAAATTGCACATATAAAGGGTTGGGATTTTTCGCATATTCACGGTAGGTATCGTGAAGGCGATGACCTGCCATGGGATTTTAAAACGATTATAAAAAAATATCTAAAAGACGATATGTACTTACTCGATATGGAAACTGGTGGCGCCGAGTTTTTGCTCTCACTGAACCATCCCAATCATAAAACGGCGGCGATTGAAGGCTATCCGCCAAATGTCAAATTCTGTGAAGAAAAGCTGCTGCCATTAGGCGTTGATTTTAGAGCGGCAGATGGCGCCGGATCGCTTCCGTTTGAAGATAATACGTTTGATATCATCACCAATCGACATGGCGATTACAATATTTCAGAATTAAAGAGAGTATTAAAAGCGGGTGGTCTGTTTATTACGCAGCAAGTTGGCGCAGAAAACGACAGAGCGCTCGTCGAATTATTATTGGGCGATATGGCGCAACCCTATACCGAACTCTATCTCGATAAAATGTCTAATAAATTTGAAAAGGCGGGCTTTGAAATATTGCGATCTGAAGAAGTATTTAGACCAATTCAGTTTTATGATGTCGGTGCGCTAGTTTGGTTTGCAAGGATTATTGAGTGGGAGTTTCCAGGGTTTTCAGTAGAGAAATATTTGGACAATTTGTATAAGGCGCAATCGATTTTAGAAGATAAGGGTAGCATCGAGGGCAGCATTCATAGGATATTACTGGTCTGTAGGAAAAATTAGCAGAAAGAGTATTCTTGTTATTTATTATAAAGTATAATAACCGTTGAAAATGTTTGTTTTTACATACCGTTTTATCTCCTGCGTTGTGGTATCATAGAATGGGAATACAAACCAAAATATAAATCCTAGCCATATGCAATTTGATATTTTTAGAATGAATAAGTTAAAAATCAACTTGTTGAGAATATGGTCAGTTAAAAAGAAAAGTTGTGGAGTTGATTATGGATTTAAGTAAATATATTGGTGAAACTACTACCTATGATAAAAAGTTAAAACTTGAAGAAAAAAAGCCGAAGAGCTGGCTAAAGTCAGTTAGTGCATTTGCGAATACGAAGGGTGGTTGTCTGATTTTTGGTTTAGAAGAAGATAATACTGTTGTAGGACTTGAGGATTACCAAAAAGATTCAGAAGTTATTAGTGAAATAATTAAAACTAGACTTGATCCTGTTCCAAATATAGATTTAAAAATCTTTTCTGAAGATGATAAGCATTTTATAGTAGTTCATATCGAAAGTGGTATGGAAACACCTTACTATGTGATAGAGGGGGGTAGCAGAACAGCGTATACTAGGATAGGGAATGAAAGTGCACCAGCTACAAGTTCTAATCTTAAAAATTTGGTTCTAAAGGGAATGAAACAAAGTTATGATACGCTTATTACTAATATCCCAAAAAGAGATGCATCTTTTACTAGACTTATTGCAGAGTATCACTCACGAACTGGAAAATCATTTGAGGATAAAGATTTATATTCTTTTGGACTTGTAAATAAAGATGATATTTTAACGAATGCAGGAGCTTTATTTGCTGATGAGAATTTAATATATCAGTCAAGAGTGTTTTGCACTAGATGGAATGGACTTGATAAAGCTAGTGGATTGATGGAAGCGCTTGATGATAGAGAATTAGAGGGTGGATTACTCTACCTTTTAGATAGTGCTATAAATTTTGTGAAATCAAATACAAAGAAAATGTGGCGAAAAGGTGCAAGGTATAGAGTAGAATATCCTGAATACCCAGAAAGAAGCATAACAGAGGCTATCGTTAATGCCTTAATCCATAGAGAATATACTTTGATGGGAGCAGAAGTTCATATAGATATTTATGATGATAGAATAGAAATATATTCTCCAGGAGGTATGTTTGATGGAACAGTGGTTCAAGAGCAGAATTTATATGATATTTCATCGACGAGAAGAAATCCTGTTATATCAGATTTATTTAGCCGAATGAACTTAATGGAAAGACGTGGTAGTGGATTAAGAAAAATCGTAGAAGCTTATCAAAATGAAGAAAACTACACAGAAGATATGAAGCCTAAGTTCTTATCTACACATTCTAATTTTCGTGTTGTTATGTATAATCTTAATTATAAAAAAGTTATGATTGAGGCTGAAAACAAGAATGTCGGGAAAGAAAATGCCCATAAACAAGGGTTTGATATTAATGTCGTAAAAGATGTCGTAAAAGATGTCGTAAAAGAAAATTCCAGAGAAGAAAGACTTTCTAAGATTGTAGACTTGATGAAGAAAAATAAAGAAATAACGATAGATATTTTAGCTACAGAGCTGTCAATAAATACAAGAACAGTACAAAGAGATATAAAAATGCTACAAGATGATGGTATTATTGAAAGAGTTGGTGGTAGAAAAGATGGCTATTGGCAGATTTTGAAATAAGCAATATTTTGTTATTTCGACTGTAGCAACTAAGTGGCGAAATCTCACTTTTGATTTTGAACTTGGTCTATAAGGTTTTTCTTTTCGACTTTCCGTTTTCGACTTTCAACCGATTTATAACACTGGGAGATATAATGAATAATAACAAAGTGATGACTTGTATTGGCTATAGCCAAAACGGTCACGGCATTGTCGACGTAAAGGGCAAACACGTCGAAGTGCCAAATTTAATAAAGGGCGAACAGGCGCTTATAAAAATCGTAAAGCGAAAGGGATTTACATCGGGCGCTGTCGTATCGCGCAAGCGCACTGCCAAGGCGCGCGTCAAACCGCCTTGTCAGTATTTTGAGCGCTGCGGCGGCTGTCAAATTCAGCACTTATCGAATGACGAGCAGCGAAATTTCAAGCAAAAATTAGTCTATAAGTCCTTAAAATCCTTTGGCAAGATAAAGCCAATCGAAATGATGACAGACGCCACAGGCTATCGCAATAAATGCGTTCATACTTTTGCGCGCAATAAAAAGGGCAAAATCATCGCTGGGCTCTATCAAAACTACAGCCATCGCGTGATTGCAATCGAGCGCTGTTATATACACGATCAGCGCGCCGACGCCATCGCCAATAGCTTGCGCGACTTAATGGAAAAGCTCAATATTGAGCCGTACGACGAAGATCGCAAAACAGGCGATATCAGACATCTTTTAACGCGCGTTGCCAAGGGCACGGGTCAAGTTTTGCTGACGATTGTAACCGGTACCGCCAATTTGCCGCAGCGCGACAAACTGATTGCCGCTCTAGTCAAGGCGCATCCCGAAATCGATGGCATTGTGCAAAATATCAATGGCAAGAAGACCAGTTTGGTGCTCTCGCGGCGTCAAAAACTACTCTATGGCAAGGCTGAAATCGTCGACACGCTGTGCGAAAAACAGTTTAAAATTTCGGCGCAGTCCTTTTATCAAATCAATCGCAGTCAAACCGAAAAAATCTATCGCTACGCCTTAAAACTGGCAAATATTAAGCGCCACGAGCGCATATTGGATGCCTACTGCGGCATTGGTACCATTAGTTTATTGCTAGCCGATAAAGCCAAGAGCGTCGTCGGCGTCGAAGTCAATCCGGCGGCAGTGGCAAATGCAAAAGAAAATGCCATGTTAAACGATGTTAAAAACGTCAGCTTTGTAGCGCAAGACGCCGGCGAATACTTAAAGGCGCAAAAGCGCGGCAGCTTTGACGGCGTCGTGCTCGACCCGCCGCGCGAGGGCTGCAATAAAGTGCTCATC